>Ga0208305_10000118_pt1 | contig 44872 bp, 53 predicted proteins | sample ColrivemetaGS741_FD_187605 | JGI IMG/M metagenome (GOLD analysis project Ga0208305, IMG submission 187605) | Estuarine microbial communities from the Columbia River estuary - Flood tide ETM metaG S.741 (SPAdes) (version 2) | ecosystem: Environmental > Aquatic > Marine > Intertidal zone >... | reverse complement strand
GTAATTCAGAGAGGCTTCGCCTCCTCAAGTGAGGAGCAGTCGATACTGGCATCGTGATCTTAACTGTGCAGCCTTTCGGGGCTGCATTATTAACTTCACAGGAGGGACTACCATGGCAACCTTTACAATTCACCAGCGCAAACTGGGCAAAGATAAGTCTGATCAGATCAATGCTGACAGCAACTCTGACATGGCGAACACCTACTTCCGCATGGGGTTGGTGAGCGGTGACAATGTTGATGAGCTTGTCGCTGCCACATTCGATCATGACATCTACCGCATGACCACCTGCCTGCAGGTTGTTTCAGATCACGCCCTGACCGTGATATTCGATCACATGAACGGCTTTACTTGTGACGATGTTCACAATGAGATCGTGCTGATGAAACGTCCAAGCATGTCAGTCGGTGACATCGTCACTAACACTGGCTCAGGGACATCATGGGTTTGCATGCCATTCGGCTGGCACGAGCTGGACCAAAAGATAGAAACTAAAATTGCAGCATAGGAGAATGCATCATCATCAAGATATACATCTGGGCTGAGACATTGCCCTTCATATACAAGGCTGCGCTGGTCGTGGCTATCAACGGCGGCATACTCGCCGCCATCTACCATTTGTTGTGATACTTTGAATGATCCCGGTTCGCCGGGGTCATTGGAGGCATCATGCCTACAACGCAACGTCAGCCTAAAGGATGAACAGATGACAAATGCAAAACAATTTACAATTTCCGACAGCTCAATCAACGTGGTCTATCAGGCCGAACAAGAGATCGGAACCCTCAAGGGTCAGAACCGCGACAACAATGACGCGGCAAACGGTCAGAAGATGACAGCCTACGGCGAGGTCATCGCCTCTATCGCTCAGGTCAAGCTGGTCAAGGGCAACCTGCCGCGCTCTGTTTCAAAGACGCTGCGCAAGGCTTTGCTTGAGGAAGCTGGCCTCAAAGACGCTACCGTCAAGCGGTATGTCGAGAACGGTGTTGGTGCCGTCCGCCTGATCAAAGAGAAGATCGGTGACATCCCGTCTCAGTACACTGGCTCTGCCGTGGTTGCTGACCTTGTCGCTATGGATATCGACAGCGAGAACAAGCTGGCGAAAGCTATCAAGGGTGAGGGCGAGAAGTCCAAGGCTCAGATGCTGGCAGAGAAGGTTGTCGGCAAGTTCTCAACCAAGAAAGATGAGAACGGCAAGATGGTTCAGGGTGATGTCTTTCGGGATGGCCTTGATGATGAGGAGCTTGATGAGTTCCAGAACGTCATGCGTGAGTTGATGGCTGCGCGTAAAGCCTACCGCGACACGGCTGCGGCTAAGGCTGCGGCTGACAGCGCGGCTGTCGAGAACGACACTGTTGATGCCTGTGTGGTTGAGATGATGGATGCTCTGGGTATCGCGTCATGAGCTATCGCAAGTTGAAGCGATTGGAGAGACGCTGGGCGTTCTTGGAAGGTGTGGCCTCTGGCCTCGCCTTCTCAGCCTTCGCAGTGGGCATGATGATATTCATGCTGGCATGGTGAGCTTTGTTGGACGGCCTTTCGGGGCCGTCACGCTAAGTTCAATTGAACTTTTTTGAAGGAGTGAGAAATGAATATAGCAATAAGCCATATCACCGCTCATGGCAAAACTTACCAGCGGTGTGAGTTCGAGAGCTTCGCTGATCTGGAACAGTACTTTGTGGAAGAGATATTGGGCCGGACTGATCGGCGGTCAAAGGTGATCGGCAAGGTATTGATCTGGGCCAATGAGGAGCGGTCATCATGAAAACATACTATGTCACAGTCGAAGGCTTGGTTTCCAGAGTATCGAAGGTCGATACTGATGGGCTGGCTGACGCCATCAAGCAAGCCAAGAAAGAATTCATGTCACAGCCCGGCGCACTGAACGCCGTGTTCGTTTCTATAAATTCTATAAATGAGGGGACTTCCAAATGAACATCACATGTAAGCGTCAACTGAGCGACATCGAGACAGAAGACCTGATGCACTCTGCCAAAATCATACAGGCATGCGGAGAGGTCAAAGGATGGGCTGGGTTTGGTATGCTCTATCACACCCTGACGACCAACACATGGCACTTTGTAGATCAGAAATATGAGGGAGATTTAGAATGAAAACATATACATACCACACCGACAACGGTCACGGCTGGCTGCAAGTGCCATACGCTGACTTCCGCCTCGCTGGCCTGACCACTGATCAGGTGAAAGATTACAGCTACGCAACTGTCGAGGGAGATACCTACATCCCCACGCTGTACCTTGAAGAAGATTGCCACATGTCAATGTTCTTGGACGCTCTCGCGGCTAAGGGAATTGATTTCGATATTGTTGAAAAGCACCACACTGGTGACGCTTACATTCGTGAGCTTGGGAGGGTTTCGTAATGGACGAAGAAGAGATGATCACAGAGCTTTCAGCTATGGCTGAATGGAATAACTTCGCAGCATCACTGGTCATGCAGTACAGATCGAAGGGTGACCTATCGCAGAAGCAATGGGATGCTGCAGAGCGTACTATCCTGAACGTCCAAGCAAAGGCTCTGTTCAGAAAAGAGATGTCACGCACCGTGGACGTTTCGCGGATCAAAGACCTGCTTGAAACAGCCAAGGTCAAGAAGCCTGTCTTTCGGGCTGCAGAGCTGGCCTTCTCTCTGGCACCCCTGCACGGCAAGAATGCTGGTGCCGTCTATGTCAAGCGTGGGCCAGATTACCAAGGCAAGATCATGGAGGGTCAGTTCATCCCTGTGAGTAGCTGTCAGAGCGACACAGCGGACGCTGTAGTGCGCGTTGCAGGTGATCCTAGGGGTCAGGCAGTGCAGCATGGTCGTGAGACTGGTCGTTGTTCTTGCTGCGGCAGAGAGCTGACTGATCCTGTGTCAATAGAGATGGGGATCGGCCCCGTCTGCATAGCAAATTGGGGACTGTAATGAGCAAGATGGGGAACTACGTTGTCGGATTGCAGGAGGATGATCACGATGACTTCGTCGAAGCCTACAAGAAAAGAATTCTTGAACTGTATGATGACAAGAGCGTTGCTGAGTTAGATCAGACGATGCTGGCTCTGCGAAAGCAATACGACGAAGCGGTGAGGCGCAGGACGGAGACGGGCCTGCGATCATACAACGATGAGATCGAAACTGCATCGATACAAATCCATAATATAAAATATGCAATATCTGTCAGACAGATTGGAGAACAGTTATGAAACTAACACAAGCTAAAGCTATCTGCGAAGCGGCTATCGACTTTGCAATGAACACAAAGAACGGGCGTGATGCCCAGTACGTTGTGCCATACCTCGTGTCTGGCGCTGGGATCGGCAAGACCACCTTGGTCAAAGACATCGCCGCGTCCAAGGGCATTGGCTGCGAGATACTGTCACTCGCCCAGTATGATGCTGGTGAGCTGGGTGGTTGGGCAGTGCCATCAGATGATGGCGAGACCATGGTGCGCAAACGTCCTGACTGGATGCCCACTGATGGCAAGGGCATTTTGTTCTTGGATGAGCTGCCACAGGCTCCAGTATCCAATCAGAACATTGCAGCTCAGATCACAAACGAGCGGCGTGTTGGGCCACATCACCTGCCAGAGGGCTGGGTCATCGTTGCCGCTGGTAACCGCATGTCGGATCGTGCTGGCACCAACGGGATGCCGTCTCACCTGAAAGACAGGTTGATGTTCCTAGAGATCGAGGCGGACATGGAAGACACTATCGCTTATTACTACAGCAAGCGTATCGATGAGCGTGTGTCAGCATTCCTGCGCTTCCGCCCTGAGTGGCTGCACAAGTTTGATCGTGATGCAGATGCATGCCCATCGCCACGGTCATGGGAGCGGGTGGCATCGATCATGTCATGGGGTCTTGACCCAGTGAACCAGCTAGAGGCTATCGCTGGTCAGGTTGGACGCGCTGCGACAGCCGACTTCACCGGGTTCCTACAGATGTATGACAGTGTCCCTGACATTGATGCCCTGATTGCTGCGCCCACTGCGGCTGAGATACCAGACAACCCGGCTGTCCTCTATGCCGTATGCGCTGCGATCTCATCTAAGATGAACCCAAAGAACGCTGGCAACGTGATCAAGTATCTTGACCGCTTGCCGCAGCAAGAGTTCGCGGCGTTCGTCATCAAGGATGGTGTCAACCGTCACAAGGAACTGAAGCAGTCGCAGGATGTCCGCAGTTGGATCATGCGTCAGGGAAAAAACCTGATCCTCTGACACATAATCGTGGACGATTTTGGGTAGCAAACGTACCTAAATAAAATTCGTTACTCTTTTTTTGATGAGTGAACGGTGTAACCCATTGCACATAATGGGTTATTTAAAAAATAACTAGTCGGGTAATGGGAGACCCTCGGATGCAGTTATCTTGAACTTTTCCATCGGGGGAAAGTCGCCCATTTAAACTGGATGTAGTTCTATTGAACTTTTTTATGGAGTGGAATGATGGAAGAACAGATGAAGGTTTCTCGTGCCATCACGAGGCTGGTGGTTAAGCACCCATTCTTTGGGTCAATTTCCCTGTCGCTGAATGTCTCACCAGATGAGAGCATCCCGACTATGTGTACTGACGGCAAGTCAATACGCTGGAACCCATCCTTTGTTGATGGGATGGATCAGGAAGAGACAGTCGGTGTCATGGCACACGAGGTCTTGCATGTCACGTTCAAGCACATGATGCGGCGCGGTGAGCGTGACCCTGAGCTTTGGAATATCGCATGTGATCTAGCGATCAATCCGATACTGATCGAGGGCGGCTTTGTATTGCCAGAGGGTGCGCTCAATGAGCCAGAGTACAATGGGCTGAGTGCAGAGACCATCTACAGCAGACTGCCAGAGGATGCCAAAAGAAAGTATGGCAGCGGCGCTGGGTTTGGTGAGGTCACTGATGTGTCTGACGGCAACGGTAAGCCCCTCTCAGAGGCGGAAGCCAAGCAGATGGAAGCGGACATAGACAGCAAGGTCATGATGGCTGCAGCCGGAGCTAAGGCAGTGGGCAACCTGCCCGGTGCAATCAAGTCTCTGATCGAGGAGATGAAGCGCAGCCAAGTGGACTGGCGTGACAGCATGCGTAGGTTTGTCGGAGGCGATCAGCCAGATGACTACAGTATGCGCAAGCCACATCGTAAGATGTATCACGCATCTAGGATAGTCGCGCCATCCATACAAAAGATTGGTGCCGGAGACGTTGTGATCGGCATCGACACAAGCGGTTCTGTTTCAAGTGGGGAGCTGTCTTATTTCTTGGGTGAGGTGAACGCAATCAGCGCGGACATCAAGCCCCGGTCAGTAACAGTAATCACATGTGATGCTGTGATCCAGACTGTAAGGCGGTACGAACAGGGTGAGGAGATCGAGAAGATCGAGGTCAATGGTCGAGGTGGAACAGAAGTCCGCCCAGTGTTCGAGTATGTCGAAAAAAATAATATCAATGTGGATAACATGGTGTATTTTTCAGACATGTGTATATTCGATTACCCGGATCAGCCGCATTACCCAACAATGTGGGTATCGTCTTATTCACGAGGTGAGCCAGCCCCATTTGGGGAAACGGTATATCTTAAAAACTTAGGGGAGTAATGATATGGACTTGGATAGAGTAAAGCGACTTATGCAAGAGGGAGTTAGCTTCGAGAAGGCATACGGTTACTGTATGCAGCAATTGGCTAGAGCAGAAAACCAGATACCCAATCACAAGGTTCAAGAAGCTCGAAGGAACAGTGCCAATTTCGGAGCTTTGCGTCCTAGCAACGGAGCTTCAGACAACCCAGTTATTGTCGCTCAAATAGACTCGTTATTGTGTAGCAAGATACACCAGAAGGACATAGCTAAATTGCTGAAGATCAGTCAGTACACCGTCTCTAAAATAAAGAAGCGGCATAACCTACCTACAAAAAAGTTGAACGATGAATAAAGAAAACGCGAAGCTGCAAAGCAAGATAGCTATTCAGCGCACTGAGATTGCAAGGTTAACCCAGAAGTTAGAGAGGTTAACTAAAGAAAAAGCAGAGTTACTACGGGATATAAAGTGGATGAGAGGAGAACGTGATGAGTAAAGATGACATGGAGAAGATTTTGGATGAGGCATTCCGAAAAGTGTTTGGAGGTAATCGGTGATGGAATTTTTTACTGCGTTGCTAATCTATTATCCGCTTCAGGATATGGATATGCTAGGTGAAATTTGGTTTGAGAACTACGCTAAATGTGAACAGGTTCTCAGGTCTGATGCGCTTCTCGTTATCTACGACAACCCAAAAGATGTTCACATGAACTGCACTCAATCAGATCAAGCGAGTTCATCTATGCGCCCAAGGGCAAGACCGGAGGGTTTGAGTAATGGGTGACGAGGTGTTGAACTTGCAGCAACAAGCGGAACTTAGGTTCCTAAGACATGAAGTTAATAAATACGAGCGCGAGGTTAATCGCGTCGAGCAACACCCCAACATTCAACAAGACCTGCAACGTGCCAGAAATGAGTTGCGTGAATACACAAGCAAGCTCAGGATGCAGGGCATAAACATATAGGGAATAAAACCATGACGAACATGACGCGAGGTCAGATACTAGACAAGGCTAAACAGTATGTGACGGAAGACAGGGCATCTGATCACGGTGATATGGAGGATAACTTTGAAACCATAGGTGCTTATTGGTCAATCCATTTGGGCGTCCATGTGAGTGCCGTAGATGTTTCGGTCATGATGTGTCTACTGAAAGCAGCAAGAATAAAATCAAACCCAGAGCATATAGATAACTGGGTGGATGGATGTGGTTACTACAGTTGTGGTGGAGAACTTGCCACTAGAAAATAAAAAAGGAGTGAAGAACATGGAAGCACAATTAAGAAACTACCTTAGAATAAAGCAACTCAAAGCAAACATAAAAGTATTCCTGACGATTAACGGCTTCTCGGTCGAAGAGATAAAAAAGATATCAGAAAATCCTCATCAGTATCAATGGAAGAATTTTGACTATGAAGGCGCGCCATTCGGACTAAAAATTCTATCAGAAAGTCAAATGAGATCGGCTGCTAAGTACGCTGGTGGTTTATTTATTTCCTTGCATTCCATCAAATTAAAAATGAAGTCCCGCAACATACAAAAGACTGTCATAGATAAAGCCATGGAAGCGACAGATTTGTACGCATCAACAGAGTTGAAGTGCGCGTTCCCATCCTTTTCTTGGTATGTCACATCAAGCCTTAGCGGTGGGGTATCCGCCAATCTACAAAGGTCTTACATGTCAGATGTTGATGTTCACCTACCAGCCACATGGGTAAAGAAGGTTCATGATAAAGGTATCTCACGAGTTAAGGCTGGTGATGGCATGAGGTTCATCATGAACTCTCAGGAGCGCAGACTGTCTCGCATTAACGATGACGGCATCAGGGCTTGGTCAGTGGTCGCACTCAAGATCAAAGACAAGAAACCAGATATCGAAGCTGGCTGGGTAATGAGGTACAAAACCTCAGATGATGCTGTACTATCCTATCAAAAAGAATTCTCCCGCTGCGAGAGTTTGCTACGCAGAAGGATAAAGGATACCGTAATGAGGGAGCTGATGAATTGAGTGATCTAAAAAACGATGTGGGTTCAAGCATGGATGATGTATTAAGTTTTGAAGAGATACTAAAAATCTTATCGTACATGCCTGAACAGGCATCCCCTCAAGAGGTTACCGCGTTAATCACAAACATCGTTCTCGCATACAACCTACAAAGTGAGTGGGATATAATATCTCACATGACTGGTGAAACACTCAAGGACGTATTCAATATGGATGGGGGCAATACTGTTCATTAGAAAAAAGGCCACCCGAAGGTGGCCTGAAGTTCAGAGTGGAGAACATTGCCTTCTAACATTCAAAGAAGTCACACACAAAGGAGAACATATAGAAGCGGATCAATGTACTGACACAACATGTAGCACCACCACAAATAGCCGTCAACATTAGAATGGATAATCATTATCCACTTCAGTGTATGGGGTTGGTGCGTCCAGTATGGGATCAGGGACATACTTCTTATAGGTCGATGTCGGCACATCAAACTCAAGGTTGGTATCGCCTTGCTTGCCTATCCAAGAGAACCGACACTTCCACACATGAACCTCAGACACCCTAGAACCTGATGGGTTTGGTCTGTGAACCGTTAGTCCAACGTCAGCCTTTGCGAACCAAGCCGCACTCCCTGATATGTCATACCCCTTTGGTGCTGGCACCTTGCCAGTGTGATCCCGCATCATCTTGGTGGGGTGAGCAACGAACCAAAGGTGTATGCCATGGGACTGAGCGAACACACGAAGCCTAGTCAGGACTTCTGATATCCAGTCGGTCTCGCTTATGTCTCCATTCTTTTGGATGTAGTTGTATGGGTCTATGATGGCACCCCTGATACCATGCCGCATTACAGCAACCCGCAACCTTTCGATGATGCTTTCAACAGAGGATAGCGATCCGTCCGCTTGGTAAAGAAAAGAAAAGTGCGATTGAACAAAATCCTTACCGACAGTCAGCTCGTCTTCAGTCATCCTTTCTGTTGCACCTTTAAAGAATGGCTTGCGCGTATACTTGCTTATCAACTTTGCGATGTGGATGCGTGGCTCATTTTCAAATGAGCAGATTGCAAACTTCCATCCAATATTTTGTGCCATGTTCACCATGATCTGATCTATGAACTCTGACTTACCTGATGATGGATGTCCTGTAACAACTGTCAACTGGCCTGTAACAATCGTGTATAATTCATCGACGTTATCGTACCCAGTACTCTCGCCACGGCCCATACCTTTTTCGTATATGTCATCTATCTCTTCATAGAAATGGGACGCATCAAACAGACCAGCGATAGGCCATGCCTTTGCACCTACGATGATTTCATCAACAGCTTCCTTACCGTGCTTCATCAACACATCGTTGGCATCCTTGCACCCTTCTGGGTACTCAACCTTGAAGCATCTGTCTTTACCTATGCGCCTAGCGATTTCCTCTGATGTAGCCTGACCCGCCTCGTCATTGTCGAGTGCCACTATCACACGAGCTGCCGACTTTATTTTCTTCTCAGCAGCCCATAAGAACTTGAATTTGTTATCATCTTTAGGGTCGATGGCCCCGTTAGTAATTTTGTTTACTGCACCATTTGGTATGGATACTACACTCTCGTATCCTGTTTCCATGTAGGCCAGCGCGTCCATCTCCCCCTCACAAATTATGAGATCGTCGTTGCGTTGAACCGCTTCAATGTTGAAGAAGGTTTGAGGCGCACCGTTGCAGATGAATGCTTTGGTTTCAATCGATCTGACTTTGTATGCGTACTCTTGTCCCTTGTTTGTGTAAGGGAACATGATGCTCTCTGTCTCTTTCCCGACAGGCTGCATCCATGATTTGGTTGATACTAATCCAGCCTTTAAGGCCGTGGCTTCACTGATACCACGGCTAGCTAACCAAGCTAATGCAGCTCCTGATAGAGGCATCTTGTTTACGTTCTTTGCTACGGACATTGGCTCCACTTTCCTAGTCTCTGGCAACTTCTCCCGCATAGGTACAATTCCCTCCTGATCACAGTGCCAGCAGTTAAAAAGTATCTTGTCTTGTTCTATGCGGAGAGAAAGCGTTTTATCGTGTTTGTTTTTGCGGCCATGGCTACAGCTTGGGCATTTTATTTTGTGTTGTCCTTGCCCTAATCTGTAAGCCTCGCCACGAACTTGTTGTTCGATTTGCACGGCTATTCTCCTACTCTGATCCGGCGATCATACGAGACAAAAACGGCACCAGTCAACGGGTCATATTTTTCCCGCCTAATATATTATATTATAATATACTCTACCGTTATAATTTATCGACTACCTATACTCTACCGATAACAAGGTAGTCTGGAATATCTTTTACATCACATGAGCGGACACGAATTATTGTTCTTGGGTTCTCCCGGTCCAGTCCCCAGTATATAAATTTCTGCTTCACCTGACGATCATTTTTATAGATGCGGCACTGCATGCAATCTAGGATCAAGCTCTCATCCAGATCAGGCCTACGGCTGGCGTAGTAGATCATCATCTCAACCTGAACATCTTCAGTCGTTGGCACTTCTAGCTGGGGGCATTGCAGCTCAAACTGCTTAACGTAATCCCTAGCCTTCTGAGATTTGATGAGTGCTGGACGCCCACGAATAGTAACCATTTTCCTAGAGTTAGCCTTAGAAGCTGGCTCTCCAAGAGCCGTAAATGTTATGTCGAAATGACTCATATTGACCCTTAAACATTCTATTTGACTTTACATTCTGCCTATGATCTAACATCAAAACAGTGGAGAAAACAATGAAAATTACAAACAATCACAACCTGCCGGATGCGTTCTTAAACTTTGCCAGAGATGATAAATACTCACGAGGCAAGGCAGACATCAGTGTCACGACATTGATCGATGGTCCTCGTATCAGGTTGATGAAAGACCTGCATGACGAAGAGATCGAGACCGATGTAGTTGATATGATCTGGGCTTTGTTTGGCACGGCTGTCCATCATGTTTTGGAGAGCGCCGACGATCCTGCGAATGTCCAAGTCGAAGAGCGACTGTACGCAGAGATTGCTAACTGGACCCTGTCTGGGGCGCTCGATCATCAAGAGGTTTTACCTGATGGCACCGTTCAAATTACGGATTACAAAGTTACCTCTGCTTGGTCTGTCATCCTTGGCAAGGTTGAGTGGGAACGTCAGCAGAATTGCTATGCTTGGCTGGTAGAGAACTCATTAGCTGGTGCCAACCGACAGAAGAAAGTTAGCAAGCTGCGCATCTGTGCGATACTCAGAGACTGGCAGAGACGCCGTGCGCAATTTGACAAAGAGTATCCCCAGTCACCAATCGTAATTGTGGAACTTCCCCTTTGGAGCGAGAAGGAACGCGAAGATTATATCTATGATCGTATCGACGTACATCAGTCCGCTCAGATGGACTACGATTTGTATGACAAGGTTCCCCTTTGTTCTGACGGAGATCAATGGGCAAAGCCCAACCAATGGGCCGTGAAGGAGAAGGGAAAGAAGAGAGCGTTGAAGCTATGGGATAGCGAAGAAGACGCCAATGAACACGTTGCGTCCAGCGATAAGAAACTGGAGATAGAATTTCGCAAGGGCGATAAGACCCGGTGTGAAGGGAACTACTGCAATGTCGCAGAGTTCTGTGAGCAATTTAAAGGATGGAGAACATAATGTCTGTATGGAAGACACTATCAGCGATCAATGTTAATGATCACACAGAAAAGAAGAACGGGCTGACATACCTGTCATGGGCATGGGCTTGGGGTGTATTGAAGAGCCACTATCCAGAGGCAACATTTACCAAACACATACAGCCTGATGGCTCACCCTGCATAAGGGATGATGCTGGGTACTCATTCGTTCAAGTGACGGTTGATGTTGATGGGATTAGTGCAACGGAACTATTCCCTGTGCTGGACTACCGCAACAAGGCAATCCAAAACCCAGATGCCTTCTCAATTAACACGGCGTTTCAGCGTGGGTTGGCTAAGGCAATTAGCTATCACGGTTTGGGTCATTACATCTATGCGGGTGAAGACCTACCTCAGAGCGAAGGAGAGGCCCGGCAGGAAGAGGTAAAGGAAAAGCCTAAGCCAGAACCAGTGGTGAAGCAAAAGGCTCCTGTACCGGCCCCCACAGCGGCTGACAAACCTATCCTTGGTAAGATGGTAAACACATTTGCCTACAAGGATGGAGACCGTGAGCCTCGTGCCGTGTCTGAGTGGGACACTTGGTCAGATGTCGCATGCTCATGGATCGGCTCCGCTCGGAGTGAGGACATGTTGAAAAAATTCTACGTTGCCAACCAAGCTATGTTTGGCCTAGCGAAGACCGAAGCAACCGCTGATTACGATAAAGTAATCAATTGCATTTCAGAAAAGAAAATCAAACTTCAGAAGGAGAAGAAGTAATGGCTCAATATCCGGCATCAGGTATCCTGTTCCAGAATGACAGGAAAGAAAAACCAACTCAGCCAGACTACACTGGCAACATAGAGCTAGAACCAGAGGTTATTCGTGACCTCATGGCGCAGATAGATGAGGGAGTGGAGCAACCAAAGGCCAACTTGGTTGGCTGGAGGAAGACAGGTAAGACTGGGCGTCCCTTCCTATCTCTTAGAGGTAGCATTATGAGGGAGCGTCAGACAGAAGGCGCTGGGTATCAGCAAACGCCTAGTGGTAACCCCCCGTCCGCTGACTTGGACGATGAAATCCCTTTCTAAAATAGGAGAAATACTATGCAAAATAACGCAGGTTCAGTTATTTTTTCTTTCTCACACGAGAAGGAAACTTGGAGAGTGGAACGCATGATGAAGGTCTATTCTTGTATACATGAAAGCTATCATTGGTTGATTTCAAAAATGGATGACCACGAAGGTGAACTCACTGTAACCATCAAGAAACCAAATAAAGACCTTGCAGATAATATTGCTAAGTTGTGGGATATACAGGGCGAAGTTCATGTAAAAGTAATATCCGAATAACAACATGCTCATTCCGAAACATAAGAACATTCGGAATGAAGCGTACCTGAATACTTTGCGAGGGGAACCTTGCTTAGTGTGTAGGCGCGGCGCGGAAGCACACCACCTGCTTTATGTTGGGGAACATGGAACAGGTATGAGATCGGGAGATAACTGGGCTGTGCCTCTGTGCCGCGACTGCCATTCAGAACTGCATCGATACGGTGACGAGAAGACTTGGTGGGACTTGATAGGAATAGACCCTGTCAATTGGGCAAAAGTAAATTGGGATAGATACAATGGTGACAGTGACTAGAGAAATGGTTCAGCAGGTTGAATGCCCCGCATGTGGTGCGAAGCCCTTACAGACCTGTGGTCACAAGAAAGACAAGACAAAGAGCCATGTTGACAGACTGCAGGCAGCTCAGTTGCACTTCAACAGTGATGATGTGGCACCCGATAAAAGATACATCGGAAGAAAAGTTTTTCATAGGAGTGAAAGATGACATCTCCAAATTTAAGAAAGTTAAATGAGAATTGTCGCAAATGTGGAGCTGTAGGTGGGGAATACTGCAAGCACTGTAGTGGCAAAAAAAGAGAAGTGAAACCAGAAGAGCTTATGTTTTTTAATCCTATAAACTTTTTAAGGGAGGACGAAGATGAGTAGCATTAAAGACGCAGCCATAGGCTTTGAGGCGGTGAAGGTGTCAATGTCTCAGGACAAGAATGGCATCATGCTGCGCCTCAATGTGCATCCAAATGATTGCCCTCAAGAACTTCACACTGACTGGGTTGGCACTAGGTACATGGTTGCCATGGTGAGGCTCAACGATCAGGACGAACCGGAGCCGCGAGAGGGAGCGGTGAATGTTGAGAGATTGATTGCATCGGCAGGTTTACTATGCCGCAATAATGACTTCCATGATTATCTGTACAGCATGGGCATGACTAAGAAGACGGATGTATTTAATCAAGAGAACGAAGCAGTTAGTGCCGTCAGAACCCATTGCGGTATTAAGTCGAGATCGGAGTTTAGGGATAACCCTGATGCAGTAAACAAGTTTGAAGAATTAAGAGAGGGGTTCAAAGAATGGAAGAAAAACTAATGAAGGTAAGCGAGATAGCAAAGATGCTGTCGATGAGCTTACGGTCTACCTACAGGTTCATAAGCAAAACAGAAGACTTCCCAGAAGGAATTAACTTGGGCGTCAGAATGAAACGGTGGAAGAGAAGTGAAATCTTGGAATGGATAGAAAAGAAAAGTGATGGAGAATCATGAGAGTTCGCTTGTCTCCTAGAGAGATATCTGTTTGTAAACAAGCGGCTACGTTTCGCTGGCAGTTAGCTAGGGCGTCTGGAGTTGTCAATCAGAGAAGAGATCAGGGGCGAAACGATAATGATCTTGATCTTATAGGCATCAAGGCAGAGCTTAGTGTGGCAAAGGTATTCGACATAGATCACAATCCTTTCCAGCTTGGCGTTGATAGTGGTGAAGATATGTGGCTCGGTGATATATCTATAGACGTTAAGTCTACATTCTATCCAGATGGTCGCCTCCTCTTCAAAGACATTAATGCCTTCAAGGCAAACTGCGCAGTCCTTGTGTGCCAAGAGGATGAAGATACTTACAATGTATCAGGGTACTGCTCTAGGGACAGGTTCAAGAAAGACAGCAGGCAAATGGACTTGGGCCACGGAATGGGATCAGTTATGGATCAGATTGATCTAAGCCCATTAGAAAAGCTATGGTCATACTCCACCCAGAGAAGGCTACAAAAGTTCAACTGAACTTTATTAAAACCCTGCTAAAATCTTGTTGGCACTTCCAATAAGAAACTGTTTGCGCTCGTCTAGCCTGTCAAGAATAAGTTTCTTTTGATCGTCTGGCATTCTCATATTGCCCCTTACAGAGTTCATCTGACCACTTACTTTCCTTAAAGCGTTATCAATAGCCCTTATCCTTGGTAGGTATTTAATTTCTTCTGAGTATCTCTGTCTGGCTTTTTGTAACCGCTCAGTATCTCCAGATGATAGAGCGCCTTTAATCTCATCACCTGCGACAAGAACCTTGTCTCTCTTCTCAATGTAATTGCCATAGTCTTCACGACTAGAAACGCTTCCTATTATCTTTCTGACAAACGGAATCTCTCGGAATATATCTTCATCGAGTCCCTCTTCATACACTCGAACTGGTAACTCGGCAGTACGCTGGACAAACCTACCAACACCACCTGTTGCATACTCAAGCCAGAAGTTCATCACATCTGGTGATACATCTACGAATCCCTTCGTGTCAGGTGTGCCACCAGTAAGATTGTTCAGCATGTTTGTTACCCATATTGCAGATGGGTTTGTTGTTGACCAATACCTTTGACTGTCTGGACCCCGGTCATTGAAAGCAGCCTCTTTGTAGACAGGCTTCTTCGCGTAATCTTCGTTCTCTATAACATCAATGAATGGGTCTAGGATTGTAGGAGCCGCAAAATTAGTGAAGCTCTCTGTCCCGCCAATCGGATTGATTACATCTACGATAGTTCCCACGATAGAAGACGTAGCTTTCCCAGCGGAGGTTCCGCCACGAGCGGTTTGACTGGTGGCACGACCTATGTTGTGAGCCATGTTCAAGCCATACGGCATAGGTATCGCTATGTATGATCTCTCCGTGAAGCCGAATGGATCAGGCAGAATTAAGTTATGTTCAAGAATGTACGGTTGTATCTTATCATAAACAAGACGGCCATCTTCATCCTCGTCAGACAGCATTCCGTTCAACTGGTCCTGAAGGAAGCCTGCTGCTATGGTGCCTGCCCAAATCTTTTGAACCTTCTTCGACTTCAGGGCTGCATTTAAAAGTGCAAATGAACCTTGTAGAGACGCATTGTAGAACAGGTAAAATGCGTTCATGAACGTCTTGTATTCACCGCCCTTGGCAAAGTTCACTGTAACATTACGAGCCGCTTGCGCTGCGCGTTCTCTGGAGAAGCCACGATCCAGCATAGCCTTGTAAGTAGAAACACGAATGCCGTTCTCAATGACTGTGTTGTAGTTCTCAATAGTGCTTAGTAACGATCCAGCCTTCTTACCTATAAAGCTATTCTTTACAGAGTTCCATTTACCCCTGACTCCCTGATCAGATATATCACCAAGTAACCCTTGGATATTCTCCATTTGATCTGCGATTGTAGTCATCTGGTTCGTAGCGTTTTGACCACCAGCCTCAACAAAATCTTTGTAGTACTTTGACCAGTCGGAAGAGTCATCATTGTTTATGATTGAACGCTTTATTCCTTTGAGCGCCCCAGCAACACCCTTCATAATCTCAGTAGTCATTGCCTTCTCATCATACTGGTTGATGTTCACACCAGCGGTTTGAAGGTCTCGCAACAAGTTGGTCACAAAGAACTCAGGGTTGTATGATGTATTAATGCTGGACAAGTATCTGTTGACCTTGCCCATAGCACGAACAACACCAGCAAGGGGTGAGGAACCCAACCCGACATCACCCTTCAGAGCTTTAGCTATTCTTTCATCTTCAAGTCTAACATATACATCCTGTCCATTCTCTTTGACTGTGAATATGAAGGGGTCCAGATACGCTCTTTGATCTGTAGCCCTAACAACTTTCCCACCCCTTAGCTGTTCAGTCTTTGGTAGAGCTTTCAGTATAGTACCAAACTCTTTTGTTACAGTGGGGTCTGAACGTAGCAGTTCTAGGAATGATTGACCAACCTTATTGCGCTCACTTCGTGCAACGGCACCCATGTTCTGGGTTAGTGTTGTAGCCAAGATGTCTGTTGCGTAGTCGTATCGACCTGTGACACGCCTATCTTCTCGTCCTCTGGCACCGAATGGAGCGCCCATGCTAGGGCGGCTAGGATCGGTGGTCTCATTGTCGGGATCAATCTTACCCCTCAATGGTACATAAGAATTGTAGTTTGACTTCTGTACTACAGTGCCGTCTTCAAGTTCTACTTGATTAAACTCAGCAGGTATTAGACCACCTTGAGTACGAGTGTTGTTGGTATCCCTGACTACATTTCTTACCGCACGATCCAAGGCACCAAGAGCCGCACTATTCTGGTTGTCCAAACGAGAGAACCAAATAAGGATTGCGTCTGCTTCAGCATCGCTCATTCCAGAGCCACTGTTATTGTCTGGGTTTATAGACCTGACGTATGCGTTGCGTTCCTTCGCATGCTTGGCGTAAAGATATGCGTCACCTATTGTTTGGCGATCACTACCTGAAGTTTCAATAGCTTGACTTATAAATCCTCTACCACTCTCTGATGCTGCATCAGATACAGAACGAAGGTTATTCACTTGATCCTTGGTAATGTTCAAATTCTTCAGAGCTTCACGAGCAGTCTGGTAGATTGTCTTCTCTCTTTTATCTACCTCGTTACCGACGATGCCATGATACAACTCTTCCTTCAGATAAGTGTCCATAGCATCAACGATGGTAAGACCCTTCGCCTTCAGCTCTTGGATCATCCTACCTACAGGAAGCATAGAGTCTTGGAACTTGGTTAATATGCTGTCCGCTTGAGCTTGAGCCTTATCCTTGCCTACAATTCTACCAAGACCTTTAGCTATGAAGTCAGAAGAACGAGCATAATTTATGTCCACTTCCTTCTGATTTATCTGACCTGCTATGGTGCTGTTGTTTAATGGAGGCGGCGCAACACTATAACGCCTGCGACCATCCACAACGGCGCGATCTTTTTTTTCAAGATCAGGAAAGAATGTTTGTATATCAAAGATGTAACCGCTTCCCAGCTTGCGTGGCTTCAATACCAGCTTCATGGGTGGAGCCTTGAAGGGAATATCATTCCTCCATTCAAGAACAATCCCACCCTGACTCGGATAGCTTATTACATTTTCCCCATCTTCATTTCCCTGTTTGTCCCATCTTTTCAATAGGTCATACATAGCGTTCAGTACATTGTACTTGCCATTAGAGAACCGAAGAAGCTCACGATCATGACCGCGTTGCTGAATGTGGTACAGGCCACGCCCAACTTCAGTGGCACCTTCACGTTGTTCAATGCGTCTATGCTCACCCGCTGGTAGAACTATGGGTATTCTTGTGCCTCTACTGTCTATCATAGACCCGAACACAGGAGAGGATGAACCATTCTTATTCTTTACAGGAGCTGCAACTAATTGATCTGCATTGGATGGGCTGACTGAGAATTTGCGTTGTGTTGTTAAGTCTTGCCCAGAAAGAAGCTGTTCTATAGCGGATCGATCTACTGCGGGAAGCTCATCAGCAGTGGATGTTTGATCAGTATCTTCATCTACTGCAGCCTCAACACTACCAGCCCTGCCTTCTTCCCATGTAAAGGATGGCATCAGACCTATCTTCTGATCGGCAAAGATAGTGTCTTCTATTTTAGCGTCTCTGTTTTGCTCACCATATGGGCCGAAGTTAAGCCAGCTATTCTGACCTCTTGTCTCTGATGTTATCGCTGCAACGGCAGAGCCAGTAAACAAACGCACATGTGCTTGCCATGCATTCTCTTCCCCTGTGGCTCGGAAGCCAGACCCTTCAAGGCCGTGACCGAAAGCATCATGAACTGCACGGAACAAATCGTTTGCAACAACTTTTTTCTTTGGTCCATCTAGCGATCCAGACGGCCATTCTATTCCAGTATCCATCATCATTGGGTTGGATGATGTTTCTGTGTCTACCTCACCTGAACCATATCCCTCATCTGTAGGGAATACACCCATAGTCTTATTGGCACGAATATCCCTCATCGCATTGAAGGGGCTGGACAGGTATTCCACATTGTCTGGTATATTCAGGTCAGTAAACCAGAACCTATACCCTGCATCCTCCAACGCACGATACTGATCTATAGTTTGGCTTACTAAGTTTTCGTATGCCTCTCTGACCACTGGGTCTTCAGGTGCATTCTCCATCTCTTCGTATGCTTGGGCTATGCGTGTCGCAAGGTCTACATTGGGAATAACAAACTCAGACTGTCTTCTTAGATCGATACCGTTATCAAGAGCATATTGCTCCGCTACCGCTACTAATTTTTCGTCTGGGCCTGTCGCGCCTTGGACTGTTGGCGCACCTTCAAGAGGCGCAAGGCTCCCTGACGAATCCCGTCCTCTTCCACTTCCTGACGGAACAGATTGGAAACTTGGGTCTGCGAGGAATCCAAGGCTGTATCTCCTGTCGATGGGAGAGTTTCCCCGCTGAGAGGCGTCTTGGAGTTCTCCAGTCCTCTCATCGCTCCTAAGAATTGATCCATTGGGCTTCGCATCTTCATACTCCCTTGCCGTTTCGTCTAATTTATTTCGGTTGACTTCTTTTCTTTCAAACCAAGGTATGTCAGCACGACCCGTAACCTTGAAGTCTCTGGGTATAATACCATTCTTTGGCTTCTTTATAAAGGCTTCAAACTCTTTCATTCTAGTGGGTGACATGTAGACAAACCCACCATCAGACAGTGGATACCGAACAACAGGTGCGTTCTGTCCGCGTATGTACGTCATACCTGAAGAGAATGTATCAGTCTTTCCCTCAGTAACGGAGGTGCCGATAGGAGACCCATTAATAATAGCCTGAAGGGTGCCGTGGTTTACAACTTGCTCACCCTCTATGACCCATGTTTCCCAGTGCCAACGCCCTAGACTTGCATCCTCTGGACGCCCAGCAAGTTCGTAAGCCTTTTGTACGTTCTTCCTCATACCATCTTCAAGAAGGCGTGTTGTTAATATGCCTCTCGGCCCACGGAAGATACCATTAAGACCTTCTTTGTTTGGCCCAATGCCATCGTATATATTGGCACCGCCGTACCTTCCGTCATCCCACAAGTGCCGACCCTGAATACGATCCATCACAAGAACATCGTCCTTGCCACCAACCAATAGAATGAACGACAGAACTTTGTTGTCTATCCCAGCACTCTTAGTGCCTGACAAGAATGCTTCCCGAATATCAGAAGCAGATACGTTAGGATCAGTCATGCCCTCATGAATGACATCAATAACTGTTTGGTTAGAGTCACCGACCAACTGAGACATAGCCTTAACCAGTTTGGCTGCGGCATTTACATTCATAGTAACTTGTTTACCCGGTGAACCCTCTGGGATTACCGATGAAACAGTAGTCATCCATCTGTCAACGTCATCATCCGTCAGTGGTTCGCGCGTTGCTTTCTCAAGAATTGGGTAGGCACTGTCTATGATGTCAATGAATGCACCCTCTTGCTGCACCGGACCAGCGCCTCTAGAGAGGATGCCCCATACGAACAAGTCCATAGTCATGCGAGGAGATGCCTCGCCGCTCTGGTATATTCCTCTTATCTGGTCAACAAATTCAAATCCCTCATCAACACCCTTCTTCAGTTCTGGCGTTAGCTGATTCAGCTTGTCTGCCATGGCCTGCGGGTTTTGGGAGTACTTAATGGCAACCAATGGTGGGGCGGGGATGTAATCACCACCCAAACCTTCTTGCATTGCCTTCATCCAACCCTCTACTGACATCATAGCGTCTGGGTTGTTCGCAATGATTTGTTCAATTGAACTATTATTTCTGTTGGAATTGGCTGGGGTATAGGCCTGAGTGATTGGGAGGACCGCTGGAGAGCCGTTGCCTTGTATTAGCAGCTCGTATGGCAACTTATGCGCTCTCGCATCCTGTGGCGCTACAGGGAGCTTAGGGTCAAAGTTTCTTATTGACTTTCTATTTACATCTTCAGTTACTTCTGCATCAGGTTCAGGCAAACGATCACGCTTGCCAATGTTACCGCTCTTCACATCATTGAATATATCTTCGACACTGTTGATGCCGACATCTTGGTTGGCCTTAAAGATAGCTCCGAAGAAGTTCTTGATACGCTCGAACAGAGTTTTGGGACGACCAATAACCTTGATCTTACCGTCAGCATAATCACGGAACATCTCCGCTATAGCTTCTTCTTCTATAGATTCAGGAGTATAATTTAACTTGCCCGAATACATTGCTGTCGCACGATCAAGGTAAGTATACTTTCTTTCGACTGGCTGGCCGTTTTTTATTTGCACATACTTGCGCTGCTTGACTGCACCAGTGAGAGATGACCACTCAGCATCAGAGAACAGTCCAAGACTTTTAAGAGCGTGGATAACCTCATGGTTCATGACGCCCTTCAATATATCAAACTGCTCTTGAGCTGACTTACTTGGGTCAGCAACCTCCATAGACAGAGATATTACCCTGTTGGAAGGAGTGTTATGAAATTTGTTGGCTGCCGTGAAGTCGAACACACCTTCTGCAAGTTCAGGGTTTTCTTGCTGAAGAAGTTCAGGGGCAACCAACCTTTCAGCAGTCAGCTTAACGTCTGGAAGATTTAGATTGTTCAGGCGCTTACGCAATGCATTGAATACTTGCTGTCGTTTGGCGTCGAACGAATCTTTTCTTGTCGTATTGACCGCTCTGTTTGCAATCTCACGAGCCTTGTTAGCCAAGTATTGCTCAGAAGATACTTGAACTGGAGCGGACGGCTCTGTCAGTCTTGCCTGAGCTGCATCTCTTAAATACGTTTTGGTTTCTATGTCCGATTCAATTTCAGACAAGAGACCTTTGACCTCTTCGTTAAGGGCCACCTTCTTAGACTGCTTCTTCAGCTTTGCTAAGTTTTGTTTCTGTAAATTTATGTCACGATCATAGTTGCTTATGGACTGACGCAATGCATCTATTTGACCCTCAGTAGTCCCCGCTTGCTGAACCTCAGACGGCAATATGCTCCTTGGCTTTTCAGTTGATGGGATATTAACTGACTGAGGTCCGCTGTTTATCCTACCCTCTGTTTCAGCTATGACCTGCTGTGCTTCAGAGATTTGATTCCTTACCTCTTGTGCTTCAGTAGTAAGTCTCAAGAACTTTGCTCTATCGTTCTCTTGATCCAATGCGCGGCGAGCGTCTAAATCAATCTTCTTACTGAGTCCGACAAGGCCAGTCTTGCGCTGAACGAAATCATTAGTTGACTCGCCCTTCTTCCTCTTGACTGAACTATTGCCGTATATATCTTTGTTCAGATTGGACAGAGTACTTCTGTAGGAAGCGATCTCATCAGATACAGCTTCTACATCAGGCTCTATGTCATAGCCCTTTTGTGTTCTTCTCAGGATGCCACGGTTGACCATCTCATCTCGGATGTCTTTGGCAACTTGACGCGATACGTTCTTAACCCCCGTATCCCTCACTGCTTTCTGTATAGCTGGTTCAGTGTATTTCTTACGAGACTTTATCTCCTCCACGGCACGATCATATTGATCCTGTGTGAATGTCTTATTCTCTACAGGTTGGAACCTAGATGTCCCGCCAGACACAGGTTTCTGTTTGGTGGCTTCTCTGGTTGCCGCCCCTTCACCTACGATACGGCGTATCTCATCAAGTGACGCAGGTTGCTGTTCATCCAGACCTTGAATCTTGCGGGTGTTCTGTATGATCTGGCGCTCTCCCAAAGGAAGCTCAGACATAGGCACTGAGTTGAAGGGTAGCGTTGCTTCACGAGCGGCTTTACCTAAAGTTACTATCTCTTGTTCAGGAGTTAGCCTGTCATTTTCTTCAGGACTAGGCGCAGGTAGTGCCAACATTTCCTGTGGCTCCACCTCTATTGTGGGTTCAACAGTAATGTCTTCGTTTTCACGCAGCTCTGATTCGTTTATTCTGGCTATGGTTTCTTGAGTTCTTGCACTCTCTTCTTCAAAATCTTCCTGAAGTTCCGCAAACTTTTCCTGTTCTTCCTGAGCCGCTTTCTCCTTGCGTATGTCTCCACCTATTACATTGGTAGTACCTCTTACAGTACCACCAGTAATACCTGCAGCTATCGCAACGTCCTCATAGACCTTCATGGCCTCGGCGTCATCAATAGGTAGGCCAGCTTGATATCTGTTTATAACCTCTTGGCCTATCTCTGTAGGAACTTCAGCGACAGTACCTGCGCCCACGCCTTTGGCAGCGCGGGTGAAAACACCACCAGACCGAATGACCGCTGGGTTCAGTACTTTACCGATCAGCAACCTGTCCACAATAGAGTCAAGTGCCGCCTGTGGTAACGCTGACAGAAAGGCTGTGCCTTCGTTCATCTCTGTGCGAAGGCCGCGATCAATTGCTTCTTTCTGCGCTTCACGGTTATCACCATAGAAGTAAGGAATGTTCGCAGCAAAGCCACCGATCAAGGCACCCGCTACCCTAGCACCGGGTATTGGTATAGGCGCTGCAACTGCGGCACCTGCTGCCGCACCACCTAGACTTACACCAAGCTGTGGTACTTGCTGACCAAGTGTCTCGAAAAAGAAAGAAGCAGTCTCACCAACAGTGTCTATCTCTTCACGCTTTGTTAGCGCCTGTGCCTTCTCTGCTATCTGCTGTTCATTGGTCTCTACTACAGAACTACCGAAGTCTTGAAGACCCTGCAGGCCAGAGATGGAGCCTATGCCCTCTAGAGTTGAGCCGTATGCTTTCTGAAGGGCATCAAACCCAAGACCAACCGCTGTACCAAATCCACCTTTCGGTTCTGGTTCTACAGCCTCTTCCACCTGATCTTGTTGAGATGGCGCGTAACGACCCTCTGCCCGTTGAGCAATTAAAGCCTCTTGCTGTCCTACGAATTGATTTATACGAGATTGCTCTTCAGGACTTGGAGTGTCGCCCGAAATATTTACGCTGTAAAACTGTCCAAACTGCGGTCCTTTTACGGATACAATACCCATAATGCACTCCTAATTTATTGAGTTGCGTCGAACTGAGCGCCGCCACCGCCTATTGATATCCTTTGAAGCGTAGCAAGTCTCTCCCGTGCTGTATCAATATCACCTACCAATTTTTCCGGTATTTGCTCTATTACTCTGTCAACTGTTCCAAGGCCGGGATCGCCCCGAACAACGCTTCTATAAGATCGTGCCTCTGTCATTAGACTATTTAATTCCGCTTGAGCGTTATCTATCATTGTGTTTAGTGCCTTGCTGCCGCCAGTAGTTGAATTGGCTGCCCTAGAGGCATCCAAAGACTTGGCTGATTGTATCTTCTGCTGCATACCAAGCAAGCTCATGATGTCGGAGTCATACGCTTTGCGGGACTTCTGTAAAGCACCAACCCCTGCAAGACCTGCCTCGCCCAGCGCACCACCGAATGTTGGACTCTTGGAAGCCATAAGGGCCATACCTGTTTGAGCCAGCGCCATCCACTTATCAGCCTCGGCACTGCTCTCACGATCCGAAAGCATTTTGGCTATGCGAGATTCTATAGAGCCGTATGCTCCACCAGACGAAGTGCTTGATCCGCCTGAATCTTTATCATCAGAGACTACAGGGTTTAATGAGGTTATCCCCCCGCCATCTTCTGCGGTTTCTCTTCTTTTCTCAGATTCAGAGGTTGGAATTACTTCGTCTTGAATGACTAAGTTAGGTCCGCCATCAGTGGCATCTTCAGCATCAACTGCTTCAACGTCCGCCACTGTTGCGTCGAATACTTGAAACTCAGAACGACGAGGTGTTGTGGATGGCGCAATGTCTTGAAGTGCTATTGATGTTTCTTTAGAAGTTTGAGCCTCAATCAATTGATCTTTTGCCTGCGCCAACTGAGCTTCAGCCTGTGGGTTACCGGGGTTTAATCTTAAATATTCCTCAAGACTAGTAATAGTATCTTGAGCGTTAGATATATCAGATGGATTGTAAAGAGAAGCCGCGTATGCTGCATCAGAACGACCCTGACCAAGAGTCCCCCGCATAATGCTGTCCATATAGAGATCATCTCGACCAGTGCTGATATCGCTTTGCGTTTGCAAACCACTAATTTCGTTCAATCTGAGTTGATTTATAGCGGAATCATCTCCTTCATCTGCAAGTCTATTAAGTGTAGCTATTGGTAGATTGCTATAATCAATACTTGTATCTGCTGCTATGACGCTCTCGGGTTTATCGGCACCTCCACTTGTGGAACTTGGCGTAGGGTCTAACTCACGGTCTCGATCCACTGCTTCTGAGCCTACACCCAAAAAGGCACTTAAATCGCCAGCTTCAGCCGCTGCGTTTCTTGCAGCGTCCTCGGAACGAATTTCGTTAATCCGATCCACAAGAGGATCAAACATTCCGAACGATGCAATACCTTGCGCCCTAGGTCTTTTGTCTGTTGCGTCATATGCTTCAGGAGCAGGTGCCAAAAGTTCTTCAACAGTCAATCTACCTGCGTTTTCAGATGCCATCTCACGATTGCGCAGAGCCATTTCGTTGGCAATGTCCGCCGCCGTTTGAGACGGCATACCCTCACGGGAAACGGCTTCGTCAATTCTATTCATAATAGGATCAATGACCGAAGTTCCGATAACATTAGAGTCAAGACCCGTACCAGCCAAGGCATTTTCAAGCGGGTTGTTCGAGTACACACTGCTACGCAACTGATCTAAAATAGACATTGGTTCAGCAGGTGAAGTCTGCCTAATAAATTCTGCGTCTGGTTCTACTGAAAGCTCATTCAGAATTTGAGGCGAAAGTGATGATTCAGGGCGAGTAAACTCACCAGAGTTAGGCATGAAATCAGATACGTCAGAGCTAACTGAACCTAGTCCTTCTGGGCTTCTTTCAAAGCCTATTGCGTTGTCGTATATTCTTGGATTGTTATTTGGCCCTTCGGTGGCGTACTTATTGTCCATCGTTTCTTTTAAACGGGCAAACATATCTTGTGCATAAGGTGTATCGTTTAGATTATTTTCTTGTAGGAAAGTTTTGTAATTGTACAAAATATCTGTCCCAAATCGTCCACCCCTAGCCATCCGCAGAATGCCACCGCCCGACATCATCTGAGGTGCCTGTGGTTGTGGTGCTTGTGTCGGAGTTACAGGTGCAGCTTGGGCCAGACCTGTGTCCTGCGCCATGTTGGTATTGGGATTCAACGAACGAGCCATCTGCATGATGCCCTCTTGTGGCGCTCCCGCTGCAGTCACTACCTCTTCAGCGACAGTCTTCATATCAGAGTTCTGCTGGCGATTGTAGTCATCGCGCATCTGCTTGCGGCGCTTCAACTCACCCAAGACAAGAAACTGTGGTGCGCTGCCAGTGGGCTGCTGCATCTCCTGCATCAGAGCTTGCTCCGGCAGGTTCTTTAGATCGTCTTGGATGTCGATTATGTTCATGATGTCAGACCCTTATAAAGACCAAGCCCCGAAATACCTGCACCTAGTGCCTGTTGCAGAGGATTATAAGAAACCATCCGCTGTTCCTCTACATTCGGCGTCACTGGAACACCTTGTAAGATGCTCGCCATCCGCTGATATTGCTGCATCGGATAATCTCGTTGACGGGCGAAGTCTTCGTAGGACATGTCGAGACGCGCTTGATCCTCTGCACGGATATCACGACCGATAGTCTCAAGTAGCTGTGCGCCCTGAATATCAGCGGCACGTTGTTGCTGGCCCAACCCTGCAAGGTTCTGACCAAATGCGCCTATGTTTGATGCCAACTGACCGTAATTCAGGCCAGTCCTACCAATGTTCATACCTAAGCCACCAATACCTTGGCCTATAGTACTTAGTTGCCCCGCTCCAGACATAGCGGCCTGCTCTGCTGCAAGGGACTGACCTGCGCCGAACTGGCGAGATTGTTCCATTGCCTGCTGTATACGAGCCAATTCTGATGCTCTCAATGCGTCCATGCGAGATAGGTCTGAGTATTGCCCTTGTTGAACCCTACCAGCCTCAGCGGCACGGCCTGCTTGTATTCTAGCCAAATCAGTGGCCTCACCAGTCTGCACCCTACCAAGCTCACCTGCACGACCTGCTTGTATACGGGCCAACTCAGAGCCACGCAGACGCTCCATGTCCATCTGAGCCGCACGATCCGCGCCGAATTGAGTAGCCGCTTGCTGGTAAGCTTGTTGCTGTCCTGAAGCTTGAATGTCACCCATCTGACGGCTAAGGCCTTCCTGTGCCAGATAGTCTCCGACTGCTTGCCGTGATCCACCGAAGGCACCAGCTTGCACCGCCGAAGCATCGCGCCCTGCTTGTTGGCGATCAAAGTCTAACTGCGCTTGCTGCTTCTGAACATCAACAACATTCTGCATATACGGAGACATGTAGTTTTGAACCGCTTGACCAGTAAACATATCTGGTTGCTGAAAGTCGTATTCGTTGTAGTTGGCTTGGCGGAAACGAGAATAAGGATCGAAATCAGAAGACTGAAAACCCCCGAATTGTGTTGGGTCAAAAGAAGAGAACGTCCCCGGTGCGTACTGTCCAATGTCGCGAAGGCGGTTGATGCTATCTTCAGTATACCCAGCACCTGTAATAGCTTCTGCCATACCTAATCGTTGTGCGTTGGCGGCTTCATCTTGCAGTCCGACACCGAAGCGAGATAGGTCCATGGCCTCGCGCTGTGCGTCCATGGCTTCCGGCATACCCTGTATACCAGACTGAGCAATACCTCGCGTCATGGCACGAGACGCTTGAATGTCGCCGTAATCTGAGGATGATGTTAGGCGCTCGCCAGAATAGGGTTGGTAGGTAGACTTCTGACCAAACCCAGTAATATTTCCAGCGTCATCATATATTGGACTACTTAGGTCATCCTGAAACGGAGCAAGCGTGTCCTCGGCACCCTGAAGCAACCTGCGGAAGTACGGATCAGCGTACTCAGGTAGATTAGTCTGGCGTTGAGTCGTATCACCCGGTGCCTGCGCACTACTTTTACCCATCTTACAACTCCATTCGGTACGCTATGTACTCAGGATAGAAACCGTATTTCTTCAACGACCTACCCCAAGCCTTCCTGCCGTAGCCTTCTAAGTGACTACATCCTAACTCATTAGCATATTTACGCATAGTGTCGATCAACTGATCATTCCATTCCTTCATGCGCGTTCCGCCTACAAAATCTAAGACCAATGCTTTCCGCTGAGGATATACTATAAGTCTTGTGGTGAATGCAGCTACGATGCTGTCATCTTCATCCATTACAACCCAAAGAACGTAAGTGCCATTAAGTATTCCAACTAGGACGTCAATCGTTTCCGACTTGTCTTTTGCTGTGGCTACGCTCTTCTTTAGTACCTTCTCGACGTCCTTCCATACATGTCTTACTGCCTCTGGAGGCACCAAGCTTACTCTCAATTATCCCACCATTTGTTGGAGTTTCTCAGGAGCTGCCTCTTCAGCACGGTTAACAATATCAAGGAACCCACCACCATACGCTTTCTCAAGTGCATCAGTTGTGTTCTTCCTCAAGACAAATTCCCCATCAGACAAGAGTACATCTTGCTCCCCTTCAAGTGTCGCAGGGACCATATCGTCAACACCTGAACCATCTCCCGGTCCACGCACCATCCCCTTGTCACCTTCTTCAAAACGAGTGATAGTGTCATCTAGCTCTCCCGACTGCACTCGTCCGACAAGGTCGCGTAGTGCTTCCTCGCCGTACTTCTGAACAAATAGTGCCAGAACAATCTCTGGCTGCTCAGACATTCCTTTAATCGCTTCTACGGCACCGACGATAACATCTTTCTCGTTCATGCCGCTCTGTGCCATCATCTGATCTGCTTCGGTCTCTCCACCTTCTCGAAAGGCCATTATGCCACCATCTGCATAGTAGTATGGATATTGGATTGATTCCATAGGCCTTGGGTTTCTGGCGTATTGGAAGTACATACCCTCTCCACCGCCAGAAGCGAATGGGTCTTGATTTTGGGTAGTTATCAAAGGATTGAGCATGGGAACAGGATTCTTGGACTCCTCCTTCTTTTTTGCTCTATCTTCCGCTTCTTGCTGCGCCAACTGGGCGCTTGTCATCGATTGCCCCAACATGGCAGGTGTAAATGCAGCGGCCCCTGCAGTGAAGGCTTGACCCAATCCACCCTTAGCAGCTTCTGCGCCAAACATGTTTGCAAACATTGGTGAAGGCGTTTTTGCTAAATCCAGTACAGACGGGCTTGGAGCTGTTGCTGCCTCTAGGAAAGATGCTTTTGGCGCTCCACCTACAGCGGCAGGTGCTGTGGAGTTTGTTAAACCTCCAAGCAGTTTGCCCCCAACAAAGGATGTAAGACCTGTCTGAATGCCCTTACCAAGGTCACCTGTCTGAATGAAAGAGCCAAGCCCAGCGCCCAGCCCAGCTAAAACAGGGGTTGATAGCGCCCCCAGACCCGCTGCGAATGTTCCAGCTAACGCACCAGAACCCGCTAATGCTGGCAGACCCATTCCTAATAACAGCGGTAAGACCATGACTATCTCCAGAAGTTCAATAGAACTTTAACACGAAAATTTTAATCCATCAACTCAAAGTGCGGACCATCGATAAACGGACGTTTTCCTTGGCTACGGCGCAAGTCTACATAGGCGTTCATGGCCTCTTCCATCGTGCCATCCCAGTCCCGGATATCGTCAATATGCCAAGCGGCACCCCACCGTACAGCAACCCCAACATCGATAGCCCCCTGCTTTACAGCATCCGCAAGGTCATCGTACAGATTCAACTCCCACGATCCACGCGAACCAATAAAGGCCATGAGGTCAAGAGCGTTGCCATCAATGTGTTTGGACTTCATCGTCTTCGAGGCACCTTTGGCTACGAGTTCACGCTGTTCTTCAATGGTTCTTAGCCCACAGATCACACCAAAATCTGTTTTTGTATGGCCTATAGCTGCTTTTGCAACGGCAACTAAACGCTCGTCTACGCCTTCCATTCGGTCAAGGCTCCGTTGTGATAGTTTAAAAGTCATTTCATACCACCTTTCATGTACTTTGATACAGCGCGGCCACCAAACCAAAACGATATTATGGCAGCAAACAAACCAGATGTAGCATCATCCCAAATCAAAGAAAGAGACCTTCCAAGATCGTTCCCTTGTCCCATCAGAGCGATTATAGCCGTCACCTTGATGGCAACGAAAAGGCCAAAAAAAACATAAGTGATGACAGGCCGGACGCTACCTCGTAATGCGTTGATAAAACCTCCAGCATCCATGCTATCATGTTTATACAACCCCTCCGTCTCTTTTATCTCAGCCTGCTTGTCCAGAATATCCAGCTTCAGCTCATTGCGCCGAGCCATCATATCCATCTCTAACTTCATGCGCTCAAGACCATGCTTGTGTTCTTGACCCGCTCGAAAGAAATTAAGAACCTCCGGCAGAAAGGACGTACCGAAACCAAGCAAACTTCCTAGTAATGTAATCATTTGTCATAACTTTCTTTGTGGACGATCTTGTTTGGAGTTACCGTGGTCGTAGACTCTTTGCCCATCCAGATACCGAAGGCTCCCGTGAAAGCCCCTGTTACAACTGAAATCAATCCAGCCTGACTAACAGACAAGTCAGGTTGCGACATCGCCCACTCCAAGCAACGTATATACATGATCGTCGTAACCAACATCATCAAACGTGGCAGAATTTTCCAATCATCTAAAACTGTTTGTGCCATCACCACTTCCCCTGTTGTTTACCTAACAAATACAAAACTACGGCAAGTCCAGCGACACCCGCCATCACGATTATCCCGCCGACAACCCACATGATTATAGCCTCCTTGATTTCAGCCTTGCGATACGCAGTCTTCTTGCGCTGCGCTCTGATCTTACGAAGCGTGTCCTTGTATTCTTCCAAACCTTTGGGGCCGTGCTGAAACATAATAATTGTTTCAATTTCTTTCTTCATAGCTTGCAGGCGCTTCTGCGCAGAGAAAGCATCTATTGCAGCCTGCTCGGCAGACCCGGTGAGTGAAGCGAATATGCTTGGATTCTTAGCCTTTTCAGCCGCGTAGTTTACGTCACTGACAGCCCCAGCAAATTTACTCAATGCGCCTGACGCATCGCGGCCAGCCGCCAACAAGGTCTTGGCACTAGATACAGCAGAGGCTGCGATTGAAAGGGCTGAGATAGGATCAATCATGTATCTGTAAACCTTTTGGGGCAATAGGAATTATAGCTGACAATATACTTCCTGTCGTACAACTGGGAGTTTTTACCGCCCGGTGTTCCGCAGTCGTAGTAACAGGCTTTGTAAAGCCTGTTACCTCCCCCTTGTATAAACGTATGCCCGTACCCCACAAAGGCCAGCACACAAAGCACTATGGTTATCCCTTTTGTTGGATCATCTAGAAGCCGAAACCACCGAACCGACTCGCAAGGATCGCACCAAGAGGAGCCTGCCCTTGGCCGGACGGTGAGCCGTACTGAGGGCCATACGATTGAGGGGCATTCTGAGACGCGCCTTTACCACCGCCTTTACCACGCAATGCTGCCATCAATTCGTTTCCCGTTGCATCGCTGAACACTGGGTTTGCATTTTGTTGATCTGCCATTTGTTGATCTGCCATGGCTTGGGACATATCATTAATCTGAGTGCGCTCCGACGAACTCATCATTTCCATAGGTCGTGGTGCAAGACGTTGTGAACCACCGAGAATATCGTAGTTCTGCGAAGCATGCATAAACGCTGGACTCATGTTTGGAGCTGCGTATCCTTGGCCGTATTGCTGACCGTATGGTGATCCGTATTGTTGACCGTATGGTGATCCGTATTGCTGACCGTATTGCTGCCCATACCCTTGGCCGTATCGTGATCCGTACGGCTCATACCTTTCATTTTGACCGTATTGAGGATATCGGTTGCGAGCCGCAGCCATGTAGTACGGCACCTGACCCGCACCCTGCTGCGATTCAAACTGACTGAGTGCGGCTTGGCGCATCTCTGGAGTTATCTCTGTCGGAGCAGGTTGCCTTTGGCTATTTATGTAATCGTTGTAACGCTTTAGGTTCTCGGCATACATGTCAGCATCTGCTGTGGCACCGCTTAGTGAAGCTATCCCGCCCTGCATGGCTGAAGGGCCATCATCACTGTTGCCCACGTTTGCATGGAACGCATCTGCTGCAGCCTGAGCCGCTGCCGTTGGGGGTCCAGTGACACTATCCTTGAGCTTCTCAAAAAAGCTCTTTTCTTTTGGCACTGACGCCGATGATGTCTTTGGTTTTGGGTTTATTGATGTTGTTGGTGCTGATAGACTTACGCCGTAATCTGGTTCTGGCATATTTAAAATCCTACGAATTGAGAGCCAACAGTACTTGAGCCTTTCCCGCCCTGCATCTGCGGTTGGAACGGAAACGAGTTCTGTGGCTGGTATTGTTGGTTGAACTGTGGCTGGTATTGTTGGTTGAACTGCGGTTGATATTGTTGGTTAAACTGCGGTTGATATTGTTGGTTAAACTGCGGTTGATATTGTGCATATGAACTTACTTGTTGAGGGTAAGGACTAGGCGGCGGAGGCAGCATACCGTAACTCTGCAACTGTTGGCGAGCCTGCAGGAAACCTCCCAGACCGGGTGGCATATCCATAGGAGCCATGGTTGGGAACCTAGGTCCGGCTTGAGGACCATCCATAGGTGGCATGGTTGGGACCATAGAACCAGATTGAGGACCATCCATAGGTGGCATGGTTGGGCCTGCCTGAGAGAGCTGCCGAAGTTCTTCCGCTGTTCTGGGGTCTAGTGCGGCTTGAACCATCTTCGCCTTGTCGTCGTAACGATCATTCATAAGGCGTCCAACCCCCCCACGACGAAGACTACCACCACCTAGAGCAGCGATACCCCTATAATCTGAAGCGTCTATATCACGAAGTTGGGAATTAAGATTTTGAATTCTTTTTCTTGCCTTTGGATCACCAGTTAAGGGTGCGCCCTCCAAAACTTTTTTCGCTCTTTCGCTCTGCACTCGACCTCTAAGATTTTTTCGTTCGTCAAACAACCCGCGCATCTCTGCTAGAGACTCAACTTCGCTATCTACATTGCTCGCATCATAGCGCATCTGCTCGGCTAATGCGGCATCCTCGAAGCTTCTGCCTTCTCCAGTTACCCTAACAACGTCTCCAGCCAATACGTTTTGCTTCCCTGCGAACCTTGGATTCATAGCGACAAGCTGCTCAACGCTCATACCGTGTTTACTCGCAATGTCTTGAACGCTAGTCGGCTTCCTCAAGGCGTAGGAAAGGTCTCCCTCATACTGCCCCTCACCCCTTAAAGTGTTCCGTATGCTTTGACGATCCGGCATAACCTGACGAGCTAGTTGTCTGCGCGTCATTTCTGCTTGCCGCATGACCGGGTCCAATGCTCCGCGTCGGACTATATCAAACAGCCCTCGTGGGTCATCTTTGTACTGGTCACGAACAGCGAACGCCGCTTGAAAAGTACCCTTCTCGTATTGGGGGTCTCGTCGTGCATCACGCATAGAAGCCCAGTAATCTTGCGTAAATTTCTTTACGTCAGCCTTACGTTGACTTTGAATTGCTCTCTGTTGAGCAATCTGCTGCTGTAAAGTTAACGCCATCTATGCACCTATAAGTCCGTTACAGTGACAACGCCTACCTGAGCTACTGCTTCAGTGCCAGACGGGTGTGTCGAGTTCAGTTGAGTGATCTTAACATAACCACCATAGTTAAAGATAGCCCCCGCCTCTAAACCAACATCGTTGGTCTGCAACCCAGTAAAGACGGAAAACGTGTTGCGTCCTTCACCGGGGTTTGCGTTCTGCTCAAAGTAAAACGATATTGCTCTCACAACTTCCGAAAAATATTGCTGATTATACTCCTGCGGTGGAAGTGGGAAAAACGGTACTGGAACTAGACGATCAGACATTACCTTCTCCCATCCTGCCTAACATCAATTCTTGGCGCTCCTAGTCTCCAACCAACTCCTGTGGTGTCTGACTCAACGCGCAAAGCTATAGATCGACCCCTAAGCCGCACAAAGTTTTGCTGAGTAAACTGCTCCACAGGCACTGACGCGGTCTTGATCACAGAGCTGTCGTCTTCTTGTAAGTACTGACCGCCGGGAAAGTTCCGTGCCTTCAATGTAAAGATGGCGGTTGGACTAGCAGCCGTACTGTCCCTAAATGTAATGTCGGGTATCAATCTAGATACAAAACTAAACTCGTTCCCGTCACCGAGATCGACTTGAGAAGACTCGATGTACGCGGTCAAAGCACTAGCTGGGTTGGTACTTCCATCATCAAAGCCGTCTTCGTGATAATACAAGTAACCGTCCGTTCCCGCAGCAATTGGATTTTGGATGATGCCAACGTCAGTCCAAGCAGTTCGAGATAAAGTACCGTATGTCCACAAGTTAAGGTCGTAGTTGTAAGAAACGTACCGATCTACGTTTTGACTAGAGCTGGATGGGTAGAACCACCAGACTTCACTAAAAGAAGTATTGGTAGAGCAATACACTTTATCCGATTGAGACTCGTTAAAGTCGCTAAACACATAGTCCTTCACGCTGCAGGGTAGCTTTCGCACCGTACCGTCGAACACAAAGAACTCATTCCGACCCATCCAGAAGACCCGGTCTTGTGCGCTGGCAGTGGCATTGATGCCTGCAATAGAGATGTTGTCGGACAAAAGGTTTAGGCCAAACGTAAATGGTGGGCCTAGAAACTGCATCCCATGAAGAGAAGCGTCTGTAAATACCAAGGTTTGCTGTCGAGTCTCTACTGCACATACAATCTTTGAACCCACACCTACAGTCAGATCACCCGCTGTGTTTGTAGTAGTAGGAGTCCATTCCGCTACATTCTGCTGATCTGAAAACCGTATAAGAAGAGGGTCTTGTACAGAACTTCCTAAAGGGTTTGCGCCAAACGCGATAACATGCCGATCCCGATCTGACACCATGACTTGGGTCGCCACAGTTGGCACGTTACTAGCCCCAGCTAAACTGGACAAAGGCACTCCACGTTTTGTTTTCGGATTAGTGGCAGAAGCATCCCAATAGTACACTGGGCCGTTGGACACGTTGAAGATCAAGTCTTCACCGAAGTTATCATGCGACCATACCCGCAAGGTATCCGCCTCAGCGTTAATATCAGCGCCAGAACCCCACGTTCCTCGGCCCCAAGCTCCAGCGCCCCAACCGTTGCCTGAAATGCTAGTATCAACACCCACATTTATTTGGTAGGCTCCAATAGTAGACCCGCCACCTTCTCCCGTGTCTGACGCATTGGCTACAACAGGACTAGGCGTGTATGTTCCGTCAACCGTTATGGAGCTTACACTAGCCACCGTTCTGGCGACAATCGTGTAGTTGTCCTCATCCACAACTAAAGCGATTTGATACTCTTGGTTCAGGATTTCAGCGGTTATATTCCCGCCCAAACCGATGGCATCTGTAAAGGTTACAAAGTCCCCTGTTACCGCGCCGTGTTCTATGTCGTTCACAGAGATTGTAGAGGAACCATCCGTAGCAGAAAATATAATCTCACTGTCAAAATCTACTGCTGTCGTAACAACATTTACACCGCCAACTGCAGTCGTCGCCTCCAAGCCAGTAACTTCTACAGGCAACGTATTAATGAAAGTCCCGCCCCCAACTTCTCCAGTAGCAGAAGTCCCTGTTAGGTAAACAATATCCCCACCTTCGCTCTGCGCATCGACATAATTGATTTGGCTAAACGCCGTAACCCCGGTCAAGGTTACCGAAACATTCGCCATAGGGGTGGAGACTTCTCCCACTTCACCCGTTGCAGATGCGCCATATATAGACACTGCAACATTTCTGGAAACAGGAGTGATAGAACGGATAGGGGTTATGTCAAAGTAACCTTCTCCCTCTTCGATGTAGTATTTAATATTAGTCCCAACACCGAGATAGTTGTTCAGGTTGACCGTTCTCCAAGAATGCAAGGCACGGCAAGCCCCTAGAAACGAATTGGAACCGAGCTTAGTCCACCCGCCAATCTTCTCAGGCATGCCGTCTCTGAAACGCACCATGTCACAGTCGAACCAACCGCCTTCGTTAGCATACGAAGTCATTTCTCTGTTTACGCCGGGTCTAAACTGTAACTTTGATAGTGGCATCTCTTGTTCCTCTAAGCATAGTATACACTAAGTTTTCACACTTAGTAAATCGGCGGATTTGCAGGGCGTAGTGCCATCGACATCGCAACAAGCGCACCGCTTGTGGTGGACTCACGGAAAACAGGGAGGGCAGGTGTCCCCGATTTGTCGTAGTTTACAACTGCTATACTGGATAGGTCTTCTGCTCCAGAGGCAACGCTTTGCGTGTAAAAACCAACGGGGACGCTTGTCGATGTACCAAAGTTGTCCATAGACAACCCGTCCATACTGTTGCCTCCCGCGTTCCCTGTTTGAATAACCACCGATCCTTGAGTGGTTATCGTCAAAGACGGAGTAGTTATCGTACCTACGTTGTTTGCAGTGGCAGTAGTAGTTGTGACATCAAAAGGAGTTGATGTATCGACGTTCCTTAAAAAGTACACAATTACACTGTTCTTTCCGTCAGTGTCGCCGCTATAAACAAGAGGGACATACACCTGAGTATCGGGTGTTGACCCCATAAACTTGTAGAACAGCTTAACCTGACACCGATCTGTAGTCGCAGTATTCTCAGAACTCGCGTATGTCGAGCCTGTATAGTCCCCCGCAGCGGCAGAGCTTTCTACAACCATGTCCGATTCTCCAGCATTAGCTGTAAGATCGGTATTAACCATTATTGCAACTGCAAGATCATTTTCCTGCAGTGTCCTTGGCAATGACCCATTAGTAAAGGACTCTGTAATATTAGCACTACTACTTCCAGACTCAGCTATAAAACCTAAGACCTCTATCCCCGGCCCGAATGTAGTGTTTGAGTTAAAAAGGGTTGCTGCAAGAGACATTAAGAAGCCCCCTCTATTGTCTTCTTACCAATGTAAGAAGTGCCATTGTCTACCGTCAGGAAATTAAAGACATCCACCTTCCCGCTCGCCGTAACGGGGGGAGTTGTGGCGCGGTCCCAGTCAATCGAGGTCGGCCACGTTATGGCGCTACCATCCCCAGTAATTTCAAGTTGAAACGCTTGCCCAAACCCTGAAGGGGGAGGGTTACTAAATGTTAACGTAGTCGCTCCGCTTATTGTCTTGGAAAAGTAAGTTCCAAGATTTAAATCTACGTCTGTTCCTGAAACACTTACTGCTCCCTGACCAAGGGATTTAGCCTGTAAGCCGTGCTTTATCTTGAAGTTAGACATCAGAGTACCCCGCATAGTAAGTAGCGCCGCCGTCATTAGTCGAGAAGGTAATCAACTTACTGTTGCTGTCCTCGTTGTATGTAGGCGCAGCGCCCCCCGTAAAGTTAACCGTGTCCTGATACACTGGGGCATAGTAGGTAACTCCGCTAGTGTAGAACTCAAAAAGAGATTGGTAAAAAGTATCTACTACAGTGCCATCTGTTAAGACAAATTTATTTTCGGACGGATACATCCCCGCTATGTCCCAATTCGTTCCGATTCCAGATGGAAGGTCTATAGAGCCAACAAGTGCGGCTGATGTAACATCCCAAGGGGTTGTAAGAACGTAGTTGTATATTCTATCCGGGATAAGATCCGTCCCGTAGTACAGGTGTGTGCCATCATCCGACAGAATAAACCCGATGTTGGTAACATCCGTCGCTAAAGTTAAGTTCTTTGATGCGTTTGAAGCAGTAGAGATATCCCAAGCGGTGGAGAGGTCAAACGTAGATATGGTCGAATTGTCAACTGGACCCGTCAAGAAAAACCTAGTTCCATCCGGTTTGAACCAAAGCCTTTCTGCATTAACCAGACCCGTAGCCACGTTTTCTTCCGTGATCGTTCCCGTAAACGGAGGGTCTATCTCGTACTGATAGAGGGAGGATGCTTGCGTGGCGTAAGCATACCTGCCGTCATTTCTAAGATACCGACTCTTCGAGGCAAAACTCGGCGTGGTAACATAGTTAACTAAAGACATTGCCCTTAAATCAAAGGGCTTATCCAACTCCATCAAGCGGACTTGATTGTTTTCAAAACTAAGTGCATGTCTGCCGTCAGGTGTGAGAGTAAACTCAAACGTCCCGGTATCTTTATAGTAGGGGATAGCGGAAGTGCCGGACGTAAAGTTCGCTGTCGCACCGACATCCAACCCAAAACCCGTTCCACCCTTCTGGAGTACTTGGAACGTCTGGGAGGCAGGAGGATTTGTAAAAGAAAGCTCTTCGTAGCCGGAAGTGTCTACTTCAAAGTAATTTCCTGTAGACAAGTCTACAGACAACACATCTACTTCGGCATCATAAGCGTACAGATTATCATCAATTCTATTTACAAAAATCACATTGTTTCCAGAGTCTCCGAACACAGGAGAGCGCAAATCTGTATCAATGTTAGTCTTGGTCTCCTTCAGCGTTGCGGTGCTGAGATCATACGCCGTAGACAAAGTGAAAAGCAGGAGGTTGTCGTTTGTTATATCAAGCCACAGCATCAGAGAGCCGTTGTCTGCAAAACTTATTTGCCCGTTTCCAGTCGCTCCAGAAATTGCCTGCGTACTTTCCGCACCCACGCTAGAGATGTCATACGGAGTACTTAGGGTGTAGAAGGACATCGTAGTGTTGGTTCCCTCTGTGAAGAAGATTTTAGTACCGTCATCGTTAAACGCGAAAGAGGTGAACCCTCCACCGCCACCGGGAACAAAGGACTGGGACTGAGTGAATGTTGCCGCAGAAATGTCATACGCTGGATCAACGTCATACTCATACACCGTGTCTTCACCCGTGGACAAAACAAACATATGCCTCCCCGTGTCGGAAAGCTGCACCCATGTTGGGCTAGCCGTTTGAGTAGACACAGAAAAACTGTCTACTGGAGTTAGAGTGCTTGTAACGTCCCACGCCGTGGATAATGACAACCTCTCGACATTGTCGCTGGCCCCCCCGTCCAGAAGAAAAACCTGCAAGCCATCTGCTTTAAAAAAGATGTTATTTGGAGTACTAAGGCCTGCAATTGTGGAGGAAACCGCCTCGTTGTCTAGGTCAATTACCCGGTAATTATCTTGAGAGGTGGAGGTTGTACCTGTTTTCAGAGTTGTTTGCCCTGACACCTGTACAATGTCTGCGACCTTAAAATCTTTTGTATTAGACATTACGCGGCCCCCTGAACGGCATACGCGCCGGAATAATTACTTCCACCATCCGATGTCTGGAGGGTGATAACCCACTGAGCGGTGGTTATGTCGTAAATTTCAGTGTCGTAGTTAACAGCTTTGTCGAAGTATATCCTATGCGTTCCACTGTCTGCTTTCAGCACAAAGGTTGCGTAGCCGCGTGACCCAGAAGCCGGAGCATTAGACAAAGTCACTAATGTGTCCTCGGTTAACGTAGACGTAAAGACTGAAGCAGTGGACAAGTCGGCTGTCATCGCTCCAGAAGCGGAGGTTAAAGCCGTCACCTTCTCGTGGAACGCTAAAGCCGTTACTCGGTTCTTGGCTTTGAAATCCTTGTCGTTTGCCATTTAGGTTCCCTTTCCCCTAAAGTTCAATTGCACTTATACTACAGCAGACATCTCCGCTCCACGAACAAGGAATGTTGTGGAGTTAGTACTGGCAGGAGTTGCAAGTATTCGTATGTTTCCGCTGTTTATATCAACATCAAACGTAGCCAAAGCCGTGTCCGTAGCCACTTGACCGTACTCCGTAGCCACTGCTGTGGTCCCGTCATGTGTAACCAGAAGCTCTGTGATGTACCGCTCTGTGGCAACCGTGTCGGTGACTTGGATCAAAACCTTTAGGCCCAAGACCGTAGCCGCATCGTATGTACCTACTGCAACCTGAGACACGGAAGTTGTCGTAGTCTCCTGCGTATCGAAACCGCCGCCGCCAATCGTACCCCACGCACCGTTGGCATAACCCTCGAACTTAGCCTCGCTTGAGTTGTACCGGATCATACCATTTACAGCGGTAGGGCGCTGCCCCGTGGTCCCCGCTGGCATAATCATCGCGTCAGTAGAACTCGCGGTACTAATAAGATTGGTTCCGTTCCCAACAATAGCATGGCCTAAAGTCGCGGCTAACGCCGATATGTCCTGCAACAAGGCATCGAAGGCCTGAACGTCCGATCCTATAGCGAGGCCAAGGTTTGTTCTAGCCGCAGACGCCGAAGAAGCTCCTGTGCCGCCATCCGCAACTTCTAAGTCGCTGATGCCCGTAACAGACCCACCTGTGATATTAACACTACTCATCGCGAAGTTAGCGGTTAAGTCGAACACAGCAGCAGACGCTTCGCCGCCGTCAAGATACAAAACCTTGCTGTCTCCATTGGCTACGGTGACGTTTGCACCTGCGCCTTGCGAGAAAATAACATCTTGCCCGGAGTTGTTGTAAACAAAATACAGCTTCTGAGCATTTGAGGGCGTCACAGTAATCGTGTTTGTTCCACTAGGCGAACCGCTCAAAACAAGCACTTTGTACATACCATCCGACAAAGTGCCGTTAGTCGTATCTAGGGTGTGGGTTGTGCCTGAAAGAGTTATGGTCCCCACGCCATTAGTAATACGATCAAGGATATCCAAGTTCGTATTGGTGGTGTCGCCCCATGTGCCGGACTGTTCACCTGTGGCAATTTTTTCTATGCCACCGTTATCTGTGTATGTACTAGGCATGATAAATCCTTACGCTGCGACTTCTTCCCAACTTGTACCGGGATTAGGTTCGATGTCAGTATAACTCGTTTCGGGGTTCGGCGCTATACCCGTGTAACTTGTACCCGGATTCGGCTGTATATTACTATAACTTGTTCCGGCACTAGGCGATATAGGTGTATAGCTTGTTCCGGCGTCAGGGACAATTCGGCCCCAAACTAATGGGGAGCCTACTTGGCCCGTAGCAGATACTCCCGTTACAGTAACACTGGTACTTCCGACAATTACTGTAACTGACCCAACTTGTCCGGTGGCAGATACGCCTGTAGCAGACACCCCTGCTCCGGCCTTCGCAACTACACTGCCAACCCCACCAGTAGAGGCCAACCCCGTAATCGTAACACTAACTCCAGTGCCACTCGCTATTGTGACGGAGCCTACGTTTCCGGTGGCTTCAGAACCCGTAACTGGGACACTTACACTCTCAGAAACGACTACAGTCGCAGTGCCAACTTGACCTGCAGAAGACACCCCTAGTACATCTACAGAAGCCCCTGTCTTAACTGATGCAGAGCCAATTGCACCCGTAGACGAAAGACCCGATACCCCAGCGGAAGCACTTGCTTCTATACTAACCGACCCAACCTGACCTGTAGACGAAACGCCTGAGACTGTTGTTGTAGACGCTGCCGTTACCGTAGGAGAGCCGACCTGACCTGTAGAAGATATTCCAACCGGGGAAACAACTATGTTTTGTTCTGGGAAGACAGATAGACTGCCGACCTGACCTGTAGAGGTTACACCCGTTACATCAACTAAGACGTTCGGGAACGAAAGCTCACCAACTTCACCAGAAGCAGAAGAACCTGTGGCTGTAACCGATGCGGCTCCGGTGGTTGTTACGGAGCCAACCGCTCCGACAGAAGGTACGCCCGTGGTTGTAGTAGATGCCGTGCCAGTAGTAGTCGCCGATCCTACAAGGCCGCTTGATGACGCGCCCGTAACAGTGACGATTGAATCCCCAGATACTGTGACGGAACCAATCTGCCCGGTAGAAGATAATCCAGTAACGGAAACGCTAACGGATTCGCTGCCACTATCTGCCAGTGGTGCTGACGCAAGTGGAGAAAAGCCAAGCATTAGGTAGCGCCACGCAAGATTATTGATGCAGAGACGTTAGAATATGTAGCCAAATCTGGCAAAGCAAAACCAAAAGCTGGAGGGGTCAATGACGTGCTTGGGGCAGATATACGCTGAAAGCCCATACCAGTTACACTGTCGCCGCTGTCATTTGCCGGTGCCGAACTAAACGAAACATATAGATTGTCCGCGTCTGTATACAATCCATCCGTGTCTCTGTTATGCGCACCACCAGCCGCCCCGATTAGAATTGATCCTGTGGTACTGGACGATGCGGTGATAGACGGAAATGATGGAATTACAGTGTTACTCGTACTCGTTGTGGTTGCCGTAACGTCAATTGGAGTGGTCAAATCAACGCCGCTAAATACCATCAGCGTTGCAGAAGTTGCTCCAGCGACATCGCCTGACGCAGCATAAACCGCAGTCGTGTCAGGCGTTCCGCCCATTATCTTGTAAAAAACAGCAACTTGGCTGTCTAGGGTGTCACTAGCGGAACCAGAAGCAATTTGCGTATAGCCGCTGGTAGTCATTGTTGGTATGCCAGACGATGCGCTTTCATAGTGGACAGTAATTACAACAATGTCATTTTCAGATGCTGTCGATGATGTGCCGCCAGTCAGTGCTGTCAGATCAATAGAACCGCTTCCGCCGTTGTTTTCACCCACACCGCCCGATCCAATGAAAACTGGGAAGGTTTTGGAACCTGAGTAATTGAACCTGCCGTGATTAATTGTTTTGATATTCGTGGCGCTGTTAATCTTGTCAAACTCAAAAAGGTAATCGTAACTGGGCGCAAGTGTTGGAGCCACTCCATCGACGAACTCAAATGCGGAAGGCCATGTTATTGTGCCGCCGGTATAGCTAAATTGAACTTTGCCCTCAAAACTTGTGGTTGGTATATTGGAAAGCGCAAATGTTGTGTTTCCGAAAACATCAGCAGAAGGGTAAAACATATGCCCAGACGAAAGGTCTAGCGTGTAGGTTGACCCAGCAATAGTAACTGAAACGGCATCGTCATCGCCACCAGCAGCATCTGCCCACTCGCCAGCCGTTGCACCTGCGTTTACTGTTAAAACCTGACCCGCAGTCCCGAGTGACGCAGGAATGTTTGTTGCAATGTCACGACCATCGACTGTGCCTGTGACAGTGATGTTCCCGAAAGTGGGGCTATCACTCGTACCTACAGCTTGACCAATAGAGAAGGTAAATGGTTCTGTGCCTGTACCGCCAGTGCCTAAGTTGGTAATAGTAACGCCAGTACCAGCATCAACATTTGCGCCATCAAGAACAGTTGTTGTGCCTGAAACGCCTTGCTGAGTGCGAAAGACAAGTAGACCTTGTGAGCTATCAAAACCTAGCTGTCCGTCAACGGTTAGATTACTTTTCTCAAGGTTTTCTAGAAGGACAGTTCTTGCGTTAAAGTCATTTGACTTGGAGCCAGTAGAAACTGCATAATAACTACCTTGCTGACCATCCAACAAGTCAGCATCAAGACCAGAACCAGAGCCATCGTTTTCATTAGACCACATTTCAGCCCAACTCGACCAGACTCCAGCATCTTTACGCCTTACTGCAACAATATGATTGGTTGTTCCAAACGTCAGTTGAGTAGATTGCGCCCCATCATTAGATTGAACCATAACCATATAGTCTGCATAAGAACCCGTAGGAGCAGAGCTACTCCACCTGTACCAACCATCAGTAACACTATCTATGCTGTCACTTGAGGTAAGAGCAGTTGCGTTTACAGCCTGCTTCAAGGCATCGGCATGTACACCATCTACTGTATCAGCATCAAGACCAGAGCCTGAACCGTCAACCGTCTTAATAGCTGTCAGTAATTCGCTGGGCGTTTGATCTATAGTAGCACCAGCCTCAATGCCATCTAGCTTCGTCTTGTCACCATTTACAAAAGCGCCCTCGGAGGGAGGTTGCTGGATGTCAGAGCCAGCGGCAGTGACGAAGACTACGGCATCGCCGCTCAAGTTAAGAAGCGACCCAGTCGAACTCTCAACCAAAGTGCGCGACAGCGTAGTGCCGCTGGCAGTGTAAGTGCCAGTGCCTATCTCGAATGAACTTCCGTCTTCGATAGTGTAGCGCACAACATCACTATTGGAGACGCCAGCGGCAGCAAAGCTTTGAAACCCGCTCTCTGCGCTACCTAAAGTAACTGTTCCCGTCCCGGTGGTTGCCGTGGACATCTTTGCTCTGTTGACCAGCGTAACCATTGGGACGGGTTCCTTATGCTATGCGAATGATAGCGTTACTCGCGTCAGCCGCTGGGAAAACAATCTCAAAGTCCCCTGAAGTCGAGGTCTTGTCTGATCCAAAGTCCAGTACAACAACTGTGTCTGTTGTTCCGGTTCCAGCACCTGTTGTAGTGTTGTAGATCAACGCACCGCGAGCAGTGATAGTTGCGGACGTAAACGTAATGTCTGCAAAATCTGTAAACGCTGTCGTCCCAGATGTGGTTGGGTTGATGCGCGTTAACGTGCCGCCACCCGCTGAGTACGAACCGGACGCTCCGACTTCGTTAGTCGCCGTGTAGTCCGTAGTCGCCGCAGTAAAAGAGGCGTCGGTGGTGTACAATGCAATCTTGAAGGTATCCCCTCCAGAAAGCAAGAAGTTGTGTTGAGCCTCAAGCAACTGCTGCTTGAAGGAAGTACACATAAAGTTACCTGTAAAGGCCATGCTAAAGTCTCCTTATAAGTTCAGCTAGATCGGGTTTCCCCGCTTCATTGAGAGCGTTATACACTGATGTGCGATCACTTTCGATAGCTCTTTTCATATAGAAAGTAACCACCTCCTCAATATTGTCCGCAAACGCTTTGGCTTGCTCTCGAATAGCTGGGGGTGCTGTGTCCGATACAGACACGATTTTTTGCACACACACCTGCGCTACTTCCTCTGGAGAGAAGCCTCTGTTTTGCGTTGTCCGAACCTCAACAAGTTGCTTGTGTTGAGGAATACCCATACTTCCTAGTGACATTACATATCCGCCCTTGGTTCACCGTCTCTATAATTATCACGCTTTAGCCTTGCGTTGCCAAGCAAACCCAAGTCGTTCAATGACTCGTCAAAGTTCTTCTGGTACATAGCCAACACATCCTGCTCACCCTTCATAAATGTATAGGCTTCAATAAGTGAGCCATACAAAAGAACTCGCTCGGCATTATCCCCAAGCCAAGAAGTGCTAGACGTAACGATAGAGGGCGGGTCAAAGTAATAATGAAGCTCAATAGAGTAAGCACTGTCTGGAGTAGGGCCAACTATAAAGTTACCCGTTGTGCCTGTCGCTTGAACATCACCGTCAAAGATAGCGTAGAATCGTGGCAATCCAGATGTAGCAGCGGCAGGGTACGCCTCCCGTATGAAGTTCACATCTTTGGGGATAAGGTATTCGTAATTACTACTACCGTCCACAACAGCAAGAGAAAACACAGACAGGAAATCACTTGGTCTGGTGACATACTGGTTGCCATTTGTAGTGGTAGCAGTAACATTTTTACGAAGCTCCGGTATGATGATTAGGCGATGAATGCGTTCCTCTGCTTGCTGTACAAACGTAGGAATATTGGTCACGAAAGTTGTCTCTTCGTTCTCCGTGTAATCTTTTATCGCTTGCACTAACTCAGAATAGTTCATTTGAACTTAACCCATTTTAAAGTTTCCGCCGCGAGTAGCAGCTCCCATGCCACGGCACTTGCCCATCCCGCCGCCCATGTACATCTTCTTAGGCATCTTCCCACCGGACTTCATAGCAACAGGTTTCTTCATTTTACCACCATACATCTTTTTCTTAGCCTTCTCTTGTTTTTCGCGCTCTTCTATGGTGCGACCATC
>Ga0208305_10000117_pt1 | contig 44950 bp, 43 predicted proteins | sample ColrivemetaGS741_FD_187605 | JGI IMG/M metagenome (GOLD analysis project Ga0208305, IMG submission 187605) | Estuarine microbial communities from the Columbia River estuary - Flood tide ETM metaG S.741 (SPAdes) (version 2) | ecosystem: Environmental > Aquatic > Marine > Intertidal zone >... | reverse complement strand
AGGAATTAGCACTTATGAATTTTCTTTGGATGCTATTTTTGGCATTTATCAAGATGAATCTATATTTGATAATGTAGCTCCAGGAATTCATACAATTTATATTCAAGATAAAAAGGGTTGTGGTATTTCAACTATTGAAGTATCTGTAATTGGGTTTCCAAAATTTTTTACTCCAAATAACGATGGTTATAACGATACTTGGCAAATAAAAGGTGTAAGTGACACTTTTTACCCAACTTCACTTATATATATTTTCGATAGATTTGGTAAATTACTAACTCAAATAGATCCTAAAAGTGATGGCTGGAATGGTTTTTTTAACGGAAAAATGCTTCCTGCAACAGATTATTGGTTCTCGGCCCAATTAATTGATGAAAACGGAACAATTAGAGAGAAAAAAGGGCATTTTAGTTTAATTACAAGATAATAAACACTGTTTTTGGTTGATAAGTGTAAAGAAGAAATTAAAGAAACTGAAACAAATAGTTTGATTTTTAATAAAATTAAACGCTTCAAACCTTATTCGTTGAGATGAGACAGACACACTACATTGGACACTTTACGATAAGAATTTTCCTGGTTTTAAAACAAGAATTTCTGCTAAGATCACAGCAATAACTTTGATGCAATTCATCATAAATTTATTTTGAAAGACCAATCTGTACTATCAGAACTGAAATAATAATTACACACAACGGATTATACTAATAAACTTTGTCCACTATACTAATAAAATTTGTCATTTATACTAATCGTTCTTGTTATTTAACAAAAGCTTCTTGGTTTATTATGTACATAATTCCTACTAAAAAAAGTACTCTTTTTTATGAAAAAATGTAGATAATATTTATAAATTAAGTAGTTTTTTTACATGGGTCTTTTTTTCTTGAAGAACTAAAGAAAAAAAGTAGATTAAGTAAATGTATAAATTTTAAAACAATTTTTCCCTCTAAAATTATGAACAATTCATAAACCACAAATTATTATAGGGATAAGATATCGTATCAAAATCATACAATTAATAATTGCATCCAAATAGTAATCATATATCGATTCTATTGGTAAATACAGGATTTTTTCATACAGTTTTGGAAAAAAATAAGAAACGATACTTAGAAATTTGATTGGGATCAACAACTAAAATAACTCTTTAATTACAAGAGCTACTCCATCATTTAAATTAGATTCTGTCACTTTATTTGCAATTTTGAGCACTTCATTATTTGCGTTTGCAACTGCAACCCCCAAACCAACAGCTTTTAACATTTCAATGTCATTATAATTATCGCCAAAAGCAATTATATTTTCCATTGATAAATGGGTGTAAATAGTACTTAATAAAACTTCAATAGCTGTTTTTTTAGAAATAGATTTATGAGAAATTTCTATGTACGTCTCTTTTGACCGGTACAGCATTATATCATCTGAAAACTCATTCTCTAATGTTTTATACAATACATCAATTTCATTTTCATCGCCCATACACATAATTTTGTGTGCTCCTTTGCCTTCATTTCTCCAAGTATTTAAAACATCAACATGCGATTTTATTGTTGGAGTAACTTTAGTATTATTCTCTTCTCTTTTCGCCCAATAATCCATAGATTGAACATACCATTCATCTGCATGAAATAAACTTAAATGAATATTTGTATTTGCACATTTATTGATGGTGGCTTCTAATACCGAATTATCAATAAAAGTTGAATGTAAAATTTTGTCACCATCTAAAACCAAACCACCATTATAAGCAATTAAAGGTGTTGAAATATTCCCAAATTGATGTTGTAAATGACGCATACCTTTTGGCATTCGGGATGAAATTAACACAAATGGAATTGGCGCAATTCGTTTTACTTGAGCAATAGTAAGTTCAGATAATTCTCTGTCTTTATTTAGTAGCGTTCCATCAATATCTGTACAAACTAATTGGTATTTCATTTTTTGGTTTTAAAAATGCAAAAATACTAAGTTCAAACTTATTAATGGTTATTAAACTTTTTATGTACTTTTATTTTTCAAAAATTACAACATGAATATTTCGGATTGGATTGGATTTATAGGGGTTTTTTTAATTTTAATAGCCTATTTTTTAAATGAAATTAACCAAATTACAAATAAAGATATAGCATTTATTTTGCTCAATTTAATTGGAGCATCCTTGGCCTGTTTGGCTTCAATATTAATTAATTATGTGCCTTTTATTTTGTTGGAAGCTGCTTGGGCTTTAGTTTCATTAGTTTCTTTAATAAACTATTTAAAAAAAAAGCCTTCAATCTGATTTTATTTATTTTTTACATAAATTAATTTAAAACGACCACTAGAACTATCTCTTTGATCAATTTCAAACTTTTTTAAAGATTTGAAAAGTTGTGTTAACTTTTCAAAACCAAAATTTCGCGCATCAAAATTTGGTTGTTTTTTAATAATTAATGAACCAACATCACCCATAAAAGCCCAACCATCTTCATCAGCAGCATCATTAACAGAGTGGTGTAAGAGCCTCATAATTTTAGGTGTTATCTTATCAATATTTTCTTTTTTATGGGTTTTCTTACCGTCTTTACTTTCTTCCTCTTTCTCCAATATTTCTAAATAAATAAACTTATCACAAGCTACAATAAATGGATCTGGCGTTTTCTTTTCTCCAATACCATAAACCACAACTCCAGCTTCACGTAAACGCATTGCTAATTTAGTGAAATCGCTATCGGAAGAAACTAAGCAAAAACCATTCACTTTTTCTGAATACAATATATCCATAGCATCAATTATCATTGCTGAATCTGTAGCATTTTTGCCAGTTGTATAGCTGTATTGTTGCATTGGATTTATGGCGTTTTCCAACAATACATTTTTCCATTTCGCTAATTGAGGTTTTGTCCAATCTCCATAAATACGTTTAATGGTAGGAGTTCCATATTTGGCAATTTCCTCCATCATTTCTTTAATATATTTTGATGGTATATTATCACCATCAATAAGTACTGCTAATTTTGTGTCTTTTATCATAATTTATAAAGGTACTGAAAATATATATTACTAATATATTCATTTTTAAAGTAGGTCTCATAAAAACAAAAAGTTTATTGTATTTTTGAATTATTAAGAATTAAAACTCCCTTATTTCTATGAAAAATATACTAAAAACCATTAAAGAATTTTTAGAATTAGAGCTTGTTAGTATAGGTAATTATAAAATAATGGTACATACTATTGTGCTTATTTTAGCTATTTTCACATTTACAAAAGTACTTCTATGGTTAATTAGGAAAGCTTTAAATCGTCAACAACGAAAAAATAATTTAGATCCTGGAAATACATATGCAATATTTCAAATTATAAAATACTTAGTTTGGGTAATTACAATTGGTTTTATTCTTGAAGCAATTGGCATTAAAATAACTGTTTTAATTGCAGGTTCTGCAGCACTACTTGTGGGTGTTGGGCTAGGTTTACAACAAACCTTTAATGATGTAATTTCTGGTATTATTTTACTGTCTGAACGCTCTATTAAAATAAATGATATTTTAGAAATTGATGGTGATATTCTTAAAATTCAAAACATAGGATTAAGAACTTCAAAAGGATTGAATAGAGATGAAATTTCAATTATTATTCCAAATTCTTTAATTACAACAAACAAGGTTATAAACTGGAGCCATCAATCAAAACAAACTCGTTTTAAAATTAATGTTGGTGTTGCTTACGGAAGCGATGTTGATAAGGTTAGTAAAGCGCTAAAGGAAAGTGCTTGGGAGCACCCTGAAGTAACTGATAAAAATTTAATTGATGTTAGATTTTTAGATTTTGGAGATTCTTGTTTGCAATTTCAAGTGATATTTTTTAGTGAAAATATTTTTAGAATTGAACGCGTTAAAAGTGATATTAGAAAATTAATTAATAGAAAATTCATTGAAAATAATATTACAATTCCTTTCCCTCAAATGGATTTGCATTTTAAAACAAACTTTTCAGATAATATAAAATAGCAACATATTAAATTTTAATGATACTAATTGACCAACCTTTTGTTTCAAATTTTTTAGTAAAAACTATTAAAGAAAATCAATTTCCTATTATTGCAACTCAAGTTGCAAAATCAATGATACATGATAATTCATTAAACTGGATTTCAGAAGAAAGAGCAATTCAACAATACAATTCAATTAAAAACACAAGCATTTATACCAATTCAGAAAATGCTATAAATTGGATTGAACAACATTTAAAAAACACTGAATTACCTAAAAAAATTCAACTATTTAAAAATAAAATAACATTTAGAGAGTTAATTAAAGATGCTTTTCCTGAATACTTTTTTAAAGGAATTCCATTAAAAAAATTAAAAGATTTTCCGGTTTCTGAATTACAATTTCCATTAATTTTAAAACCTGCAGTTGGCTTTTTTAGCTTAGCTGTCCATAAAATTGATACTGTGAAAGAGTGGGTTTCAGTTGTAAATACCATTGATGCGGAAGTTGAAACTTTTAAAGATATGTATCCAAAAGAAGTTGTTGATGTAACTGATTTTATAATTGAAACATGCATTGACGGTGAAGAATATGCAGTTGATTGCTATTTTAACAACCAAGGTAAAGTAGTGATTTTAAATATTTTACATCATATATTTTCATCTTCTAAAGATGTAAGTGACAGAGTTTACACAACTTCAAAAGAAATTATAGAACACTATTTTACTGAAATTGAAAACTTTTTACAAATAGTTGGAAATAAAGCACAATTGAAAAACTTTCCAATGCACGTTGAAATTAGAATTGACTCTCAGGGGAAAATAATTCCAATTGAAATAAATCCACAACGTTTTGGCGGTTGGTGCACAACGGGTGATATCTCTTGGTTTGCTTTTGGAATTAATTCATATGAATATTTTTTAAACGAAAAAACACCAAACTGGGCTGAAATTTTTAAAAAGAATGCTGACAAATTATACAGTTTAATTGTGCTAGATAATAATTCTGGAATTGAAGGAAAAAATATTAAATCATTTAATTATGATTTATTACTTCAAAATTTTGAAAACCCTTTGGAGATAAGAAAAGTAAACTATATAAAATATGGTGTATTTGGCTTTTTATTTACTGAAACCAGCTATGGAAATGAACAAGAATTAAATACTATATTAACCTCCAAATTAACAAATTATATAGAAAAATAAACATCTTCTTAATAGAAAATTCTATATATATTTGTGAACATTTTAATAATTACCCCTAACAGATGTTTGAATTCGGATTAAAAATTGAAAACAAGATTTTAATAACCTTTATATCATTTTTCGTTTTTTTATGTATTGGTTTATTAGATTATTATACAGGCTCTGAAATTTCAGTTTTATTAGTGTATTTAATTCCAATTTTATTAATTTCTTTTTACAATAAATCTGGAAAAACCTTGCTAATAATAAATGCTCTTTTTGCTACAATTATTTGGTTTACAGTTGATTACTTAACCAGCAATTATTCCAACCTGTTTAATCCAATTTGGAATGCTTTTGTTAGATTTGTGATTTTTCTACTTATAGGTCTGCTAATACTTCATTTAAAAGAAAAGTATAAAAGTGTTTTAAAACTTAATGAAGAATTGAAACTTATTAATGAAGAAAAAAATAAGTTTATTGGTGTAGCAGCGCATGATTTAAGAAACCCAATTGGAGCAATTTATTCATTTTCTGATTTAATTATTGAAATTTATTCCGAAAAAATTGATGTTAAAGGAATGAAAATGCTGAATCATATTAAAAATTTAAGTAGCAATTCACTTAAATTATTAGAGGATTTATTAGATGTCTCTAAAATTGAGTCTGGAATTATTAAACTACATTTAAAAAATGATAATTACATCGATTTTGTTACTAAATATATGTATTACAATTTATTAGTTTCAAAAAAGAAAAATATTAATATTAGATTAGAAGCCAATGAAAAAGAATTATTTTTTCAATTTGACGAACATTATTTAAGTGAGGTAATTAATAATTTATTAACCAACGCTATAAAATTTTCTTTTCCAAATAGTGAAATAGTTATAAAAATATCAACATCAAAAAACTTTGTGAAAACAGAAATTATTGATCAGGGACAAGGTATTCCTGTTGAAGAACAAACAAAACTTTTTAATTATTTTCAAAAAACAAGCGTTCAGCCAACAAATGGAGAAACCAGTTCTGGACTTGGTTTAGCAATTGCAAAAAAAATAATTATTGAACACAAAGGAACTATTGGTGTAAATAGTGAGTTAAATAAAGGTGCAACTTTTTATTTTGAATTACCTTTAAAGTAATTTAAACTTTTATAAAAATGAACGGTTTATGATTAATCTTCTTAGAACCAACTCAAAAAATCTCGACTTTATTAAATTGGTAAAATTATTAGATGCCACTTTAAAAATTAGTGATGGGCAAGACCATGCTTTTTATAACCAGTTTAATAAAATTGATGCCTTAAAAAATGTTGTTGTTGCATACAAAAATAAACAACCTATGGGTTGTGGTGCATTTAAAATTCATCCAAATAATACAGTTGAAATTAAACGAATGTATGTTGCAACTGATGCAAGAAGATTGGGAATTGCTTCAAAAGTATTAGAAGAATTAGAACAATGGGCAAAAGAATTAGGCATTACAAAATGCATACTTGAAACAGGGAAAAAACAGCCTGAAGCAATTGAATTATATAAAAAATGCGGCTATAATATAACCGCAAATTTTGGATTTTATGAAAATGTTGAAAATAGCGTTTGCTTTGAAAAATTCCTTTAATTTTTTTTGACTTATTGTAAACCGTCAATTTTTACAGATACTTTTCCAAAAGTATTTAAAGTAACTACCATAGCCTGATTTGTTAATTGAATATTTTTTATGCTAATAGGGCTAACAGATCCATTAATTAAAATTCCTTTTTTTGGTGAATAATTTTTTAAATAACCTTCCATTTGGTTTTTGGCTAATTCTAACTCAGGTTTTATTGAATATGAAGTAAGCTCTTTAATTTTCTTTAAAATAAATCCTTGCGCTAACCAATTTGCCGTTTTCATTAATGCACTTTTTGTTTCTAATGCATAATTTAACTCATCAAAATAAATTAATTCTTCAACTTCATTGTATTTTGGTATTCCAGATAAAAAAACAGTACCATTTAAACTTCCTTTCATTGTTAAAGCAATAACAACTTTTCCGTTTTTATGCCACATATCAACTTTTTCAACTGTAACTTTTTTTGAACCCGATGAAAATTCTTGATTTTGGATATTTTTAGTTACAATTTCAGAAGCTTTTAAAAAAGGAGACACCACAATTAGCGATGCAGAAAACTCATCTTTAATTTTAGAAACTAGCTTTAAATCAATATTTTCTTTGTTAAAAATTTCCTCAGCTGGTTTTCCAATAAAAGACTCCATCTGACAAGCCAATTCCAAATTCATAGAAACCACATCTTTTTTTAGAACAGCTTCAGTAGCACTTAACCATAACGGCCTAATTTTAAACCAAGTATCAAAACTTTCATTCACTTGAATTGGTTTTGTGATTTCTTTTAAAGCACCTACCACATTTTCTTTGAAATTTAAAGATTTAGTAATTGAAGCATCAATTTTTTGTTCAATTGTTTCTTTAAAATATTTCATTGCAGGGTTTATTAAATAAGTTATTGGAACACTTTTCCCGGCTATAACAATACTAGGACTTTCTTTCCAAACTATAGATTGCACACTTGTTTTAGCTTTCATTTGCCAATTACTAAAAGTTGCTTCACCTAACAATGTAACTATCCCATTCAAATTTAACTCGCGAGTATCATATAAATTCATTCCCATTACATTTGCCCCATATCTCGCTTTTACCCATATTTTTAAGGGTAAAACTACTTTAATTTTTCCTTTTTCATCTGTTATTTCAATTGGAGCTTGCTTCCAAACTTTCATCATTAAATTATCGTCTTCCAAAATTCCATCATCATACATAAGTCCATTTAAAATGCTATTGGTTTGATATGCCAAGTCTTTTAACTTTATTGAAACTGGAATATTTAAATATGATAATTCTTTATCATAAATTAATGGATCTGCAAAATCAGCTTCAGGTTTTAAAGTATTTATCACTTTTGAAGAACTGCAAGAAGTTACAAGAATTGAAACTAAAATTATAAACAGTAAGGGTGTTTTCATTTATATACTTTTCGGCAAAAGTAATTGTAAATCCATTTATTTGTATATTTATTCAACTTATTTAAGGCCAAATTTATGTTAAAAAAAGATCCGCCAATTATTACCCTACAAACCTTTCATAAACCAATTGAAGAAGTTTGGAATGCACTTACAAAATGTGAATTAATGCAATTGTGGTTTTTTAATAATATTCCTTCTTTTGAAGCAAAAGCTGGATTTAAAACCCAATTTAATGTACAATCTGAAAATAGAAATTTTATGCACCTTTGGACAGTTGTTGACGTTATTCCTTTCAAAAAAATAATCTGCAATTGGAAATATCAAAATATTAAAGGAGACTCTAATATAACTTTTGAATTAGATGAAACAAATGAAGGGACCAAATTAACTGTTACTTGTAAAGTTTTAGAAGATTTCCCTCTAGACATTCCTGAATTTAAAACTGAAAGTTGCGTAGCTGGTTGGAATTATTTTATAAATAACCGATTAAAAGAATATTTAAGCAAATCATAACAATACTTCAAAATACTTGATGGTAATTTTACTGTATCTTTGCAACATATTTTCAAACATCCATATATGTCATTTAAAGAATTACAACTCATAAAGCCTTTATTAAAAGCCATTGCTGAACAAAATTATGATGCTCCTACACCTGTTCAACAACAAACAATTCCTCTAGTATTTGCTAAAAAAGATGTAATTACAACCGCACAAACTGGAACTGGAAAAACAGCTGCTTTTGCATTGCCAATTTTACAAATGATTTTTGACAAACAAGACTCAGGGAAAAGAGCTAAAAAAATTAGAGCTTTGGTTGTAAGCCCAACCAGAGAATTAGCCATACAAATCTATGAAAGTTTTAAAGACTATGGAAAATATACCAACATAAGAACTACAGTTGTATACGGAGGAACATCTATTGAACCTCAAAAAGATGTGTTGAACAAAGGCGTTGATATTTTGGTAGCAACTCCAGGCAGATTATTGGATTTACACAAACAAGACATTATAAATTTAGATTTTATTGAAACTTTGGTTTTAGATGAAGCTGATTTAATGTTGGATATGGGTTTTATAGACGATGTTCGAAAAATTGAACGTTTATGCCCTGCTGAAAAACAAATTTTATTGTTTTCAGCAACTATGCCAATGAAAGTTGTTCAATTAGCAAATACTATTTTAAAAGAAGCAGAAACAGTAAACGCAACACCTTCTTCATCTGCAGCTCAGAATGTGAATCAACTATTATTTTATGTTGGCAAACAGAATAAAATGGAACTTTGCTTGCATTTATTAAGAAATACCATAGAAGGAAATATTCTAATTTTTAGACGTACCAAAATGGGCATTTCCAAGCTCGAAAAAATGTTGAAAGGCAATGGGTATAAAATAGACAGTATTCACGGAGATAAAACGCAAAACGACCGAGAAAAAGCGTTGGAAAACTTTAAAGACGGTAAAATAAACATTTTAATTGCAACTGATGTTGCTGCCCGGGGAATTGATATCGATAATTTAGATGCGGTAATCAATTTCGATATTCCAAATGTTTCTGAAACCTATGTGCATAGAATTGGAAGAACCGGTAGAGCGGGGAATTCTGGTAATGCATTTTCGTTCTGTTCAGCCGACGAAAAACCATATATAGCAGGCATTCAACAATTAATAAACACCGTAATTCCTGTCATGGATGACCATCCTTATGTGTTGGATCCTAAAGCTAAACGTGAAATTCATAAAACACCTGGAAAAAGTAAATACAAACAAGGACGAAAATCTGAAGCTTCAAAAAAAAATAAGAAACGTTGGTATTAAATAAATACAATTATGAAAAACCTATTTACTATTACAATCTTAACTATTTGTGCATTTTTCAATGGTTTTTCACAAACAGGTAAAGTATATGATAACCTTTCCTTGAAAAGTGAAATTTTAAAAAGTGAACGAAAATTTGCTGTTTATTTACCGCCTGATTATGAAACTTCACAAAGAAATTATCCAGTACTTTATTTATTACATGGTATGGGTGATGATCAAACTGGCTGGATTCAATTTGGTGAAATTTTGAGAATTGCAGACAAAGCAATTTTAGAAGGAAATGCAACCCCAATGATAATAATTATGCCCGATGCCAACACAAATAGAATTGGATATTTTAATTCAATTAATAATAATTGGCGTTATGAAGATTTCTTTTTTGAAGAATTCATGCCGCATGTAGAAAAAAAATATCGAATTAAAAGGGAAAAACGATTTAGAGCCATCGCTGGTCTTTCAATGGGTGGCGGAGGTTCGTTTATCTATGCCATGCATCGTCCAGAATTATTTTCTTCAGCTTGTCCTTTAAGCGCTTATGTTGGCCCATTATCTATTGATGATGCTAAAGATGATTTAACTAAATATAACAATAATCCAAGCTATGAAGATTCTAAATTAAAACCATATTTTGAAAGACACAATGCGCTTTCATTAATTGAAAATACGGAAATAGAAAAGCTTAAATCAGTTCGTTGGTTTATAGATTGTGGTGATGATGATTTTTTATATGAAGGAAATAGTTTAGTTCATATTGCTATGCGCAAAAAAGAAATTCCACATGAATATAGGATAAGAAATGGCGCTCACAATTGGACCTATTGGCGTGAATCACTCCCTGAAGTTTTAAAATTTGTATCAGACGCTTTTCATCAATATTAATTAAATTAAACCTTGTGTCAACATAAATTGGTATTACATTAACTTGTTACCAATTAAGCTGCTCTTCCTTTGATAAAAAAGTCCAAGCAACAATACGTGTAACTTTATTACCTTGATGCATTGGAATGGTTTTAATTTCAGTTGCCCCCAGCTTTTTTAAAGAAGGAATCATACTTTCAGCATTTTCTTTTTTCGAAACTAAGGATGTAAACCAAAAACAATTGGTTTTAAAGTGTGAGCTTTCATACAAAAAAGTATGTGCAAAAGCTTTTTCACCTCCATTATACCATAATTCTTGCTGTTTTCCACCAAAATTTCTCCCGACATCTACTTTGCCTAAACCCTCTAATTTTCGAGCATTGGCTTGCATTGCATCTTCTTGTGATTTATAAAAAGGAGGGTTACACATTGCGGCTGAAAATTTATCTTCCTTTGTTAAAATTCCTTCAAAAATATGTGTTGTATCACTTTGTAATTGTAGTTGGATAAATTTTGAAAGCTTATTTTCTTTAATAATTGTTGAAGCACATTCTAATGATTTTTTATCACAATCAGTACCAACAAAATTCCAGTTATAAACTGAATTTCCCAATAATGGATAAATACAATTTGCGCCAGTACCAACATCTAAAACACGAATGTCATTTGTTATTTTAGAAGCAGTTAACAAATCATATAAATAATGAATATAATCTACTCGACCAGGAATTGGTGGACATAAATTTTCATCTGGAAATTCCCAATGATGTATACCATAAGTAAATAACAATGCAGTATTTATGGCTTTTACTGCTTTCGGATTGGCAAAATCTATGGTTTCTGTATTAAATTTATTAATAAAAACAAATTCCGTTAAAGCAGGATAAATTTTACACAACTCTTCAAAATTATATCCATTTTGATGTTTATTTTTTTTGTGAAGATTTTCTTTTGATTCTTTATTTGTAGCCATATTTTATTTAAAGTACAAAAGTACTGATTTATAATTTTATGAAATATTTAATATTTACAAAAAGAATGAACGTTCATTTTGTAAATTATTTTATATATATTTGCACTCACAAAACAATATATATGAAATCAAAAACATTTAATATTTGGAATATCTTAAAATTTATAATTGCATTATTTATGATATATGCGGGTATTCAACATTTTATGAAACCAGCTTTTTTCATCCCTTTTGTTCCTGAATTTTTACCATTAAAAACATCTATAGTTTATGCTTCTGGTGTTGCTGAAATTATAGTTGGTACACTTCTATTAATTAAAAAATATGCTAAAATAGGCGCCAATGGAATACTTGTATTGTTATTCCTTTTTTTACCAATTCATATTTGGGATGTTTTTGCAGAAGCACCTGCAATTGGAAGCCAAAAAGCTGCTTTAATTAGGTTGCCAATTCAGTTTTTATTGATTTTTATAGTATGGAAAATTAAAAATTCATTTTCTCAAAATAAACCAACATTCTAATTATGGCAATAAGACAAAAATGTGATAAAAAAAGGAATTCCTTGTTAAAAGCAACTTTAAGTTTGGTTATTAATAATGGTTTTCATGATGCTCCAATGTCTAAAATAGCAAAAATGGCAGAAGTATCACCTGCTACCATTTATATCTATTTTGAAAATAAACAAGACCTTATCAATCAACTTTATTTAGAAACTAAGGTGGCGTTTTTTAATTATGCATTTGAGAATTTTGAAAAAGAACAAAGTGTCAAAGATAGTTTTAAACAAGTTTGGATCAACATTGCAAATTACAGGCTAACCCATATTGATGAATCTAATTTTTTAGCACAATGTGACAATACACCAATGATAGATGAAAAAAGCAGACAAGAAGGATTAAAAAATTTACAACCGTTGCTAGATTTATGGGAGCGTGGACAACATAAGGGAATTATTAAACTGATTTCACCCTATTTATTGTACGCATATACCATTTACCCGTTTACTTTTCTAACAAGTATGCACCAAAAAGATAATTTTATTTTGAATGACAAACATTTAGAAGAAGCATTTCAATCGGCTTGGGACAGTATAAAAATTTAATTATGGGAAAAACAGCTATTATTTTAGGTGCAACCGGTTTGGTGGGAGGAATAGTACTTCAAAAATTAATTGAAGATGAAGCTTATACTGCTATTAAATTATTTTCAAGAAATAAAATAGAAGGACTTCCAATAAAAGTAAAACAATTTCTCGGAAATATTTTACAATTGGAAAATTTCGAAAAAGATTTTGAAGCAGATGAAGTTTTCTGTTGTATCGGCACTACAGCTAAAAAAACATCAGACAAAACTGTTTACAAAGCAATTGATTATGGAATTCCTGTAACCGCTGCTAAACTTTCAAAACGAAACAACATACCAACATTTATGGTTGTTTCAGCAATGGGAGCAAATGCAAGAAGCAACATTTTTTATAACAAAACAAAAGGTGAAATGGAACGTGATGTGTTGCTACAAAAAATTATAAACACTTACGTTTTACAACCTTCCATTATTGGTGGAAACAGAAAAGAAACCCGAATTGGAGAAAAAATTGGCTTGTTTATTTTTAAAATAATTCAACCACTTTTTATAGGAAAATTACAAAATTACAAAATAATTGAAGCTGAAGAAATTGCTCAGGCGATGGTGAATTTAGCAAACTCAAAAAATTCAAAAGAAAAAATTATCACTTCAAATACAATCAAAAATATTTCAAAAACAAAGAACAACTAAAAAATAAATTAAGATAAAAATTATGGAATTATTAGATAAATTAAACTGGAGATACGCAGCAAAAGCAATGAATGGTGAAAAAGTATCAGAAGAAAAAATTGCTAACATTATTGAAGCAGCTAGATTGTCACCAACTTCAAGTGGTTTACAACCTTTTGAAATTATTGTAGTTAAAAATCAGGCAATTAAGGAAGCTATTAGACCTATAGCTTGGAATCAATCAATGATTACAGACTGTTCTCACTTGTTGGTTTTTGCCGCTTGGGATACTTATACTGCTGAAAGAATTAATAAAATGTTCGACTTAACAAATGAGATTCGTGGGTTTAAAAACGAAGGTTGGGAGAATTATCGTAAGATGTTATTAGGTTCATATCCTCAAAAAGATGCTGAAGAAAACTTTAATCATGCTGCAAGACAAGCTTATATTGCATTTTCAGCTGCTATTATAGCTGCCGCCTATGAAGGTGTTGATGCAACCCCAATTGAAGGTTTTGATCCAGCTGCACTTGATGAGATTTTAGAGTTAAGAGCAAAAGGATTAAGGAGTTGTGTAATATTACCTATTGGTTACAGAGACGCTGATAAAGATTGGTTGGTAAATCTTAAAAAAGTAAGAAAATCTACCAAAGATTTAGTGACAGTAATTGAATAAATTTTAAAAATGACAACAAAAACAACTAATTATACAGCTATAGCTTCTGCAAAAGGTGGTAGAAGTGGGCATGTAAAAACAAATGATGGAGTATTGGATTTAAAAGTATCGGTACCTGTAGAATTTGGTGGACAAGAAAATGGATATACAAATCCTGAGCAATTATTTGCAGCAGGTTGGGCAGCTTGTTTTGATAATGCCATTATAATGGTTGCTAAAGCCAAAAAAATTGAAGTAGTATCTACTACAACTGTTGAAGTTACTTTAGGAGCTCAAGAAGATGGAAGCATTGGTCTTTCAACAGTTATAAAAGTAAAGATTGACAATTTAACTGTTGAAGAATCAAAAAAAATTATTACAGCTGCACATAGAGTATGTCCATATTCTAAAGCAACAAAAGGAAATATAAATGTTGAAATTATTCAACTTTAAATTAAAAAAAAAATGAACAAAACAATTTTATTAGAAAAAAGACCGGTTGGGAAACCTCAATTATCCGATTTTAAATTTGTTTCAAATGAAGTAGAAAGTATAACAACGGGAGAAATATTATTAAAAACAACGTATGTCTCTGTTGACCCTTATTTAAGAGGAAGAATGAATGACGCCAAATCATACACTCCACCATTTGAGCTTCATAAACCAATTACATCGGGTATTGTTGCTGAAGTTGTAGACTCTAAAAATACTGCATTTAAAAAAGGTGATTTTGTCTCAGGAATGTTAGAATGGAAAGAATTTCAAAAATCTAATGGAGAAGGATTGTTAAAAGTAGACGCTTCGAAAGCTCCTCTATCAACATATTTGGGTGCTTTAGGAATGACAGGGTTAACGGCATATTTAGGCTTAACAGAAATAGGAAAACCTAAAAAAGGTGAAACAATTGTTGTTTCTGGAGCTGCTGGTGCAGTAGGTACTATAGTTGGCCAAATTGCTAAATTATTTGGATGCAGAGTTATTGGTATTGCAGGAACCGAAGAAAAAGTAACTATGTTAAAATCGTCTCTAGGTTTTGATGAAGCCATTAATTACAACACAACCAAAGATATGATAGCGGCCATTAAAGAAGCTGCTCCAAATGGTGTAGATATTTATTTTGATAATGTTGGAGGTCCAATTTCTGATGCTGTTTTATTCAATATAAACCAATTTGCACGCATTATTATTTGTGGAGCCATATCAGTTTATAACAATACCGAATTACCAAAAAGCATTAGCGTTCAACCTTTTTTAGTTAGAAACAGTGCTTTAATGCAAGGTTTTATTGTTTTTAATTATGCTGAAAAATACCCTGAAGCGATTAAACAATTATCGCATTGGTTGTCAGATGGAAAGTTAACATATACAGAAACTATTGTTGAGGGGTTTGACACAATTCCTCAAGCATTTATAGACCTCTTTGAAGGTAAAAACAGCGGTAAAATGCTGATTAAAATTTAAATAACATATAAAAATTCAATATTATGAATAATTTTCAATTTAAAAATCCAACAAAAATTTTATTTGGCAAAAATCAAATAGAAACTATTACAAATGAAATTCCTAAAAATGCTAAAGTATTAATGTTATACGGTGGTGGGAGTATTAAAAAAAATGGAGTGTATGAGCAAGTTTCAAAAGCCCTTTCAACTTTTGAAGTTATTGAATTTGGAGGAATTCCTGCAAATCCAGAATATGCTGTTTTAATGGAAGCTTTAGATATTATTAAAGCTGAAAAAATTACTTTTTTATTAGCTGTTGGTGGAGGTTCAGTAATTGATGGAACCAAATTTTTATCCGCAGCAGCGTTATATGAAGGTGAAGAACCTTGGGATATTTTGGTTAAAAACATTAGAACTCTTGAAGGAATGCCTTTTGGAACAGTCCTTACTTTACCTGCAACAGGGTCAGAAATGAATTCTGGAGCAGTAATTACAAGAGCTGAAACAAAAGAAAAATTTGCAATGGGTGGCCCTGGATTATTTCCAGTATTTTCAATATTAGATCCAGAAGTTGTGAAGTCAATTCCACAACGTCAAATTGCAAATGGATTAGCAGATGCTTTCACACACGTTTTAGAGCAATACATGACATATTCAGTAGATGCAAAATTACAAGATCGTTTTGCAGAAAGTATTTTGCAAACATTGATTGAAGTTGCTCCAGCAATTCTAAAAGATACATCTGACTACAAAGCTGCCTCAAACTATATGTGGAGTTGTACAATGGCATTAAATGGATTAATTCAGCAAGGTGTACCTTCTGATTGGGCAATTCATATGATGGGACACGAATTGACCGCATTATTTGGAATTGATCATGCAAGAACATTGGCTATTATTACTGAAAGTCATTACAAAATGAACTTAGAAGATAAAAAGGGAAAACTAGCGCAATACGCTGAACGCGTTTGGAATGTAACTGAAGGAACTTTGGAAGAAAAAGCATTGGCTGGAATTAAAAAAACAACTGAATTTTTCCATTCTTTAGGAATAGATACAAAACTTTCTGACTACACCAAAGATTACAAAGGAACTGCTGAAATAATTTCAAAACGCTTTGAAGAAAGAGGCTGGAAAGGCATTGGTGAAAAAGGAAAAGTAACGCCTGCGCTTGTTGAAAAAATAGTAGAAATGAGTTATTAAAAAACAATGAAAAAATTAAAATATTTATTGGTAGTTTTTACCATAATTACAGCTGCAGGTTGTAAAAATGAAAAACAAACGCCAATATCAGCAGCTAATGAGGCTGAAACGATTACTAAAACAGAAAAAATTATGAACGTATTATTTGTATTAACAAGTCACGAAGATTTAGGAAAAACTGGTGAAAAAACTGGTTTTTGGATTGAAGAATTTGCAAGTCCTTATTATTTTTTAGCTGATAAAGGTGTAAAAATTACAATTGCTTCTCCAAAAGGAGGACAACCTCCAATTGACCCAAAAAGTGAATTAGCTGATTTTTCAACACCAGCAACTGAAAGATATAATAATGATGCTGCTACAAAAGCACTTATTAAAAGTACTGTAAAATTAGAAACCGTAAACCCGGCAGATTATGATGCTGTTTTTTATCCAGGTGGTCACGGTCCGTTATGGGATTTAGCTGAAGATAAAACATCAATTTCATTAATAGAAAATTTTTATAATACTAACAAGCCAGTAGCTTTTGTATGTCATGCACCAGCAGCATTAAAACATCCTAAAAAAGCAGATGGTTCTCCATTGGTAAAAGGTAAAAAAGTAACTGGTTTTAGCAATACAGAAGAAGAAGCTGTACAATTAACAAACGTTGTTCCTTTTTTAGTTGAAAATATGTTAACAGAAAACGGCGGAACTTATTCTAAAGGAGCCGATTGGGGTCCTTATGCTGTAGAGGATGGTTTATTAATCACTGGCCAAAATCCAGCTTCGTCTGAATTGGTAGCTGAAATGTTATTGAAAAAATTAGAGAAATAATACTATAACTCTATTTTTAAAAAGCTCATTAATTTTCATTAATGAGCTTTTTTTATACAATTTATTATTACTCTAAACCAATTTTAAAACGGTTCTTCCTTTTAATTTACCTGTTAACATTAAGTTTAATTTCCCACTTAATTCATCTAAAGAAATTGTATTAGCGTTCGATTCTAAATTATCCAATTTCCACTCATCCGCTAATTTATTCCAAACTTGTTCTCTGTAGTTCATTGGGTAATTTTGAGAATCTATTCCAATTAAAGAAACCCCTCTTAAAATAAATGGAAAAACTGTTAATTCTAACTTTATTGAGGCTGCATTTCCACAACAAGTAACTACACCCAACGGATTTACAGATTTAATTATATTCTCTAAAATAACACCTCCAACAGTATCAATAGCACCGGCAAATAATGGTTTTAGCATTGGGCGATTTTGCAGTTCTTCAAAATCTTTACGTAAAATAACCTCTGTAGCTCCTAAATCTAATAAATATTGTTTTTCATCCTCTTTTCCAGTAATTGCAACTACTTTATAACCTAATTTATTTAAAATCATAACACTTACGGATCCTACTCCACCTGTAGCTCCAGAAACAACAATGGTTCCATCTGTAGGTTTTATTGTTTCAGTTAATCTTAAAACTGACATACCAGCCGTTAAACCAGCTGTTCCAATAATCATAGCTTCTTTTGTAGAAAGACCTTTTGGCAATTTAACAACCCAATTTTCAGGAACTTTTACATACTCTGCAAAACCTCCATTGGTGTTCATACCTAAATCATAACTTGTAACAATTACCTTTTCATTAATGTTAAATTTAGAAGATTTGGACGAAATAACGGTTCCAACAGCATCAATTCCTGGTGTATGCGGAAAATTTCTAGTAACACCTTTATTTCCAATAGCCGATAAAGCATCTTTGTAGTTTAATGAACTATAATGTACTTTAATTAAAATTTCTTCTTCTTCTAATGCTTCAAAAGGCATTTCTTTTATTCCTGAAATAAATTTTTCGCTTTCTTCTTCAACTCTAAAAGCTTTAAAAGTAGTTTTAGTATTTACCATAATCTCCGTCTTTTTATTAAATTTGTGTCAAATTTCGACCAATATATTGTAGTACACAAGGGCTTACAATTGATGCGCTAACGAACATTTTGTGCTGTTTTGTGTATATTTATGGTCTAACAAGCAAAATAAAAATGAAAAAAAGTTATTGTCCTATTGACACTTTTATAAATGTGGTTAAAGGAAAGCGAAAAAGCACCATTATATTACACCTTTCACAAGGAAATAAAAGGTATAATGAATTGGTTAAACTTATCCCTGATATTAGTGAACGAATGATGACTAAACAGTTAAAAGAATTAGAAGCTGATAACATAATAAATAGAGAAGTTTTTGCAGAAGTACCGCCTAAAGTTGAATATAGCTTAACGCATTTAGGCAAAGAAATTCATCCGTTTTTAAAAGGAATGTATAGAGGTGGTGTTATTTTTGAAAAAATGATTGATACCGAAGAAAATTTATTTATTTAGAACTTTTTCCACCAACAACCACTACAAATTCTCCTTTTGGATCTTTTTTAGTGAAATGAACCAATACTTCCGCAACAGTTCCTCTTATGGTTTCTTCGTATAATTTTGTTAATTCTCTTGAAACAGAAATTGGACGATCTTCACCAAAATATTCAACAAAATTAGTTAAGGTTTTCACCAATTTATGTGGAGATTCATAAAAAATCATTGTTCTTGTTTCTTCAGCTAAAAAATTCAAGCGTGTTTGACGCCCTTTTTTCACTGGTAAAAACCCTTCAAAAACAAACTTGTCGTTTGGCAATCCGCTATTTACCAATGCAGGCACAAACGCAGTTGCTCCAGGTAAACATTCAATTTCAATACCGTTTTCTAAACAAGCACGCGTTAATAAAAACCCAGGATCGGAAATTGCAGGTGTTCCTGCGTCGGAAATTAACGCCACCGAATCTCCATTTTTAATGCGTTGCACAATATTAGTCACCGTTTTATGCTCGTTGTGCATATGGTGGCTGTGCATGTGTGTGGAAATTTCAAAATGTTTCAATAATTTCCCACTAGTACGAGTATCTTCAGCTAAAATTAAATCTACTTCTTTTAAAACTCTAACTGCTCTAAAAGTCATATCTTCTAAATTTCCAATAGGTGTTGGCACTAAATATAGTTTTGATTCCAAAATTTTTTATTTTATTACTTTTTAAGATGTTTTTAACCTTAATCTTTATACATTTTGTCAATAAGCTCTTTATATTTTTGCTGAATTACTTTTCGTTTCAGCTTTAAAGTTGCAGTAATTTCACCTGCTTCAATGCTAAACTCTTTTGGCAAAAGCGTCACTTTTTTAATTTTTTCGAAAACAGAAAATTCTTTTTGCAATTCTTCAAAACGCTTTTCAAACATGTCTTTAATTTGGTTATTATTTATTAACTCCTCAACATCTTTAAAAGTAATTTTATGTTCTAATGCGTATTTTTTTAAATTTTCAAAACTTGGCACTGCCAAAGCTGTAACATATTTTTGTTGATCTCCAATCACCGCAATTTGCTCAATAAAGGCATCATTAATTAATGCCATTTCTAATTTTTGAGGCGCAATGTATTTCCCTCCTGAAGTTTTCATTAAGTCTTTAATTCTATCGGTAATTATCAAATTCCCATGCTCATCAATTTTTCCTGCATCACCAGTACAAAACCAACCGTCTTTAAAAACCTCAGCAGTTTCAATTGGTTTTTTATAATAACCTTTCATAACTCCTGGTCCTTTCACTAAAATTTCATCATTTTCACCAATAATAATTTCGGTTCCATGAATTGCTTTTCCTGCAGAATTAAATTCGAAATGTTTATAACCAAATAAAGAAACGGTTGCTGTTGTTTCAGTAAGTCCATAACCGCATTTAATGTTTAAGCCAAATGAATGAAAAAACGAAACCATATCTGCAGATAATGGCGCTCCACCGCAAGGCATAAATTTAATTCGCCCACCAAAAACCTCTCTTAATTTACTCAACACCAACTTATCAGCTATTTTATGCTTAAATTTTAATGCTAGTGGAACTTTTTTATCAATCCTTTTATGTTTGTTGTAATATGCATTTCCAATACCTAAAGCCCAACTTGCTAATTTCATTTTAGTTGGTGAAGCCTCTTTTCTTTTGTCTTGAATTGCTGCAAAAATTTTCTCAAAAATACGTGGCACAGTACACATTACTGTTGGTTTAACTTCTTTTAAAACCTCAGCAATTAATTTTGGGTTTTGATTGAAATAAACTTTAATTCCTCTGTGTAAACAGAAGAAAACCCAACTTCTTTCGTAAATATGACTTAGTGGTAAAAAGCTTAATGAACTGTCATTTTCTGAAACTTCCAACTCATAATCGTGAGCTTTTAAGGATTCCATAAAGTTAGTATGATCAAGCATAACTCCTTTAGGTTCTCCTGTAGTTCCTGAAGTGTAAATAATACTTGCTAAATCTGTTTCAGCAGCTTCATAATACCTCTTTTGAAGTTCGTTTTCAATAATTTCATTAGTTTCTAAAGCAATAAAATCATTTAAATGAATAGAATTTTTGTTGTTTTGAAGGTTTACATCTTTAGATAATGCAACAATTAACTTTAAATAATTATTGCTTTCTAAAATTTCTAAAGCCTTATCATATTCTTGCTGACAACCAACAAAAATTACACTTATTTCTGAATCATTAATAATATATTCAACCTCATTTTTAGAGTTTGTTGCATAAATAGGGACCGTCACAGCCCTTATACTCATGATAGCAATATCTGCAATAATCCATTCTGGAGAATTTTCAGAAAAAATCCCCAAATTTTGCTGCTCCTTTATTCCAAAATTTAAAAGAGCCTTAGATAAATTTTGAGTGGTTTTGCCAAAATCAATCCATGAGATTCCAACCCAGGTTTTTAGTAATTCATCCTTATAATATATTGCATTTTCATACTGATACTGTTGTACCTTATCTCTAATTTCTATACCAATATGTTTATTACTCATAGGAGGTTTGTTTTATTCTTGTGCTGCAAAGCTACAAAGATTTTTTTATGCTAATGCTTTAATAAATACATAACACATAAAATTGTGTAATACCTAAATTTTTAAGCTAAAACGTTGGAGTTTAAAAAAATAGTAATATCTGTTTAAACTATCTACTAAATAACTAAATTTGCACTGTAATATTTAAAAAAACTATAATGTATAGAACACATTCTAACGGAGAATTAAGAATTGAAAATGTTGGTCAGGAAGTTACTTTGGCCGGATGGGTACAAAAAACACGTGATAAAGGATTTATGATTTGGGTTGATTTACGTGACCGTTATGGTATTACACAATTAATTTTTGATGCTGACCGTACTTCAAAAGAAATGGTGGAAAGTGCAAAAATGTTGGGGCGTGAGTTTGTAATTCAAGTTAAAGGAGAAGTTATAGAACGTGTTTCAAAAAATAATAACATACCAACTGGCGAGATTGAAATTTTGGTAAAAGAGCTTATCGTTTTAAACAAATCTTTAGTCCCTCCATTCACTATTGAAGATGAAACTGATGGTGGTGATGAATTAAGAATGAAATATCGTTACTTAGATATTAGAAGAAACCCAGTAAAAAACAACTTAATTTTTAGAAGTAAAGTTGCAATTGAAACTCGTAAATATTTATCAGATCAAGGTTTTATTGAGGTTGAAACACCTGTTTTAATTAAATCTACTCCTGAAGGAGCTCGTGATTTTGTGGTGCCAAGCAGAATGAATGAAGGGCAGTTTTATGCCTTACCGCAATCTCCGCAAACATTTAAACAATTGTTAATGGTTGGTGGTTTAGACAAATATTTTCAAATTGTAAAATGCTTTAGAGATGAAGATTTACGTGCCGATAGACAACCAGAATTTACACAAATAGACTGCGAAATGGCATTTGTGGAGCAAGAAGATATTTTAAACACATTTGAAGGTTTAACACGTTATTTACTAAAAGAAATTAACGGCGTTGAAATTGACAAATTTCCAAGAATAACGTATGATTATGCCATGAAAACTTATGGGAATGACAAACCAGACATTAGATTTGGAATGGAATTTGGCGAATTAAATGATGTTGCTCAGCACAAAGATTTTGGCGTTTTTAACAATGCTGAATTGGTTGTTGGTATTGCAGTTCCTGGAGGAAATGCTTATACAAGAAAAGAAATTGACAATTTAATTGAGTGGATAAAAAGACCACAAGTTGGAGCTTTAGGAATGGTTTATGTACGTTGTAATGAAGATGGAACATATAAATCGTCTGTAGATAAATTTTATACAGAAGAAGATTTAGCTAAATGGGCTGAAAAAACAGAGGCAAAAGCTGGTGATTTAATTTGTATTTTATCAGGTAATACAGATAAAGTAAGAACTCAGTTAAGCATTTTGCGTATGGAGTTAGCAACACGTTTAGGATTGCGTAAACCAAACGAATTTGCTCCTCTTTGGGTATTAGATTTTCCATTATTAGAATGGGATGAAGAGTCTAACCGTTTTCATGCCATGCATCACCCTTTTACTTCACCAAAACCTGAGGACATGCATTTATTAGATACAGACCCTAAAAAGGTACGTGCCAATGCGTATGATATGGTATTAAATGGAAACGAGATTGGAGGAGGATCAATTCGTATTCACGATAAAAAAACACAAGCGTTAATGTTTGATCATTTAGGTTTTACTCCTGAACAAGCAAAAGAGCAATTTGGCTTTTTAATGAATGCTTTTGAATATGGTGCGCCTCCACACGGTGGTTTAGCTTTCGGTTTAGACAGATTAGTGGCTATTTTAGGTGGACAAGAAACCATTCGAGATTTTATTGCTTTCCCAAAAAACAATAGCGGACGTGATGTAATGATTGATGCTCCATCAAAAATTGATGAAGCTCAATTAAATGAATTAAAATTAAAATTAGATTTATAACACATAAACCTCAATAATTATATTGAGGTTTTTTTATCACTTAATTTAAATTTAAAAGTGAAAACAAAAGTTCATAAAAAATTAAATGAATTAGCTTCTACGGCTATTTGCGGCAATGATATTAGTTCTTCAGTTTTATATGTATCTGCATTAGCAATTGCCTTTGCTGGCCAATATGCTTGGATAACTTTATTAATTGTTTCTTTAGTATTATTTTTATTTCGAAAAATTTACGGTGAAGTTGTTGGTGCCTTACCTTTAAATGGAGGAGCATACAATGCATTGTTAAATACAACAAGTAAAGGAATGGCTTCTTTTGCTGCAACATTAACCTTGCTATCTTATATGGCAACTGCAGTAATTTCGGCCAATGAAGCTATTCATTACTTACATCATTTAATTCCTTCAATGCCAATTATCATTTCAACTATTGGATTGTTATTATTTTTTGCTGTTTTAACCATTGGTGGGATTACAGAATCTTCAAAAGTTGCCATTGGCATTTTTCTATTTCATTTAACATCATTAGCAATTTTAAGCGCATTCATTATTTACTTTTTAACTACTAATGGGGTTCAAATTTTTTTTCAAAACTGGCATTTTCCTGTAAAAGGGGGAAGTGTTGTTAATGCTATATTTTTAGGTTTTGCCGCATCAATGTTAGGGGTTTCTGGATTTGAAAGTTCTGCAAATTTTGTTGAAGAACAAAAAGCGGGTGTTTTTCCAAAAACATTAAGAAATATGTGGGTAATTGTAAGTGTTATCAACCCTTTAATGGCTGTTTTTGCCTTAGCTTTATTTACTATTCCACTTTTACAAAGTAATGAATTTCAAAATACTTTACTAATAGAAATGGGGAATTATGTTGGTGGAAAGTGGGTTGCTATTTTAATAGCTGTAGATGCCTTTTTAGTATTGAGCGGAGCTGTTTTAACAAGTTTTGTTGGAGTAACTGGTTTGCTAGAACGAATGACTTTAGACAGAATTATGCCACAATTTTTCTTAAAAAAGAGTAAAACGGGTAGCTCATACAGAATTATAATTATGTTCTTTTTACTATCAGTTTCGGTTTTATTGATAACAAATGGTGATGTAAAATTATTAGCTGGTGTATACACTATTTCATTTTTATCTGTAATGGCGTTATTTGGTATTGGAAATATTTTACTAAAAGTTAAAAGAAAATCTTTACCTAGGCCTGAAATTGCATCATGGTTTTCAATTTTTATTGCAATTGGGGCTGTATTAATTGCTTTAATTGGAAATGTTTCCATGGAAACTTCTGGTGATTCCCCAAGTAATATTGTTGTGTTTTTAGACTATTTTATTCCTTCTATAATTTTTATAATTATAATGTTAAATAGAACATTGTTGTTAAAGTTTTTATTAAATGCAATTCACACAGTTTTTGATCCCGTTAGAAAATTAGTGTTTAAAATTGATAAAAACATTTTAGCTACAATTAATCATATCAACTCTCAAGAATTTGTGTTTTTTACTAAAGGAGACAACATTGCAACACTAAATAAAGTAATGCTATATATTATTAAAAATGAACACACAAAGAGAATAAAAATAGTGTTAGCATTAGAAAAAGATCAAGTAGTTCCTCCAAATTTACCTAATGAAATAGAATTTTTAGGTAAAGAATATCCTGAAATAAATATTGAGTTTTCAGTTGTTGAGGGTAAATTTAGCCCAAATCTTATTAAGGAACTTTCTCTAAAATGGGACATTCCTGTTAACTTTATGTTTATTGGATCACCAAGCGATAAATTTCCTTACAAAATTGAAGAACTTGGTGGAGTTCGATTAATTATTTAAATATTATTTATAAAACAGTTTAATTTGTTAGACCAACTTAAAAAGTACTTTACACTAAAGTTATTATATAAAATAGCTTTCTTTTTAACGCTTTTTGGAATATTTATTTTAATTTTTGATTTTGGCTTTAATCAACCTGCTAATCTACAAATTAAGATGAACGCCTTATATTTTCTTATTTTAAGTATAGGAATAATTACTACTATTTTAAGATATATAACGCAACGAAAAGATAAAGAAACTAAAGTATGGCTTTTTGATTTTTTAAGTATTTTTATAACATTAGTAGTGATATATATTCACTTCTTTTCTCAGGAAGCCAATAAACATTTAACCTTTCTATATAACGATAATTGGATTAAAATAACTATTATTCTAACCTTTATTAGAGAATTTTCAGAACAAAATATCAATTACAAACGCACATTATTAAACCCTGCACAATTATTTATTATAAGTTTTTTATCCATTATATTTTTAGGTTCACTTTTATTAATGTTGCCAAATGCAACTTATACAGGTATTTCATTTATAAACGCATTATTTACATCAACAAGTGCTGTTTGTGTAACGGGTCTTATTGTGGTTGATACTAGTAACTACTTCACACAATTTGGACAAACAATTATTCTAATTTTAATACAAGCAGGTGGAATTGGAATCTTAACTTTTGCAAGTTATTTTAGTTACTTTTTTAAAGGAGTTTCTTCTTATGAAAACCAATTGGTTTTAAGTGATATGACAAATTCAGATAAGATTGGAGAAGTTTTCACAACCTTAAAAAGAATTATTGTTATTACTTTCACAATTGAAATAATAGGCGCTGTTTTAATTTTCTTAAGTTTAAAAAACACATTATTTAATGGCTTTTTTAATGGAATGTTTTTTGCTATATTTCATTCAGTCTCCGCATTTTGTAATGCTGGTTTTTCAACCCTTCAAAATGGTTTATATGAAACAGGCTTTAAATTCAATTATGTATTACAACTTATTTTAATTATACTTCTTATACTAGGAGGTTTAGGCTTCCCAATTTTAGTAAATATTATGAAATATTCTAAATACTATTTAACTAGAAAAATATTAGGTGTAAAAAGTTGGAAAAAACAGTATAAACCTTGGGTTTTAAGTTTAAATAGCAGAATTACATTAATAACCACTTTCTCATTACTAGCTATAGGAACCATTTTATTTTACATTACTGAATATAACAATACACTTGTTGAACATCATGGTATTGGAAAATTTGTAACTGCCCTATTTGGTTCTGCATCTCCAAGAACAGCTGGTTTTAATACTGTAGATATGGCAACATTAACACTTCCAACAGTCTTAATAACAATGTTTTTAATGTGGGTTGGAGCTTCTCCTGCATCAACTGGTGGTGGAATTAAAACAAGTACTTTTGCTATTGCAACACTTAACTTTATAAGTTTAGCAAAAGGAAAATCAAGAATTGAAATTTACCGAAGAGAAATTGCAGATTCTTCCGTTAGAAGGGCATTTGCTATAATTTCACTTTCGTTAATTATTATTGGTTTTGGAATTATTTCAATTTTAATTTTTGATCCTGAAAAAGGTTTACTTAATGTTGCTTTTGAATGTTTTTCTGCATACAGCACTGTTGGTTTAAGTTTAGGTATAACTGCAAGCTTAAGCTACCCAAGTAAACTTATTTTAATTGTTATAATGTTTATTGGAAGAGTGAGTATGCTCTCAATTTTAATTGCAGTATTTAAAAAAGTAAAACATAAAAATTATCGTTATCCAACCGAAGAGATAACTATTAACTAATTTAAAAATATACATATGAAATTTTTAATAGTAGGTTTAGGAAATTTTGGAGCCTCATTAGCTGAAAAATTAACAAATCAAGGAAATGAAGTAATTGGAATTGATTCTAGTATGGCTAAAGTAGATGCTTTAAAAGAAAAGATTTCACATACTATTTGTATGGATGCTACTGATGATTTCACAGTTTCAGGATTGCCTTTAAAAGATACCGATGTTGTAATTGTAGCTATAGGAGAAGATCAAGGAGCCAATGTTATGGCAACTGCATTATTTAAAAACTTAAAAGTTAAAAGGTTAATAAGTAGAGCAATAAACCCATTACACGAAATGGTTTTAAAAGCCTTAGGTGTTGATGAAATTGTACATCCTGAAGAAGAAACCGCTGAAAGATGGTCTAAAAAATTGTGTTTGGTTGGTGTTGTTGACTCTTTTGAATTAAGCGATGATTACAGCCTAATTGAAGCAAATGTTCCACAAATTTATGCTGGAAAAAAAATTGGAGAAATTGATTTTATAAAAAAATATAATATTTTAATATTAACCACTATAAAAAAGACCAAATTAGAAGGCAGTTTAGGAAAAAGCATTTTTATTAATCAAGTACAAGGTGTTGCTTATGCTGAACTTATCTTAGAAGAAGATGATATTTTGGTGCTTTATGGAGCAAACAAGGATATTCAAAAATTTTTAAATAATTACTAATATTAACATATTTCATTTTTTAAGCATTGATTTTCAAACAATTTCTATATTTGCTTAAATTCATTCTAAATAAGTAATAACGTGTTAAATGAAAAACAAAAAAGCATCTTTAATTACGACTTTGACTGGGAATCCATAACAAAAGAATCTACCAAAGATATTTGTTGCGAAAAATACAAGAAGAAAGGCGAAAAAAAATGTAAAAATTGCCCTAAAAGAATGAAGTAGTTAGTAATAATTAATATTTTTGCTAATTCCTTTTTTATAAAAAATCTAATGTCTGATAAATTTAAAAATATCCTTAAAAGATTTCTAATCTGGAAATATCAACACATTTCTGACAAGCATTTTATTAGAATTGCAAGTGCTGTTATTGGATTATTAGCTGGTTTAGGTGCTGTTATTTTAAAAAACCTAACACACTTTATTCAACATTTACTGGAAGGAGAATTTATTAATGATATTCACATAGCTTTTTATTTCATTTTCCCAATTATTGGATTGTTTTTAGTTCGAATAATTAAAAAATATGTCATTAAGAAAAAAGTAGGTCATGGAATTCCTTCTACTTTATTTGCAATTTCTAAATTAAAAGGAATTTTACCTCGCCACCAAATGTGGTCATCAATTATTACCGCTCCTTTAACTGTTGGTTTTGGGGGATCCGTTGGTTTAGAAGGTCCTACAGTTGCTACTGGCGCAGCCTTAGGCTCTAACTTTGCGCGTTTAATGCACTTAAATCAAACAACAAGAACATTGCTAATTGGAGCTGCTGCTGCAGGTGCAATGTCATCAATTTTTAAAGCTCCTATTGCTGCTATCGTTTTTGCTGTTGAAATTTTCAGTTTAGAATTAACCTTAGCTTCAATGATTCCTTTATTGTTAGCTTCTATTACAGCCGTATTAACATCGTATTTCTTTTTTGGTGATGACGTTTTATTACACTTTAAATTACAAGATAAATTTTTTCTAAATGATGTCCTCTTCTATGTTCTTTTAGGTGTTTTTACTGCTAGTGTTTCGATTTATTTTAGTAAAGTATATTCTAGAATTGGCGCTTTCTTTAGAGATTTTAGAGGAGCACACAGAAGATTACTTGTTGGAGGTATTTTGTTAGGTATAATGGTTTTTATAATTCCACCTTTATTTGGTGAAGGGTATTCAACAATTAATAACCTTTTAAAAGGAAATGTTGAGCCAATTATTTCAAATAATATTTTTCATGTTGAAGTAGATAACATCTTAGTAATTATAACATTTTTACTGGGCCTTATTTTATTTAAAGTAATTGCTACGGCATTAACATTTGGTGCAGGTGGTGTTGGAGGAGTTTTTGCTCCAACTTTATTTACTGGAAGTGTTACTGGATACGTATTTGCATTAATTATTAACCACAGTAATTTATTTAGCCACCAACTATCATCAACTAATTTTGCAATGGTTGGTATGGCAGGATTAATGGCTGGTATTTTACAAGCTCCATTAACAGCTATTTTCTTAATTGCTGAAATTACTGGTGGATATGAACTTTTTGTTCCGTTAATGATAGTTTCTTCAATTTCTTTTCTAATTTCTAAACATTATGTTCCTCATAATATTTACGCTTCAGAGTTGGCTAAAAAAGGACATTTATTAACTCATAATAAAGATAAAAATGTTTTAATGTTAATGGATATTGATAAAGTAATTGAAACAAACTTTATTATTCTTCATCCTGAAATGAATTTAGGTGATATTGTTCAAAAAGCTGTTATTAAATCTTCAAGAAATCATTTTCCTGTTGTAAATGACGACAATGAGTTTTTAGGTATTTTAATGTTAGATGATATTAGGAGTATCATGTTTGAGCAAGATTTATATCAAAAACTAAAAGCTAGAAGTTTAATGCAATTAGCCCCAGCAATTATTGATTATGATAAAGATACTATGGAGGTAATAATGAATAAATTTAAAGAGACTGTTGCCTGGAACTTACCTGTTATAAAAGATGGAAAATATTATGGTTTTATATCAAAATCTAGATTATTAACTTCGTACCGACGAAAATTAATTAATGTTACTGCTTAATTTTTATTAAGAAAATTTACAACTTTATCTGGAAAATCAGTAAATACACCATCAACATTAGCATCATAAAGAGCAACTTTTAATAATTCATTAAAAGTTGTAAAACCTTCTAATTTATCTGCCCTAAATGTATATGCATGTACTTTTAAATTGTTTTCATGAGCCTTATTTACCAAATTAGAAATTATCCATTTGTTATTGTTATCTTTTCCTTTAATAATTTGTTGATACCAAGGTCCTATTCCATCGGCATAGGTAGAAAACTCTTCAATTCTATTTTCATCTTCTTCAAATTCAATTAATTGAACTAAAAATAATTTGCTATTTAATTCAAACCGTATTCGTTTTAATTCAGAACTTTCAAAACACTGTAATATACAATTATCATTTTTGGTTTTATACCCATAATTTGAAAGAACATCTAACACTATTTGTGAAATATCAAACCCTTCATTTTTATGAAAAGTAGGCTCTTTAATTTCGGGATAAATACCAATATTTTTTCCTGTACTTTTATTTAAACCTTGAATTAACTCAATCTCATCTTGTAAAGAATGTAATTTAAATTTTGATTTTTTCAAGGGAAATCTGTTAATGAATACTGCTTGTTTTGTTTCTGAATTAAATCGCTCACAAACGTTTAATCGTTGTAATTCTTCAAAGGTAAAATCAATTACATAATATTTACCATCAGCTCTTTTTTTATTCGGAAAAACATCTTTAACATTTGTAACTGTTTCCAAATGAATATCATGAATTACTATTGGAACTAAATCTTTACTTAACACAATATCTTGCTCTAAATAATCAACACCCATAGCATAAGCCATCGCTTTAGATTCTAAAGTATGCTCAGGCAAATAACCCGATGCTCCGCGATGAGCTATCACAACTTTGGTTTTATTCACTGAATTTGAATTAATTTCACTTTTATTATTTTTACAACCTATAAAACAAACTACAAATAATACTGTTATTAGTCTTAACATAATCAATATTCATATTTAATATCTATTAAATATATTACTTTTTGTAATTTTACCCAAAATTTAAAACTACAACACTATGAAATTTGTGTTACGATTTTTATTAATTATTATTATTAGTGCACTTACCCACGGCTTTTACTTAAAAAATAATGGAGACCCTAACGGTGAAATAATAGTTGGAATTAGTGTATTAGTTATAGCATTTATATTTATGCCTCTGTTCATTTATCACCGCTATAAAAATAAAAACATTAAAGACTTTACTTTTGAAAAGTTTAAAAAAGATTTAGAAGAAAGAAGTAAATAATTAATTTAAATTTCTCTTTTCAATAAAAAAACGAGTTAACAATTTACTGCAATCTACATCTAATATACCACCAATAACTATTGTTTTTGGATGTAAGGTTGTTTTCATAACTTTAAAACCACGCTTTTCTTCAGAAGCCCCATATACAATTTTTCCTATTTGCGCCCAATAACTTGCTCCTGCACACATTTGGCAAGGTTCTAAAGTAACGTACAAAGTACATTCTTTCAAATATTTACCTCCTAGAAAATCTGCTGCTGCAGTAAAAGCTTGCATTTCAGCATGAGCTGTAACATCATTTAACATTTCAGTTAAATTATGTGCTCGTGCAATAATTTGATTGTTCATAACAATTACGGCCCCAATTGGAACTTCTTTTTTATCAAACGCAATTTGAGCTTCCTTCAAAGCTTGTCTCATAAAATAAATATCATCAAAAGGGTTTATCATATTTCAAAAATAATTTTTTTTAATCAACCAACAATAAATAGTTTAGTTTTGTATTGTGAAAACAAATTTATTAGCAAATATAAATAGCCCAAAAGAATTACGCAATCTTGGTAAAGAGCAACTTGAACAAGTAGCAAAAGAACTGCGTAGTTTTATTATTGATATTGTAGCGACAAAAGAAGGGCATTTAGGAGCAAGCCTTGGTGTTATTGAATTAACTATTGCGCTTCATTATGTATTTGATACTCCGAACGATTTGTTAATTTGGGATGTTGGCCACCAAGCTTATGGACATAAAATTTTAACTGAAAGAAAAGCTAAATTTCATACTAATAGGCAACTTGGAGGTATTTCTGGATTTCCAAAAATAGCTGAAAGCGTTTATGATTCTTTTGGTACTGGACATTCTTCTACTTCCATTTCGGCCGCTTTAGGAATGGCTATTGCCTCCAAAATTAAAGGAGATTTAAAAAAACATCATATTGCTGTTATTGGAGATGCGTCTATTGCAAGTGGAATGGCGTTTGAAGGATTAAATCATGCGGGTGTAACTGACGCAAATTTATTAATAATTTTAAACGACAATGCAATGGGAATAGACCCAAGTGTTGGCGCTTTAAAAAAATATTTCACAAACGTAAAAGCAGGTAAAAAAGTTAGAAAAAACAATATTATTGAAGCGCTAAACTTTAATTATTCTGGTCCAGTTGACGGTCATAATATTAATGCAATTATTACTGAATTAGAACGATTAAAATCTATTTCAGGACCAAAATTTTTACATGTAATTACAACTAAAGGTAAAGGTTTAAAAAAAGCTGAACAAGACCAAGTAAAATATCATGCGCCGGGTAAATTTGATAAAATTACAGGAGAAATTGAGCCACAATCTCAACTAATACAACCTCCAAAATATCAAGATGTTTTTGGTGAAACTATTGTTGAGTTAGCAGAAAAAAATGATAAAATTGTTGGAATTACTCCAGCAATGCCAACTGGTTGCTCTTTAAAACTAATGTTAGACAAAATGCCTGAAAGAGCATTTGACGTTGGAATTGCCGAACAACATGCGGTTACATTAGCTGCTGGAATGGCAACCCAGGGATTAATTCCGTTTTGTAATATTTATTCAACTTTTTTACAACGTGCCTACGATCAAATAATTCATGATGTAGCACTTCAAAATCTTCCTGTAATTTTCTGCATTGATAGAGCTGGAGTAGTTGGTGAAGATGGTGCCACACATCACGGTGTTTTTGATATTTCATACCTCCGCTGTATTCCAAATATGGTAATATTTGCCCCTTTAAATGAAATAGAGTTACGTAATATACTATTTACTGCGCAATTAGGAATAAATTATCCATTAGCAATTAGGTATCCAAGAGGAAGAGGTGAATTTATTAACTGGAAATTACCAATGAAAGCTATTGAAATTGGAAAAGGTGAATGTATTAATGAAGGAAATGAAATTGCAATTTTAAGTGTTGGAACTATTGGAAATAGTATTATTGAACTTCAAAATGAATTACCTCCAAAAAAATATGCACATTATAATATGCGTTTTGTAAAGCCTTTAGATGAAGATTTATTGCATATAATTTTAAGGAAATTCAATACTGTTGTTACAATTGAAGATGGATCAATAATTGGAGGGTTTGGAACTGCTATTTTAGAATTTATTTCAAAACACAACTATAAAAACATAACTGTTAAGCAATTAGGAGTTCCTGATGTATTTTTAGAACAAGGAAAAGTTTATGAATTATTTAATACTATTGAGCTTTCCAAAGAAAAAATTCTTTTTAAATTACTTAATCTTTAGTTTTTTATTAATTCTTTGTAATAAAGTTTCTAAATTTGCGTTTCATTTTTTTAAAAATTTATAATGAAACTTAAATTACTTTTTGTTACATTTTTTGTAACAATCTTATCCTCCAATGCAACTGTTTTAAATGATTCTTTAACACTTAAAAGAGACTCTATAAATAATTGGAAAAATATTAATAAAGTTCGTTTTTTATTTACTCAAAATTCTTTTGTGAACTGGAGTGCTGGTGGTAATAATTCTATTTCTGGTATTTTAAAAATTAATTTAACTAAGAATTATAAAAACAATCACACCACTTGGTTTAACGAATTAAAAACTAATTACGGGTTGAATAAAGAGGAAAACCGAGAATTAAGAAAAACAGAAGATTTATTTGAAATAAACTCAACATTTGGGTATAGACAAAATCTAAAATCTAACTGGTATTATTCTGCAAAATTTAATTTCAAAACTCAATTTACAAACGGCTATAAATATCCAAATAAAGAAAAACCAATTTCTAAATTTTTTGCTCCAGCATATTCGTTTCTAGGTTTTGGAACTGAATATTCTATAAAAGAGTCTAATTTTAAATTATACATTTCTCCATTAACCAATAAAACAACCTTTGTATTTAATCAAACATTGGCTAATGAAGGTGCTTTTGGTGTAATAAGAGCAAAATACACACCGGAAGGGGAATTAATTTCGGAGGGAGAAAAAATTAAAATAGAATTTGGAATGCTTGCTACAGGAGAATGGAAATCTGAAGTAATGAAAAACATTCAAATGGTAAATAAGCTTATTTTATATTCAGATTATTTGAACAATTATGGAAATGTAGATATTGATTGGGAAATAAATTTTGACTTAACTATTAATAAGTATGTTACTGCCAATATTGGATCTCACTTTATATTTGATGATGATGTAAGACACAAAGCAGATGTTGATAATGATGGCGTTTTAGATATTTTAGGACCAAGATTACAAGTTAAACAAGTTTTAGGCGTGGGGTTTTTATATAATTTTTAATTTTTGAAATGAAATTTAACCATTTAATTTTTTATATAAAATTAAAGCGTAACCATCTGTTAAACTTGCTACAAAACCACACATTGTTAATATTCTCAAATAGAACGTTTCTTTAGGTTTTTGCATACTTTCTGGCAATAAATTTAATACCAGTTTATCATAATTTGTTAAGCAATTTTCATAGCTATTGTTTGTAGAAGTTAAAAATACATCTAATAATTTTGCAATTACATTGTATCCAACTAACTCTTTTTCAATAACTTCCCTACTTCTGTAAATTTTTTCAACACTTATTTTAATAATGTCATTAATTTGAGCTTCAAACCTACATTTTTCTAATAAGGAATATGGATATTCACCCATTAAAATTGCTTCTTCATTTTCTAAAAATACTTTGGTTGCTTCAGAAATTAACGTTCCAATAGCTAAGGCTCTTAAATAGCTTAATCTATCTTTTTTAAACTCTAATTGATGGTATTTTTTTGAATCTATAGTATCCTTTACTAGTTTAATTAAATACTCTAAAGCAAAATCTTCTTCAATTAATCCTAAGTTTATACCATCTTCAAAATCAATAATAGTGTAACAAATATCATCAGCTGCTTCTACTAAATATGCTAATGGATGCCTTCTAAAGGAAATATCATTCTTATTCCCTGTAGAAATTAAACCCAACTCTGAAGCAATTTCTTTAAAAAATGGAATATCCAATTGAAAAATACCATATTTTTTATCAGCTATATGTGAAGTTGGTTTTTTTGGTAAAGATTCCTTTGGATATTTCATAAAAGCTCCCAAAGTCGCAAAAGATAAACGCAGCCCACCTTCGCTTCCTTTTTTACTCTCATTTAAAATTCTAAATCCATTTGCATTTCCTTCAAAATCAATAATATCCTGCCATTGTTTTTCTGAAAGTTGTTCCTTAAATTTTTTACCATTGCCATTTTTAAAATACTCACCAATTGCTTTTTCACCACTATGCCCAAATGGAGGATTTCCAATATCATGAGCTAAAGCTGCAGTTGCTACAATTGCACCAAAATCGTTCATTTTATAACCTGCTTCAATAAGTTCAGGATGTCTTAATAAAACTTGCTCTCCAACAATTCTTCCAAGGGATCTGGCAACCACACTTACTTCTAAACTGTGTGTTAAACGTGTATGGACAAAATCGGTTTTTGATAATGGAACTACCTGTGTTTTATCTTGTAAGCTACGAAAAGAGTCTGAGAAAATAATACGATCATAATCTACTTCAAATCCTAATCTTGTTTCATCTTGATTTTTTCTAGGTCTAATATTATTATCTCCAAATCGTTTTAAAGATAACAGTTGATTCCAATTCATTTTCATAAAGAATATTTTTTGCAATATACTTATAATTTCTTTTTTTGAAGGTTTAATTTAAAGCTAAAAAAAGGGCAATTTTTAATAAAAATTGCCCTTTTTTTAAAATGAAAAATTCCTTTAGTTTATTTTAAGAGTTTTTAAAATTGCTTCAATTTCAAACATATAATCTCTTTTGTTTACTGAAGGAGCATATGTTAAACCTTCAACTACAACAACCCTGTTTTTTGATTTATCAATAACTGAATAGCTTAAAAACGGACCTGCCATATACATTCCCTTAACTTCCCATTTACCTCTAGTTTCAAATGCTTTTTTCCCATCTAAATTTACTTCAAAAATATGTGGTGTAAACGCCTCTTCAGTTATCATATGAGAATCTTCAATTTGACCAGGAATGTATTTTTTCCCTATTGAATCTCTTCTTGTAACTATATTGTTCCCATTTTCATCATTAATAGATTCAATTGGATAAGAGTAGGTAATTAATTCCATACTATTTGCTCCATCAATATGGTATCTGTACCAAACAAAATCTCCAGTATCATCAACCATATTATAATTTCTTGGTATTTTAATTGAGTACCCTTGCTCTTTAAATGTTTTAATTGTAGAAGGGTCCCAAAATTTCTTCAATATATTTCTTTGGACTGTAATTAAATCGGAGTCTTTAAATTCCTTTACTATTTTTTTGCTGTTATTTTTAATAACATCTATTAATTCTTCTTCCGTTTTGGCTGTAATTGTTATTATTTTTTGCGGTGCTGCATACACATTTGTATTAACTGTAAATGAATTTTCATCACCTAAATTAATACTTAAAACATTTCTACTTGCTCTAAACATGCTTCCGAAACTTTCTAAAGGAACTTGAGAAACTTCAAACTGAGATTCTGGCTGAGGAAGCGCTAAAACTGGTTCGGCAAGTATTTTTCTAAGCTCATTACCTAAATCTCCTTGCCATTCGCTATTTTTAATAACAACTAATAAGCTGTTTATTCTTCCGTTTGCTTCTTTTAAAACTTTTTTATCATTTGCAGAATTACACGAAATAATTAAAGCTGTAAGTATTAAAAGTATTGTTAATTTTTTCATTTGCTAAATATTTTCAATTTGGTTCCTGGTTTTAAACTTTTTACACTCCAAATATTGTTCCATTCTTTAATATTGCTAACAGAAACATTGGCATATTTTTGAGCTATGGTCCAAAGTGAATCTCCAGATTTAACAACATAGGTATTAAAATCACCTTTAGGTAATTCTTTTACCTTACTTTTTGTTGAAGAATTTGAAGCTACAGCAACATTTTTAGTGTAAATTTTTATTCGTTGCCCAATTCTAACATTATTACTTTTTAAATTATTCCAGCGTTTAATATTACTAACAGATACTTTATATTTATTCGCTATTTTCCCTAAATAGTCACCCCTTCTTACTTTATGAGTAATTTGATCATTCACTTCAACATATTTAGGTAATGTTTTTTCGCGTAAAGATTCTTGAGTATCAACATAAGCATAAATCAACTTTTCGTTACTAACAAAGTTTCCCATGTGTTTTATTGGTAACCTAAGCACATAATTTTTACCCTTTATATAAGGTATGATATCTAATTTATACTGTGGATTCAAAAATTTTAATATTTCAATATCTACATTTAGGGTTTCATGAATTTGCTCAAAAGTAAGTTGTCTTTTTATATGGACTGTATCTGTTTCAAACCTAGTAATTGTATTTTCACGTGCTTTTATATTGTGGTCATTCGCATATTTGAAAATATACATTGTTGCATAAAAGGCAGGCACATACCCAGCTGTTTCGCGAGGTAAATAATTTCTAATATTCCAAAAATTAGTACTCCCTCCAGAACGTCTAATAGCTTTGTTTACATTTCCTGGTCCTGAATTATATGCAGCTAACACTAAATCCCAATCATTATAAATTTTATATAAAGTTGACAAGTATTTACAAGCAGCCTCTGTAGCTCTTATTGGGTCAGAGCGTTCATCTACATAGGAACTTACATTTAAATTGTAAAGAATACCTGTTTGATACATAAATTGCCACAAACCTGTTGCTCCTACTCTTGAACGAGCAGTTGGCTTTAAAGCTGATTCAACAATTGCCAAATATTTTAATTCTAAAGGAATTTTATACTTGTCTAAATGTTCTTCAAACATAGGGAAGTAGAGACGAGCTCTTTCCATAATAACTGAAAATACTGGCTTTCTTTTTTGTAAATACGATTTAATAATTTGTTCTAATTGAGGATTATATTCAACATTAAAAGGTGTTTTACTATCTAATTCAGCTAAACGTTCTTTTAATAATTTAGTTGGCAATTCAACCAATTCCGATTCAATAACCTCATCATCTTCTATAGAATAGCGTAATGTATCATTTAAAGGGGAATTTATTAATTCATTAATCCATAAACTATCAATTAAACTTACTTCTTCATGAAATTGAAATTTAATGGAGTCTAATTTTTTATTTAAAATGGAATCCTTAGAGGAAACAAGTTGTTTTATGTCTTCATTTTTTTGAAGATTCCTATTTTCTTGGGCTAATGCTTTATAACCAACTAATACTATTAATAAAACTATTATTCTCCTCATTTAATCTTCTTTTAATAGCTTGGAAATTTGATCTAAATTTGGAGCTAAAATAATTTCAATTCTTCTGTTTTTTGATTTTCCTTCAGCATTTTTATTAGTATCAACAGGCATAAATTCACTTCGTCCAGCAGCGGTAATTTGAGTAGGATTTACCCCTTTATTTTCTAAAATCCTTACAATTGCTGTGGCTCTTTTTACAGACAAGTCCCAATTATCAATTAATGTAGCGCCCGTATATGGAACATCATCAGTATGCCCTTCAATTAAAACATTTATATCTTTATTTTCTGCCAAAACACTTGCCAGCTGCTCAACAGCTTTTTTACCTTCAACACCAACAGCCCAACTACCAGAGTTAAACAATAATTTATTTTCCATTGAAACGTAAATTTTACCGTTTTTATGAACAACCGTTAAGCCTTTTCCTTCAAAATTATGTAATGCGCTTGAAATGGCATTTTTTAATTGTTGCATTTGGGCTTCTTTTGCATTTATTAAACTTTGAAGTTCGTCAATTTGTTCTGATCTAAGTTTAAGTTCCTTTTGAAGTTTTTCTAACCTACTACTTTCTGCTGCTAGTTTTAATTCTTTAGCTTCTAATTCTGCCAATAATTCCTGATTCTTTTGAGCTTGTTCGGCTAATTTTTTTGAGCTTTGGCTTGAAAGATTATTATAAGATTCTTCTAGATTTTTATGCTTATTTTGAAGTGAAGCATATTCATTTTCTAAAATTAATTTTTTATTTTTCAGTTCTGAATACTTATTTTTAAGCTCTTCTAAATCTGTTTCTAATCCTTTTTTTGAAGCTAAAAGCTCATCTTTTTCTTTTAACAATTCTAAGTTTGAAGAACGTAAATTATTAAATTTAGTCTCTAATTCTTGATATACTTTTTTACTTACACAGGAATTTAGAGTAAGAAGTGCAATTCCTATTAATGCTATTTTTTTTAACATGATAAACTTCATTTATGTTTTATTATTCTATTTCTACAACTATTGGACAATGATCTGAGTGTTTTGCTTCTGGTAATATGTAAGCTCTTTTTATTCTGTCTTTTAAAGGTTCGCTTACCATATTATAATCTATTCGCCAACCTTTATTATTATTTCTGGCGTTTGCTCTATAACTCCACCAGCTGTAATTATGAGGTTCTTTATTCAAGTGCCTGAAAGAATCTATAAAACCACTTTCAATAAAATTACCTAACCATTCGCGTTCAACTGGTAAAAAACCTGAAGTGTTTTGGTTTTGTTTTGGATTGTGAATATCAATCTCTGTATGACAAATATTATAATCGCCACAAATAACAATATTTTGAATGTTTTTAGTTAAACCATCCACATACTCTTGAAATTCAGCCATGTAATTCAGTTTAAAATCAAGCCTGTCATCATTTGTTCCTGAAGGTAAATACAAACTCATTACTGATAAATCATCAAAATCAATACGTAAATTTCTTCCTTCAAAATCCATAGTTTCTATACCTGTTCCATATTCTATATGATTAGGTTCTACTTTTGATAATATAGCAACGCTACTATAGCCCTTTTTCTGTGCAGAAAACCAATAATGAAATGGGTAACCAGCTTCTTCAAAAAGAGTTAAATCTAACTGTTCTTTATGCGCTTTTGTTTCTTGAATACAAATTACATCGGGATTTGCAGCTTTTAGCCAAGCTATAAAACCTTTGTTTATGGCTGCTCTTATCCCGTTTACATTGTATGATATTATTTTCATTAAGTTTTATTTAAATCCTAAAAAAAGCAACGTAGTTGTTTTATTCTTAGTCAAATTTCATTTCTGGAATATCTCCTTCAATAATTAAATCTCCTTCTGTTGCTGTCTTAATTTCTTCAACAGTAACCCCTGGAGCTCTTTCAATTAGATAAAAAGCATTATTTTTTATTTCTAATACAGCTAAATTAGTTACTACTTTTTTAACACATTTTACACCTGTTAACGGCAAAGAACAGCTTTTCAATATTTTTGATTCACCTGCTTTATTTGTGTGCATCATAGCTACAATAATATTTTCTGCAGAAGCTACTAAATCCATTGCTCCACCCATTCCTTTAACTAATTTTCCTGGAATTTTCCAATTTGCGATGTCTCCATTTTGAGCAACTTCCATGGCCCCTAAAACTGTTAATTGAACGTGCTGACCACGAATCATAGCAAAACTTAATGCTGAATCAAATAAAGAACCTCCCTGTAAAATAGTGACAGTTTGTTTCCCTGCATTAATTAAATCGGCATCTTCTTCTCCTTCAATTGGAAAAGGTCCCATACCTAACAAACCATTTTCAGATTGAAATTCAACATCTATGCTTTTAGGTACGTAATTGGCAACTAAAGTTGGAATTCCAATTCCTAAATTTACATACCAGTTATGTTGTAATTCTTGTGCAATTCTTTGCGCTATTTGTTGTTTTGATAAAGCCATAACTTAAGATTTTGGAGTTACTGTACGTTGTTCAATTCTCTTTTCGTAATCTTTCCCTTGAAATATACGTTGAACAAAAATTCCTGGAATATGAATTTGATTTGGATCTAATTCACCAGCCTCAACCAATTCTTCAACCTCAGCAACTGTAATTTTTCCCGCCATTGCCATCATTGGATTGAAATTACGAGCCGTTCCTTTAAAAATTAAATTACCTGCTGTATCTCCTTTCCAAGCTTTTACAAATGCAAATTCTGGATCAAATGCATGTTCTAGTATATGCATTTTACCATTAAATTCTCTTGTTTCTTTACCTTCTGCAACTTCAGTTCCATAACCTGCAGGTGTATAAAAAGCTGGTATTCCAGCTCCTGTAGCTCTACATCTTTCAGCTAAAGTTCCTTGAGGGATTAACTCTACTTCAAGCTCACCTGAAAGCATTTGACGTTCAAACTCATCGTTTTCTCCTACATAAGAAGAAATCATCTTTTTTATTTGACGTTTTTGTAATAATAATCCTAATCCAAAATCATCAACTCCTGCATTGTTAGAGATACATGTTAAATTACTAACATTTAATTTTACTAGTTCTGAAATACAGTTTTCCGGTATTCCACATAAACCAAAACCACCAAGCATAAAAGTCATTCCGTCTTCTACACCTTGTAAAGCTTCTTGTACATTATTTACTACTTTATTTATCATAATTCAATTATTAAAATTCAGGTTTCTTGTCTGCAGAATTTAATAGCGTATCGTTTTCTAAACTTTCTTTAGAACAATCTATATTTATAGATAAATTTTCAGGTCTATCAAACGCTGCTTTACTAACATTCAATGTTTTATCTGCATACATTTTTTTGTAATATAAAGCCCAAATAGGCAAAGCCATTGTTGCTCCTTGTCCGTAAGTAATGCTAGCAAAATGTGTAGCTCTATCTTCACCACCAACCCAAACACCTGTTGCTAAATTTGGTACAATTCCCATAAACCATCCATCTGATTGGTTTTGAGTAGTTCCTGTTTTTCCTGCAATTGGGTTTTCAAAAGCATATGGATACCCTGTTACAACATTATCTGGATAACTACCCCATTTTCCACGTAAACGAATACCTGAACCTCCTTCAGTTACACCCTCTAATAAATTTGTGATGACATAAGCTGATTCTTCGCTTAAAACTTCTTTTGAATTAGGTATAAATTGTTCTAAAACAGTTCCATTTTTATCTTCAATTTTTAATAACATCATTGGTTCTATTCTCAAGCCTTTGTTTGCAAATGTTGCATAAGCTCCAACCATTTCATATAAGGATAAATCTACCGACCCTAGTGCAATAGCTGGGACTTCAGGAATATCACTTTCTATACCTGCACTTTTTGCAAGAGTAACCACATTTTTAGGGTTTACCATGTCTATTAATTGAGCCGTAATAACATTTACAGAATTCGCAAGAGCTTTCTTTAAAGTTAGTTCTCCACCATATTTATTATCTGAATTTTTAGGAGTCCAATCTTCGGGCATTCCATATTTTTCTTTAGGAATAGTATATGGAATATTTGTAAATTTTTGACAGGGTGATAAATTCAACTGATTAATTGCGGTTGCATACACAAATGGTTTAAACGTTGAGCCTACTTGTCTCTTTTGTTGCTTTACAGCATCAAATTGAAAATGTTTGTAATTAATTCCTCCAACCCACGCTTTTATATGTCCTGTTTGTGGTTCAATGGAAATCAACCCTGATCTTAAAATATGTTTGTAATAGAATATGGAGTCTTTTGGAGACATAATAGTGTCCAATTCTCCTTTCCAAGTGAAAACTCTCATATCTGTTTTTTCTTCAAAAGATTTTAAAATTTCATCTTCAGAATCTCCGTTACTTTTCATTCGAATCCAACGATTAGATCTTTTCATTGCCTGATTTATAGTTGACTCAATTTGAGTATCATCTAAATCATAAAAAGGTGCTTTTTTATTTCTTTTTTGCTCTTTATTAAATACCCTTTGTAAATTAGCCATGTGTTCAGCCATAGCTTCTTCAGCATATTGCTGCATACGGGAATCAATTGTTACGTAAATTTTTAAACCGTCTCTATGTAAATTATATTCAGTTCCATCAGGTTTTGGATTGTTTTTTATCCAATCCTTCATAAAATCACGTAAATATTCTCTGAAATAAGTTGCAGAGCCATCACTATGGCTTTCTCTGTTGACATTTAAACTAAGCGGTGTGCTTTGTAAGGAATCTCTTTCGGCTTTGGTAATAAAATCGTTTTTATACATTTGCCCCAAAACTGTATTCCTACGATTTAGCACTAATTCTTCTCTTCTTAAAGGATTGTAATAAGAAGCATTTTTTAACATACCAATTAACATAGCTGATTCTTTTACAGATAAATCAATTGGTTCTTTTCCGAAATAAATACGAGATGCAGAACGAATTCCAACAGCCAAGTTTATAAAATCGTACTTATTTAAGTACATAGTTAAAATTTCTTGTTTGGTATATTGGCGCTCTAATTTTACTGCAATTACATATTCTTTAAATTTTTGAAGAATACGTTCTGCCAGGTTTTTTGATCCTTCTCCATGAAAAAGTAATTTTGCTAATTGTTGTGTTATTGTACTCCCTCCACCTTCTTTTCCTAACATTGCTGCGGCTCTAACCGTTGCTTTAACATCTATACCTGAATGTTCATAAAAACGTTCATCTTCAGTAGCAATAAGCGCATTTACAATATTTTGACTTATATCGTTAAACTTAACAGGAGTACGGTTTTCAAAAGCGTATTTTCCTAAAGTTTTTCCATCAATAGAAATTACTTCTGTAGCTAAATTATTCTCTGGGTTTTCGAGTTCTTCAAAAGTTGGAAGTGGTCCAAAAACACCCCACGAAGCTAAAAAGAACATAAATATTAGTGCAATTGTACCTCCTAAAATTGACATCCAAAACAATTTTATGTATTTGGAAAAATTTGTGCTTGCTATATTTTTTTTTGCCATTATTTAACTTGTTCTATGCTTAAACCTACATCGGTAATGCCTTTTAATGGATTTTTACCTTCAATATCATTTATACTTCTAGTTGCTTGTTGAATTAAAAACTTATAATCACCAACTTCATTTAAAACAACTTTTTCTCTTAAAAAAAGTTTGTTCTCTTTTAAATCTGAAAATCCACTTCCAAGAAATTCTCCTTTTGCATTTGTCATTTCATATTCCAATGTGTCAGCCAATTTAAATCCGCTTGGAAACTCAATTTTTGCTATTAAAAAAATAGAGCTGAATTCATAATTTTTATTGTTTCTAATATTTATAAACACATTTCTTTTAGAAATAGTATCTGAATTTGCCACAATAAACTCAAATTTTGTTTCTGGCGGCCATTCTAAATTTTCTACAGACTTAAACTGATCATATAATTTGTTTTCACCACAAGACAAAAACAATAAACCACATAAAAAAAATAAAACTTGCTTATGCATTTTCTGAAGGGTTTGGACCTTTTTTAGGTTGTCTTCTTTTTTTATTCCTATTCTTATTTTTCGGTTTGTTTTCCAACTGTTTCTGTTGATTCAAACTTGACTTTTCATTACTTTGAAGATTGCCTTTTGGAGGGATATTTTCCTTTTTCCCTTCAATTGCATTTGGTTTTTGTTTATTAGAAAATGGCTTTTTATGAACAGGTTTCTTACGCTCAGGCTGTTGGTTTTTTAACTCCTGATTTTGTTTTGCTCTTTTTGGCTGTCCTTGATTTAATTGTTTGTTATTCTGAGTATTAGAGCTAGTATTTTGAACTTTTTGGTTTTTATTTTTGTTTTTATTTTTTTTCTTATTTCGTGCTTTTGGAGTATCAAAACGTG
>Ga0208305_10000116_pt1 | contig 44993 bp, 73 predicted proteins | sample ColrivemetaGS741_FD_187605 | JGI IMG/M metagenome (GOLD analysis project Ga0208305, IMG submission 187605) | Estuarine microbial communities from the Columbia River estuary - Flood tide ETM metaG S.741 (SPAdes) (version 2) | ecosystem: Environmental > Aquatic > Marine > Intertidal zone >... | reverse complement strand
AACAGGACACGGTGCTCACAGCTCAACAACAGGACACGGTGCTCACAGCTCAACAACAGGACACGGTGCTCACAGCTCAACAACAGGACACGGTGCTCACAGCTCAACAACAGGACACGGTGCTCACAGCTCAACAACAGGAGAATATGCTCACAGCTCAACAACAGGAGAAGATTCTCACAGCTCAACAACAGAACACGGTGCTCACAGCTCAACAACAGGACACGGTGCTCACAGCTCAACAACAGGACACGGTGCTCACAGCTCAACAACAGGTTGTTGTGTTTACAGCTCAACAACAGGACGTGGTGCTCACAGCTCAGCAACAGGATATGGTGCTCAAAGCTCAACAACAGGACACGGTGCTCACAGCTCAACAACAGGACAAGATGCTCACAGCTCAACAACAGGCAAAAACAGCATTAGTATAGCAGTAGGAATTAAAAGTAAAGCAAAAGCAGAAAATGGATTCATAACAATAAGCAACTGGATTAAAAAAAATGGTGAATGGGTGCTTAAAGAAGTTAAAAGCCAACAAGTAGGCAAAAAAATAAAAGGAAAAACAATAAAACCAAACCACTGGTATTGGTTTAAAAACAACAAACTAATGGAGGAAGAAAACAAATGAAAACAGCAACAATAGAAATAAACAGCGAACAACTACTAGGAAAAATACTAGCAAACGCAATACGAAAAGAACCAACAAAACTACAACTAAAACTAAACGACAAAGAAGGAAATAATAACAGACCCGACTTTAAAAGTTTTGACGGAGTAAGTCTTTGGATTAACGACAACGAAGAAAAACAGTTACCTTTTTAGGTAACCCCCTTTAATAAAATGAACCAAGAAATGTTAGGAGATCATGGTGACTTAAAACCATACAAAAGAAAAACAAAATGTAACATTACAAGAATAACCACACATGAAAACAACGACTACATAACACAAATAATACTATGTGATGGAAGAATAATTGGACATACTACAACAAGTAAAGAACAACTAAAAAAGTATTACAGAGGTAATTAATATGAACCAAGAAATAATAACCATCTTAAACAAACCAACAATCATAAGCATAGTAGGCGATACAAACACAGGAAAAACCAACACAATACACAGCATAATAAACGAAATAAACAAAGAATACCAAACAAACACACACAGCTTCAAAGCAGGAATAGGAGAACCAATACACAGCCTAGAAGAACTAGAACAAATACAGAACAGCATAATAATAATAGACGAATTCATCGAACTATTCGATCTAGACGACAGAAAAAAAGTAAAACAAATAGAGAACACCCTAAGACTAACACACCACAACAACAACATAATAATACTAATAGGACTACCAGAAAACTTCAAAAAATTCATAAGTAGCAAATGCGAATACATAATCTACAAGAAAAGCACACTAAAAGACTTCATAAACGGAAGCAGACACAAATCAGCCCTAAACAGCTACATAGGACACGAAAAAGGAAGCACAATACTAAACCTACAACCACAAGAAAGCCTAATCTACAAAGGACTAAAATGGCTTAAAATAGAAACCAAATACATAAAGAAAGAAGACACAAAAAAGAACAACGAAAACATACTAAAACCAAAATGTGCAAATAATGTGCAATAAACGTTCACAAAAACAAGGAGAAAAATATGAATAACACAAAAGATCACATAACACCCATAGAAGAACAAATACTAACAGCAATAATAAACAAACCACTAATAACAACAAAAGAACTAGAACAAAAAACAAACAGAAGCAAACAACAAATAAGAAACATAATAACCAAATACGGATCCTACATACACCAACAACACATAAGATACCAAGAACTAGGATACATAATAATGCCAATGTATAGAGCAATGATAGAAATGCAACTAAGCATACAAGAAACAATAAAATGGATACAAACACTAGAACTCTATTAAACGCGATTTAAGACACATAAACACCTATAATGACTAATTACTCTACTAACATAACAAAAGTGCCTAGAATCGCATTTAAACCGCCTAAAAATTAATTGTGGCAAACAATAATAAACCAATAATACAAAATACAAAACATATAACTAAAACCAATAACACACTATATATACTTACAACTATAAATATGTAAGTATATTATAATATATATAAGGGCTTATTAGGATATTAAGGTATATCTATATATTAAGTATAATAACTATATATTTATAATTATAGTTATATATAATATATATATATAATATTACGGCGTCGCTTAAAACTTTTAAGCAAAAATTAAATAATTTAATATAGTTGTCACTAAGAAATAACTGTTTTTTGTGTTAATAGTAAAATGCTATACCTTTAACTCCTTTTTTAGCCCTTATAACAAGTAGTATATTAGAACTAGTATTTAAATGTTTCGATTTACCGTAGTTAATTATATTCTACAAGATAACAATATTTAAATACTAGACCTGTTTAATAAGTTTATAAGAAAATGGACAACACAACAAAAACAGCAAATAAGATCCTAAAAAAATCATGTAGTTACATAACTAAGAAGGACGGAACACCACTAAAACCAGAAGAAGTAGACACCACACAACTTCAATGGTTCAGTAAACACAGTTGGACTGAGAAACAACAAGAGAACTTCACTAAGTGGTTAACAACCAAACTAATAAAAGACATTAACTTTAGAAGGTTAATCAGTGCCAAGCCATCAGACACAAGTGAAGCATTTAACCGTAGACTAGCTGAATTATTTGTTTTTAGTTATGGCTGGAAATTAAAATAGGAGGAAATTAAGATGAAAATAATAGTATATGTATTATTAATGTCACTAACATTAATAAGTGGATGTTACAACGTAGTAGGCTTTGACCAATATGCTTACGAAAAGGAGTTTGGTAAATTAAAGTATGATTTAAAGGATGCAGGATGGAACTATGTTGGCTTAGGTTACTTAGTTAAAGTGAATAACCAAATAAGAAGCTATAACATTGATGTTGATGCTTCAAGTAAAGACTTACAACAAGTTAACTTAAAAATAAACTTAAATATTAGAATTAAGAAAGATAAAGTAAGGGATTACATAGAGAACTATAGGAGTGAAGAAGTGTATGAAGACTACTTAGTTAATAAAGTTCAGGAAAGGGCTAAGATAACTGTTTTAAAATATGACGCTGAAGACTTCATATTTAAAAGAGAAGTTATAAAAAATGAGTTATTAAAAGAAGTTAATAGTATCAATGAGTTAAACTACTTCACTATTAATGACGTTACTATTGCTAATGTAGTATTTAGTGATAGCTTCACTGCTGTTTTAGAACAAAAGGCTCAGGTTACTATTGAGAGAGATATAATAATAAAACAAGAAGAGAATCTTAAATTAATAAGTAACAACTTAAGAAACATTGATGCTGATAGCTACTTCAAATACATTGTAGCTCAGAAATGGGATGGTAAAACCCCATTAACACTTATACAATAAGAGGAAATAATATGAAAATAAAAACATTACAGAGCAATAGTTTAGAAGATTTAGAGTTTATGGCTAATAAGTTTGATGCTGAGAATAAGGTTAAGTTTACTCAGAGCCACGTTACTTATATGCAAGGTAGCGGAGCGTTAGTTTACACTTTAATAGTGTTCTATGAGGATAAATAATATGAATAAACAAGAAGCATTAAAGAAAATAGAAGAATTAAAACAGTATGTTGAGAAACTAAGTAAAGTAGAATATTATGATTGTGTTACACCAATAGATGCTAGTGGAGATATTTTGTTTAACAAGCATAGGCAATTACTTTATATAAACTGTGTAACTAAGCTTTATGTTGTTTGTTCAACCTGTGGTATGGTGTCTGATAGCAGAGAAGACTTTGTTTGGGTTCCTTGTAGAAGAGAAGATTTAAAACCAAGAGATACAGCTTACCGCACAGATGACTTAGATTATGATTTTAGTTGTAAAAGGCAGATGTGTAAAATATTAGATGACTCAAACTATGCGTTTGTAGAATATAATACTGATATAATTATTTATGATTGCAGTTTTGAATACTGGTATAAACTAGTCCCAAGAAACAAGGTGTAATAATGACTAAACTATACGGTGTGCTCCATAAAGAAACATTAATAACACACAAAATATGTATGGAGCCTAAATTAGTGTTCTTCCCTGCTTTATTCGAAGACTATAATGAAGCAGTGGATTATGCTAGAGGTGTTGGTGATGTCAGAGTAGTTAATATCAGAGTTAATAAGAAAGTATTATTTAAAGGTGATTATAATGAATAAACTAATAGGCATTGACGTTGATGGTGTACTAAGAGATTTCCCCCAAGCAATATGTAATATATGGAATAAAGAATACAAGACAAGATTACAACCAAGAGATATAACTCATTGGGATTTAAGACAAACATTTAAAGGAATAAAAACGCCTGAATTTTATTATGAGCACGGAGAAGACTTATTTCTTAACAGTAAAATGTATATTAATTCAGCTTATTATATGCATGAGTTAAAAGAAGCAGGTCACGAGATGGTTATCGTCACTAACCAACCAAGAGGACTAGAGGATTTAACTATTAAATGGCTTAATAATCACAAAATACCTTATGATGGAATAATGATCACTAAGGATAAAGGTTTATTTAAAGGCGATATATTAGTAGATGATGCTACTATTAACCTTAATCGTTTTAGTAGTGGTTTACCTATATGTTATAAGCAGCCTTACAATGTTGATTATCAACTTACTAGGAGTAGTACTTGTATTAATAATTTAGGAGAACTAAAGAGGTTATTATAAAATGAATAATGAATTATATACAGAAAGAGAAATATTGAAAGATAATTATGAGTATGTTTCGCACAACAACGACTACTACTTGTATAAAGCAAGGAATAATGATAGGGCTTATCAACTATTTATAAGAGATGAAGTGTTCCCTCAATTTTATAGTAAGAGTTTAAGTGGTATTAGACCACCTAGGAAGAATGAGCAACTTGACTTGTTTTATGATAGTAATGCTAGGCTTGATTATTTGAATTATGATATTATGAGAAGGTTTACTTGGAGTGACAAATGATTTGGAGTGAGTATGCTATTGATTACAGTAAAGGTTTCGTCGTGCAACCTGATGGAATTGCTAAACCTAATGCGATAGGTTGCTATGTTATGACTATTGAAGAGTGTGAAGAAGCTTTAAGGAGAAGAAAATGAAAGTTAATCCAGATATGTGGAACAAAGAAATGGTTGAATTAATGCACTCAAACCCAGACTATGAAGAAGACGAGGGCGGTGTTCATTGTGAATGGTTAAACGAAGACGACACAATCATAACTAAGTCACTATTAAACCACTACACTAACAATTGCATTAGCAAAGACAAAATAATACGAATAATTGATGAATGTCAAGAACAGTTAGGAGAAACACATAGTGGTATAAGAGCTTTTGCTACTTTATTAAAAGAGAAGTTGGGGTTATAAATATGGGATATAGAATATACGTTGGACTAGTAGAAAAAAATGATTTACAAGAACATTTAAAGAAAGAATTTACGGACACCAACGAAGACTTTGATGAAAAGTTGAGTTTCTTTTATAATTCTAGAAAGACTGAATTAAACAACCAAACAGACATCAGACAATTTAATATAGTAAAAGGTTATGAAAATGAAGAATATCCACCTTATATAGTTACTAAGGAAGATTTTCAAAAAATTTTAGATTATTATAAGAAGTTTCTAATGGAGGATTTTAAAGAAAAAGAATTAATGTTAAGTAAGATAAAAAGTAAAGAGGATATTGATGTCAGAGAAATATCTAGTTTAAACGTACACTTTTGTTATTTAAGTAATTATTTTAAAAATCTCATAAAATTTAATGAGAACATTAGTGAAGATGGTTTGTTTCTTCTTGACTATTTTTGTCTTGTAAAAATATATGAAAACTGGAAAGATTCAGAGATAGGTATAATAACACATGGATAACTATAATAATTGGAGTTGAAATAAGATGATTAAACACGACATAATACTACACAACTTAGAACAAAGACTAAACAACTACGAAAGATATGACTGGATCCAACCAAAAATGGAATACCAAAGAAATGGATTAATAGGAGAAATAGATTTATTAGCCTATGATTCTAAATACAAAATGTATCATTTCTACGAGGTTAAATCCACCCTTCACATTAAGAGTTACAATAAAGCACAGACACAATTTAACAGATTTAAAAGAGCATTCCCAGGTTTGAATGTTAATGGAATACTTGTGTATGATAAAGGAGTAATGAGGCTAAAATGAAACTACTCATACCTACAACATATATACTAAAGAATAACAATATTTAAATACTAAAACAAATACTAACATAATACGAGGTAAAAAATAATGATTATAAAAACAAAGATTGAATTTAACGAACTAGCAAAAAGCGTAAGTGCAACCACAAAAATAGAAGTAGAAGAAGAATATGGAAGCTTAAGCGAATACGACTACGCAGAACTACTAAGACTAAACAAGAACCTTAGTGATGAAGCACTAGAATACTCAAAGTTAAAAACAATGCAAAAAAATATTTAGGAGAAAAATAAAATGAACGTAAAAAGCAGATACGAAGTAGTACTAGAGTTAGAGAACAAGAAAAGATCCTTAATAGAAAATAAAAATAATCTAAAAGATGACAGGTTAGCAAAAGAAAAAGCTATAAAGGACTTAATAAGACAAAGAGATGACACTATCGTAATTATTAATAGAAAAATAGATGATGCAGAAGAAGACTTAGCTAACTTTGATGCTAACTTACAAGAAAACATTGAAACTATTGACTTATTAATTAAATCAACTGATGCAGCCTTACTAAACTTTAGTAAGAAAGACTAATAGTCCTAGACAACAAAAAACTAAATTTAGCCCCCACCTAGCGGACAACCTATTTATTGGGGCTGAGCTACGGATATCTATTCGTTACAGTCAAATAGAGTGAGTACATGGGGTACTCAACATTATTATTTAAAAGTGGGGGATAATTTTTTTAATCATAAAAATATAAGGAGAAAAATAGAATGGTAGATATAGTAACAAACGGACAATACAGAAACATAAGCTTAGCACACAAATACAAAAAAACAAATGGCAAACTCGTACTAGAAAACGGTAAGAAAATCATAGAACAAAGAGGAATAGACGACGGAGAAAGCATCATCGTTGAAAAAATCTTTGCTGACGGAAAAGAAATAACTACGCAGTACGGAATCAGCTACCTAATCAGAGCCCTATACGAAGGAGAAGAAGTAAGTTTCTTCCTAAAAGAAAGACATTACAAAGTCTTTGAAAAAGTAGGTGGTATAGGTGACAAAGTTAAAATAACAGGTGAAAAGAAACTAATAACTAACCCTAAAACAGGAGTAGAAATGGTTTTTATAGACTTCGACTTTGAATTAGTACAATGAAAGAAATAACTCACTACTTAAACTTCACAAGTATAGTAACATACCAAATACCTATATACGCTGATGGTTTACCAGGTAACCCTGAAATAAAAAGCAAGTTTACCACGGAACCAACAACAGCAAATAAGTCTAAGAAGAAACCAGTAGTAAAACAAGTGAAACTAGACGCAACTGTAGAAGACGACGATGAGGTTATAGAACTATGAAATTATATTATGAGTTTATCAGTGAGTTTAAGAATCAGTACTTTAAAGACATACTAAGTTGGGAGCACCTCGTTCCTGACGAAGTATACTTTAACAAAGTAACCCTAGCAGACGGCGGAGTAGACGAGAACGCTGACTTATGGGGATTCGTATTCACATATAACAACCAAAAATACTTCATAGAAAACAAAGGACTTAACCTAGTAGAAGAACTGCCTTTCAGACCAAGTAAAACAGAAAAAATAGCTTATAGGAAAGACGTATATCACTTAGTTAAAAAGAAAACACCAGTAAGATTTAAAAGTGAGAAACATCACAGTTTTAAAGAACTAATAAAAGAACTCAGCTACTTTAAACATAGCAATAAAGCACACCAAGAACTATACTGGCTTATAACACTAACAAGTTACTTTGATAAAACATTCTTCAGAATCAGTAGTAATCCAGGTTTCGGAAAAGACAGTTCAATGGAAATAATGAACGGATTAATAGGTGGAGTAAGCAACATAACAAAACCAACTTATGCCAAACTAGAATTCCTGTGTCAAAGCAACTTACTATGTATTAATGAAGTAGTAGACGTAAACCAAGCACAATGGGAACTAATAGAACAATTCTTACTTAATAGTGCAGATGGTAAAGTTAGCATAACTAAGAGTAGTCGTAGAACAGAGAGCACAGGAGAAACAATAGACATAAGCAAACTAAGCATAATACTAGTCTATAACGACATTAACAATTATAAACACGATAATTACTTTGACATGGTTAGTCGTGACGCAGTACAAGACAGGTTCACGCCACTAAGACTGAACGGAAGAGTGCAAGAAGACTTCAAAGAATCAAAGAACTACAACATAAAAGAATACGTTGATGATAACACTGAATGGTACTCTAATCTAATCAGAAGCCTAACATACTACTCGGACTATAATAATGTTCTTAAAGAAATGAAGGGTTATGATAATAGCTGGATTGAGAACTATAGTGAGAGATGGCAAGGAAATCTTAAAAGCTTAAGCAACAGACTAGATTTAATGTGTGATACTCAGAAAGAATATGATGATATGGTCGCAGTTATAAAGGATGCTATAGTAGATTATAAGCATATGCTTAATTATCCTACTTTGCTTAAGTTGGCTAAAGAGAAGCTTAAAAAAATAGATCATAGTAGGCTAATTAAGAAAGTTGATGGTATTAGTAGTTTTGTTAATAAGAACAAAGCACTAGACGAAGTTATTACTACTAAGGAATTATTAGTTGATTATGGTCAGCAGGTGTTACTATGAACATAGAAGAATTTGAAGAACTAACAACCACAAAAGAACTAATATTCAACGAAGAAGCACACAAATATAGTGAAGGAAAAACCTTATTTACAAGCGTAACCACACTAATAGGTAAACACTTCGAAGAGTTCAACGAAGAAGAAGTAGTAAATAAACTACTAAAAATGCCAAAGTACGCTAATAGCACTAAAGAAAGCATCTTAGCAGAATGGAAAATGAACAGAGAATATGGCTCATTAGTACATAAAGAAATAGAGGAGCACTTACTAGGCATAAATAGTGCTATGTTACCAGAAGCAATAAAAGCAACTAATTATGTACACAATATAATTAACGCTTTAACCGCGGACTACACCAAAGCAGGATTTAAGTGCAGAGTAAAAGTACTACCAGAACTAAGACTAAGAAACAAGTACTATAAAGTAGCAGGAACAGTAGACTTAATAGTAATAGTTGAAATTAACGGAGTAGTACAAGAAGTAGTTATTTGTGACTGGAAAGCAACAAAGAGAATAGATATGACGAGTTACTATGGTAAAAAAGGAATAACTAACGTAACCAAGGACTACGATAGCTGTAATTTTATAAAGTATAGTTTTCAACTTAACATTTATAAATATTTGTTATCTAAGACTACAGGTATAAGTCTTAATAGGATTAGTTTAATTCTTTGCCATCTTAAACCTGACAACGTATATCCTATAACACCGATAAGTTTAAATAGTAAAACGCTTAAACAATTATTAATGAGCAACAAGGAGGAATAAAATAAAATGGAAGAACAAATATTTAAAGTACCAGATGTAGTACTAAGAGCAACACTAGACTATTTAGCAACAAAGCCATACAAAGAAGTACATCAAATAATACAATTAATAACAGCAAAGTCAGTACTAGTAGTAAGGGAAGAAGAAGATGAAAGCACTAAGAGAAGTAGCAGTAATAACAAGAAGTAACGACAGCGAACAAGAAGATTTTGATTACTTAATAGAACTACTAAAATTAAGTAATTTAGATTACACAATACAAATGTACCATGATGAAGAATATGGTATTTATTTGCAAGAAGATTGGGGTGGAGTAAATGAGTGACTTAAGCGTAGAAGATCTAATGGAATCATTAAAATCAAAGCCAAAACCAACCATGATAGAAAACATAATTAAGTCATTCATAGAAATATCAGTGTACACAATAGTAATACTGATAGTAACTAGTATGTGTGTAGGTTTAATTAAACTATTGTTTTACTTATTAGCTTTATGAAAACAAGTAGTGCTAAGAAAGTCTATAAGTATAGACAAACAAAGGAGCCTAAATCCTATATTTAATATAAGTTATAGTAGGGTATGTGGTATCTGGAGAGGTGAATACAATCGCAACAACAGTAAGAAGTAGAAAAGCACGAGGAAGACGTTTTCAGCAACTTATAAGGGACTTACTAATAAGTAAGTACCCTTTACTAAAAGAAGATATTAGTTGTACTATAATGGGTGAAACAGGTGTTGATATTAAGCTTACCCCACTTGCTAAGACACATATACCTTTTGATATTGAGTGTAAGAACACAGAGAAAGCAAGTGTCTGGGAATGGATTAAACAAGCAGAAAAAAATAGTGTGGAAGGAAGAGTTCCGTTAGTTGCGTTCACACGTAACAGAAGTAACAACTACGCATTAATAAGATTTGAGGACTTACTAAGATTACTAAAATGAAAGAAAGTTTAAACTTATACTTACGTAACTACTACAAGCACCAAGAAAACATTAACTTAGTGTACAGAGAGAATGAAGATAGTAGCTGGAAAAGAAGTGTTTACTTAGACACCTCCTACAATCCTCATACTCCTTATAACCACAGAAGTATTCTTAATTGTGAAGTAGTAATAGAGTTTGATGATGACGATAAAGCAGTTAATAAGAAGTTAGCAGACGAAGTATGTAAAAGATTAAGCAAAGACAACATAGGGTTCAGTAAGTGGTTCAGTGGAAACAAGAGCGTACACGTACACTTCTTAATAGACGTAGGAGAAGCAACTAACTTAACTGCTTTAAAAAGAGTAATACTGAAACATTACAGTGAAGGGATACCTAACCCTGATTTACAACTATGTAGCGATCATCTCATAAGAGCCGAGTTTGGACTACATGAAAAAACAGGTAAGTATAAGACTCTTATATATAAAACTAAGGATTTCTTCTTAAAAAGTAGACTGCCACAAATAATATGGGATAAGTACTGTGACGAAATGTACACATTAAGTAGAAGAAGACTAAGCACAGACTTAAAAGATATAGAGCACAGTGAAGTATTCAAGAAGATAATGGATACAGCGTGGTACAGTACAACTGTTAATGATGGAAGAGAAACAATGCTTTACATAATAATACAAGTGCTTAAAAAGAAGTATACTAAGGAAGACATGATAGATTACTTATGGGCGTGGTATAAGTATACTAAAGGCACTAAACTGTCAAGGAATGATATTGTTATGAAAGTTCATTATCATTATAGCAAGGACTATGTTGTTAGTGAGAGTTTATTGCTTAGAAAACTAGAAGAATTTGGAGGTAAACTATAAATATTTAAATGGTAACTATTAGATTTAAAGGTTACTAGGTGATATTTATGAGTTTGGATGAGATGGTTAAAAGATATGTTGTTACAACAGCACAGAAAGGTGCTACTATTAATAAAGGTTTCTATGATAATTTGAAGAATTATTGTCAGGTTAACAAAGCAGAACTGCTAATACTACCAACAAGTGGCAAAAGTATACTTGATGAAGAAGTAGGACTGCACCCAGACCTACAACAACACAGCATAATAACAACAGAGTATAAACTAAACAACTCAATAAGAATAAGTAATTACGCATTAAAACCACAACAAATCCTACCATTAACAGGACTTAAAAGGTTCGCACAAGGTGACAAAAGCTTCATATTCGCAAGTACAAAACAACAACTACAATACGTAGCAAACAGCTATGACTTAATACCAAAAGCAATAATGACCACAGGATCAATAACAAACCCAAGATACAACGAGAATAATCGTATAGGAAGAATAGCAACTAAAGACCACGAAATAGGAGCAATCATAGTAGAAATAGAGGACTCAAAATACTTCCATCATAGATACATAAAAGCAAACAAGAAAGGCGACTTCTACGACTTAGGAATACCATACACTAATAATAAAAAAGAAGGTCAAATACCCTACTTAATAATGGGCGACTTACACCCACATCACACAGACCCAAAACATTACAAACTAACAATAAAACAACTAAAAGAATTAAAACCAGAAAACTTAGTATTACACGACGCTTTTAACGGAGTAAGCATAAGCCACCACTACAAAGGTAAATTAATAGAACAGAACAAAGTCTATTTAAGCCAAGGATTAAACCTAGAGAAGGAACTAAGAGAAACAGTTAAGTCAATAAATGGTTTAGCTGAACACGTAGACACAGTTTACATAGTAAAAAGTAACCATGATGAACATCTTGAAAGATACTTACAAGAAGGAAGATTCATAGAAGATGTGCCTAATCAAAAAGTAGGAGCAGAACTATTCTTAGAAGCACTACAAGGAAAAGACCCATTACAAGTAGGTCTACAAAGATATGGATTAGCTAACAATGTAGTGTTGTTACAAAGAGATGACAACTTAAAGTATAAGAATGTGCAACTAGGAAACCATGGCGACTTAGGAGCTAACGGTGGAAGAGCAAGTCCAAGAAGCATAGAAGAAGCAAACGGATCAAGCGTAACAGGGCACACTCACACAGTAATAAAACTAAGAGATACATATAGTGTAGGAACAAGCACATATCCAAGAATAGGATATAACAGAGGATACAGTAATTGGGTTCAAGCAAACGCAATAATTAACATAGATGGATCAATACAAATACTTAACAACATCAAAGGGAAGTACAAACTATGAAATTAGAGTTTAAATAGTAATTAGCTCTTTGCTGTGGTCGGATAACCTGGTATTCCGACGGACTGCTAATCCGTTCCCTTAAAAGGGATTGTGAGTTCAAATCTCACCCACAGCGTCAAACAAAGAAAAATGAATGAAACCATAACATACCTAATACTAACCATTTTAATGTACATTAACTATAAGTATTTAGGTATAGGTTTCATCACTCTCCCAATATTCATATTTGGGATTGAAATACCCTTACCCTTCATATTCTTACTAAACAAAACATTTAAATACTAATCATACTTATACTAATTTTATGAAACCAATAATAATATGCATAGCAGGAAGAAGCGGTAGTGGTAAAAGTACAGTAGCAGACTTCATAGAGAAAGAGTTTAATATTCCACAAATACAAAGTTACACTACTCGTAAGCAAAGAGATGAATTTGATGTTGGCCATAAGTTCATTAGTGAAGAATTAATGGACGAGTACTATAATGCTCCTGATTGCTTGGCTAAGACTAATTGGGATGGTGTAAGGTATTGTTGTCTTGGTAGAGATGTAAAATTTATTAATACTTATGTTATTGACGAGGCTGGTATTGATTATTTGAAAAAATATTTTAGTGATAAGTATAATATTACTACTCTATTTATTAATAGAAGTTGGAAAGCTAGAGTTAAAAGTGTTGGTTTAGAAAGAGTTAATAGAGATGTGGGTAAGTTCTATAAGAAAAAAAGAGATTATGATATTTATGTTAAAACTGATAATAAACTTAAATTAGTAAGAGAAGTTAATAGAGTTATTAATCATTTATTACATAATCGGGACAAATTATATATACTGTAATATATAAATATTTATAAATAGTTGAATACTATTTAATAATGGAGAGCTTGATAAGTACTACACTGTTCAACTGCTTAATATTTTATGAGGAAACAAAAAATGAAAATGTATATATTTGAAAAGTTAGACAATGTTAGTGATAGATACCATTCAAATGGTGGTTTAATGGTTGTTGCTAAAGATTTAGATGATTTAAAAGAGATAATTAAGGAATATCAAGATATTATTATCACAGAAAAAGAATTTAAAGAAATATTAATATACGAATTAAAAGACAATAATGTCGAAAGAAAAGTTATTGTTTTCCCAGACGCTGGTTGTTGTTAGATAATAGAGGAAATAATAATGGAATTAAAAGGTAAATATACAAACGCAGTAATTCATGCATTAACTATTGAAGATAGCTGTTTAAATCAAATCCAAAGCATGATTAATAGCCCCGCTTTTAATAAGCAAGTTGTAATAATGCCTGACACTCATGCTGGAAGTGGTAGCGTTGTTGGGTTTACAATGCCAGTCGGGCTTAACTTAATCCCAAATACCATAGGTGTGGACATAGGATGTGGAATATACGCCTACAAAGTAAAAGGTTTAACAACTGATAACTGGGAAGACATAGATAAAAAAATAAGAAGTGTAATACCATTAGGCTTTAACCACAGAACAGACGCAACTGAAACAATTGAATGGGTTGAAAATAAAATGGGCTGTCAAGGAAGATTAAGGGGTCTAATAAATAAACTTGGTTTAACTGAACAAAAAGTTATAAATCAGCTTAGAACACTAGGTGGTGGCAATCATTTTATTGAATTTGCCAAATCCACAAAAGATGACAGTTACTGGCTGTTAATTCATACTGGTAGTAGGAATGTCGGTAAAACAACTTGTGAGTACCATCAAAAAAGAGCTATAGATTACGTTAATAATATTAGAAAACAAATGATGAGTATTGTGGCTATTGTAGATGAAAATGATAGGCAAAGCTTTAAAGAAAACATAAAATCACACGATATATTTAAAGTTCCTAATGAACAATGCTGGTTAGAAGGATTGCAGAAAGATGAGTATTTGCAGGATATGTTTATTGCTCAGAAGTTTGCTCATTTGAATAAAAGAATGATTAAAGATAAGATTTGTGAAGTTTTACATTTAGAAGTTGAGGAATCTATTGAAAGCGTTCATAATTATATTGATCCTAAAGATAACATAATTCGTAAAGGAGCAATTAGAGCTTATAAAGACGAAAAGGTTGTTATACCTTTTAATATGAGGGATGGAAGTATTTTAGCAACTGGGAAAGGTAGTCCTGGTTGGAACTTTAGTGCTCCTCATGGTGCCGGACGAATTATGAGTAGAGGAGTAGCACAAAAAACATTACAACTAAACGATTTTAAAGAAACTATGAAAAATGTTTGGAGTAGTAGTGTTAATAGTGCGACATTAGATGAGTCACCTTTTGCGTATAAACCTAAAAGTGAAATAGAGGAAGCTATAAAGGACTGCGTTGACGTTTATGACTACTTAAAACCTGTTTATAATTTAAAAGAAAGTAATTTTACAGGAAAATATGAAAAATTGAGGAATAAATAATGGAAAAGCACTTTAATTTTAAATACAGAAACACAATAATAACTTTTAGAGAAGACTGGTCAAACGTATTAATGCCTTATAATTATAAATGGGTTGAGTTCACTTGGATAAAGTTCTACTCTGAACTTGATAAAGTGTTTGGTAATTTTGAATTAGAATTTGCTTTACTCGGATTACACTTTGAGTTTAGAATAACTTATAATAAGAAGCAGAATGCTAAAGAAGTTAAAAGGTTACTTAATAAATTTAAAAGAAGTAAGAAGTGGGTTCAACTATGAGTAGTCCAAGACCAGTAATAGAAGTAAAAGACATTAGTATAAGTGGTGGTATAAACATATTTGTACAATTCCACACACTACATGACCTGCTAGAATATAGTAAAGGGTTCGAAGGTGGCGACATCATAAAATGCAAAGAATCATACTATTTACTAGTAAATGACGTGGCGTACTACTATAAGGAGGAAAAATAATGGCACATAAAAATCAAAAAGAATACTGTGAAAGCGTAAAAATAAGACACCCAGAAAAATTTAGTAACGTAAGAGTACTAGAAATAGGAAGCCTAAACGTGAACGGTTCATTCAGGGACTTATTCAAAGACTGTGAATACATAGGAGTAGACATAGTAGCAGGAAAAGATGTAGACATAGTAATGAAAGGACACGAGTATAAAGATAATAAGAAGTACGACGTAGTATGCAGTGGAGAGTGCTTCGAACATGACCAATATTGGAAACAAACAATTCAGAACATGATAAATCATACTAAGAAAGGTGGACTACTATTTTTTACGTGTGCTAGTACTGGTAGAGCAGAGCATGGAACAAGAAGAACAACAGGAGTGCATATTTGGGGAACAGACCCTGACTACTATTATAATATAAGTCCAGAAGAGTTCAAAGAAACGTTTGACTTAGACAAAATATTTAATGATTACGAAGTTAAATACGAAGGTAACTCTAAGGACTTATACTTTAAAGGTATAAAGAAGTAGGTGAAGAGGAAAAACAAGATGGAAGAAGAAAGATGCCCACAATGCCTAAATGACTTACAAGGAAACGATAAGTGTCCGAAGTGTGGATTCTGTGTAGGGTGCTGTAGAATATGAAAGATGAAGACTTCGTATATGGAGATTTATACGAAGATGAAAGGTTAAAGTAATGTTAGAAGATAAGCTATACAGTACCAGTGACTTAATAAAAGAGAACTATGTTCCAAGCACTAAGAAACACGCAAGGCACTGGTACTGGTATAACCCCATAAACGAATACATAGTAAGACTAAAACCAATAGTGTGCATGGAAGAAAGATGTTATAAATTTAAACCAATGACTCAGTACAAAGATCATGATTTCATAACCATGGAATACGTAGGAGCTAAAAGAAAATGACTAATTTCTACTTTACTAGTGACCACCACTTTAATCATAAAAGAGTAATAGAATTTGGGCATAGACCTTTCAGCACTCTTTCTGAAATGGAAACAGTCCTAATTTCTAACTGGAACCAAACTGTGAAACCTTCAGATACAGTGTTTATAGTAGGTGACTTCAACTTTCTTGGCACTAGTAATACGTTTGTACTAATGAACAAATTAAACGGCTTTAAAGTCTTTATAAGTGGCAATCATGACAAACAACAATTCTTAGATAGTTGCATTGTTAATATGCTCGGTAAACAATTTGAAGTAATACATAACCCTGACTATAGCAGTTACATGAACGTTATTCATGGTCATGTTCACTTACCAAGTGCTGTTAAGATTCATAGGCAGAAGAACGGTAGATTGTTTATTAATGTGAATGTAGAACTCTGGGATTACAAACCTGTCAGTGTTAAAACCCTAAGTAAATTAATTAATAAGTTTAATAAATCAAAATAACAACATTTAAATATAAGCCCCTAACCAAGAATAATACTATGATACATAAAGACTTCAACTGGAACAAATTCGCAATAGACCTAGAAACAAATAATAGACTAAGACTAAAAACAATAAATTTAACAGATGAAAAAACATATAAGAACGGAATAAGCCTAAGTGACGGAACATATAACTATTACTTCAACAATGAAGACCACGACTTACAACAAGTAATAAACATTTTAAAAACCAAGAGTAAAGAAACCAAGGCTTTTAAAGGAAGCCTAATCATATTCCATAATTCTGCATTTGACGCACCAATACTAGAAGAACACGGCATACAAATAGGTAATGCTGACTTCTACGACACAATGGTAGCCTGTCACTTAATAAACGAAGAAGATGAGAAAAGCCTAAAGAAACTAAGCATGAAATACTTAGGCAGAGAAGACTTACAACTATACGATAAGAACATGACTAAGAAAGAATTCATAGAATACAGCCTACTAGACAGCCAACTAACCTACGAATTATACGAATACACAGAGCCACTAATAGAAGAGCATAACTTAACATTCTTATTCTACAAAATAGAGATGCCTTTCCAAAAAGTAATAATGGAAATGCACTTAAATGGATTCAACATAAACAAGAACAAAGTAATAGAACACACAAACACACTAAAAGAGCTAAGAGGAAAAGAGCTAATCAACCTATGTAAACTAACAAATACTAAGTACTCCGTAGACTATGACTTACTAGGAAATTACACTATAAACACAAGAGTAAACTTTGATAGTACAACACAACTAAAAACACTACTAATAGACAACTTAGGATACACATCAAAATATAAAACACCAGCAGGAAAAGTAAGTCTAGGTAAAAAATTCTTAGATGACTACAAGAACAAATCAGAACTAATAGCGTCACTATTCAAATATAAGAAGATAAGTAAACTACTAACAGGCTTCTTTAATCCCTTACCTAGCTTCATAGACTCTGATAACTGTGTAAGAACCAGTTATAATGATTGTGGAGCAAAAACAGGTAGGTTAAGCAGTAGAAGTCCTAACTTACAACAACTAGGAAAAGACAATGATAAATTAGGGCTTCCAAGCTTAAGAGAAGTGTTCAAAGCAAGTAACGGCTACACTATGATAACAGCAGATTACTCAGGACAAGAAGTAGTAATAGCAGCACACATAAGTAAAGACCCAGTACTACTAGACATTTTAAGAAAAGGAAAAGATATGCACTTAACAATAGCTAACCAATTCTACAACTTAGGCATAGCAGAAGAAGACCTTTATAGTACAAGTCCAAACTTTGAAGAACTAAAAGAACACACATATAGTAAACAAAGAAGTATGGCTAAAAGTATAACATTCGGATTACTCTACGGAAAAACTAGTCACGGATTAGCAGAAGACTTTAATATAAGTGAAGAGGAAGCACAAGGACTAATAAATGATTACTTCGATGCACTACCAACACTAAAAGAGTATATTGATGAAACTCATGAAGAAGTTAATAATCAGGGATACGTAAGCACACTCGTTAATCGTATGAGGCACTTCCAAAAAATAAAAGGTTACTACCCTGGCAGTGCTTACAGACAAAGTTTTAACTTTAAAGTCCAAAGCTTTGGTGCTGACATGATAAGAATAGCAGGGGTAAGACTACTAAACCTAAAAAGACGACAACCAGACCTCGGACTTAGAATAATAGGAACAGTTCATGATGAATGGATAGTAGAAGTAAAAAAAGATAAAGTTAACAAAGCAGTACCATTAATCAAAGAAGCTTTAGAAGGAGCAGTTAAACTTAGTGTACCTATCAACTGCGGAATAGGAATAGGCGATAATTATAGTCAAGCAAAGTAGTCACACTGACCACTTAAAAAAAAATAAAGAAAAGAAAAAAGTTGTAGACTTATAATAAGTCTACGTCTATTGAACTGATTTCGTCAAATTCTCCATCTTTAATAACTACTAAAGCTTCAAAGGAGTATTTTACGTCGTCTTGTTCGAATCTTCCAGTAACGATCACTTCAGCGTCAGAATCATCAAAGTCAACAGAGTCAATTACTACTTCGTCACTTTCATCATCAAGTCTTAACCTTTCTAAGTCATCCTCATCAAATTTAACAGTTGAATTATCACTCATAGTAAATTCTTCTCTGTCAAGTTCACTGAATAATTCTGATTTAACACTTTCTAAAGCTATAACTTTAGATTCTTGTAAGAACGCTATTCTACTTACTATTTGGTCTAATTCGTCATCGTCTAAATCTGAAGTGTCTAGTTCTGAAAGGTTCCCTTCTTGATCATAAATGTATTCTAAGAAACTTTGTGGTATTACTTCAACTACTTTTTCAACTTCCTTAATTACTTCCACTGGTAATTCCACTGGAACTTCAACAGTTACGTTTCTTATTACTTCATAAGGAACTTGAACTGTTTTAATAACTTCTCTAGGCATAGTTGTTGCTCCTATTATTGCTCCTGAAGCAAATAATATTAGTCCGCTTAAACCCATTATTGTCTTATTTATATTTGTTTTCATATTATACAACCTCCATTGTATTCATATTATTTAATTAGCAGACAACTCGTAAGTTGTTTAATCACTGCCATATAAGAAATTTATCTTGCTTTATAAAATTGTTTGATTATATAATACTCTTGCCCGTTCTTTAAGCTAGTAATAGTCATAGAATCTACTATTACTTTAAAGTTTTTATAACCGAATACTCTATCTCTGTCGTTGTCATCTTGCTTAGTATAGTTAAGTTTTAGTTCTCTGAACCCTAACTTGTTTAAGTAGTTAGGCTCCATTGTTCTAGGTAAGCTTATTAAGTTGCTAACTATTGCTTCTAAGTTAGCATCTTTGCTTAGTTCTTCTTCTAAATTAAAGTTTAACATCTTACTAACCTTGGTATTCTTTACTACTATTTAAATGTTTCGGTTTATTAATTCATCCAGTGTATTTCTTTACTCTTACTAATATCAGCAGGAGTAACCAAACCAGGTCTTTTACCAGGAACTAAATCAACACCTAAACCTAAATAAATCCTAGCCACGCCCTCACTACAAATAAGAGAATTATCACCATCACCAACTAAGTCCTTACCAGTAACCATACTCTTCAATATTAATAATAAAGCTTTAAAATCATAAGGTTTACCTACTAACTTTAAAGTATTACGCCTTATTGCTTCCCTTAACTCCTTACCAAGTATATCAAACACTCTACCTACCTTGCATTGTTCTTGTAAATAAGTCGTATGATACTTAGTAATCACGAATCCAGTCCACTGAGCTTCAGCAACTAACACGTAGCCATCTTCTAAGTCAGTTCTAATAATCATGCCTACGTGACTAAACTCACTGTTAGTTACGAACTTAATAACTTTGCCTATAAAACCTAGTCCTCTTGTTAAGACTATATCACCTGTATGAAATTCTAACATTTTAAATCACCAAATTAAGTGTTCTAAACACTATTGCCCTACTTGTAAATACACTACTTCCAGTAGCACCACCACCATTAGCTCCCACGATAGCATTTATGGTCAGCTTTATGTCCATACCGTTAGTTCTATCTGATGCTGTTATAGGATAAACAATCTGTAGTCCTTGAACTGTAACAGTATTTCTTATATTATCTATTTTACTTGGTGCTGCAACAGTAAAACTATTGATAGTAGTAGATGAAGTAATATTCTCTGCTAGGAGTGTTATAGAAACAGTGGAACCTCCACTACCATTAGTTGCACAGTCTGCAGTAAAATTTCCGTTTATGTCTACAAACAAGTAGTCACCCATCTTTGAAACAACTGAAGAAGCAAATGAGTATGTTTTTGTTTGCGTTTCCGTAGTATTGTTAGTACTATTACTGCAGTTTAAATCTGTGGAAGTGTCCACTTCATATATACCATTTGTATTAATTACCTCGTTAAAATTACTATTCAAATCTGTACTAAACGTACCACTCACACCTGGACTTATTACTTTTAAAACCATTTCATTTCACCTTATTATAAATTATATTTTTGATCTAAATAATTATGTATTAACTCAGCTTCCTTAGCACTCCCTACTTTAAGAAACCACCCAATTACTACCATCATAAATCACATTAACACTTTCGCTAGGCACAAGAGTAATAACAGTCACAGCCGAAGGATTCTTAACAACTAAATCATTCGTACTACCAGTATTCTTAATAACATAACCAAGACCTGTTTCACCAGTTGGCAATGTAATATCCCTATCACTAGCACCACCATTCAAGTGCTGATAATACTTATCAGCGTTTGTTAATGTCTTTGTAGCTGCTATTGTTTCGGCATTAAGACCTAGGAGTAATCCTCCGTTTAAATCATTTCTTCCACCAGTTGTAACTATTGTTTTACCAGAACCATCTTGTTGTAAGTATAATAAGTCCCCAGTAGCTAAAGCACTATCAAAAGCAAATCTTACAAGGGAACTAGTTCCTGTACCAGTGAAAGTAGTATTATTATAAACAAGTAACCCATTACCTGTAGTTCCAACTTTATCAGCTCTTATAGTTCTACCATTACCTGCTAATACATAAATACCATCACCAACACCATCTTGTTGAACATGTAAAGCTGTTGCACTAGCACCAGCACTATCCATAACAATATCCATAAGATAACCACTTGCTTGTGCTGCACCATTATAAAAGTAATAAGGTGTTCCACTTGTCTGAGTAGTTATTGCTCTTAAAGTATTACCACCTGTTGCTGAAGCACTGATGTCCAACGCTATACCATTACCATTTTGATCCACTAATAATCCAGTACCTGTTCCTGCGTTAGAAATAGTTTGTGCAGGTTGAGTGTTTGACGCATTAGCTTGTTCAACTCTTAGAACAGATTGATCAGTATTCTTAATACTATTACCGTAAAAAAATACGTCATTTCTAACAACACTTATTGAATCTACCTTCAGACCTTCATAAGCAGTACTTTCACTATCAATATTTAAACCTCTACCACTACCATTATTATCTATAAATATGCTATCTCCAGAACCATCATTAATAATGTCAAGTAATCTACCAGTACTACTAGCGTTATCTTGAATAATTCTAGATAAAACTTGAGTTTGAATAGCATCAGTATACACATTTAAAGCGTACTGTCCACTAGCCAATACACCTGCTTGTACTATTTGTAATGCATCCTGAGTCCCGGCATTATTTACTTCTAAACCAATACCATTGCCGTTTTGGTCAACATATAACCCGTACCCTGTACCGTCTTGTTGAACAACTAAAGCTGATTGGTCATCACCTGCGTTATCTTGTTCAATGAACACAACAGGAGCAGCTGAAGTAGCAGAAGTAACATTCCTATAAAACCAATTAGAGCCAGTAGTGTCATCTTCTTTATTTAAACCTACTATGCTAGTTGTTTTGTTAGCTACGAAGTCCCACTGATTAGTTGAATTAACAACGTTTATAGCAGAATTACCACTTTGTGTTATACTAAGTTTAGCACCGCTATCAGTAGTAGTACCAATAAGCACATTATTAGTTTCACTTAAAGTTAAAACATTAGCTGTAGGACTAACAAAAGTTAAAGCATTACTAATAGGAGATAAAAAATTATCACTAACAATAGACCAATTAGTAGTAGAACCTTCTATAAAATCTATTCTTTGGTCATTACTAGCTAAACTCTTAACCTGTAAAATACTTGCACCCGAAGCTGTTTTATTAACAGTTAAAGTATCATTACTTCTTACAGCACCATTAACATCTAACTTATAACTACCGTCAGTAGTAGTACCAATTAAAAAATTGCCTGTTTCAGTAATTCTGGCTCTATCAACATCACCAGTTTGAAAAATTAATAATTCATTACCAGTACCATCAGCACCAGCATTTAAGTATAAAGTGCCATCACTTTGTACTTCACTAATACCTTCTCCAAAACCAGTAAGTTTTATTCTTTGAGCAACATTTAAATCACCATTGAAAGTAGTGTCTTGTTCAACATTAAAATCCACGACGCCAATACTACTCCCTTTTGTAAATGTAAAAACATCTGTGTAAGTATCATTAGAATCAACACCTTGATAAGCAATAGTATTAGATGTTCCTCTATTCTCAATAGCTCCCCTGCTAAAAGTATTTTCTAAAAATTCAATACTAGTAGTATCAGTCGTCAAAGGATTATTGAAAACCAAACTAGACTTAATTGTAGTAACCCCACTCACAGAAGCATTACCATTAACTTGTAACTTATCCCCATTATCAGTAGTAGTACTTATTGCTAGATTACCAGTATCCCCAAATAATCTCATATACTCGGTTTCAGCACCGACATTAGCAGCCCTGAAAACTAAATCATTTGTAATACTACCGGTACTACCAGCTGTAATCCAACTGTCAGCACCATCATTACCAATAGCAATATACTCATTACCAGCTTTATCAAAAGCGTAAATAGTATTTTGATTATCACCATAAACCCTAAAATCAGCATTACCAGTCCCAGTATTATCAACCTTAACACTTCTATTAGAAGAACTACTTGTCCTAATTGTTGCATCATTAGTTGTTTCAGCCCCAAATCTCCAAGTTAGTCCATTATTAGCACTAAATGTATTAGTTACACTACCAGCACCACTTAAAGCAATACTAGTAGGATTAGTTATTGTACCAGTAACTGATAAGTTAGGTGTGTTAACAGTTGTTCCATTAAAAGTAAAAGTAGAATTAGTTATGAAACTACTACTACCATTATGCCAATAAGCAACGCCGTTAGCATCAGGAGAATCAGCTCTAGTAGCAACCTTTTGTAAACTACCAATTTCACCAATCTTAAAACTATCATCTGACTCACTAAATATGAATTGGTAATTAGTAGCGAGACCTCTATCAATTTCTATACCAGCACTACCAGCAGTAACACCACTACCAACCTCTCCGTTGTTTAAAACTATGATGTTATCAGCTGTTGTAACAGTTGTACTATTAATAGTTGTAGTAGTACCACTAACAGTTAAGTCACCAGTAACAGTTAAGTCATTAAAACTAACATCAGAACTAGTGCTCAGCCCTTGATCTAACGCATTAACGTAACCCCACTGAGCAGTAGTAGTACTAGAAGCAAGGTTGTCTAAATCACTAACTTGACTAACAAGAATACTGCCAACATTAGCCTCAATAGTATTACTAACATCATCATAAGTCCAAGTAACATTAGTAGTATCTGTTAAAGCACTACTAACAGCATCCTCAATGTACTCTGTTAAACCAACAATGTCTGTAGGTTCAAAAGTACCTATCACTGTATTACTTACTTCTACTACTGTATTTGTTTCACTAATTTCAACATAAGGCATAATTATTCACTTCCTACTGATTAGCACTAAGGCTAATATTTACGTTACCTTCAAGAATCCTAGTAACAATTCCACTGCTACTAGTAATATCACAAGTATAAACTCCACTACTACTAAGAGTGCTAGTTATAGTGTTAGGTATTACTAATTGTAACCTTCCACTACTCCCACTAAGTGTTAAGTAATCTGTACTTGTACTCGCTGTTAGTATAGTAGAGCCACCTGTAAGGCTAGATTTTATTGTCAATAAAGCACTATATCCTGTTAAGTCTATAATGTCTTTGTTATCATCATAATAAGTGAATGTGTGTGTAAACGTGTCACCTTGTTCTATTAATAAATTATATTTTCCTGCAGCCATTTTATCATCTAATTAGTATCCAAAACTATAAAATATCATAGTTTTTGTTTATAAAGCTATCTAAAATATAGTCTTTGTTTGGAACACTGTACTACTACAATATTCACCATCAATAAAGAACTCACCATCAATATTACCATTAACAGAGTGGTCTATTACGAAAGGATCATAACCGGTAAGCCTACCATTACTAAACAGTTTAGCTCTTTCATTACTTGTTACAGCCCTATTTATAATAATAGGTACGCCTATTACTCCGTTATAATCATAGCTTAGATTAGTATCACGACCAAGTAAATAGTCATTAGTGCCACCATCAAATAATGAACCTGTTTCAGTATCACTAGCAACTAATACATTATTAACATAAACTTCTTGCAAATTATTTTGTAAAACAACTAGTACTTTATATGCTTGATCTGATAAGATTAATCCTGTAGCACTAACTAAATTCTTAGTTACACCATCATATCTATATTGAAAAGTAATTGAACCATCACTACGAACAAAGAGTCTAGGATAAAGAGTGTTTCCAAATAACCTATAATAAATGTTAGCGTTTTCCACTATACTAGGTGTAAATTCTACAAATACACTTGCTTCAGGTGTACCACTAGGAAATACTCCTCCTGTACTACTTCCTATAACATAAGTACTAGCACTAGCGTAGCTTCCCCCAAAGAACTCATAACCTGTAACTCCATTCTTTGTAACAAGAGGTTTATCTAGTTTATGAACAGAAGTATAATCATATAAGTTAGCTACTTCAGATGCAGATAAATCAATAGTTGACAATATTAATGCATTGTGACCTATGCCATTAAGACCTGTCCAACTACTATTAGTTGGATTATCAAATAAGACATCAAAGAAAATAGTTCCACTTCTATTAGGAGTACCACTAGTAACATCAGTATCATCCTTATATACTTTCAAATTATCAGAAGAATCCCTTGTAATAGTTAACATGAAAGGTGTGTCTGTTGGCATACTTTCAGTTAGAGTAACCACAGTATTAATATTACCACTAACAGTGACTCCTATGGTACTACCTGAAGATCCTTGAAAACTAATTCTACCATTATTAAAATCAGTTTCATGACCAATTAAACCATTATTACCATTATTGTTACTGTAAGGAGTGTAACTAAAAATAGTTAACCAGAAACTAATAGTGAAAGCCCCTGTTACGGCACCATAATTAATAACTATTTTATTATTATCAGTTGTACACTGATAAGCATTATTCGCATTGCCTAAATAATCGGTTACGAGGCTCCAACCTGCACCACTAAGAGTGCCGTTATTAGAGTTAACACTTTCATCATCTGCGTTACCATTAAAAGGATAATAAGCAGTAGCATTAATTTTCCAAGTAGCATCAAAATTACTATTACTAAAATCATTCACTACACCAACTGTAGGATTAGCACTAGTATCTAAATCTAGTATTACGTCTTCGTAAGGCTGTATTGTATTGTCAAGATTAACACCAGATAAGTCGCAACTAACCACGCTATGCTTAGTACTAACCATGCTAACTTCACTAATAGTAATAGTTTCACTAGGACGCAAACCAAACACTTCCTCACTACTATTAGGTAAGAAATCTTGCTCGTAACCAAGACTCCTATTCTCAATCTCCCTAATCTTCTTACCTAAATCAAACAAATCATTAACCACAATACACCACCGCTTCAAAAACCACTTTTTTATTTACTGAACTTAATCTGATACACGACTTCAAAATCAAAATCAGTAGTATGAACCAAACTACTCATCACAGTATCAGCCCATAACTCTCCGCCACTAATACTAGTCATTAAACCAACACCAGCCAAAACCTCATTATTAGCACTAACACTGCTTCTAGTCATTTCAAACAAAGAATTAACACCACTACTACTATTACTAGTAGTAATTCTATCAAACTCAGAACCTACAATGTCAGAACTAACACTGCTAATAAGCATAGCACTCACTGTAACATTACTCTCACCACTAACCAACTTGCTAACACCATTAAGCATAGCATCATAAATAGTCATACCACAACCTCCTTAACCGTTACTAATACACCATTCTCATCATAGAACACGTCAGTAACCTCAAAATCATCATTAACCCCAATACTACTAATAACCAATCTGACCTTAGTACCAACACTAAAACTAATAGTAGGCTTCATATTAAAAGAATACTTTAAAACACCATCCCCATACTTACTAATAAGATCACTAGCCCTAGTTTTACCTATACGTCTAGCTTCCTTCTTAACTTTACTGACCCATGCATCAGCACCACTCACAATTTGACCATCAGCGTCAGTCCAAGTAGTAATTGTGTACGGATAACTATTAGGGAACAAATCATTATCATTAAAACTACTACTATTATTTTTCTTCTCAGTAGCAATCAAGTTACTAGTAATATTCATATCAACTATGTACTTAAACCTAAGACCATGCTTAGTCGTACTAACAGGATCCTGATCCCTAGTAGTAATACCATCACCATTAGGAGCAGTACCACACCTGACTATTACGAAGTTAACAACTTCACTACTATCCATAGTTCTCTTAACACTAACAAAGTCAGAACCTTCAGTTAAAGTAAGACTACTAATAGTAGCATCACGATTCTTAGCAACTCTGAACTTATTATCAGGAGTAATCCACCAATAATAATTACCATCACCAGTATTATCAGGAATCAAATAATCACTAATAACCTTATTAAGACTCTTATAATACTCCTTAACACTACTACCACTATTAAGTAGAGGGAAAGCAGAACCATCCTCCTTAGTAGTAGGATTAAACGCGGAATCCCACGTAACATCAAAACTGTTATTTAAATTAAAATTCTTAGTACTATCAAGAGCAGCCTGTAAAAACTGCATAACATTAACATTATTAACATCAATAAACACAATACCTCTAGTAACCACTTCGTTAAAACTGTTACATTTAACATTAACAAAGTTACCATTAGTAGTCAAATCATAACTAAGGTTCTTAATAATACCACTAAAAATTAAGTTAGAACTACTAGCAACACTAGTGTTAACTAAGTTATAGAACTCAACCTTGTCTTCTTCACCAACAACATCATAAGCATTATCACGACTGATTAATAAACGGAAGTTAGCATCATCATTACTTTCACCTACGCTTATCTTAGCATTCTTATTAGTTGCGTTGCTAAGTGTGACAGGAGTATCACTCCAACTATTCGTTATCCTATCATAGGCTTTAATTAATAAAGTATTATACATCTTCTATAAAGTTAATATTAACAGTGTAAAGGTTACTCTTAGGGTCTATACTTACCGTGTAAGAGTCAACAACAACAGGTATATCAGTAACACCACTACTACTACTAGCATAACTAGTAAGAGTTCTACTGTTATCAGCTTCACTAATTATACTAAGTATTAAACCTGTAGCAGCACTAGTTTTAACATCCCTAACATACGCATTAAAATCAGCCCAGCTCATCATACCATTAGTAGTATACCAAGCACTGCTTTTATCTGGAAGTACTATGTTCATGCTAATAGTAGGGTTACTCCACCCTTTCTGACTAACACTACTTATACCATTATCGTTAAGTAATCCTTTACCTTCTACACTAGCTACGCTGTTAAAGTTCTTCCAAGCGTACCTAATATTATTTGCTAGTACTTTCTTGTTTCCTAGCACTGAATGTTTAAATGTTATTATCTCAGCCATATTCATCCACCATTATATCCTGACAGCATTGATATATCAGCCTTATTTACAGCGTCAAGTATACTCTTTGCTAAGTCAGCATCACCTATTTTAGTATCATTAAAATAAAGATTAGTGTCACCACTACCTTCTTTCTTAAGGTTTACTTCATCATCAATTTTTTGCTTCCAAGCATTAAACTCATTCTGTAAGTAATCACCTGTAAGCATAGTATCAGCATAAGCATTCCTATAGTAGTCACCAAAACTTTTAGTGCTAGTACTTGGCATTGTCTTCATCATTTTGTCTTTAAATATTTCCATTCCAGGAATACCTAAAGCCATAACAGTCGTAAGACCGTCAAATATAGCTCTTTTAACATTATCTTTTAATTTATCATAAATCATATCACCAAGAGCAGTAAATAACGCAGCTACAAGCCCTACTGTAGCAAATATTTCTTTTATGAAGTCATCAGTTGCTAAGCCTTTAAGTACAGCACCAATAACCATGAACCATCCACCGCCTTTCTGCTTATTCCAAAGCTTATAGCCCCCGACAGCACTCATTACACTAGCAGCACTCTCAAACAAAGAATCTACAAATTTACCATCCTTAATACTCTCTACAGCATCACCAGCCCACTTAATACTAAGAACTATAGCACCTATAGTTAAACCTGATTTAACTTTGTCACCTGCAGCTGCCCAGTCCTTACTATTTATATAAGTATAAAAATCTTTGAAACCATTATAAGCTAAGTAACCTCCACCACCAACAGTAAAAATAGTACCTAGAGCAACTCCTAAAGCAATCACACTAGCAGTTAATTTAGGGTTATTCTCAACCCACTCACTAATCTTACTAATAATAGGAATTAAAAAACCAATAATAGGTTGTAAAGCATCACCTATAACGAAGCCTAAATACTTCATCTCTCCCTCTAATAAGGTACTCTGCGTAGTTGCACCTTCCATAGTGCTAGTAATGTCTTTAAATGTGGTAAGACCATACCTTGCTATACTAGTAAAAGTTTGCTTCATAGCCATACCGAAGAACATAATACTCATAGCCCAACCAGGGAAAGGATTCATTTTAGCCGTTTTTCCTAATGAAGCCATAGCAACCTTATTAGCATTAATCTGCTTAGTTAATTTAGAAGTAGTTTCTGCAACTGCTTTATTCATAAGGTCATTAGCGTTTAAAACTTTATTATGTGCACCATAAATTTTATCATTTTTCTTAATAGCATCAGTTATACTACTAGCACTTTTTAAACTAGTATTAAGACTAGACTTAGTATTATCAAGATTTGTTTGAAGTTGAGCTAAAGTCCTCCTATAAGAATCAACACTTATAGAACCCTTTTTAAACTCTTTGTTTAACTTCTTTATGTCTTCTAGAGCCTTATTTACTTTAGCTCTAATTTCAATCTCATACAAATCATTCATAATATCACTTACCCTTATTATTTTTACTCATAGCCTTATTCTCGGCTTTAATCCTCTCCACGTGCTTATTAAACAAGCCAAGCAGGAAAGGCACACTACTATTGTTAATAACTTCTTCAGAGTAACCAAACTCTGAAGCTAAGACATAGTACAAGTTGAACAAGTCAGCTTCCTTACTCTTAGTACTAACATATTTATCTAAATTAATCATGACATATTAACTTTGACAACTAAAGGCAATAATTTAAGGAACTGATTACTTACAAAATAATCAATTTGTTCAAGGTCTTCAGCAGTAACAAAGTTATGCTTAATACTATCTTTACACATCTCAAACACTGAATCTAAGTCAAGTTCACCTAGAGCTGACAAGAATACACCAGCAGACTCCTCATCACTTAAACTCTCACTACTTACACTGGATAGTTTATTAGTGACAGCGAATAGTACTTTCAAATACTTTCCATTAACAGGTTTAATTGTTATTTTTTGTCCTTCTGCAAACTCAAACTCTTCTACTTTAATACCTAAACTTATATTCACCATTTCAAAACACCCTTTTATCTTTATTGTCTTTAACTTGTAAAGATTCTATTTCATTTTTTAAATCACTAACTCTTAAATCAAGAACTGATAAGTACTCAGCCATATCACTGATTAACTCAGCAGTCTTATAACTATCAAGTAACAACTTTATACCTTGTAGGAATTCGTTATTACTATTGTCAAAACAGAACTTTATAAAATCCTCGTGGATTCTAAGATTACCATCTGTTGCAGTGTACTTAATACTAAAACCCATGTCACCATTCTCACTTGACATCTTAGTAAGTTTCTTACCCAAATCAAACAACTCTTGCTTACTCACCATTTCAAATCACCTTTTCACACATATACTTATTGTAATTCTCTCCAAGTCAAACTACCTTCAACATCAACATTAGTACTACCACCAATAGGTCTAATACATAACACTATTGAATCCCTAGTACCATCAATAGCAGAACCTAAAAGAATAGCATTCTCTATACCTTTACTCTGACTACCACTACTACCACTCTGAGCACCTTGACTCTCAATAAAACCACCGCCGAACTTAATACCACCAGTAACAGTATTAGCAGTTGCACCCCTAGCAATCTCACAAGCACTCATACTTTCACCAACATAAGTAAAAGTACCAGCAACAACAGGATTACCAACAAGGAACCACTCACACTTACTAGTAGCACTATGTAACTGCAAAGCAGCATTCATAATCTTAACACTAGCACCAATATAATTAGTTTTAAGCCTAATACCCATAATAGCATACACATTATTCTCTGTGTTAGCATCAACATGAGTTCCTTCAGTGGAAGCATACCTAATACTACCACTATCAGTGTTTCCACCCTCACTAATAACAGTACAACAAATCTGACTAAGATTACTACTAACTCCAGTACCATCATTCTCAATAGCACTTCTAAGAGGAAGATTAGGAGTACTCATATAAACAACACTAAGATTATTAGCATTATTAAAATTGTGAGCGTAATAAATTAAACCATTAACAACGAAGCCCATTCTAACACGCCCAACACCAAGCCACTCAAAATCAATGATTAATATCTGAGTAGTATCAAAATCAAGTGTGATACCACTAGGACCAGTACCATCAAACGGATCAACATTCCAATTACTCTGAGCAACCTTAGTATCAACCGCTGAGCCACTACTAAAAGTTCTTTGAACCAAATAAGTGTCAAGACCGTTAAGTTCTAAGAATAAACCGTTATTATCATCAAATAGCCCTTCTTGTTTAATTATACCAGCGTCATTACCATGCATATTAAAAGTGATAAGAACAAGTTGACTTTTACCTGGTTTATAGTTAAACCTCATCTTAGTCTGACGAATTCTTTTACCAGCAGTTGATGCACCAACAACTAAAGTTTGTTGAGCCTTATTAGGATCATAACTAGTACTAGTGCCACTACCGCTAACTTCTTGATTATCATAAAACAGTGGTATGTTCTCAGCATTATCCGCTATGTCAGCATCATTATATAAATTCTTACTATCAAAAATGGTTTCAGGATTACTAACTCTTAACCTTGCAAACGCGTCAATACTAGGACTGTCGCCTAAAGCAAAAAAAGAAGGGTTAGAAACACTATTAAGCCCACCACTATTATACGTAGAAACAGGAATAGTCAATGCGTCATCTACAACTCTCGTTAGGTTATTCCTAAATTCTCTATCGTTTAAATGAGTGAACTCAACCATGTTAATTACCAACTAAAAAACGCTGAACTATGAACTAACGCACTTGACTTAACATTAGCAGCTCCTAATTCTGATGTACTACTACCTGTGAAAGTAAGACTCATAGTCACACTGTCATCTGCAGGAGCATCAAAGCTAAGAGTTGTTATTTCTGCATTATTAAACCCAGTAGAATCATAAACACTTCCTTTAAGAGCTTCTATCATAATCATGCTATTAACAGGATCACTTGTACTTGTACCATCACTCATAAATAGTTTTTGCCATCTCTCAATAGTAGTAGCACTAGCTCCGCTTAATAAAACTTCCATAGACACTTCATAATCTGTTCTAGGCTGTTTCTTTCTAACTTGACCACCATAAACATTAACTGTTTCTCTTTGAGGTTCTAAACCACTCCAACTAACACTTGTTATTTCACCAACAACACTATTACTACTAGCTAATGAACTTCCATCAACATCTGCTGCAGCAACATAAATTGTTACATTATCCTTATTAATACTTGTATCTGCCATAAATCTTCACTTTCTCCAACTATATTTAAACCGACTAACAATCTTAGTCTTAAACTCTTTAAACACCATACTCGGTGCTTTTCTCATCTGTGCAACATTTCCACTCTTAACATAATGCTTTACAACCTTACTTGTACTAGCTCTAAACATCCACCTTGGTATATTAAACCAGGCACCATTCCATGACTTCTCAGGATGAGGTTTAAAACTCTGAGTCAACAATAAAGCCTTACTGCCTTTAAAGTCCCTTCTGCTAACTATAATACTCTGAGCACTACTACCAGTATCTTTAGGCATATCAAGCTTAACTAAATCCCTAAGCTTCCTACCAGCCATGTTTAAGTCAGCAGGAACGCCTGAATCAATAGCTTTCTGTAAGTTATTAAGCCTACGCTTAACATTCTTATCATCAACCCTAACATCAATCTTAATCATTTTCTATCCCAACTAACACTAATAGTTTTACTCCTAACAGGCTGATCATTAATAACTACGAAGTTCTCACTCTCATTATAACTAACCAAATTAAGACCACTAATAGGCGTAAGGAAACGAGCACTAATAGCATCACATAACTCATCAACATGAATAGACTTCTTGCTGAAAACCACTATGTTAATACCTAACTCGTCAACAAACTTATAAGTACTAGCACCGTTAAAGAACGCGTTAGAAAAACTTCTACTAACTGGACTTATAACAATTATAGGATTAGACAAATTAGTCTTTTCATCAGGATAAATACCTGTGAACTTAGGACTTAAACCAGCAACTAAAGTACCAGTGCTAATCTTAGTATAAACAGCATCATAAATATCATTAGTTAGTGTAGCATCACTTATAGTCATTTTTAATCACAACAAATTTTTATAATCTTCCCACACAACCTCCTGTGTGCATAGACAAGAACCATTAACCTATAATGATTCGGTAAGCGTAAGTATTTGGCATAAATTAACTCCCTTCAAAGAATAATTCTCTACAAGGATTACTTTATAAACCTTACTATTAAAATTAATAATGTCGTCAACACCAACAACAACGTCGTGCTTAACAACCATGAACAAATCACCTTTAGCACTCTTACTAAACTCAAAGAAAGCACTAACATTAGTATTCTCTAAAAAAGGAACAACAGTTAACGTGGAAGCAGCACCGAGAACCTCAGTCATATCACCACGATTATTATAAGTAGGAGTATTCACTTGAAGAGTAGCAGTAGTACCAAGACCAACAAATAATTTCTTAATTATCCTACTCTGAATACTAGTAGCGTTAACCAACTTATACACCTGTACCGAAAACTATGTAAAGAATACCAATAATAACCCCTGCTTTATAAACCAAGTCCATTATTCTATCCCTATTCCAACTAGCCATGTTCTTAATCTCGAACAGCTCTTCCTTTGTAGCGTACTTACTGTCTGCTTTATCAACGAACTCCTTAAACATATTTTTAAGATCGCTGACGCCTTCTTTTAAATAATTAATATCAGTCTTCATTATAGCGATTTCCTCATTAATTATATTTCTAACAGCCATCTTTAATAAACCTTACTAATTTTAAAAACTTTAAAATCCAAGCCAAGATTACTAAACAAATCCTTAACTTCAGCATCAATACCTTTAATAGTACTCAAACTAAAATTAGACGGGTCACTAACCTTAATAGTACCCACCTGGATACTACCACCCTCAACATTAGCTTGACTACTAACCAACGATAAAATAACTCTCTTAGCAACCATTAAAGTCACTAACCTCTTAATATAACTAGGAACAGTCTTATAACCACTAGTATAAGTAACACAGAACTTCCTACTACCCCTACCAGGTATTAAATTATTAGTACTATCATCCCCATTAATGAAATGAATAGCACCAGTATCAGAATAATAATAATAATCAAAAGTGTCACCATTAACAAGAGTAACCCACTCAGGAGTCACACCCATAGGACTCTTATTATAACGAAGCTCACTAATACTAATAATAGGATTAGTAGGTAACAATAAAACACCACTACCATCACTGTCAAGATAAACACTAGAACTAAGAGTGCTACTATACATATTATCCGTTCTTAAATCAACCTCACTACTAGCCTGACCAATCCACTCAGTGACAGCCTGACTGCTAGGAATAGTATCATTATCAAAAGCAAACTCTGCCCTAATTTCATTCTCAACATCAACAAGTGTAGTATACATAACCATAAATATAACCCCAAAAAAAATAAAAAAATAAAAAATGAATAAGCCTAAGCTTATTCGTAGTACTTGATTGTAGCGAAAGCGTTTGCTCTTTCTACTTTCATATCCCACTCTTCAACTATACCAATAGTAGTAAATCTACCAAGAACATCGTATTCAGTTCTCATAGTAGGTAAAGCTTTTCTAGCTATACCAAATGCAGGTTCGCCCAATTGAGTTTCTCCTATTAATATAGCAGTGGATACGTTTGTAGCAGGTGCAACAACTGTACTTTCATAAACTTCAATACCAGCAACTTTTCCAACTAATCCTCTTCTGAAAGCATCACTGTCACCAGCGTAATCTGCTCTAGCAAATTGTGGAAGTTTTAATAATTGACCAGCTCCACCAGGACTAACAACTAAAGCTCTAGGCTTGTATAAGTCAGTTTTGATTAAAGTTATTGCATCAACAATATCATCATAGTCAATACTATCACTTGAAGCTAAAGCACTAGCATCAACACCATTAGCTACAACTGCATTTCCAGCACCAGCAACTAATAAGTCGTAAGCGAAATCATCTCTTTTAAGAGCAAGTGAATATCCACCTTTCATAGACATATCCTCCATTGCGTCAAAGAAACTTCTTCTTGCTTCTTTATCACTTAATTGGAAGAATTTACCATATTCAGTAGGTGTGTAAACTACTTGAGTCATTGTCACAGCACTTACAGATCCTAATGTGCTTTCTACAAGAGCAGCAGCCATAGTTGGAGCAACGTTTAAACTTACATTTATACTGCTACCATCTTGACCAAGTAAAGTATCAATTACTTTAGCGAATCTTGTGATTACCATATTTTGTTCTGCATATTTTCTTAATTGTTTATCCCAGTACACAGGATTAACATACCCTGCACTAGCACTTGTACTAACGAAAGCGTTAGCATCTATTGCGTTTTTAATTACTTCTATCATTATATTTACCTCTAAAATTCTTATTTTTTACTCTTCAACAATTCAACAAAGATTAGTAAATTTAATTTTGTCTAGATCTGAAAGCTATCCAGCTCTCATACTCAGCATTCTTAATATCTTCTTCAGTCATCTTGCTTTTAATCTCATCAAAAGGGCTCTTATTACTAGCAGCACCTTGTTTCCTAGTTTCTATTTCAGCAAGTCTTTTCTCAAATTCAGCCCTGGACTTTTCCTGTTCTTCTAACTTAGCTTTATACTCAGCTAATTCTTTAGCCATCTTAGCTTTTTCTTCAGCGTCCTTCTTAGACTTCTCTGCTTCTTCGTATGACTTCATAGCTTCTTCTTTGCCTTTAGTTTCAGCTTCTTTCAGTAAAGACTCTACTTCTTTCTTTCTACGTTCTTCCATTAACTTAACTTCAGCTTCTGCTTTAGCAAAATCTTCTTGGCTTACTTTAACGTTTTCTTCACTCATTGTGCGTCACCTATTAAAGCTTTGATCCGAGTAATTTCATCATTAGCACTCTTAATGTTCTCCTCTAATTTTCTTAGAGTGTCAGTGCCACTTTTTAAGGATAAAGTCATCTTCTTAATATTAGACTGTGCTTCTATTAAGTGTAACTCCTTTGTTAATTCAATAAATTTAGGATCTTGTTCGAATTTCCAAAGCACCTTCTCATAGTTAGGCATAAAGTTATCAAATTTTATAGCATCCATTTGCTTAGTTATACTAAGTTTCTTTTCAACTATACTTATAGCTTCACTTGTGTCTTTGTGATCTTCTTCATAAATCTTTAATTCTCTTTCTAAATTTTCTAAGTGTTTAAGCCTAGAGTCCATTTCAATCTTTTCAACCATTCTATTATACCTCTTATCTATCCTTTACTAAATTCCAGTCACTTGGGAAGTGCGGAACAATAACGCTGGTATCAACGTATACAGGAATATTATTGTTCTCAGTATCCATATAAAAATATACGTCACTGTGCTTGTCAGCAAACCTTTCATCATACCAGAAAGGAAACTTCTTAACTACGTCCCTTCTTATAAGCGTACACCCAAAACCACAACCATGAACCTTTTTAAGCGATCCGTCAAGGAAAGCATTAATTTCAGCCATATTAACGTTTTTGTGACCTGGGAAAGTTTCAGTTACTCCTAAAATTTTGCTACCTTCACCTTCTCTTAAGAATATGCAAGGAAACTTAACCTTATTTGTACCTAAGTAATAGACAGAACCTACTACTGGTTTGGCATGACTCATAAGTCTTTGTATTATGTTCCTATCAGGTAGTAAGTCGCTCTCTATAAGCATTAAAAAATCATAGCCTTCATTTATAAACTTTTCCCTAATATAGTTCTGGCTCTTAGTTAAAGCCATACGGCTATTCTTATCAATCACGCCCCTACCAACCCAGTGAACATTCTTATAACCCTCACGCCTAAGTTTAGAAGTGTAACTCTTATGACTAGTATTATCAACAATAATAAAATCATAATTAGGATAACTAAGATTACTAATCGCATCATAATTCTTAGGAAAAATATAATGCTTACCACTATAAGTAACAACACCAACAAGAACTTTAGGACTACTCATAAAGCACCCCTTTCAACCAAGGAACCAGCCTGGCTAATCCTAACACCATACTTAACAGCGAAGTACTCCTCGTCATTACTAAAAAAGTATTCGAAATTAGACTTAATAGGCAACAAACTATAATCAACACTAACACCACTAATATTCACAGAAGGAACATGGCTAATACCAAGAACACCGTGCTGCTTAATAAAGAAATCATACAAATACAAATAAGTAGAATATAATGAATCAAAACTAGAAAAAGCCTCACTACTAATACAGAACAAGTAATCCTCTAATAAATTAGGCTGATCACTAACTAAATTAAAATGACCAGGTAACTTAGCAAGAACACTAATAACGTCACCATCAAGAATCTTAGCGTAACTCTGCAAGAAAACAAGCTTATCACAACCAGCACCAATTAACTCCTTAGCACCTTTATTAAAAGCGTCACTAACACTACCAGAACTATGATACGAAACAACTACGTCACCCTTAATTAAACTATTAAGTTCATCTTTGTAATTAACACTTGTACCTTCAACTAAGTATACTACTAATCCAATCTTCATCTAAATTCACCAATTCAACACTAAAAAAATACTAATTATTCTACTTTCATAACCTTAGCTTGTTTCATCTGAGGTTTATCAGTAAAAGTAAAACCTAAATACTTAGCACCTTTAACTAAGCCACCCTTAATATTAGTAGCAAGACTCTCAATACTAATACCTTTAAGCCTATTAACCATGCTCTTATACCTAGAGTCAAGTTTACCCCTGACCCATAAGTGACCATCTTTAACCACAGCTTTAATTTCAGTGATTAAACCCTTCCTCTTCTTTAAACTATTAAGAATAGCTTCAGGATCACTAGTAGACTCAAGAACCTTAGTTAGCTCAGAATGATTAAAGTCAGGCATGGTACTACCCATACTATTTATTTGCTCAGCTAAACTAAGCAAAGCTTCCTCATCAAATTTCCTACTAAAACCACTACTAGTAATAAAGGAATCAAAAACATTAGCAAGAGTACCCTCAAAGAAGAACCCGTCACCATCACCATTAATAACCAATTCCGCCCCATCACTGTTAAGACTGAAACTAAGAAGTTCAGGTTTAACAAAGTCCTCACTAAGAGCGATTAAACCCTCACTGTTCTTCTTAAACTTATCCTTAGTAACACTCCAAGCAATCCTGTGGCTTACCACGTCATCATAACCTTTAACCTTAGCTTTATTAAGAGCGTCCAAATAAAAAGCTTTACCAGTACTAGGTAGAATCTTATCTATACTACTAGGAATCATTCTTTCACCTCATAAGTATAAGGGTAACTATTAAACTTAGAATTCTTAACCATCTCAGACTTATTAGCATCACTAATACCCTCACCTTGTCTTTTACGACTCTTACTAGCATCAGCACTACTATTACCCTTCATCGACTCATTACCAGTACCTAAATCCTTATTAGACATCATAGCAATTTCTTCTTCTGACTTCAACACTTTACCAGTGCTAAATCTTAAACCATTAATAATAAGGAACTCCTCAATAGCCTCATCTGTGAATAATGAATTCTTCATAATCTGAACCATTTCAAGCAACTCCTTAGTCTTACCACCAAGAGGAAGACTGAACTCAAACTTAGCCTTATCAAAGCCAATCTTAGGGAATAAATCATAAGTAAGCACATCTTCTAGTAATCTGTGAACTGCAAAAACACGAGTATTAAGAGCAGCGTATTGCTCAACACTATTACTTCTACCACTACTATCAGGTAACCCAATAGCAATAGGAGGAACCTGTAATAACATAAGAACCTGTCTATCACACCAGTTAAGAACTTGCATAATACTAGTTCCTTCATCACTGAACTTTTGAAGCTTCTCAATAATAACCTTACCCATAACAGGAATAGGTTTACCAGGATCATTCTCAGCATTCTTTAAATGCTCAACGAAATCCTTCATCATACCAGCATTAGTCTTCTCAACACTAATAATAGGCTTTAACTGATTAGTTTTAAAGAACCAATGCATCCAATTACGAATAGCATCCTTTATAAGAATAGTGTCTTTTAAACTCTGAAAAGTAGCAGGACTCCAAACATTAGAACTATAATCATCTAACTTAAAATGAACAACTTCATCAACAGTCCAACTAGGACTATCTTTACCACTACCATTAACGTCTTGGTAATAACCATAAACGTCACCGTTATCCTCAGCATTAATCTTCATGTACTGAGTTTCTAAAACATTAAGATCAGTGACTTCACCGCCTTTAGGTTTAACAATTTCAACAAAAGCATTATTGTACAAGAACAAATTAAACAACACCTTCCTAATAAGCCTGTTGAATCTTAAATCTTCAAGTTTACTTTTAAGCTTAGGAATACTACTCCTACCATCCTTACCAGTAACACCATAAGCAACTTCAAGAGTCTTATCAACCAAAGTAGTAATAACACCTTTAACTAACGGATCCTCTTCTATAATCTTCCTTATAAGCTCAATGCTCATACTGCTAGTGTAACCATTAGCCTTGTTGAACTTAGACGGACTATTAAGCAAGTAATCACTAATATAGCCTTGACTATTATCGTTCTTAACTAACTCTGTATCTGATATAATGTTGTTTTTAACCATAGTAAACCAAAATAGGAAATAAAAAAAATTTAGTAGTAAGGGCAAAGGTAGGGAGCCACCTTCAAAGGACTTAACACATAAAAGTATTTATTTATAAAGCTTTGTATTCCTTATAAGGTTTGTACTCAATGAAACTAACCCTGAAAACATATAAGTCGTCCAAATTATCCAAGTAATACCTAGGATTATTAATAATCCTCTGTAACACTTCCTGATAATAAGCCTTCTCCTCATGCAACTCCATAAATAAACCAAGCTTATTCTCAGCATCATAACTACTCCTAATACTAGTCGCGTTCTTCATACACAGCCACCTCCAAATTTGTACCACCATAACTAATTCTATAAAAACCAAAAACTTCCTTAAAAAAAGGCTGCCTAGCCCTCCTCCTAATCATATACGACTCATCACCCATCATTCACACCTCAAAAAACCTGAACTCATCCTCATCATCAACAAAGAAATAAGAACTAAGAACAAAACTATCAATCAAATCATCAGTTAAACCATTACTAGGACTAATAACACTATTCTGCTTACCAGCACCGAACTCCAAACCAAGCATCTCACCAACCAAGACATCATCAGTATAACTCCTAACCAAACCACGCCTCAACTTACTCCTAAAAGCACCATACTTCTTAACCTTATCAGTACGGAAACTCATAGGGTGCACATCCCAGCCCTTCTGAATCATAACATTAATCAAATGCCTACCAGCAGGACAATCATCAGGAATAATCCTTTGAACATTAAAACTCTTACGAATCATCTCCAAATCATCCATTAACTCCAAATCCTTATTCAAATCATACCTAATATGAAACAACCTCTTAATCACACCACTATCACCCATAGTACTAACAGTAATAACACTCCTACTAGTACTCTGACCACCAAAATCCACACCGACATCAACCAAAACATCCCTGGGAAGACTCGTAACGCTACTATAATCATCAACAAACAAACCATAAACCTCATCAGGACTAAAATAACTAAGATTACCCTTAACAAACTTACAATTATAATTAGCATTAACCGAGTCCAAATCACCCTCCAACAACAACAACTCAATATCCGCCATCACGTTCTTAAACTGCAACTTAGCCTCCTCACAATCATCCAACTCCAAAGCCTTAATAGGAAACTGCAACCTACAAATATGCTCAACACTACGCTCATTCCTAGGATTACAGAAATCATAGAAAACACCATTAGGAACCCAAGGAGTACTAGTAAAAATCCAAAGAGCCTGATTAGCATCCCCAGTAGGCTTCAACTTCCTCTTCCAGAACTCATCAGTAAAACTCTCAGTACTACCAAACTCATCACAGAAACCAATAGTGAACGTATAACCAAGAACCGCGTCAGTAGGAGGCAAACAAAGAATCCTACCAGGAGCACTACTACCAACAAAGAAATACTCACCGTGCTTAACAGGATTATGAGACTCAAAACTAATCACAGTAGTATTATTCGCGTGACTCCTACTAAGCAAATTAGAAAAGAACCTCTCACCAAACAAAGGCTTACCACTACCATCCACATAAGTACTCCTAACAAAACGATCACCACTCTCCATAGTCAACTTAAACTCATTCAACAACTTCTTAGCCTGATCACCACCCCTACTAATAACAGCAACAGTAGTAGTACAATAACGCCTATCAGGCTTCTTATTAAACAACACACACCACAACCCAATAATAGTAAGCATCATAGACTTACCAACCTGCCTACTAGTATTAGCAAGAAGCCACCTAAAACTCTTACCCTCAACATCAACACCATGAATAATACTCATAGCACGACTCAAAAAAATAACTTGCCAATCAAACAACCTAACACCAAGACCCCTCTCAGCAAAAAACACAAGATCATCACGACACCTAGCCCAACTAAAACTACCACTAGCAACCCGAGCCCTAACACCACCAATAAAACCCTTATACTCAACCAAATCAAAATCCTCAAGAACCATCACAAATCAACCTCCACACTCAAATCCACCAAGTCACCAAGAGCCTTCTTCTCCAACTGCAAACTACCACTAACATCCACACCCCTACCCTCAGAACCACCAAGCAAAACACCAACAACTCCACCACTAAGAGCATCACCACCAACCACAACACTCCTACCATACCTCTTAGGACTCAAACTAAAAGGAAGACGACCAAGAAACAAAGGAACACCAACAACACCCCTACCAAGAAAACCCAACAAGAACTTCTTACTAGTAACAAACACATTACCCTCATCATCCACAAACTGAACCTGCAAACCACTACCACTCAAACGAACAACACCCATACCAATATACAAAAAGCACAACTAATATATAAATGTTTCGGAAAACCACACCAAAACAACCACACAAATACTTAACCTATACGCAAATACTAAACCTATATAAAAACAACATACAAATAAATAATCTATATGGTCTGTAGTGTACTACTTATTGGTGGTGGGGGTGGGTGTGTTTTTGTGAAGTTATACTATATTATACTATATTATATTATACTATACTATATTATATTATAATATATTATATTATTGTAATAATAATAAGAATAAATATATAGTAGTAGAATATATAATAGAATATAGTAGAATATAGTAAGATATATATAATAATATAATAATATAATAATAATAATATAATAAGATATATAATAATATATAATAATATATAATAATAATATAATAATATAATAATAATAATATAATAAGATCTATATAATAATAGTATTAGTATATATATACTATATATAATATATATATGTAACAAACGAAGTATATTCTATAAACTATACATTATACAACAACAATATTTATAAACTACACAAACAATCTTATATTAAGAAAAACAAACAAGGTGAATAAACATGATAATAAAAACATATGGACAAAGAAGCTTAATAAGTAAGATGATAACAAAGATGACAAGAAAAGGTTATATTGACTTGTGCAGTCCTTTTAACACTAAAGAACTAAAACAACAACTAAGAGGATATTAAAATGATTAAAATAATAAGGTATGATTATGAACAAGACAACGAAATAATAAAACACTATGATATAGTAGTAAATAATAGGTGAAATAAAATGGCATATTATAACGATATAACAGAAGAAGCAAAAGAAGAAATAAAAGAACAAGCAAAAGAAGTATTGAAATGGTTTAACGGTTACGGGTGCGACTTACATCACGAAGCATTCAACACAGATTATTTCATTACAGGAAGATATGAAGCTAAAAAATGGCTAGAAGAAAACTTTGACATATTTGAAGCAATAGACACTATAAAAGAATATGAACAGGATAATTTTGGAGAAGTTTACACTGATTTATCAGAGCCTGAAAGAGTTGCTAATATGCTAGTTTATATATGTGGTGAAGAACTACTTAGTAATAGTAAGACTCTTGATGATAAATGGAATGATGTTTTAACTCGTGAAGACTGCGAACAAATAACTAAAGAGCTTGACGAGGTGGAAGAATGAAAGAACATCCATTTATAAAAAGCAGATATAAATACGATATTTATAATCCAGTTATGTGGAAAAAACACCCAAATAATTTATATGCTTTAACTTTATGTTTTAAACTAGACCCAGAAAGTTTAATAAACCCCCCAGACGCAAGGGTTTATTTTGTTTTCTTTGAAGAACACCCTTTTGATAAAATACAAGTAGTTTCAATTTTATTAAAAAAAGACTTTAAAGATCTTGTCGAATGTATACTAAAATGGTTAAGTGAAAAAGTTAAAAAATATTACGAGGATAATCAAGGACACTATGATGTATTAGAATATGTTTTATAAAAATTACTAGAGGACTAAAACAAACATAAAGGAAACACTAATACACATTAAAGGGACAAATAACAAAGATTTTAAAGAAACACATAGATTAATACAAACAAAATAAAGGTGGAAGAATGGAACAATTTGAAGAATGGAAAGAAACAAACGAATGCGAACTAATGGAAAACTTTATAACAGAACACTACCAAAACGAATACTTCGACTACTGCTTAATAGAATACAACAACATAAACATAATAGAAAAAGACTAAAAAAAATGAATAATAACATTAAAGAAACACTAATGCACATCAAAGGACTAAACCAAGAAGACTTTAAAGAAATACACCGACTAATACAAATAGAATACAGGCAAAGGTTAAGATAAAATGAAAAAATCAAAAATAATAGGATATAAAGCATTTAATAAAGACTGGACTTGCAGAGAATTTAAATATGAAGTAGGAAAAACATACACTATTAAGGGCAAATTAGAACTATGCCTTAATGGTTTTCATTTCTGCAGAAATAGTTGTGATGTATTAAACTACTACTTAGATATTAACTGTAAGTATGCTTTAATAGAGGCAGAAAATGTTAAAGACGATGACGATAAAAGCGTATGTAGTAAAATAACTATTTTAAAAGAAATAAGTAAAAATGAGTTATTACAAGCACATAAAAACAATATAAAACCAAATGAAGCAACAACAGGAGAATACGCTCACAGCTCAACAACAGGAGACTATGCTAACAGCTCAACAACAGGACGCGGTGCTCACAGCTCAACAACAGGACACGGTGCTCACAGCTCAACAACAGGACACGGTGCTCACAGCTCAACAACAGGACACGGTGCTCACAGCTCAACAACA
>Ga0208305_10000113_pt1 | contig 45301 bp, 51 predicted proteins | sample ColrivemetaGS741_FD_187605 | JGI IMG/M metagenome (GOLD analysis project Ga0208305, IMG submission 187605) | Estuarine microbial communities from the Columbia River estuary - Flood tide ETM metaG S.741 (SPAdes) (version 2) | ecosystem: Environmental > Aquatic > Marine > Intertidal zone >... | reverse complement strand
TCGCCCATGAAAGCGGTACGCGAGCTGGGTTCAGAACGTCGTGAGACAGTTCGGTCCATATCCGGTGTAGGCGTTAGAATATTGAGAGGAGCCTTCTTTAGTACGAGAGGACCGAGAAGGACATACCGCTGGTGTACCAGTTATCGTGCCAACGGTAAACGCTGGGTAGCTATGTATGGAGTGGATAACCGCTGAAAGCATCTAAGTGGGAAGCCCACCTCAAGATGAGTATTCTCATCACAAAAAGTGAGTAAGGTCACGGTAAGACTAACCGTTTGATAGGCATTAAGTGTAAGTACAGTAATGTATGTGCTAAGATGTCCTAACAGACCGAGGACTTGAATTTTATAGCAATTTTTATCATAAAATAATCTGAAGTAATTTAATTAAATTATTTCAGATTATTTCCGGCTTTGGTGTTTTTAGTGTACTCAGCGGAACCACACTGATCCATTTCGAACTCAGTTGTGAAACGTTATAAATCAATGACAATACTTAGAGGGAAACTTCTTGGGAAGATAGTTCAATGCCAAAGTTTTAATCTACAAAAACAAATTAAATTTTTAGAAGTCAAATTGGTCAGACTAGTTATAACGTATTATAATTAAAAGTAACAAATTTTAAAACTGGGAAAAATAAAATTTTAAAATTACTATTATGACAGCAACTTTAGAAAGACGCGAAGGCGTTTCATTATGGGAGCGTTTCTGTGCATGGATTACAAGTACTGAAAACCGTTTATATATCGGTTGGTTCGGTTGCTTAATGTTTCCTACATTATTAACAGCTACTTCTTGTTATATTATTGCATTTATTGCAGCTCCTCCAGTAGATATTGACGGTATTCGTGAGCCTGTTGCAGGTTCGTTATTATACGGAAACAACATCATTAGTGGTGCGGTAATTCCTAGTTCAAATGCTATTGGTATGCATTTCTACCCAATTTGGGAAGCTGCTTCAGTTGATGAGTGGTTATACAATGGTGGTCCTTACCAATTAGTTGTTTTACACTTCTTATTAGGTGTTGCAAGTTATATGGGTCGTGAATGGGAATTAAGTTACCGTTTAGGTATGCGTCCTTGGATCTTCGTAGCATTCTCTGCTCCAGTAGCAGCTGCTTCTGCTGTATTCTTAGTATACCCAATTGGTCAAGGTTCTTTCTCTGATGGTATGCCTTTAGGTATTTCTGGTACTTTTAACTTCATGTTAGTATTCCAAGCTGAACACAACATTTTAATGCATCCATTCCACATGGCTGGTGTAGCTGGTGTATTTGGTGCTTCTTTATTTAGTGCTATGCATGGTTCATTAGTAACTTCTAGTTTAATCCGTGAAACTACAGAAAATGAATCTACTAATTATGGTTACAAGTTCGGTCAAGAAGAAGAAACTTACAACATCGTAGCTGCACATGGTTACTTTGGTCGTTTAATCTTCCAATACGCTTCATTCAATAACTCTCGTGCTTTACACTTCTTCTTAGCTGCTTGGCCTGTAATCGCTATTTGGTTAACTGCTATGGGTATTAGTACTATGGCATTCAACTTAAATGGTTTCAATTTCAACCAATCAGTTGTAGATTCTCAAGGTCGTGTTATTAACACTTGGGCAGACATTATTAACCGTGCTGATTTAGGTATGGAAGTAATGCATGAGCGTAATGCACATAACTTCCCATTAGATTTAGCAGCTGGTGAAGTTTTCCCAATTGCTTTAACAGCTCCAGCTATTAACGCATAAATCAATAAATAAATAAATGAATTCCTTTCATTTATTTATTTTAAAATTACAAATAACAGGTAATTAACCTAGAAAAAATATTTTTTAATTACTATTTTAGTTTTATTAGTCATAATATTAAAATTGAAGCAAATATTAAAATTTCTAAATAAAAATAAAATATTACAAATAGAATTTCCACGAAACTTCTTCTCCCATAAAAACTCTTATCTCCGAATTCTAAACCAATTGTAAAAAAGATAGAAATAATTCTATTCTACTATCTCAACCAACGATGACTGAATAAAACAATAAGATTCTAGGGTGATAAATAGAGGAATTTTTTTACGATAAAGAATTATTAAAGAAGCGAACTTAATTAACGCGACGATAAAAAGTTTTGATATACTTGGAAATGACAGAATTTTTATTTTCTATTAACAAGTTAATATTAATAGAAAATAAAGACAAATCACCGTTACCTAGTGTTGCTAGGACTAGTAAGTAAGAGTTAATGCAGTGTTGGTTTTTTAATAAGATAAACCTAAACTACGTGTTGTTTCAGCTCCCAAATAAACTCGAACACTTAAAAAGTCAGTAGGACATGCTGTTTCACATCTTTTACAACCTACACAATCTTCTACGCGTGGTGAAGAAGCAATTTGACCTGCTCTGCAACCATCCCATTGTACCATTTCTAAAACATCGGTTGGACATGCTCGTACACATTGTGTACAGCCAATACAAGTATCGTAAATTTTAACTGAATGAGCCATTTTAATTTTAAAAATTAGTTAAATTGAATTTAATCTGAATATATGTCTAAATATTATTATAATCTAAATAATAAATATTTTTTTATAAAAATTTAAGTCCAATACCGTAAAACATAATCTTCTCTAAATCGCAGAAAACTAAGGTAAAACTACACCACCTTTAACAAAAAGATGGTGTTAATATGCCAATCAATATACTAGAAAGAATTTTAATTAAAATGATTATCTTTTTGATCCTAGTAATTCGGATAGTGACTTTTAAACAGCTTAAATAATATTTCGTTAAACAATCTAAGTCCAAACTTTCTACTAGTTAGCGGTGATTATAGAAATAATCAACAGATATGTAAATAATAATTTCACCATATATCAAAGAGCATTTGAAACCTAGCAAAAGAAACTTATCTCTATCTCGAGTTATTAAGAATACCTTAAAATACGGACTCTCACAAACTATTCATTAATCATATTGGCAAATTCTAATTCAAAATCAAATTTTGCACGATTTGTATTACCTCCTACTAAAATTTGATCTGAATATTAGGATAACCAACCATAACTATGTAAGCCTTTTCCTAAAAAATTAACTCCTAAATAACAAACCCAAATAACAAAAAACCCAATAGATCCAATGATAGCCGTTTTTTTGCCTTCCCAACCTTTTGTAATTCGTGAATGTAAATATGTTGCAAAAATAATCCACGTAATTAAAGCCCAAGTTTCTTTTGGATCCCAACTCCAGTACGAACCCCAGGCTTCATTTGCCCAAACTCCTCCCGATATAATTCCAATAGTAAGAAATGGAAACCCTAAACCAATAATTCTATAACTCCAATTATCTAAACTTTGAAGTAATTTTATTTTTCCTAATTCTACTACTTTTGAAGAAGGTATAGATAACATCGGATTTTCATAATAATCAACTATGATATTATAGACTGGAACAGAAGATTTATCAATCACCTTTAAGTCGACATCTTGTGCTCTAGAAATAACTAAAAATAAAAGACATAATAGTGAACCAATAATTAATGTAGCATAACTCAATATCATCATACTAACATGCATCATTAACCAATTTGACTGCAAAGCAGGTACTAAAGGACTTGACTTTTGCATATCGGCAGATAATGTTAAATTTGCGAAACCTATAATAAATAATGTTACAGGGATTAAGACTGCACCAATAAGCTTACTTTTTGTTTTAAATTCAACATACAAGTAAATTGTTAATAAAGCCCAAGTTAAAAATAATAAAGATTCATATAAATTACTTAAAGGAAAATAACCTGCTACGATCCATCTTGAACAAAGAATAAAAAATAATAAAATATTTGCACAAAATGAACTAATTTTTCCTATTTGAGATAATCTATTTTTTTCTTTTAAAAACAATAAACTAACCCAATAAAAAATTGTTGTAAATAATAAAATTCCAAAAACAATGTTGGATAAAAAATTTTGAATGTAATTCCAATTCATTATCATATTTGAATAAAACTTATTTGTATAAATGATTTTATAGTATTTTTAAATTAAGTATAATTTATTATATAATAAAAAATTATTTGCAATTTGATAAATTAATTATTATATTTTTTATGTCATAAGTAAAAACTTTCCTCAATCTATAAATATTATTTTGATTAATTGTTTTTCCGACAAATTAGTTACTCCAAAAATTAAAAATTGATAAAAACTAATTTTATAAAAATTCTATATAATTTTCTAAGAATTATAGTTAACTCTAGAAAAAACAAACACATAAAATATATTTTATATAATAACTTAAAAAAGAAACTAAAAACAAATAATTTTAAAAATTTGACATAAATAGTAATTTTCAATTATTATTTTTAGATCTTATTAATAAACAAAAAATTTTAATAGCAAATTATTTTATGTCTGGAGTAGTAAAATACGAAATTATGATTGTTTTAAATGAAGAATTTACTGATAATGAATTAAAAGTTTGGTCTTTTAACTTTGCAAAAGGATTACAATTACTAAATGCTTCTGAAATATCTGTAATTTCCCGAGGCAAAAGAGATTTTGCTTATTTGATTGCAAATTGTAAAAAAGGTAATTTTATTCAAATAAATTTTTTAAGTTTGCCGAAACATATTACAAATTTTTGTAATTTATTGAAATTTGATCCAAACGTTGTTCGATATTTAGTAGTACATAAATAAATGATAAAATAACGTAACTAATAATTTATTTAAAACCAACAAAATTATTTTAAAATGATTGACGCTAAAAGCTAAAAATGATAAATTATCTATAATATCCTCAGTAGCTCAGTGGTAGAGCAATCGGCTGTTAACCGATTGGCCGTAGGTTCAAATCCTACCTGGGGAGTTTAGATTAAAATATAAACATCATGAATAATTTAGATCAATTAAAAATTGGAAATAAAACATTTAACTCACGTTTAATGTTAGGAACCGGAAAGTATAAAACAATTGATGATACAATTAACAGTCTTAAAAAAAGTGAGTGTGAAATTGTTACTGCAGCTGTTCGAAGATTACCATTAAATATAAAAAATGATCATAGTTGTTTTTTAAATTCTTTAAATTGGAAAAATTTATGGTTACTTCCTAATACAGCAGGTTCTCAGACTGCTGAAGAAGCGATAAGGATGGCTTTTCTAGGTAAAGAGTTAGCATTTCAATTAGGTCAAGATGAAAATTTTTTTGTAAAGTTAGAGATAATTTCAGATCCAAAATATTTATTACCTGATCCGATCGGAACAGTTAAAGCGGCTAAATTTCTAGTCAAAAAAGGATTTACTGTTTTACCATATATTAATGCTGATCCAATGTTAGCTTTACATTTAGAAGATTTAGGTTGTTCAGCTGTTATGCCATTAGGGTCACCTATAGGGTCTGGTCAAGGTTTAACTAACTTAATAAATCTTCAAATCATTATAGAAAATGCAAAAGTACCAGTTATTATTGACGCCGGTATACGTAGTCCTAGTGAAGCTACAAAAGCTATGGAACTTGGTGCAGATGCAGTCTTATTAAATAGTGCTGTTGCTCAATCTAAAAGTCCACAGGATATGGCATTTGCAATGAATTTAGCGGTTAAAGCTGGTCGATTTGCTTATTTAGCAGGAATAATGGAAAAAAAAAATTATGCAAATCCAAGTTCACCTTTAACACAAATCAGTAAAATTCTATAAAAATTTCAAATTTTAATACAATTTACTTTATCTGATTCCTTTTTTATTTTGTGCGTTATTCGATTTAATTTTAAATCGAATAACGCACAAAATAAAAAAGGAATCAGATAAAGTAAATTGTATTATTTATTATTACTAGCCTCCTTTAATTTTTTTTCTTTATTTTTCAAATCAGGATCAACAGCAGTATAATCTACCTCAACAATAATATTGTCATACAAATCAGCATCAACAATTAATTTCGTTCTTGGATATAATGGCTTTGATAAACACTGTTGTGCTAAATTATCTTCTAACAATCTCATTACTGCGCGACGTAATGGTCGTGCACCATAAATAGGATCGTATCCTTGATCAACTAACATAGTTTTCACTATTTGTTTGACTTCTAATTCAATCTCTTTTTCTTTCATCCTATCTTTTAATTGTTGAATCATAATTTCAGAAATTTGTGTAATATCATTACGAGTCAAATGTCTAAAAATAATAATTTCATCTAAACGATTTAAAAATTCCGGACGAAAATATTTTTTTAACTCTTCATTTACTAAAACAGAAATACGTTTGTATAATTCATCATCAAGATCAGAATTATCTTTAGATGTTAAAAAGTTTGCATTAATATCAAAATAACTTTGACTTGATTTTTTAGACTGAATTCCACTTTCTTTTTCTATAATTTTAGCACCAACGTTAGAAGTTAAAATAATTAGTGTATTTTTAAAATTGACTGTTCGTCCTTTAGAATCTGTTAATCGACCATCATCTAATATTTGCAATAATAAATTAAAAACATCAGGATGAGCTTTTTCAATCTCATCAAATAAAACTACTGTATAAGGTTTTCCTCGAACTGCTTCTGTCAATTGACCACCTTCACTGTAACCAACATAACCTGGAGGTGAACCAATTAATTTAGCAACAGTATGTTTTTCCATATACTCTGACATGTCTAATCGAACCATAGTATCTTCAGTTCCAAACATATAAGCAGCTAAGGCTTTTGTTAATTCTGTTTTTCCTACTCCTGTTGGACCAGCGAAAATAAAACTCGCAATTGGCCGATCTGGATTTCTTAATCCTACCCTCGCTCTTCGAATCGCTTTTGAAACGGCAACAATTGCTTGATGCTGTCCAATCAACCTCTCGTGAAGAGTTTGTTCCATATTTAATAATTTTATAGATTCAGATTCGGAGATTTTATTAACTGGAATTCCTGTCCAACCTGCAATAACTTCGGCTACATCATCTTCCATTACCATATCAATGTTAACCCTTTTCAGACCTGTTTTTTCATTAATTTCAAGAGCTTGTTTCATAATTAGAATTTGTGTTCTAACTTCCATCTCATATTCTAATAGATTGGATGCAGTTTCAAAATCTTGTTGTCTAATAGCTTTATCTTTTTCACTTAAAGTTTGCTGTAATTCTTTTAATAATAACAGAACACCCTGTGGTAACCGTTTGTTTTCTAAACGTACGCGAGAACCGGCTTCATCTAATACATCAATAGCTTTATCAGGTAAAAAGCGATCTGCAATAAATTTATCAGCTAAAATCGCAGCTTGTTCAATCGCCACATCATGATAACTTAAAGCATGGTGAAGCTCAAATTTCGAACGAAGACCTCGTAAAATATCAATAGTTATTTGAACACTAGGTTCTTTTACATGAACTGGTTGAAATCGTCTTTCTAAAGCAGCATCACGTTCAATATATTTTCTATATTCATCGTTAGTTGTTGCACCAATACATCTAAACTTACCTCTAGCTAATGCTGGTTTTAAAATATTAGCAGCATCTACAGCTCCTTCCGCTGCACCTGCACCTACTAATGTATGAATTTCATCAATGACTAAAATTATTGTTCCATCATAAGAAGCCTCATCAACGATTCTTTTTAATCTTTCTTCAAATTCACCTCTATATTTAGTACCAGCTAATAACGAACCTAAATCTAAAGACATTACTACATTACCTTCTAAAAAGTTAGGAACATCACGCGTAAGAATTAATTGAGCCAGGCCTTCGGCTACTGCGGTTTTTCCAACACCAGGTTCTCCAATTAAAACTGGATTATTTTTAGTTCTTCTAGCTAAAATTTTAATTACTTCAAAAATTTCCTTATCTCTTCCAATAACTGGATCTAAACGTCCTTCAAGAGCATCTTTTGAAATATTATCTGCATACTCATCTAATGTTGGTGTCATTGAATCACCATCACCATCAAAAATACGCTTTTCAACATCACTTAAAGGGCGTAATAATTCTTCTTGATTTTCTTTTATAAGATCTAACGTTTTTTTACGAAGTAAAAAAATATCTACTCCTAATTTTTCAATAGTTCGAATAGCTACACCATCTTCTTCGGCTAATAAAGCTAATAAAATATGTTCAGTACCAACATAATTTTGACCAATATCTTTTCCTTCTTGAACAGCCATTTCCAAAACACGTTTTGCTCGAGGTGTAAATGGAATTTCCGAAGCTACATAACCTGTACCACGACCAATATAATTTTCAACCTCTTTTCTAGCCTTTTTTAAGGTTATACCAAATGATTTTAAAGCTTTTGCACCCATACCTTGTCTTTGACCAACTACACCTAAAAATAATTGTTCTGTTCCTACAAAATTATGACCCATTCTGCGCGCTTCTTCTTGCGATAGCATAATTACTTTAATAGCACCTTCAGTAAATTTTTCAAACATACTTTGTTTGTTCCTTCATCTAATAATTAATAGTAAACTTAATTAAAACTTCTATTTACAAAATAATAAATCCTATTAGATTTAAATTATATATTATTACTATTTCTATATATATTTATTAATATATTAAATTTCTTCTTACTTTTATATTATAAGTTTTATAATATAATATTATAACGTTATAATATTATAATTGGCGGTATGGCCAAGTGGTAAGGCAGTGGATTGCAAATCCTCGATCCCCAGTTCAAATCTGGGTGCCGCCTATAAATTTTTAATTATAATATTGCTTTTTATCAATACAATTGATATTATCAGTATAAAAATAAGGGGATGTGGTGGAATTGGTAGACACGACGGACTTAAAATCCGTTGCCTAGTGATAGTGCGTGAGGGTTCAAGTCCCTCCGTCCCCATTATAATCGATTAATAAAAATAATATTATTATTTTTATAATTTAATTAACGTTTCTAAATTATAGAATCTCTATATTTTAACTTATAAGTTAAAATATAGAGATTCTATATAAAACACCAGAAGGCAACTCTAATTCTGATAACAATTCAAATATATTTATTGTTGATTCATAATGAAGATCTATAATTCGTTTATGCATTCTTATTTCAAAATGCTCACGTGAGTCTTTATCAACATGAGGAGAACGTAAAACACAATAAATACGTTTATCAGTAGGTAATGGAATAATTTTTGCTCCATTAATATCACTTTGTTCCGCTAAATTAATAATCTTTCGACACGAAGAATTTAAGAGTTCATGATTAAAAGATTCTAATCTAACACGAATTTTTTCATTCGTTTTTAGTTTCATAATTTATTATATTTATTTAACAATTTTCGATACTACACCTGCTCCAATTGTACGACCACCTTCACGGATAGCAAATCGCATTCCTTGTTCAATAGCAACTGGATGAATTAATTCTGTAGTCATTTTTATACGATCACCAGGCATTACCATTTCTACTACTGAACCATCATCAGCAGTAAATTGATTAATTGAACCTGTTACATCTGTTGTTCTAACATAAAATTGTGGTCTATACCCTGTAAAAAATGGCGTATGTCGACCGCCTTCGTCTTTAGTCAAAACATAAACTTCTGCTTCAAAACTAGTATGCGGTGTAATACTACGAGGTGCCGCTAAAACCATACCTCGTTCAATATCATCACGAGTCACACCACGTAATAATATACCAACGTTATCACCAGCAACTCCAGACTCTAAGGTTTTTTGGAACATTTCAATACCTGTAATTGTTGTTGTTTTTGTATTTCTTATTCCAACAATTTCGACGCTATCACCAATTTTAATTGTTCCACGTTCAATACGACCTGTTGCTACCGTTCCTCTTCCAGTGATTGTAAATACATCTTCCACAGCCATTAAAAATGCTTTATCCGTATTTCGTTCTGGAGTTGGTATATACTGGTCTACAGCATCCATTAAAGCAAAGATTTTATCGACCCATACATTATCACCACGTTTGATTTTTGTGTTCGCCGTAATTGCTTCAATTGCTTGTAAGGCTGATCCAGGACATATTGGAATATCATCACCTGGAAAATCATATTTTGAAAGTAACTCTCTCACTTCTAATTCAACTAATTCTAATAATTCGGGATCATCTACTTGATCTTCTTTATTTAAAAAGACAACAATTTCAGGAACACCAACTTGTTTGGCCAATAAAATATGTTCACGTGTTTGTGGCATTGGACCATCCGCAGCTGACACTACTAAAATTGCACCATCCATTTGAGCTGCTCCAGTAATCATATTTTTTACATAATCAGCATGACCTGGACAATCTACATGTGCATAATGTCTTAAAGCAGTTTCGTATTCGACATGTGCTGTATTAATTGTAATACCTCGTGCTTTTTCTTCTGGAGCTGAATCAATATCACTATAACTTTTTACAGTACTATTTCCTCCATCTAATGCTAATGTTGCAGTAATAGCAGCTGTTAATGTTGTTTTTCCATGATCTACATGACCAATAGTACCAATATTTACATGGGGTTTTATGCGTTCAAATTTTTCACGTGCCATTTTTAAACTTCCTTCAAAAAATTATATTTTAATTTAAGTAATATTAAGCTTTTAGCGAGAGTTGAATAATTTTTAATATCTAAAATGTGCAAAAGCTTTGTTTGCTTCTGCCATTCTATGTGTTTCTTCTTTTTTTTTTATAGTATTACCGATATCGTTTGCTGTGTCAATTATTTCATTTGCTAATTTTATCGACATACTTCTACCAATCCGTTGTTTTGCATATCTAATAATCCAGCGTAAAGATAAATTTGTTGCTCTAAAATCACTTACTTCAACCGGAACTTGATAAGTTGAACCTCCAACTCGACGTGCTTTCACTTCAATAACCGGACTTGCATTTTTAATTGCTTTCTCAAAAATGAACAATGGATCTTCTTTGGTTTTATCTTTAATAATTTCAAAAGCACCTTTAATAATATTTTGGGCTAATGTTTTTTTTCCAGACTTTAAGATTCTTGTAATTAATAAACTAACTAAATAACTATTATAAGTCGAATCTGGCTGAGAAAATCGTTTTTTTGATATATTACGTCGAGACATAGTGATAATATTTTTTTAAAATATTTTAATTTCTTATTGAATAATTTAAGTTGTTAGAATAATTATTTATCTTTTTTTGGTTTTTTTACACCATATTTTGAACGTCCTTGAGTTCTTGCTTTTACACCAGCACTATCTAATGCACCTCGAATAATGTGATATCGGACACCAGGTAAATCTTTTACACGGCCTCCTCTAATTAATACAACAGAATGTTCTTGTAAATTGTGTCCAATACCTGGTATATAAGCAGTAACTTCAAACCCTGAAGTTAATCTTACACGTGCAACCTTTCGAATTGCTGAATTTGGCTTTTTAGGAGTTGTCGTATATACACGTGTACAAACGCCCCTTCTTTGAGGACAAGTTATTAATGCAGGTGATTTTGTTTTTTTATTTATTTTTAAACGTGATAAACGAACTAATTGTTGTATTGTTGGCATAATTTTTGTTTAATCGTTAATTAATTAAAAAACTTATAAGTTAAAGATAATTAATTGAAAACTTATTTTAAACCGTATTTTTTCATAAATCGTTCAACACGGCCTTCAGTATCTATTATCGTTTGAGAATTTGTATAAAATGGATGTTTAGATAACCATACGTCTACATTTAATTGTCGTTTTGTTGAGCTTACAAAACAAATCGGCTTTGCATCACAAAATACAGGAGTTTTTTTAAACCAATTATTATTAATCTCAGATTTTGGCATAATTTCACTTAAATTTAATATACGTTAACGTTTTGAATATTGTGGTGCCTTTCGAGCTTTTCGTAGTCCATATTTTTTTCTTTCTTTGACACGAGGATCGCGTGTTAAAAGTCGTTTTTGTTTTAGTATAAAACGATTTTGCTGTTCAATTTTGCATAATAATCTAGCTATTCCTAATCTAATTGCTTCAGCTTGACCTGTCAATCCGCCACCTTTTACTAGTACAAAAATATCAAATTGTTTTTCGAAATTTAATAATTTTAATGGTAACATTATGTTAGTCAAATATGTTGTATTATATTGTAAGTACTTTTCTCCTGAAACTTTATTGATAGTAATATTACCGGTTCCAGGACTTAAAAAAACTCTTGCGATTGATTGTTTTCTTTTTCCTACTCCAATTTTGTCTTTTTGAAATATAATTGGTAATTGATTTGTCATAAAAATTAGTTACAAATTTAATAATTCAGGATTTTGTGCTTTATGTGGATGATTGAAACCTTTATAAACTCGTAAACGTTTAAACATTGCCCGACCCAAAGGACCTTTCGGTAACATACCTTTAACTGCTTTTTCTAAAATTCGTTCTGATAAACGATTTCTTAAAGCTTGTAAAGTTTCAATTTTTCCTCCTCCGGGTCGTCCTGAATGAGAAAAATAAATTTTTGATTTTTCTTTTAATCCTGTCACGAGAACTTTTTCTGAATTTATAACAATAACATAATCACCTACATCAATTGCTGGATGATAATCAATCTTATGTTTTCCCATTAAGCGATAAGCAATTTCTGTAGCCATTCTTCCTAACGGTTTTTTTTCAACTTCTACTAAATACCATTTTTTTTCGTTGTATTTAGAAGATTGGATAAATGTATTATTCATAAAATTTTATTAATAAAAAAATAATTATTAGAAGATTAATTAAATAAGACCGAACCAAATTATTCCAAATTGATCTTTCAAAGCTGTATAAAGTTTAAACGCGGAAACGCGACCAAAATTTTTTAATTTTAGTAATTCTTCTGGAGAATATTTAAATAAATCCGCAATTGTATGAATTTGTGCTCTCTTTAAACAATTATAAGCTCGAACAGGTAATTCTAATTCTTCAATTGATGCATTTCTAAATTTGTACTTTAATAGTTCTATATCATTAGAACCTATTTCTTGATTAGAATCAGAATTAGAATTGAAAGATTTAAACGCTTTTATTAGAGATTGATCTTGTTCAGTTCTTTCTAAGGATGGTATTATTTCAGATGTTTGAATTTGATCGTTTAAACCTATTTTGTCAATCAATTTATTTTTCATAATAGAAGTAAAAGAATCAACTAAAATTTTACAAGTCTCATAAATAGCGTCTTCCGGTGAAATACTACCATTTGTCCAAATGCTAAAAATTATAAATTCATTACCTTCACAGCTGTTTAATTTAAATACAGCTTTTTGAATTGGAGTAAAATTTCGGTCAATTTCTAAAAAATTTTCATATTTATGCTTTAGAATTGGTGAACTAGTTAAACAAAATCCTTTATCAAACTCAAATTTTATCTCAATTTCTAAGATTGTTGAAGTTGAAGTAGTTGTAATATAATGATTTGGGTTTACAATCTCTAATCCTAAAGGTAATTCAATTAAATTTGCTGTTACAACCATAGGATCTTGAATTTTTAATTTTCCAAATTGAGGTTCATTTATTTTACCTTTTATTACAACTCCTTTAAAGTTTAATAGTAATTCGGTAATATCTTCTCGAACACCTTCTATTGTTGAAAACTCATGAGTTATCCCTGCAATTCGAATTCCTGTAATACAAACACTACCTAAATCATTCAACAACACACGACGTAAAGCATTAGCAACTGTCATTGCTTGACCTTTCAATAGATTCGTTATTAAAAATTGACCATACATAGAACCGGTCTCTAACGTTTCTGAACTCCGCTTTATAAAATTAAGATTATTCATTGTTTAACTTTTTTTATTTAAATTAAACTCTACGTCGTTTTGGAGCACGGCATCCATTGTGAGGAACAGGAGTGATATCTTTAATACTAGTAATTTCAAATCCTGCACCTTGAATTGATCGAATAGCACTTTCACGTCCTGATCCTTGACCTTTTACTCGAATTTGAACAGTTTTTAAACCTGAACTTAAAGCTCCCAAAGCTGCTTTTTCAGCAGCAGTTTGAGCAGCGAAGGGTGTTCCTTTTCTCGCACCTTTAAAACCTGTACTTCCTGCAGATGCTGAAGAAATAGTATCACCAAGGATATTAGTGACTGTTACAATAGTATTGTTAAATGTTGATTGAATATTAACAATACCTGTAGCAATAGTTTTTTTATCTTTTTTTAGAGTTGTTTTACGAATTTTTTGTGACATGAGTAAATAAATTTTTACAATTAATAAAATAGTCGTACTGTTATTTCTTTTTACCAGTAACCGTTTTTTTAGCTCCACGCCGTGCTCTCGCATTTGTCCGTGTTCGTTGTCCATGAACTGGTAAACTATTACGATGTCTTTGTCCTCTATAACAATTTATTTCATTTAATCGTTTAATATTTAATCCATTAAATCGTCTTAAATCGCCTTCTAGTTTTAAATCTAAATTTTCTAACAATTTACGTAATACTATTGTTTGCTCAGTACTTAATTCGAATGTTCGAGTTTCTTTACTAATATTGGCTGATTCAATTAAATTCTTTGCAGTTTTTATACCAATTCCGTGAATATATGTCAATGCATATGCAACGCGTTTATTTCTAGGCAAATCAACACCTACCAATCTTACCATTGAATTAACTCCTTTTGATTATTAACCTTGCCGTTGTTTATGTTTAGAATTTTTACAAATTACCATAATTTTTCCGTGCCGTTTAATAACTCGACATTTGTCACACATTTTTTTTACTGACGGACGAACTTTCATTTTTTTATTTTTGATAATTAAATATTGTTATTTTTTTAGTCAAACATTTCAGTATAAATATTTGAAATACGAAGACTTCTAATTTCTCTGGATGTATCCAGGATAACACCTACTAAAATTAATAAAGAAGTTGTTCCTAAACCATTCAAACTTGAAATTCCTAAAATTCCTTCGACAATATTAGGTAATGTAGCAAGAAATGCTAACAAAATTGCTCCTAAAATTGTAACTCTTCTCATAATTTCTTTAAGATAAAACGTAGTAACAATTCCAGGTCGAATTCCAGGAATTGCAACAGCCATTTTTTGCAATTGTTCTGAAATATCTTTTGGATTTAAAATAATACTTGAATAAATTAAACTAAAACCTAATATTAATAAAAAGTAACTACTCCAATAAATAATTTGAGAAGCTTGAATAAGATAAGGAAAACTAATAAGGGGAAGAAATCCTAAACTATTAATGTATGTAGGTATAACTAATACACCTGTTGTTAAAATAATAGGCATTACACCAGCTTGATTAAATCTTAATGGAATATAATTACTTTTTTGTGAATTTACTCCTAAACTACTTAACTCTTTGGAAGATATTAGAGGAATTAATCTTGCACTTTCTTGCAACATAATAATTCCACAAATCGCAAATAATAATAACAGTAAAATAATTAAAGAAGATCCAAAATTTAACTTTTCATTATTCTCTAAAACTATCTTTTTACTTATATTAGGTAAACTGGAAACAATATTAATATAGATAAGTAAAGATGGTCCGTTTCCTAATCCATATTCAGTGATTAATTCACTAAGCCATAAAATAATCATTGATCCTGTAGTTAACCAAATAATAATTTCAATAATCAAAAAAAGATTCCAATTCATTAATACTCGAGTTAAGTATAATGAAAGGCTAACACTTTGAATAAATGCCCAAGCAAATGTAATTAAACGTGTTAATCTACTAATAATTCGTTTTCCTTCACTACCACCTTCTTTTTGTAATTTTGACAAATATGGGATTATATTAGTTAACACTTGAATTAAAATTGATGCATTAATATAAGGAAATATATTTAAAGCAAAAATTCCAATTACAAAAGTCTCATTACCTGAAAATGCACTAACGAATGTTCGTGCAATTGAATTTCGTTCAAGAAAAAATTCAATTTCTAATGGATTAACTCCTGGAATAGGTAAAAATGTTCCCATTCGAATAAATATTAATATTGTTAAGCTTAATAAAATACGTTTGAATAAAATATTTTTTTCAGCGGGTTTTTCAGCGGTTCGTCGCATTTCTCGTTTTTGAATTTAAAGAAATTAATTAAAATGTTAAATCTCGATTTTTTATTGTTTGCGATTTATTTGTTAATGTATTTAGTGCAAGAATCGACGCTCTAGCATTATTTAATAAATTATTTGAACCTAATTGTTTAGCAATAACATTTTTAATACCTGCAACTTCTAAAACTGTTCGGACTGCACCTCCAGCAATTACACCGGATCCTTCAATAGAAGGACGCATAATTACTTTGCATGCTCCAAAATTACCAGTTACATCATGAGAAATAGTTAAAGATTTCGTCAATTCAATTTTAATTAAGTTTTTTCTCGCATCAGTTTTTGCTTTTTTAAAGGCATCAATTACATCATCTGCTTTCGCAACGCCAATTCCTACTTTACCGTTTTTATTACCAATTACTGCAATTGCTCGAAAACTTATTTTTTTACCACCCTTTGTAACTTTCGAAACACGACTGACTTTAATTAATCGTTCTTCATACTCTGTAGCATTTTCAGTACGTTTTTTATTTTTTTTTAGTTTATTAAGTTGTTTTAAATCTATGCTCATAAAAATATGTTAAAGTATAATTCTAAAATTGTTTATTAAAAATCTAAACCGCCAGCCCGAGCTCCATCGGCTACTGCCTGAACTCGTCCATGATATAAATAGCGCCCCCGATCAAATACTATCTTTTTGATATTTTTTTTAAGACTTAAATAAGCTAATTGATTTCCAATTAAATAAGAAACATAACAAGTTTTTTGATTCTCTACATTAATTTGTATAGTACAATCTAAAGTCGAACAAGAAACAAGTGTTGTTGAATTTTCATCATCTATAATTTGTGCATAAATATGTTCATGTGAACGATAAATTGATAACCGTGGTCGTTCGGATGTACCTTTAATTAATCCTCTTAAACTATTACGTTTTAATTTTTTATAGATATTTGGTTTTAAAGTTTTATTTTTATTTTTTAATTTCCATAAAATTCGCTTAGAGAACTTCATATTTATATTTTTTTAATTTTTCTTTAATTATTTTTTACCAGATTTGCCAGCTTTTCGTTTAATAATTTCACCTTCGTAAATAATTCCTTTTCCTTTATAAGGTTCTGGAAGACGCCATGACCTAATCTGTGAAGCAAATAAACCTAATTGTTCTTTATCACAACTTTTTAAATTTAAAATGGTATTTTGTATTATATCCACTGAGATATTTATAGGTATATTAATCTTAACAGAATGACTATAACCTAAGTTTAAGATAAGATCTTGACCTTGAACACTAGCTCTATAACCAATTCCTTTCAAGTTTAAAGTAATTTTAAATTGTTCTGAAACACCAATAATCATATTATTTATAAGTGTTCTATATAAACCATATAGAGCGTTATTAGTTCTTGTATTATTCTTTAAACTTACAACTAATATATCATCAGTTTTATTGATTTGAAGAATCTCAGGAATTGTATTCTGTAAAATACCAAATTTTCCTTTTACAATCAAGTCTGATTCTTTCCAAGTAATATCCACATCTACAGGTATTTTAATAGGTAACTTTCCAATTCTTGACATAATAAATTAACTCCAAATTACCAAATATAACATAAAATTTCACCACCAACACCAAGTTTTTTGGCTTTTAAATTAGTCATTAAACCTTGTGGTGTAGAAACAATTGCAATTCCTAAATTAGCTAAAACACGAGGTAATTTTTTTGCATTTCGATATACTCTTAAACCCGGTTTACTTACTCTTTGAATTGCTGTAATTACTGGTTCACGACTTTTACCTTTATATTTTAATAAAATTAATAAATTTTTACGAGACTTTTCCATATAAATATCAAAATCTTCAATAAACCCTTCTTCTTTAAGAATTAAACAAATTCCTAAAGATATTTTTGTAAAAGGGATTTCGACAATTTGATGTTTAACCATATTTGCATTTCTAATTCGTGTTAACATATCAGAAATTGTATCATTTACCACACATTTTTCTCCTTGTTAAATATTTTATTGTTTCCTCTTAAATTTTAATCTTGAGACCAACGTTTTCTTCTAAGTGATTTTTTTCTTTCCCAATTTAAATTGATATCATTAATATTCGAATATTTATTATAAATACCAGCGTCATTTAATGGAAAACGGAAAAAATTAAATAAAATAATTCCATTTAATATTTTTTCAATAGTTGTTGTTTTTGATTTTGAACTATATGATCCAATAACAAAAGTAATGTTAAGTCCTTGAATTTGATCAATATCTTCATATTCAATTTCTGGAAAAATAAGTTGTTCTTTTAATCCAAAAGTATAATTTCCACCTTTATCAAAACTTCTAACGGATAAACCTCGAAAATCACGAATTTGTGAGAATGTAAAAAAGATTAATTTTTTTAGAAAGGCATACATTTTTTCACCTCTCAGCGTAACCTTAAGTCCTAATTCCATATTATCACGTATTTTAAATCCAGCAATTGCTTTCTTTGCTCTTGTAATTACAGGTTTTTGACCAGTAATTCGAGTAAATTCTTCAATACTCTTTTTTAAAATATTACTATTTTGTGCACTTAAACCTAATCCCCGGTTAATTTGAATTTTTTTAAGTTTTGGTAATTTATGTCGGTTATAATAAATACTGGAATAATTATTTCGTAAAATAGGTTGAATCCCATACTTATATTCTCTTTTAATATTATCAAGTAAACAATTTACTTCAGATATTTCTTCTAATGATTGATAATTACGCATATTGAATTACGATTCGTTTATTTTTAATTTAACATTGGAATGATGAATTGGAGCTTCAATTTGTTTAATTTCACCAATATCATTTTCTTTTATTGGTTTGATATGTCGCACTTTAAAATTTATTCCTTTAATAAGAATCTTGCCAGAATCAGAATACAATTTTATAATTTCACCTTCTTTATTTTTATGAGAACCTGATATAATAGTTACTATATCACCAACTTTTAAACGTATTTTTTGTTTAGTTTTCATTTATAATACCTCGGGGGCTAATGAAACAATTTTTGAAAAATTCTTATCACGAATTTCACGAGCAACAGGTCCAAAAACACGTGTTCCACGTGGATTATTATCTAAATTTACAATTACAACAGCATTATCATCAAATCTAATATACATACCATCAGAACGTCTAATTGTTTTTGATGTTCGAACAATAACTGCTCGTACAATATCAGATTTTTTAACGGGCATATTAGCTATTGCTTCTTTTACAACACCAATAATTGTATCACCAATCTGAGCATATTTTCGATTTCCACCTAGTACTCGAATACACATAATTTTTCGAGCTCCAGTATTATCGGCAACTGTTAGTAAAGTCTGAGGATAGATCATAAAAATTTAAATTTAACTAACTAAAGATGATTTTGAAATAATTTTTCTTAATTTCCAACGTTTTCGTCGGCTTAAAGGTCGACATTCTTCTACTAAAACTTGGTCACCAATATCAGATTCATCCATTTCATCATGAACCAAATATTTTTTTGTTTTCGTCATAATTTTTGAATAAATAGGATGAGGATATCGATTTTCAATTTCTACTACAATAGTTTTTTGCATTTTATGACTAATTACAGTACCAATTTTTTGTTTTACTGGCATTAAAACTCCTTCCTAATTTTTTATATAATGGATTTATAATGTTTAATTATTCTTTTCGATAGAATTTAGGCGTAAACTTAGTAAAGTTTTTAATTGAGCTAACCGACATTTTGTCATTTTAATTTTATTAGGTTTAAACGTTTGTCGTGTTGCTTTTTTAAATTTTAAAGAGAATAATTCTTTTCTTGTTTCCGCTATAGCTTCTGTTATTTCTTTATTTGAAAGTGATTCTAAAAGGGTAAATTTTGATATTGCCATAAATTATTCTATATTATTTCTAGTAATAAATTTTGTTTTAATTGGTAATTTGTAACTAGCCAAATTAAAGGCTGCTCTTGCAATTCCTTCTGGGACTGAACCAATTTCAAATAAAATTGTTCCAGGTTTAACAACAGCTACCCAATAATCAACAGCGCCTTTACCTGATCCCATTCTAGATTCAGCTGCACGAGCAGTTACACTTTTATCCGGAAAAATACGAATCCATAACGAAGCACCTCGTTTTGTATAACGTGTAATAGTTCTACGAGCTGCTTCAATTTGACGTGATGTAATCCATGAAGGTTCTAAAGCTTGCAAACCGTAGTCACCAAATGAAATTTCATTTCCACGGGTAGCTATTCCGGACATTCTGCCTCGATGAAATTTTCTATATTTTGTTCTTTTCGGACTTAACATAATTAGTAACTTTCCTAAAAATAAAAATTTCTTAAATATTTGAATCTAGTTTAATTTGAGTTTTTATAAACCCAAACTTTAACACCTAAAATTCCATAAATAGTATGTGCTTCTCGAGTAGCGTAATCAATATTAGCACGCATAGTTTGTAGAGGAACTCTACCTTCTCTTTTCCATTCTCGACGAGCAATTTCAGCTCCATTTATACGGCCTGAAATTTGAATTTTAATTCCACCAGATAAATTTGTTCGAGCATTTTGCATAGCTTCTCTAATTATACGACGAAATACAATACGTTCTTCAAGTTGACTTACGATCCAATCTGCAATTAAAGCTGCATTTGAGTCAGATTTTTCAACTTCTGAAAAATTAACAGTAATTTGACGATTATTTGGTAATAATTGTTTAAGATCTGTTAATAAATTTGTGACCCATATACCTTTATTTCCCAGTAATTCAGTAGGCTTAGCAGTTTCAATATTTAATTCTATTTGATTTCCATCTCCACTTCTACCAATTCTAATCATTGCAATTTTAGCAACTTTTGTAAATTTCGATAAATAACTTCTAATTTTATCATCTTCATTTAATAATTCTGAATAGCTAATAAATTTTGCGTACCAACTTGATTTATGATCTTGTGTTATTCCTAACCTAAAACCTAATGGATTTGTTTTTTGACCCATATTTTATTCTTTTGATTAAAATATTATAATGTTAAATTCTAAATTAAATAGATTTTACGATAACAGTAATATGACATGTCGGTTTCAAAATTTTATAAGCACGACCCTGAGCACGTGGTCGGATTCGTTTCAGTTTTGGACCTTCATCTGCATACGTTTCTGTAATAATTAATTTTTTCTTTTCAAAACCATAATTATTTGCGGCATTTGCGGCAGCTGAACATAAAACTTGTCCTACAGCTTCGCTAGCTTTATAAGGTAAAAATTCTAATATCATCAAGGCCTCTTGATATGAACGTCCTCGAATTTGATTTAAAACTCGGCGAACTTTTTGTGGTGACATTCTAATATATTTAGCAACTGCTTTTATTGATTGATTATTCAACATAAAATATTTTATTTAACTTTTTCTGTAATTTTTCGTATTTTTCTATATAAAATATTCTTTTTACAAATAATAATATTAAAATAGTTAAATCTTGTTAATGGTTAACTATATTAGAAAAACCTACTTTAACGTTTTGTTTTTCGATCAGTTTTAATATGTGATCTGAATGTTCTTGTATTAGCAAATTCACCTAATTTATGACCTACTAATTGATCTGAAATGAAAAGTGGTATATGTTGTTTACCATTATAGACAGCTATAGTATGACCTACCATTTCAGGTAAAATAGTTGACATTCTAGACCAGGTTTTAATAATATCTTTTTTTCCACTTTTATTCATTTGATCAATTTTTTTCAATAAATGATAAGCTACAAATGGTCCTTTTTTTAAAGATCTTCCCATTGGATAAAATTTAGTAAAGTTGATAAAAAATATAAGTCGGTTTAATTAAGAACGACGACGAATAATATAAGCTGAACTTAATTTTTTTTTCTTTCTTGTTTTAATTCCTAAAGCTGGTTTACCCCAAGGAGTTACCGGACGAGTTCGACCAATGGGAGCTCTTCCTTCACCTCCACCATGTGGATGATCACATGGATTCATGACAGAACCTCTTACAATTGGACGTTTTCCTAACCAACGAGTACGTCCAGCTTTGCCACTTCTAACTAAAAATGCATCATTATTACTCACTTCGCCTATCGTTGCATAGCATTCTTTTCGAATTAAACGAATTTCTTTTGAGGGCAAGCGTAACGTAATATAATTACCTTCCTTTGCTAAAATTTTAGCTGATGTACCAGCAGCCCTAACTATTTGACCACCTCGATTTGGTATTAATTCAACATTGTGAACTGCTGTCCCCAATGGGATTTGGCTTAATGGTAATGTATTTCCGACTGTAATTTGACTGTCTGATCCAGAAACAATAATATCTCCTACTTTTAAAGTATTCGGTTGTAAGATATAACGTTTTTCTCCATCCTTATAATAAATTAAAGCTAAACGAGCATTACGATTTGGATCATATTCAATTGCTGTAACAGTTCCTTCGATATCATATTTGTTTCTACGAAAATCTATTATCCTATATTTTCGTTTATGGCCACCACCTCTATGTCGAATTGTAATAACACCTTGATTATTTCTTCCTTTGTTCCGATGGTTTTTGTTAATTAATTTTTTTTCTGGTTTGGTTTTTGTGATTTCTGTAAAAGCAGAAATTGCACGATTTCTTGTTCCTGGTGTATATGATTTATAAAGACGAATACTCATAAACTTAATTAATCTTTCTTATTAATGTTATTAGTTAATTTTCGGTAAATAAGTTAATTGTATCACCTTCTAATAAAGTTACAATAGCTTTTTTAAATTGTGGTTTCCAACCAACATATTTACCCATTCGCTTTTTCTTTCTTGGCATATTACAAGTATTAATTTTTAAAACTGTTACATCAAATAAATCTTCAATAGCTAATTTAATTGCAAGTTTATTTGATTTAGGATTAACAATAAAGCTATATTGATTATTTTCTAATAAACGCGTTGCTTTATCTGTAACAATTGGATATTTGATTATTTCACTACTACTAAGAAATAAAGATTTAATCACAATATATCTCCTTTATAGTGTTAATTGCTTCTGGTGTTAATAAAATTTGTTCAGCTTTTAATAAACTAAATGTATTTAAGTTTGATGCTAAAATTAACTCTGTATTTTTCAGATTTTGTGTGGCTAATTTTAATTCTTTAGTTTTTACAGAAACAACAATTAATAATTTTTTATTAAGTGATAAACCACAATTTTGACAAATATTACAAAATATACTTGTTTTTGGGTTTTCGAGAATTGTTTCAAGATTATTAATAACAAAAAGATTATTCCGTTTATTATAAAGCAAAGTTTGAAGAGATAATTTTCGCTCTTTCTTGTTTAATTTAATTTTTGTAGTTTTAGGTTTAGGACCAAAAATAACCCCACCACCTTTCCATAGAGGCGAACGGTTAGAACCAGCACGTGCTCTACCAGTTCCTTTCTGACGCCAAGGTTTTCGACCACCTCCGCGGACTTCACTTTTTACTTTGGTTGAAATAGTACCTTGTTTATTATGAATTTGATGTCTTAAAATATCTTTATGAATCAAATAATTCGAAGATTTCTCAATAATTTTAAGCTCAAATTTATTTTCGGATTCATAATTCAATATTGTCCCATCTTTGTTTAATATCTTATAATTGATAAACTTTTGAACCGTCATAATTTATATCACTCTATTTTTTATATACTGTTATGTAAATTATTTTATTTGGAAGGTTTAATACTTAATAAATTACCTATTTTACCTGGAACCGAACCTTTTATTACTAAAATATTTTCATTAACATTAACTTGTATAATTTTTAATTTTTTAACAGTTGAATTTTTATTTCCTAATTGGCCTGCCATTCTTTTTCCAGGTAAAACACGACCAGGCGTGGTGCCCATTCCAATTGAACCAGGTGCTCGATGATTTTTTGAACCATGAGTCATAGGGCCTCTATGAAAATTATGTCGTTTTTGAAGGCCTGAAAAACCTTTTCCTGAAGTTTTACCTGTTATATTAACAAATTGTCCTGGTTCGAAACATTCTAAATTAATCACTTGACCGATTTTAAATGTTTCAGGATTAGTAACATGAAATTCTTTAAGATATTTTAAAGGTTGAATAGTTGATTTTTGTAAGTGTCCAAGTTGAGGTTGAGTTAAAGCATTTACAGGAACAATTCCATAACCAATTTGAATCGCATCATATCCATCCTGTAAAATTGTTTTAATTTGAGTAATTACACATGGACCAACTTTTATCACCGTAACAGGAACTATATTACCTAATTGATCAAAAATTTGGGTCATTCCAATTTTATTTCCTAATAGACCTAAAGACACAATATTTCTCCAATTTAGATATATTAACGTTTAATAATAAACTAAATAAATTCAAATTATTTGTCTATATGTAACACAATTACAACTTTATAAAATATTTTTTCGTAAACTAGTAGATAACTTTTAATGTTAAAAATATTATATTGATTAATAAATAAATATTAATTCTAAAAATTATATGGGAAAAGTTGTAGGAATTGATTTAGGTACTACAAATTCTGTAGTTGCAGCAATTGAAGGTGGAAAACCAACGGTAATTTTAAATTCTGAAGGATTAAGAACAACACCTTCAATTGTCGCATATACCAAAAAACAAGAATTATTAGTGGGTCAAATTGCTAAACGTCAAGCAGTAATTAATCCAGAAAATACTTTCTTTTCTGTAAAAAGATTTATTGGTTCAAAAGAATCGGAAGTTTCAAATGAAGCTAAAAAATTGCCCTATAAAGTAACAGCCGATTCAAATGGAAATATTAAAATTAAATGTACATCTTTAAATAAAGATTTTAGTCCCGAAGAAATTTCAGCACAGGTATTACGTAAATTAATTAACGATGCAAGTAATTATCTAAAACAGGAAGTGAAACAAGCGGTTATTACTGTTCCAGCTTATTTTAATGATTCACAACGTCAAGCAACCATTGATGCAGGAAAAATTGCTGGAATTGAAGTTTTAAGAATTATTAATGAACCAACTGCTGCGTCCTTAGCATATGGATTAGATCAAAAACAAAATGAAACAATTTTAGTTTTTGATTTAGGAGGTGGAACATTCGATGTTTCTATATTAGAAGTAGGAGATGGTATTTTTGAAGTATTATCTACTGCAGGTGATACACACTTAGGCGGTGATGATTTTGATAAAGTATTAGTTGATTGGCTATTACAAGAATTTGAAAAAAAAGAAAATATCGATTTATCAAAAGATATTCAGGCTTTGCAAAGATTAACTGAAGCTGCTGAAAAAGCAAAAATGGAATTATCAATTTTAAATAAGACAACTATAAATTTACCTTTTATTACTGCGGACAAAACTGGACCTAAACATATTGAAACTGAGTTAACTCGTGAGCTTTTTGAGAAATTATGCCATGAATTAATTGAAAGATGTCGAATTCCAGTTGAAAAAGCTTTAAGTGATGCTCGTTTAGATAAAACTAAAATTGATGAAGTAGTATTAGTAGGGGGTTCAAGTAGAATTCCTGCAATTCAAAATTTAGTCAAATCAATTACTGGTAAAGAACCAAATCAAACTGTTAATCCGGATGAAGTAGTTGCGATAGGTGCTGCGATTCAAGCTGGAATTTTAGCAGGTGAAATTAAAGATATTTTATTATTAGATGTAACACCATTATCTTTAGGAATCGAAACTTTAGGTGGTGTTATGACAAAAATTATTGCCAGAAATACAACTATACCAACAAAAAAATCCGAAATGTTTTCAACAGCAGTCGATAATCAAACAAACGTTGAAATTCATGTTTTACAAGGTGAAAGAGAGTTGGTTAAAGACAATAAAAGCTTAGGGAATTTCCGTTTAGATGGTATTCCTCAAGCCGAAAGAGGTACCCCACAAATAAAAGTTACATTTGACATTGATGTTGATGGTATTCTTTCAGTGAAAGCAAAAGAAACGAAAACAGATATAGAACAATCTATTACAATTCAAGGTGCTTCAACTTTAGATAAGAAAGAAATCGAAGAAATGATTAAGTCTGCAGAACAATTCGCTTCGGCTGATCAGGAACAAAGAAGAGTTGTCGATTTAAAAAATACCGCTGAAACATTATGTTATGAAGCTGAAAAAGAATTACGCTTATTTGCTGATACTATTAAAGAAGATAAAAGTAGTAAAATCAAAAGTTTAATCGAAAATATCAGAAAAAATATTAATTCTGAAAATATTACAGAATTGACATCAAATGTTGAAGAATTAAAAGTTGCTATGAAAGAAGTGGTGGATACAAATCCTGGAGTTCAATAAATTTTAGAGAAATAGGTAAATTTAGTAAATTTTATCTATTTCTCTAAAATTTATTAGATTAAAGTACTAAATTATTTTTCTTCATCAACGATAATACATTCTGTCGTCAGAATCATACTAGCAATAGAAGTTGCATTTTGTAATCCTGAACGTGTTACTTTCGCAGGATCTACAATTCCGCTTTTATACATATTTATATAGGTATTTTTTACTGCATCATAACCGACCTCAAAATCTTGTTTTTGAACTTCTTCAATTACAATTGGACCATTAATACCAGCATTTTCTGCAATTCGTTTTAAAGGAGCGATAACTGATCGTCCTATAATTAATGCACCAACTAGTTCATCTTCATTTAAATTAGCTTTTGCCCAACCTATAAGATTTTCCGATAGATGAACTAAGGTTGCACCACCACCAGGAACAATACCTTCTTCTACAGCTGCTCTTGTAGCATTTATGGCATCTTCCAATCTTAATTTTTTATCTTTCATTTCTGTTTCTGTAACAGCACCAACTTTAATAACTGCAATTCCACCTGAAAGTTTTGCAATTCGATCTTGTAATTTTTCCTTTTCATACTCAGTATCTACAGAATTAATTTGTTTACGTAACTGTTCACAACGAATTTTAATTTCATTTTCAGTTCCTTCAGCAACAATTGTCGTTGTATCCTTGTTTACAATTATACGACGAGCTTTTCCAAATAAATCTACATTAATATTATCTAAATTCAATCCAGCATCTTGGGTGATTACTGTTGCACCAGTTAAAATCCCAATATCTTGTAAGAGTAATTTTCTAAATTCTCCAAATCCGGGTGCGCGAATAGCTACAACATTGACAATACCTCGTAATTTATTTAAAATTAAAGTAGCTAATGCTTCTTTTTCAACATCTTCAGCAATAATAAGTAAAGGACGTTTTAGTCTAGTAAGTTCTTCTAAAATTGGTAATAAATCTTGTTGAACTAATGTAATCCTTTTATCTGTTAATAAAATTAATGGATTTTCATATTGTACTTCCATTTTTTCGGTATTAGTAATAAAATAAGGTGATATAAAGCCTTTCTCAAGTTTCATTCCCTCTGTAATTTCTAATTCCGTAACAATTCCTTTTCCTTCTTCTAAAGAAATAACCCCATCTTTCCCAACTTTTGATAATGCATCTGCAATCAAACATCCAATTATTTCATCGTTACCCGCAGAAATTGCTGCAACTTGCTTAATTGATTCAATATCTTCGACAGGTTGAGCAAATTCATTAATTTCATTAACTAAATATTGAGTTGCTTTTTCCATTCCTAATTTTATTGAAATAGGATTAGCCCCAGCCGCAACATTTTTTAATCCTTCTTTAACCATTGCGTAAGCTAAAACAGTTGCAGTTGTTGTTCCATCACCAGCTACATCATTAGTTTTTGAAGCTGCTTGTCTAATAAGTGAAACACCTGTATTTTCAATATGATCTTTTAGATTAATTTCTTTTGCAATTGTTACTCCGTCATTTACAATTTGAGGTGAACCATAGGATTTTTCTAAGACTACATTTCTGCCTTTTGGTCCTAATGTAACCGAAACTGCTTCTACCATTATTTCCATACCACGTTCTAGAGCTCGTCGAGCATTATCTTGATATAAAATTTTCTTTGCCATAATAAAAATTTTGTAAATAGGTTAATAAAATGTACAGTTTAAAAGTCATTGTTATGAAATAATCTTTTAAATTTAATATTTATAGCATTAGATTATGCTAATTTTGAATTATTTTGCAAATTAATTTTCATATTAAATTAATTTTTTTTATAAAAGCTTTACGAAATAAAATATTTATAAGTATATTGTTTATTAGGAATAATATACTTTGGGCTTGTAGCTCAGTGGACTAGAGCACGTGGCTACGAACTACGGTGTCAGGGGTTCGAATCCCTTCTTGCCCAATAAAGACCTACTCAATCAATTTTATAAAATTGATTGAGTAGGTCTTTATTATATAGTTCTATTATGGGGTGTCGCCAAGTGGTAAGGCTGTGGACTTTGACTCCACCATGCGTAGGTTCGAATCCTTCCACCCCAGTTAAGATATTATTTTTTAAATTAAAATTTAATTTATAGAATTATATTATTTTTTAATAAAAAGTTAAAAAAATGAAACCCACAATTCAGTTTATAAAAGGATTAGATGAAAAAGTATTACCGGAAGTGAAATTAACAAGATCTAGAGATGGTAGTACAGGTACAGCAACATTTCGTTTTAAAAATCCAAATATATTAGATAAGAGTACTGCTAAGGAAGGTGAAATTACTGGAATGTATTTAATAGATAAAGAAGGTACATTAGAAACTCGCGATGTTAATGCCCGTTTCCTTAATGGAAAACCTGAAGCTATTGAAGCAATTTATATTATGAAGAATCCTGAAGCGTGGGATCGGTTTATGAGATTTATGGAACGGTATAGTGAAGAAAATGGTTTACGTTTTGCTAAAGCAAATTAATAAAGAAACTTTTTAATAATTGATAAATGCTTATTTCTTTAGACTGGTTAAATGAATTAGTAGATTTGAAAACAGTTAATTTTGAATATTTAATTGAGACACTCACACTTGGGGGTTTTGAAGTTGAAAATAGTTATGAATTAATTCGTAAGAATAAGAAAGATATAATTCTAGATATAAGTCCGACACCAAATCGATCAGATAGTTTATCTTTTAAAGGAATTGCAAAGGAAGTTTCAAGTTTGATTAATAAATTTTCTACTCTATCAAAATATGGAAATGAAGTTTGTGAAACTGAAAAATTAATTACAAATTCAATATTAAAAATTTCAAATTTATATAACGGAAAAAAAAATTATTCCATTTTTTGTACTGTTACAGTAGAAAATCTTACAACTTTTTATTCTCCTAATTGGTTACAACAAAAATTATTACGAGTTGGAATTGAACCATGTAATAATTTATTGGACTTAAAACATTATATTAGATTGGAAAGTGGTTATCCTTTTGAATTTTATGATTTGGATAAAATTCGATTAGCCTTACAGAGTAATAATTTTAAATTAAGTTTAAATTTTGAAAAATTTTTAGAATCATTTCAAGTATCAAATAGTCTTCAATCTGATATTAATTCAAATATTTTAGTTTTAAAAGCTCATCAAGAAATATTAAGTATTGCAGGTATTTTGGTTAATAAAAAATTTGAATATGATAATAATACTAAATCATTATTAGTTGAAGCTTCAATATTTAATTCAAAACAAATTAGACAAATTTCTCGCACTATTGGAGTACGTACAGATCGTTCTTCTATGTATGAAAAAGGATTAAATTCTACTTATTTGATCGAATCATTATGTAGATTCTTATATTTATTAAAAAGTTTAAATAATAAAATAAGTATAAATATTCATACAGTTGGGACTTTCATTGAACTTAAACCGACTATTATTTGTTTACAATATAAAACGATAATTCAAATTTTAGGACCTATAATTAACAATAAAACAAATAAATTTGATAAATTATCACCATTAGATGTTTCTAATTATTTAACTCGTTTAAATTTTGGATTTAGTTACGATCAATCTAATTTAGTTTGGCGAGTAACAATTTCTTTACAACGGTATGATGATATTAAACGTGAAATCGATTTAATTGAAGAAATAGCTAGATTACATGGTTTTAATAATTTTGCGACTATTTTACCAGCTCTTTTTCAAATAGGCAAAGAAGACTTTAGTTATCAAATACGTAAAAAAATTACAAGTTGTTTGTTAAGTGAGGGTTTTAATGAAGTTATAAATTATTCATTAGTTAATTCAATTAATAAAGGAGAAATTTCGCTTATTAATTCTTTATCAAAAGATTATTCATTATTGAGATCAACATTACTGCCAAATTTAATACAACTATACCAAGAAAATTCAAATCAAACTACTTCGGGTTTAGAAGCATTTGAATATGGACATGTTTTTTTTAATTCTACTCCTTTTGTTTCAATTGAATCTGAACAAATTGGGGGAATTTTTGGTGCTGTGAAAACAAAAACTGAATGGTCAAATAATCCAACAATCTTATCTTGGTTTGAAGCGAAAGGAAAACTAGAACAGCTTTTTAATAAACTAAATTTATCTGTTTATTGGAAAGCTGGATTACCAAAACTCTATAAAGGACTACTTCACCCTTATCGTACAAGTAAATTATGCTTAGCACCTGGATTAGCTTTAGGTATTTTTGGTCAAATTAATCCTATATTAGCAAATAAATGCAGTATTTCTCCTTACTTATATTTATTTGAATTTAATTTAGAGATAATAAAAACTGATTATAAATATAAAAAATTACTAAATTATAATATTTATTGTTTATACCCGAAAGTTTTTAAAGATTTGTCTTTTGTTATTTCAAAAAAGATCAGTTTTACTAAAATTAAAAATTTAATTTTTTTAATAGCACCAAAGGTATTAATATCTATTGAATTATTAGATGAATATAAAGGAAACTCGATTCCAAAAACAATGACAAGTTTATGTATTCAATTTACATTTCAATCAAATGAAAAAACATTGCTTACTAAAGAGGTTGAAGAAATTATTAAAACTATAAAATTGGTTTTGATAGAACAATTTAATATTATTATTCGTTCATAATGTGATCAATATTTGTTGGATAATTTTATTATCATTAAATTGTAATATATATTATCCACAGATAAAATATTTATTTGTTTAATATTAGTCATTTTATCCAATAAAAAATTTATTTTTACTATTTTTCAAATAAAAGATAAAATAAAGAAAAATCGACGGAACTTTATGATAGTTATGGTACTTAATAATACAACATATTTTTAAGAATTAAACAATAAATTTTTTTTATCAGGTATATATTTTGATAATCCGTTATCTAGTAAACATTTATTAGAAAATAAAATTATAAAAGTAGGTTCTCAACACTGTTATGTTTATTTTGATACAGATAAAACTTGTTATATAACTATCTGTAACTTTCTGATGTATTAATTGTTTTTAGTTTTATCGATAAATGTTTTACTAAACACTTAATTTATTTAATAAAGTTATTTTTTACGTAAATTAAAAAAATTATTTTAAAGTTAAATGATAATTCCTTGCAAACTGTTACGATTGTATTAATTTAATTTGTTTACTTAATTTCTTACTATACTTTTTGATCATTTTTCGGTACTTTCAAGTCCTAAAATTACGGAAATTGATCATTTTGCTTTCTGAGATAGAGATATTCAAAAATTGTATACCCTGAATCTGCAAATTTTTTGGCATTATCCACTGATAACTTAAAAAAAACCTTCGGTTTTTTCTTTTTTCCAAAAAGTTTTGGAAGTTTCCAGTTCCGTGGAACTTTCTGAATCGTTTGAACTATTTGAGTCGCAATCCCAGAAACAGCTGTTAAAGCTTGATTGAACTTAATTCAAGAACTTTCACTTGTTAAGGTAATAATTAATTCTTCTCAATGGAAATACACAATTCTAATGACTAAAACAGCTAGAATCCGCCGTTTTTTCAATAGTTTCATCCTGCTAATTATTACCTTTAACCTTTTTTTACACTAATTTCTCCATTGGAAACCACCTACGGATCTAATTCTTTTAATTTCAAATCATCGGTGACTCTATAAATGTCCCATCGATCGCTGGAAAGGTAATTATACTTCAGTGGTTTATTGGAAAAAATAAAAATATGAGGGTGAGGCATGATTAAAGATCCACCTTTTCCATACCTGGTACTTACCACATGTCCATTTTTGACTTCCTCAACCACTGAGATTAGATTGCACATTTGGTCATCGCTCCGTTGGGTCCGGGGTAAATCGATGAAATAACATCGTTTCGGACCGTTATTTAAGACTGCCGCTCGTAATTGAGACGCGGATCCATACCCTAATTTAATAAATTGTTTTGGATACCAATAGCAAAGCCATTTTAAGAAAGAAGACTTTCCTTTTTTTCCATCCGCATAAATAATCGAAACAATCTTTCGGTCATCCGCTTGTTTGATGTTATTCTTCTCATCGAAGAGTTTGTCGTAAACCTCTCGCTGCCAAGGAAACCAATTATCTCGGTTGTCAAATTGAGTCAGTTCAAGTTCTTCTTCTGTAAACTCTTGATAGTGTGTGATTTGTTTGATTGGAACCCACTCCGGAGAATTTTGAAATTGTTTCAGTTTGGTATAAAAAGTTACTTTATCATACCCTGCAATCGCAAATTCTTCTCCACTTGGTAAATGTTTTTGACACAGTCTTCGTAACTGTCCCAGACGTTTTCGAGTTTCACACTTTAAGAAATACACGTAATGTCTTCCATCGGTTGAAAGAAATGAGTACCAATCGTCTTTGACACTCATTCCTACAAATAAAAAATCCATCATCTCTAATAAATCATCTTTCTCGGATTGTTCTTTTTCTTCGAAATCGTTTAGTGAAATTAATTCAACACTAAAATAACTGTGTCTCGTTTCAAGTTTTGACATAGTAGAATTTGACATAATATTAGGTTAGTTAAGGTGACTTAATATTAGTAGACTTTATTACTATAAAATAATACAATATTATTGTAAATAATTAGTAGGTTTTGGCGGGTGTAGCCAAGTGGTTAAGGCAGTGGGTTGTGGTTCCACCATTCGCCGGTTCAAGTCCGGTCACTCGCCCTATAAAAATTATTTTCAAATTCCTATTTTAAGAAAAATATAACAATCTAACCATACTATTTTATGTCACGTTATCGTGGACCAAAATTACGAATTATACGAAGATTAGGAGATTTACCTGGATTAACAACGAAAAGATCAAAAAAAGAAAATAAACCTGGAAAATCAGGTGAAGCTGGAGAAGAAAGTAGTAAAAAAAAATCTACTGAGTATGGCCGAAGACTAGAAGAAAAACAAAAATTAAAATTTAATTATGGTCTAACTGAAAATCAATTATACGGTTATGTTAAAGAAGCAAGACGACGTAAAGGTGTAACAGGGTTAATTCTTTTACAGTTACTAGAAATGAGATTAGATACTCTTTGTTTTACATTAGGATTTGCTTCAACAATTGCAAATGCTCGTCAATTAGTAAACCATGGTCATATTACCGTCAATGGTAAAATAATTAATATTCCAAGTTTTCAATGTCGATTAAATGATATTATTAAAGTTAAACAAAAACAGACTTCAACAGCATTAGTACAAAAAAATTTAGAAATTGGTAAATTTTATGAATTACCAACTCATTTAAAATTTGATAAATCAAAATTAGAAGCGAAAGTTACTAATTATTGTAATCGTGAAGATATTATGTTAGATTTAGACGAATTACTTGTAATTGAATATTATTCAAGACGATAAAGAGATTGTTACGCTCAATTAAATACTTATACGTATAATTAATTATTAATAATATTTATGCTAAAACTTAGATTAAAAAAAATAGGTAGAAAACGACAACCTTCATATCGAATAATAATTATTCCTAATACATCTCGAAGAGATGGTAAAGCGATAGATGAAGTTGGTTATTATAACCCAATAACAAAAGAGATTTCTTTTAATTCAGAAAAAATTATTGAATGGTTAAAAAATGGTGTACAACCAACCGATACGGTAAAAAGATTATTACAGAAAGCAAAAATTTTAAAAATTTAAATTTAAATTAAATAACATATATAGACGCGACTTCAATTAAAAATTAATTACAATTATAGATAAGATAGATTTATTTATAATAACAAATTATGTCACATTTTACTAATATGAAAACTCGCTTTCAAAACTTATTCTATTTAGAACGGGCTTTGAATAAACTACAGATCGTTCATGAAAAAGAAAATAAAAGGTTTGAAAATGACATTAAAAAGGGTAACCATACTGATTTACGTATTCCACAATTAAATGGACATGATATTAAATTTTGTTGGAATCAAAAAGAATATGAATTAGTTGTAGATATGAGTTATTGGAATCAACCTTATTCTGTTGAACTTTTTATTGATAAAATTACTCAACAATATGCAGGAGAAGTTATTATAGCAGAAAGTAAAAAGATCGGTTTTCAGCCAATTAAATATCAGCAAAATGATAATGGCTCGAATACACTTATTTTAGAACGTTGGAATAAAAATGCTGAATAATTAATTTAAAAACTAATTATTCGATTATACTTAATAGTAGATTGATAATCATACTAATTATCAATATGATTTTACTAATATAAATTTTTTTTAAGGATTATCATTTATGGATACTCGTTTACTTGTAATGTTAGCACCTATTGCAATTGCAGCATCTTGGGCTTTATTTAATATTGGTCGTTTAGCAATTCAACAAATTCAACGTCTTTCTCGTTAAATTTTAATTAGTTTTAAAAATAGAATTAAAGTATTTGATTTTTTAAACATGTTTCTTTATAATAATTTTAAAACTTTAAAAAATAAAATTATGGCAGTACCTAAGAAACGTACTTCAAAATCAAAAAAGAACTCTCGTAAAGCTACTTGGAAAAAAAAAGCAGATAAATCAGCACAGAAAGCTTTATCTTTATCTAAATCGTTTTTAAGAGGTAAAACGACAAGTTTTATTTATACTTTAAACGAAGAAGAGTAATTTTTCGATTACTCTTCTTCGTTTAAAGTAATTTGCGGATGTGGCGAAATTGGTAGACGCGCTAGATTTAGGTCCTAGTAACTTTTGTTGTGAGAGTTCAAGTCTCTCTATCCGCAGTTAGATAAATTGACATATATAATGATATCTATATATTTTTAATAAATTTTAATCGTTAATTAAATAAAAATGGTTCTTCCTTTCACATTGCAACAACTAAGAATAATAAAAGCTGTCGCGACTGAAACAAGCTTAACGAAAGCGGCAGAAATGTTATTTATTTCCCAACCTTCATTAAGTAAACAGTTAAAAACATTAGAAAATCGTCTAGGTTTTCAATTGGTCAATCGCCATAAAAATCAAATTTCTTTAACTGAAGCAGGTAAACTATTACTTCAATATTCTGAACGGATTTTAACATTATGTGAAGAAAGTTGTCGAGCTTTAAATGATTTACACATTGGTAATAGAGGAATATTACGTATCGGAACTAGTCAAAATATTGCAACTTATTTAATACCACGCATTCTAGCTTTATTTACTAAACATTATCCTCAAATAAACTTGAAAATTCAAGTAGAACCAAGTAAAGTAATTACTAAGAATATTATTGATCGTTCAATTGATATTGCAGTGATCGACGATTATGTCCCTCAATCTTTAAAAAAAAAATTACAAATTGAAAGTTTTATAGAAGAGGAATTATATTTAATTGTTGCAAAATCACATTCAATTACAGTTGAGAAAAAAAAAATTATCAACAAAGCAGATTTATACAATTTGAATTTTATCGTATTTAACAATGAGTCAACAATTCGAAAATTTATCGATACTGTTTTAATTCAAAATAATATTAAAATAAAAGAATTGAATATAAGTATGGAATTAAATTCATTAGAAGCTATAAAAACAGCGGTGAGTTTAAATCTTGGGGTAGCTTTTGTTTCATCATTGGCACTTAAAAATGAAATTGAATTAAAAACACTTGAGATTATTCAAATAGAAAATATTAAACTTAGTTATCCTATATCTATCATTACGAATCCTGATTGTGATCGTTCAAAGGCTTTTGAATTTTTCTACAATGAATTATTAACTTCAAAAAATATACTTAAAAAATTAAAATCTAACAGCTTATAAAAAGTTTGACTTTATAAAAAAAAATTTAGTATTATTTAACAGTATAAATATAAAAATGTTTTTAATTTATGAAATATGCAATTATTGAAGTTAGTGGGAAACAATTTTGGATTGAAGTAGGCAAATATTACGATTTAAATCGTATTACTACTAATTTAGGTAAAGAAATAATTTTAAATAGAGTTTTATTATTAAATAATGAAGGTGAAGTTTTAATAGGAAAACCTTATTTAAGTGATGTAAGCATTCAAGGAAAAGTTTTGGAACATTTAAGGGGTCGCAAAACAATTGTATATAAAATGAAACCAAAGAAAAAAACACGCAAAAAACAAGGTCACCGTCAAGAACTAACAAGAATTTTGATTGAAAGAATAAATATTAATTAAAAAATTTATAATTGAGGATTTAAACAGTATGGCTCATAAAAAAGGGGCAGGAAGCACAAAAAATGGACGTGATTCAAACGCAAAACGTTTAGGAGTTAAGCGCTTTGGAGGTCAAACTGTAAAGGCCGGCAGTATTTTGGTACGTCAACATGGAATGAGATTTAAACCAGGTAAAAACGTAGGGTGCGGTAAAGATTTTACTTTATTTGCATTAATAGACGGAATTGTACAATTTGATTCTACAAATTCAAAACAGAAACGGATTACTATTATTAATTAATTAAGATGTTAGTACGTAATTAGCAAATTAAAACATCGATTATTAGTTTTATTACTTTAAAAAATGCTTAAAAATATATTTTCACAGAAATCTGTAATAAACAAATATAAAAATTTGATTACACAAATTAATTTATTAGAAAGTAATTTTAATAAATTAAGTGATACAGAATTACGAGCAAAAACTTTTGAATTAAAAAAAAAATATCAAATTGAACAAAATTTAGATTCGATTTTAGTTGAATCATTTGCTCTTGTTCGGGAAGCTAGTTTAAGAACACTAGGTCTTCGACATTTTGATGTGCAATTAATTGGAGGATTAACTCTTCACTATGGAAAAATTGCTGAAATGCGAACAGGTGAAGGGAAAACGTTAGTTGCAACAGCACCTGCATATTTAAATTCTTTAACTGAAAAAGGAGTACATATTGTTACAGTTAATGATTATTTAGCCAATCGAGATCAAATTTCAATGGGTCAAATTTATCGATTTTTAGGTGTTACAACAGGTTTGATTCAAGAGAATATGTCAACTAAAGATCGTCAAAAAAACTATGATAGTAGTATTACATATGTTACTAATAATGAGTTGGGATTTGATTTTCTGCGTGATAATACGGTGTCCAATTTAAATGAAATTGTATTACGACCGTTTAATTATTGTATCGTCGATGAAGTCGATTCAATTTTAATAGATGAAGCTCAAACACCTTTAATTTTATCAAGTCCTATAACTACATCTATTGATAAATACATTTTAGCAGCTGAAATAGCCGAATATTTAGAAATAAGTGTTCATTTTAAAGTTGATGAAAAAAATAAAAATGTAATTTTAACTCAAAAAGGTATAATACAAATTGAAAAAATTTTAGGCATTACTGATTTGTTTAATCCTCAGGATCCATGGATACCTTATATTCTTAATGCAATTAAAGCAAATTCACTATTTTTTTTAAATATTCATTATATTTTACAAAATAATCAGGTTATTATTGTAGATGAATTTACTGGTCGGATTATGCCTGATAGAAGATGGAGTGATGGATTACATCAAGCGATCGAAGCAAAAGAACGAGTTCCAATTCGTCAAAATAGTCAAACTATTGCTTCTATTACATACCAAAATTTTTTCTTGTTATATAACAAATTGTCAGGAATGACTGGTACGGCCAAAACAGCTGAATTAGAGTTTGAAAAAATTTATAATTTAACTGTTGAGGAAATTCCAACAGCTCGACCCAATAAAAGAAAAGATTTACCTGATTTAGTTTATAAAGATGAATTATTAAAGTGGAATGCAATTGCACTAGAATGTAAAACGAAACTACTAACTGGACAACCAATCTTGATTGGAACAACTACAGTTGAAAAATCTGAAACATTAGCTCAATTACTTCAAGAATATAATTTACCATATAAACTGCTAAATGCAAAACCAGAAAATGTTCGAAAAGAATCTGAAATTATAAGTCAAGCAGGTGAAAAAGGAAGTATTACGATTGCTACAAATATGGCAGGCCGTGGAACTGATATTATTCTTGGAGGAAATATTGAATTTAAAGTCAAAAAGCAATTATATAATTTATTAGTCTTTTTCAAAAATGGAACGAAAAGAAAAATTCAAAGTTCTTTATTTATAAAAAATAATTTTGAATTAGTTCTTTCATTAAGATCTTTATCAGTATTAGCATCTTTATTAAATAATTCAACTTTTTTACAACTCCTAGATACAGAAGTTTTAGCGATTTTAAATGATAATGGTCAATTAAAAAATATAAAAAATAATTTGGAATGTTCAGTAAAATTTTTGGTTAATCAAGCACTATTTTTTGAAAGAAAATTACAAAAAATAGATCATGTAATTGTTAAAAATTTAGGTGGTTTATACGTTATTGGAACAGAACGAAACGACTCAAGGCGAATTGATAACCAATTACGTGGAAGAGCAGGGCGTCAAGGTGATCCAGGATTAACACGATTTTTTTTAAGTCTCGATGATAATTTATTACGTTTATTCGGTGGTACAAAACTTCAAAATTTTATACAAAATCAATTATTAGATGATTTGCCTTTAGAATCTAATATATTAACTAAAAGTTTAGATTCTGCTCAAAAGCGAATTGAAGAACTTAATTATGATTCTCGTAAATATTTATTTGATTATGATGATATTTTAAATAAACAGAGACGTATTGTATATTCTGAACGCCGTAAAATTTTAGAAAGTGAATGTGTTCGAGCTAAAATTTTATCATATGCTGAACAATATATTTGTGCTATTCTTACAGAAGTAAAACAAAAAACTTTAACTCTTAATGAAAGTATAAAAAAATTTGAAAATTTGTTTGGAAAAACAGTTGAATTAGATTTATTTGATAAATTTTATAATACTGTTGTTCAAAAGAAATGGAAAAATAAATTAACAAACATCATAGTACCAGGATTTGAAGATTATGAAAAGTTGTTAATAAAATATTTAATGAGAGAGTTTTGGATTTGTCATACTGTGAAAACTGAATCATTTGAAAGTTATCAAAAAGGTATTAGTCAGACAATCGAAAAAAAATTAATTTTAATTTATATTGATAATGCGTGGAAAGAACATCTTCAAAATATGGCCTTATTACGTGATGCTGTAGGTTGGAGAAGTTATGGTCAAAGAAATCCATTATTTGAATATAAAGAAGACTCTTATCAATTATTTAAAGATCAAAGTAAAACAATACGTCAGTTAATACTTTATGATTATTTACACTCAGAATTAGTATAATATTCTTAGGAGAAACAATATTTATCTTTTTACTGTATCAAGTTATCTATCTATATATATATATACATATATTAATTATGACAAAACGAACATTATCCAATAAAACACGCCGCTCAATTTTAAAAATATCTGGATTTCGAAATAGAATGTTAAATTCAGAAGGACGTAAAATTCTTAAAAATCGTAGAAAAAAAGGTCGTTATAAATTAACTATTCAACATTAATTATTTATATAATTTAACAGAATAATGTCACAACTAGATAATTCTATGAAATTCAGCGATGAATTAACTCTTTTACTAAAAGCTCGCTATCCAATTATTTACATTAATACTGTTGAAGAAGATAGAGTAGAATATGTAATTCGGCAAAGTATTAAAAATAATTTAAATCGAAGTGTTTATACGTGGGATTTTATTGAGGGTTATGCAAATAATCCAAATAATCAATCATTTGCAAAACGTAATCCATTACAAGCACTTGAATTAGTTGAACGGTTAAGTTGTGAAACTCCGGCTCTGTTTTTATTAAAAGATTTTAATCGATTTTTAACGGATATTTCTGTTGCTAGAAAATTAAAAAATATTAGTCGTGTTTTAAAATTACAGCCTAAAACAATAATTATTATTAGCTCAGAACTAACTATTCCTAAAGAACTTCAAGATTTAATTACAATTTTATATTTTCAATTACCTACTGAACTTGAAATTCAGAAAGAGTTAACTAGATTAATTCATTCTTTAAATCTTGAATTGAAAGGATCACTTTTAGAAAATTTAACTCGAGCATGTTTAGGTTTATCTCTAGAACGTATTAGACGTGTTTTATCTAAAATAATTGTTACATATAAGAAAATTGATGAAAATAGCATTTCAATTTTATTAAATGAAAAAAAACAAATAATTCGTCAAACTGAAATTTTAGAATATTGGTCAAGTTCTGAAACTATCCAAAAAATTGGAGGAGTTAATAATTTAAAAGATTGGTTAAAAAAACGAAAAATAGCTTTTGGTATTCAAGCTTCAAGCTATGGATTACCTACTCCTAGAGGTTTATTACTTATTGGAATTCAAGGAACAGGAAAATCTTTAACTGCTAAAGCTATTGCCACTGAATGGCAATTACCATTGTTGAAATTAGATGTTGGAAAATTGTTTGGTGGTTTAGTTGGTGAATCAGAATCACGCTTAAGGCAAATGATTCAAGTTGCAGAAACATTATCACCATGTATTTTATGGATAGATGAAATTGATAAAGCATTTAATAATTTAGATAATAAAGGTGATAGTGGAACAAGTAATCGGATGTTAGGTACATTTATTAGTTGGTTATCAGAAAAAACAAAACCTGTTTTTGTTGTTGCGACAGCTAATAATGTAGAATTATTACCTTTAGAAATTATTCGTAAAGGCAGATTCGATGAAATTTTTTTTTTAGAATTACCGAAAAAGAAAGAAAGGGAAGAAATATTTAAGATCCATATTAAAGAATTTCGTCCAAATAGTTGGGAATCTTTTGATTATTTAACATTATCAACTTTATCTGAATCTTTTTCAGGTGCTGAGATTCGTCAAAGTATAATTGATGGAATGTATGAAGCTTTTTATGAAGAACGTGAATTCACAACTATGGATATTTGTAAAGCATTAAAACAAGTAATTCCATTAGCTCAATTACAAACCAATCAAATGTTAAAATTACAAAAGTGGGCTTCATCAGGGCAAATTCGATTAGCTTCTTCCTCTTCAAATGTAGATTCAATAATTTCACAAACTTATATCTAGAGATTAAAGAATGAAATGAAACAAATTATTTTTAAAACCTTAGCAGATCTACGTTTTGCAATAATTCTCCTTTTAATTATTGCAATTTCAAGTATAATTGGAACAATTATTGAACAAGATCAACCTATAGAAATGTATAAGTCAAATTATCCATTGATAAATCCTTTATTTGGATTTTTATCTTGGGATATTATTTTGAGATTTGGTTTTGATCATGTTTATTCAACTTGGTGGTTTATTTGCTTTATTTTTATATTAGGTATTAGTTTATTGACATGTACCTTTGTACAACAACTTCCTGCTTTAAAAATTGCTAGGCGTTGTCAGTTTTTAAGGACTTCTAAACAGTTTTATAAGTTAAAAATTATTAAAACTATTGAAGTTAATAGTTTAAGTAATATATTTTTTAAAATTCAAGACAACAATTATTCAATATTTCATCAAAAAAATATTTTTTATTCTTATAAAGGACTAATTGGTAAAATAGCACCTGTCATTGTGCATTTAAGTTTGATTTTAATTTTATTAGGTACTATTATCACTGCATTAACAGGTTTAAAAGCACAAGAAATTATTCCTAAAACAGAAACTGTACATATTCAAAATTTATTATTTAATGGACCATTTTCTAAAATTCCAGATGTTTCTACGCGAATAAATGATTTTTGGATTACCTATAGTAATAAAAACATTATTAATCAATATTATTCAGATATTTCTATTATTAATAATTTTGGAACTGAGCTTCAACAGAAGACTATATATGTTAATCAGCCAGCTAAATTTAATGGAATTACTTATTATCAAACCGATTGGAATTTATTAGGTTTAAGAGTACAAGTTGATAATTTAAATGTATTTCAATATCCTTTAGTTTCTATTGTAAATAAATCAAATAAATTATGGGTTTCTTGGATTTCAACAAGTCAAAGCTTAAAAGAAGGATTTACAATTTTGATAATGGATTTACAGGGTTATTGCAGTATTTATAATGAATTTGGGGTATTTTTAGGTAACTGGGAATTAAATGAACCATTTAAGATAAATTTTCCTTTAATTTTAATTGATATTTTATCTTCAACTGGTTTACAGATTAAAGTTGATCCAGGTATTCCGTTTATTTATAGTGGGTTTAGTTTTTTGATGTTAAGTACTTTATTAAGTTATATTACGTATTCACAAATTTGGATTTTAGAGCATTCAGATCAAATTTTAGTAGGAGGTAATACAAATCGTGCAAAATTTGATTTTGAATTAGAATTTGCCAATATGATTAATGAATAGTTTGTGAGAGTCCGTATTTTAAGGTATTCTTAATAACTCGAGATAGAGATAAGTTTCTTTTGCTAGGTTTCAAATGCTCTTTGATATATGGTGAAATTATTATTTACATATCTGTTGATTATTTCTATAATCACCGCTAACTAGTAGAAAGTTTGGACTTAGATTGTTTAACGAAATATTATTTAAGCTGTTTAAAAGTCACTATCCGAATTACTAGGATCAAAAAGATAATCATTTTAATTAAAATTCTTTCTAGTATATTGATTGGCATATTAACACCATCTTTTTGTTAAAGGTGGTGTAGTTTTACCTTAGTTTTCTGCGATTTAGAGAAGATTATGTTTTACGGTATTGGACTTAAATTTTTATAAAAAAATATTTATTATTTAGATTATAATAATATTTAGACATATATTCAGATTAAATTCAATTTAACTAATTTTTAAAATTAAAATGGCTCATTCAGTTAAAATTTACGATACTTGTATTGGCTGTACACAATGTGTACGAGCATGTCCAACCGATGTTTTAGAAATGGTACAATGGGATGGTTGCAGAGCAGGTCAAATTGCTTCTTCACCACGCGTAGAAGATTGTGTAGGTTGTAAAAGATGTGAAACAGCATGTCCTACTGACTTTTTAAGTGTTCGAGTTTATTTGGGAGCTGAAACAACACGTAGTTTAGGTTTATCTTATTAAAAAACCAACACTGCATTAACTCTTACTTACTAGTCCTAGCAACACTAGGTAACGGTGATTTGTCTTTATTTTCTATTAATATTAACTTGTTAATAGAAAATAAAAATTCTGTCATTTCCAAGTATATCAAAACTTTTTATCGTCGCGTTAATTAAGTTCGCTTCTTTAATAATTCTTTATCGTAAAAAAATTCCTCTATTTATCACCCTAGAATCTTATTGTTTTATTCAGTCATCGTTGGTTGAGATAGTAGAATAGAATTATTTCTATCTTTTTTACAATTGGTTTAGAATTCGGAGATAAGAGTTTTTATGGGAGAAGAAGTTTCGTGGAAATTCTATTTGTAATATTTTATTTTTATTTAGAAATTTTAATATTTGCTTCAATTTTAATATTATGACTAATAAAACTAAAATAGTAATTAAAAAATATTTTTTCTAGGTTAATTACCTGTTATTTGTAATTTTAAAATAAATAAATGAAAGGAATTCATTTATTTATTTATTGATTTATGCGTTAATAGCTGGAGCTGTTAAAGCAATTGGGAAAACTTCACCAGCTGCTAAATCTAATGGGAAGTTATGTGCATTACGCTCATGCATTACTTCCATACCTAAATCAGCACGGTTAATAATGTCTGCCCAAGTGTTAATAACACGACCTTGAGAATCTACAACTGATTGGTTGAAATTGAAACCATTTAAGTTGAATGCCATAGTACTAATACCCATAGCAGTTAACCAAATAGCGATTACAGGCCAAGCAGCTAAGAAGAAGTGTAAAGCACGAGAGTTATTGAATGAAGCGTATTGGAAGATTAAACGACCAAAGTAACCATGTGCAGCTACGATGTTGTAAGTTTCTTCTTCTTGACCGAACTTGTAACCATAATTAGTAGATTCATTTTCTGTAGTTTCACGGATTAAACTAGAAGTTACTAATGAACCATGCATAGCACTAAATAAAGAAGCACCAAATACACCAGCTACACCAGCCATGTGGAATGGATGCATTAAAATGTTGTGTTCAGCTTGGAATACTAACATGAAGTTAAAAGTACCAGAAATACCTAAAGGCATACCATCAGAGAAAGAACCTTGACCAATTGGGTATACTAAGAATACAGCAGAAGCAGCTGCTACTGGAGCAGAGAATGCTACGAAGATCCAAGGACGCATACCTAAACGGTAACTTAATTCCCATTCACGACCCATATAACTTGCAACACCTAATAAGAAGTGTAAAACAACTAATTGGTAAGGACCACCATTGTATAACCACTCATCAACTGAAGCAGCTTCCCAAATTGGGTAGAAATGCATACCAATAGCATTTGAACTAGGAATTACCGCACCACTAATGATGTTGTTTCCGTATAATAACGAACCTGCAACAGGCTCACGAATACCGTCAATATCTACTGGAGGAGCTGCAATAAATGCAATAATATAACAAGAAGTAGCTGTTAATAATGTAGGAAACATTAAGCAACCGAACCAACCGATATATAAACGGTTTTCAGTACTTGTAATCCATGCACAGAAACGCTCCCATAATGAAACGCCTTCGCGTCTTTCTAAAGTTGCTGTCATAATAGTAATTTTAAAATTTTATTTTTCCCAGTTTTAAAATTTGTTACTTTTAATTATAATACGTTATAACTAGTCTGACCAATTTGACTTCTAAAAATTTAATTTGTTTTTGTAGATTAAAACTTTGGCATTGAACTATCTTCCCAAGAAGTTTCCCTCTAAGTATTGTCATTGATTTATAACGTTTCACAACTGAGTTCGAAATGGATCAGTGTGGTTCCGCTGAGTACACTAAAAACACCAAAGCCGGAAATAATCTGAAATAATTTAATTAAATTACTTCAGATTATTTTATGATAAAAATTGCTATAAAATTCAAGTCCTCGGTCTGTTAGGACATCTTAGCACATACATTACTGTACTTACACTTAATGCCTATCAAACGGTTAGTCTTACCGTGACCTTACTCACTTTTTGTGATGAGAATACTCATCTTGAGGTGGGCTTCCCACTTAGATGCTTTCAGCGGTTATCCACTCCATACATAGCTACCCAGCGTTTACCGTTG
>Ga0208305_10000108_pt1 | contig 45828 bp, 36 predicted proteins | sample ColrivemetaGS741_FD_187605 | JGI IMG/M metagenome (GOLD analysis project Ga0208305, IMG submission 187605) | Estuarine microbial communities from the Columbia River estuary - Flood tide ETM metaG S.741 (SPAdes) (version 2) | ecosystem: Environmental > Aquatic > Marine > Intertidal zone >... | reverse complement strand
CATCATTAAAGCTAGAAGATAATTGGATTTATATTCAAGAAAATTATGTAAAAGTTGAGCGTATTCAGGTTTTTAATAACTGGAGTCCTCATTTAGTAAAAGATTCTAATAATACGTGGTTAGGTTTGGAATATTTTTGTAATGAAGGCGATAGTTTATGGAGTTTGTCCAAAGAAGAAATGATACAACTAGCAATAAATGAACTAGAGCAACTAGGTTTTATTAAAAGTAAAGAAAATGTGTTAGATGCAACGGTTATTAAAGTTCCAAAAACCTATCCTGCTTATTTTGGTGCATATAATGATTTCTATAAAATAAAAGAGTTCGTAGATAAAATTCCAAATTTATTTTTAATAGGTAGAAATGGGATGCATAAATATAATAACCAAGATCATTCCATGTTAACAGCTATGCAAGCGGTTCAAAATATTAAAAATAACATTATTACTAAAGAAAATATCTGGGAAATTAATACAGAGGAAGAATATCATGAAAAAAGCAATTAATAATATTCCATTAGCATTATTGTTGATTTTTGCATTTTATGTACTATTACTTTTGTTAAGAATTAGTAATGGTAATTTTTATTTAGTAGATTCATTAGAATATTTAGAAGCTGCAAAACACTTCTTAAACCACGGTTTTTTCACAGACTTAAGTCCCATTGTTAGCAAAAGACTATTTGTTTATCCTTTGTTTTTATTGCTTTCAATAACCTTTAATCCTTATGTAATTCTGCTCTTTCAGGCTGTTTTATTGTATTTTTCATTTTTCATTTTTTATAAAATTATAGAGCACCATAAAGTTAAACTTAATTTTATTGCAACTAGTTTTATAATAGCGACACCTTCATTGTTTATTTATTCACAATTAGTTATGTCAGAAATAATAGTTTTGTTTTTAGTAACAATGCTGTTTTATCTTTTCATGGTTAACTTTTCCTGGAAAAAAATAAAGTACATACAAATAATATTGGTTCTATTGGCGTTTACAAAACCAGTTTTTTATCCGTTTGTTTTTGTTAATTTTTTTCTGATGCTTTACTATTTTTACAAAGTAAAGCGATTTAATTTTTGGATTTTTTTGCCTGTAACAGCTGTTCTCTTGTATATAAATTACAATGATTATAAATTTGGGAACAAGCATTTTTCATCTATGGAAAATAAAAATCTTATTCATTATAATCTTTATTATTTTAAATCAAGTAGTGAATCTAAACAAGTAGCAGATAATTGGATTTCTGAAATTGACAGAAAAGTCGAAAATTTGAACGATGCACAAAAAAATAAAATCTATAAATCAATAGCAAAAGAAGAAATATCAAATCATTTTTTAGCGTACAGTTGGTATCAATTTTTAACAGGAATTAGAGGTGTAATTGATCCCGGAAGATTTGATTTAATGACTTTTTATAAAAAAGAAGATGGTAAACAAGGTTTTTTAAAAATTTTAAACGGAAATAAGTCTTGGAAAATATTATTTTCAAACACTTCTGTTTTAGTTATTTACTTTTTTTTAATTCCAATTTTTCTGTTTTCATTACTCAAATGGTTCTTTTTTGTTAAATTTTTTGTTTCTAAAAAAAGAGACTTTAGCAACTATTATATTTTAATTTTAATAATTTATTCTGTTTTGGTAACAGGCCCAGTTAACTGTTCTCGTTATATGATGCCTTTGCAGCTAATAATAATAACATTTACACTTTTATCAATCAATAAAAAACACATAAGTGCAAATTAAAACTAAAGCAATTGTAATTTCTAGTTTAAAATTCCAAGAGAAAAGCTTAATAGTTAAGTGCTTCACGCAAACTAACGGAATAAAATCTTATTTCGTAAATAATGCGTTTACGGGGAAAAACAACAAACAAAAAGTTGCTTTTTTTCAACCATTAATGCAGTTAGAAATAGAAGCTACTCATAAAAACAAAGGAACACTCGAAAGGTTCAAAGAAATTAAAATAGCAACTACTTATCAAACCATAAGTTATAATATTTATAAGACTACAATAGTTCTTTTTCTTTCTGAATTTTTGCATCATGCTATAAAAGAAGAAGAGCCAAACGAACCACTATTTGAATATTTAGAAACAGCTTTAATATGGTTAGACAACCATGAAGAAATTTCAGATTTTCATTTAATTTTGTTAATTCAGGTTACCAAATATTTAGGTTTTAATCCAGAAACACCAACTTCAGAAAATAATTATTTTGATTTGTTGGAAGGAATTTTTAATTCCACTCCAAGCGCGACATGTTTAAATGAAGAAGAAACAAATTTGCTTAAAAAATTACTTTTGTTAAAATTAGATAATAACGTAAATTCGTTTTCTTCTGCACAACGCCATGTACTTTTAAAAATAATTATCGAATATTATATTTTAAATGTGGAAGGATTCAAAAAACCAAAATCATTAGACGTTTTTAAAGAAGTGTTTTCTTAACTTAACTTTTGACTTCTAATTTCTGACTTCTGACTTAAATTTATTACTTTCGCATCTTCAATTAAGAATACAACAAAATGAGTACTAAATTCACTGAATACAAAGGACTTAATTTGCCAACTGTGGCATCTGAAGTGCTTGATTTTTGGAAAAAAGAAAACATATTTGAACAAAGTGTAACTTCTCGTGAAGGGAAAGAACCTTTCGTCTTTTTTGAAGGGCCACCTTCAGCAAACGGATTACCTGGTATTCACCACGTAATGGCGCGAGCTATTAAAGATATTTTTTGTCGTTATAAAACGCAAAAAGGATTTCAAGTTAAGCGAAAAGCTGGCTGGGATACGCATGGTTTACCTGTAGAGTTAGGTACCGAAAAAGAATTAGGAATTACCAAAGAAGACATTGGAACTAAAATAACAGTTGCAGAATATAACGAAGCGTGTAAGAAAACCGTTATGCGTTATACCGATGTTTGGAACGACTTGACTGAAAAAATGGGTTATTGGGTAGATATGGAAGATCCATATGTTACATACAAATCCAAATACATGGAAACAGTTTGGTGGCTGTTAAAAGAAATTTATAAAAAAGATTTAATTTACAAAGGTTATACAATCCAACCGTATTCTCCAAAGGCAGGAACAGGTTTGTCTTCTCATGAAGTTAACCAACCAGGTTCTTATAGAGATGTTACCGATACAACTATTGTAGCGCAGTTTAAAGCTATCGAAAGTACATTGCCAAGCTTTTTTCAAGGTTTCGGAACGGTACATTTCATGGCTTGGACAACAACTCCTTGGACGTTACCATCTAATACAGCTTTAACGGTTGGTCCAAAAATAGATTATGTTTTAGTAAAAACATTCAATCAATATACTTTTGAAGCTATCAATGTTGTTTTAGCTAAAAATTTAGTCGGAAAACAATTTGGAAAAGGATTTTTCGCAATTGAAGAAGTAGCGGATTTCGAAAACTATAAAGCAGGAGATAAAAAAATTCCATACCAAATTGTAGCCGAAGGAAAAGGAGCTGATTTAGTAGGAGTTCGTTACGAACAATTAATGCCTTTAGCGTTACCAAATGATAACCCAGAAAATGCATTTAGAGTAATTTCTGGAGATTTCGTTACTACGGAAGACGGAACGGGAATTGTACATACAGCGCCAACTTTTGGAGCAGATGATGCAAAAGTAGCAAAAGAAGCTACACCAGAAGTTCCGCCAATGTTGGTTAAAGATACTAATGATAATTTAGTGCCATTAGTAGATTTACAAGGTAGATTTATTGAAGGTTTAGGTGATTATTCCGGTAAATACGTTAAAAACGAATATTATAACGATGGTGAAGCTCCAGAGCGTTCTGCAGACGTTGAAATAGCTATTCAGTTAAAAGAAGAAAATAAAGCCTTTAAAGTTGAAAAATACGTGCATAGTTATCCACATTGTTGGAGAACTGATAAGCCTATTTTATATTATCCATTAGATTCTTGGTTTGTAAAAGTAACCGAAGTTAAAGATCGTATGTTCGACCTTAACGAAACCATCAATTGGAAACCAAAATCAACTGGTGAAGGACGTTTTGGAAATTGGTTAAAGAATGCTAATGATTGGAACTTATCTCGTTCTCGTTATTGGGGAATTCCATTGCCAATTTGGAGAACAGAAGACGGTACAGAAGAAACATTTGTTGGTTCTGTAGAAGAATTATACAATGAAATTGAAAAAGCAATTGCAGCTGGCGTTCAAAAAGAGAATCCGTTTAAAGGATTTGAAATTGGAAATATGGCGGAATCAAACTATGATTTGGTTGATTTACATAAAAATGTTGTCGATGCAATCACTTTAATTTCTCCTTCAGGTTTACCAATGCAACGCGAAAGCGATTTAATTGACGTTTGGTTCGATTCTGGCTCTATGCCTTATGCACAATGGCATTATCCTTTTGAAAACAAAGAAAAAATTGATGATAACAAAGACTTCCCTGCCGATTTTATTGCGGAAGGTGTAGACCAAACTCGTGGATGGTTTTATACGTTACACGCTATTGGAACGTTAGTTTTTGATAAAGTTGCTTATAAAAATGTAGTTTCAAACGGATTAGTATTAGACAAAAACGGACAGAAAATGTCGAAACGTTTAGGTAATGCTGCAGATCCATTTGAAACTATTTCAGAATATGGTGCCGATGCAACGCGTTGGTACATGATTTCAAATGCAAATCCTTGGGATAACTTAAAATTTGATATTGAAGGAATTGCTGAGGTTCGTCGTAAATTTTTTGGAACTCTTTATAATACGTATTCGTTTTTCTCTTTATATGCAAATATTGACAATTTCAATTATGCTGAAGCAGAAATTCCGTTAGAAGAAAGACCAGAAATTGACCGTTGGATATTATCCGAATTACACACATTAATTAAAGACGTAGATACTTTTTACGCAGAATATGAACCTACAAAAGCAACAAGAGCTATTTCTGATTTCGTACAAGAGAACTTAAGTAACTGGTATGTTCGTCTATGTAGAAGACGTTTCTGGAAAGGTGAATATGCACAAGATAAGATTGCTGCTTACCAAACACTTTATACGTGTTTACTTACTGTGGCTAAGCTTTCAGCTCCTGTTGCACCATTCTTTATGGATAGATTATATCGCGATTTAACGCAGGCAACTGGTACTGAAAACTTTAAAAGTATACACTTAGCAGACTTCCCTATTTCGGTTGAAAACTTTGTTGATAAATCACTTGAAAGTAAAATGCAGAAAGCACAAACTGTTTCTTCATTAGTTTTATCATTACGTAAGAAAGAGATGATTAAGGTGCGTCAACCTTTACAAAAGGTAATGATTCCGGTACTTGATGAGAATCAACGTGCTGAAATTGAAGCAATTTCTGATCTTATTATGGCGGAAGTTAATGTTAAAGAAGTAACCTTAATTGATGACGCATCGGGTGTTTTAGTAAAGCAAATTAAGCCAAATTTCAAAACTTTAGGGCCGCGCTTTGGGAAAGACATGGGCTTGATTTCCAAAGCAATACAAGGATTCTCACAAGAGCAGATTAATATAATAGACAAAGAAGGTAGTTTAACATTAGATATTTCGGGAAAAAGTATTAATTTAACATCCGAAGACGTTGAGATTCTATCACAAGATATTCCAGGCTGGTTAGTAGCTAGCTCAAACGGAATAACGGTTGCTCTAGATGTTACTATTACCGAAGAGTTGCGTAATGAAGGAATAGCAAGAGAACTAGTAAATAGAATTCAAAATATTCGTAAAGATTCTGGTTTTGAAGTAACAGATAAAATAAAAGTTCAAATTCAAAATAATGAAGTAATTGAAAAAGCTGTAAAGGCAAATATCGATTATATCAAATCAGAAACTTTAACAAACGAACTAATTTTTAATGGCCAAATAGATAATGGTATAGAAATTGAGTTTGATGAGTTAAAAACATTAATATTAATTTCAAAATAACGGAATTATGGTAGAAGAAAAATTAAGATATTCAGATGCTGATTTAGCAGAATTCAAGGAATTAATCCTTGCAAAAATAAATAAAGCACAAGCTGATTTAGATTTAATCAAAAGTGCTTATATGAATGATTCAAACAATGGTACTGATGATACATCACCTACCTTTAAAGCGTTTGAAGAAGGAAGCGAAACAATGTCTAAAGAAGCAAATTCGCAATTAGCAATTCGTCAAGAAAAGTTTCTTCGTGATTTAAAAAACGCACTTTTCCGTGTAGAAAGCAAAACGTATGGCGTTTGTAAAGTAACAGGGAAATTAATTAGTAAAGAACGTTTAAAAGTAGTTCCACATGCAACTATGAGTATAGAAGCAAAGAACTTACAACGTTAATCTTTATATAAAAATTGACTAACGCTCCAATAGGAGCGTTTTTTATTGTGTAAAATACTTACTTTTGTCAAAAAAAAGCAATAATGTCTTTAAAAAGAGCTTATTTATTAGTTGTTCTTGTATTGTTAATAGATCAAATATCAAAGATTTATATCAAAACACATTTTTTCATAGGGGAATCGATCAATGTTTTAGGACTAGATTGGTTTCGTATTCATTTTATTGAAAATGAAGGAATGGCTTGGGGAGCTGTTATTCCTGGAGAATATGGGAAGTTAATTCTGACTCTTTTTAGAATTGGTGCTGTGTTTGGAATTGGTTGGTGGTTGTGGGATTCGGTCGTTAGAAAACAATCTAATTTTTTAATTGTTGCCATTTCTTTAATACTTGCAGGAGCGGTAGGTAATATTTTAGATTCTGTTTTTTACGGCGTAATTTTTGACGATAGCTACCACCAAGTAGCTACTCTTTTTGCACATGAACCATACGGAAGCTGGTTTTATGGCGAAGTCGTAGATATGTTTTATTTTCCTATTTGGGACGGTATTTTGCCTTCTTGGTTACCAATTTGGGGTGGAAAACACTTTACTTTTTTCAACGCAATTTTTAATATTGCAGATATAGCTATTTCTACAGGTGTTGGAATTTTAATTGTATTTAATAAAAAAGCATTTGGTCCTGAAAAGGAAAATGATGAAGCTTTGATTGAGAATTAAAAACAAATAACTCCTTCACACGTCACACAAAAATCCAATTTCACGTCGTTTTCAAAGACATCTTCAATTAAATTTTCAGGTTCAAAGAATGAAAGGCCAATTTTAATAACATCGGGTTTGCATTCGTTAAGAAACTTGTCGTAAAATCCTTTTCCGTAGCCAACTCTGTTTCCTAGTTTGTCATAGGCTAAAAGCGGCACAAAAACCACATCAATCATTTCTGTTGGAACCCTTAAACCATTAATTGGTTCTGGAATACTGTATTCATTTTTCTTGATTTTGGTGTTATCAGTCAACAAAAAATGAACCATAGAAGTAGTAGCAAAATCACTTTTCGAAATAATAATTTCTTTGTCTTTTGCTTGTAAAATATTTAAAAGATATTCAGAGTTTACTTCTTTTTGCTCTTCAATAGGTAAAAACAAATGATAATAGGTTTTGTCCCAAATATCCATTTTCACCAATTGATTCGCTATCGTCAAACTTTTTTCTTCAATTTCTTCTAAAGAAAGTTTTTTTCTTGCTTCTTTATATTTTTTTCTTGCCCCTTTCTTAATCATTCTCTAAAACTGTTGAAATATGAAAAATAGCATCGCCTTGGTACACAATTGCAGCATCATTTACGTTTATTAAATAACCATCATTAGGTGCTTTAACGTTATGTTCTACTTTTCCAAAAGGATCTGAAATTGTTGCTAAAATATCGCCTTTATTTACAAAACTTCCAGCTTTTACTAAGCCAATGAACATTCCAGAAAAAGTTGCTCTAATCCATGTTGATTTTTCTATGAATAATGTGTCATCATAAGTAAAATCTGCTTCTTTTTTAGGGCTTAACATGTCTAAATGTGCAAGAAAACGCTTTGCTCCATCAACTCCAACTTCTGTAATTTCAGTATTTAAGTCTAATGATTTTCCACCTTCAAAAAGCAACATTTTTACGCCTAATTTTGTGGAAGCATTTCTAAACGAACCTTGTATGTTTTTAGAATAAAGAGTAAACGGTGCGTTAAAAACTTTTGCAAGTTCTTTTAATTCTTTATTATTTGGGACAATTCGAATTTGAGCTGCATTGAAACGACTTGCGCCACCAGCATGAAAATCTACTGCATAATCTATATTAGGAATAACCTCTTTTACTAAAAAGTGCGCAAACCTACTTGCTAAAGAACCGTTTTTACTTCCTGGGAAAACACGATTTAAATCTCGTCCATCAGGAAATTGACGACTTTGATTTACAAATCCAAAAATGTTGATAATTGGAATACAAATAATGGTTCCACATTTTGGTTTGTTTATTTTATTGATGATTAATTGACGCACAATTTCAGTTCCGTTAATTTCATCACCGTGCAAACCGGCACTAAATAACACTATCGGACCTTCAATTTTAGAACGTTCAATAATTATTGGAATTTTAAGCTTTGTCATTGTGTGTAATTTTGCAATTTCCACTTCAATAATTTTGCTTTCACCTGGTAAAACGGTCTCGCCTAAAAGCTCAATTAGGTTGTTACTTTTCATAAGTCAAAAATATGTGTTAAAAGTAGTGATTTCAAGATTAGAAAATAGTGGTAGAATAAAAATCTATGTAAATTTGTGAATTAAGTACTATATTTAATCAATGTCTACAACAAATCTCGAACTTCAAATACAAACCTTGCCCGATAATCCTGGCGTATATCAATACTTTGATAAAGACGACAAGATTTTATACGTTGGTAAAGCTAAGAATCTTAAAAAAAGAGTATCGAGTTATTTTACTAAAAGTCACGACAATTATAAAACAGCTGTTCTTGTAAAAAAAATTGTTTCCATAAAACACATTGTTGTTGCCACGGAAACAGATGCATTGTTGTTAGAAAATAATTTAATTAAAAAATTACAACCACGATATAACATTCTGCTTAAAGATGATAAAACTTATCCTTGGATTTGCATAAAAAACGAACCTTTTTCAAAAATTTTCCCGACAAGGAGAGTAACAAAAGATGGTTCAGAATACTATGGCCCTTACACTAATTTTAAAATCGTAAATACGATTTTAGAAATGATCAAAGAGTTATATCCACTACGAACATGTAATTATGATTTGTCTTTTGGAAATATAAAATCTGGAAAATATAAAGTTTGTTTAGAATATCATATTGGTAATTGTAAAGGGCCTTGTGAAGGATTAGAATCTTTAGAAAATTATCAAAAACAAGTGGAGGCCATTCGCCAAATTTTGAAAGGAAATTTTAAAGACAGTTTAAAAGAATTTAAAATTCAAATGAAGGGTTTTGCAGAAGATATGGAATTTGAAGCAGCTCAAAAAATAAAAGAAAAAATTCAAGTTTTAGAGAATTACCAATCAAAATCTACAATTTTAAACCCTAAACTGTCTAGTATTGATGTGTTTTCAATTGTATCAGATGAAGCAATGGCCTATGTGAATTTTTTACAAATTTCTCACGGTGCAATTGTGCGATCGCATACCATGGAAATTAAAAAGAAATTAGACGAAACAGATGAAGAAATACTCGAATTAGCTGTTGTGGAACTTCGGGAACGATTTAAGTTATTGTCTAGAGAAATTATTTTGCCTTTTCCGTTATCATTGGGCGAAAACCTTAAAATTACAGTTCCACAATTAGGAGATAAAAAACAGGTTTTAGATTTGTCCATTCGAAATGCTAAATATTATAGAATGGATCAGTTGAAACAAATCAAAATTGTAGATCCAGATAGGCATGCGACTAGGATTATGGTACAAATGAAAAAAGATTTACGTCTTTCGGTAGAGCCAAGACATATAGAATGTTTTGATAATTCAAATATTCAGGGAACAAATCCGGTTGCTGCATGTGTGGTTTTTAAAGATGGAAAACCAAGTAAAAAGGATTACCGCCATTTTAATATAAAAACAGTTGAAGGTCCAGATGACTTTGCCTCTATGGAAGAAGTGGTTTACAGAAGATACAAACGATTGTTAGACGAGAAAGAACCGTTACCACAATTGATTATTATTGATGGCGGAAAAGGACAATTATCATCTGCTTTAAAAAGTTTAGATGATTTAGGTTTGCGCGGAAAAATTGCCATTGTTGGAATCGCAAAGCGTTTAGAAGAGTTGTTTTATCCAGATGATCCTATTCCTTTATATTTAGATAAAAAATCAGAAACTTTAAAAATTATTCAACAACTAAGAAATGAAGCGCATCGATTTGGAATAACCCATCATAGAGATAAGAGAAGTAAAGCTGCCTTAACAAATTCGTTAGAATCGATTTCTGGAATTGGAGAAAAAACAATGATAACGTTGCTAAAACATTTCAAAAGTGTTAAAAGATTGCAATTAGCAACAGAAAAAGAAATATCAGAGGTTGTGGGGCTTTCAAAAGCGAAAAAAATTACCGAATTTTACAAAACGATTCAACAGTAAAAAATTTATGAAAAAAATAATCTTGTTTTTAAGCCTACTAATGATCTCCCAAATCAGCTTTGCACAAGATTCAATAACAAAAAATAAAAAGCCAAAAATTGGACTTGTTCTTAGCGGAGGAGGCGCAAAAGGATTGGCTCATATTGGTGTGCTAAAAGTAATAGATTCCTTAGGTATAAAAATAGATTACATTGGAGGAACAAGTATGGGTGCTATTATTGGCGGACTTTATGCTTCGGGTTACAGCGCTACTGAATTAGACTCCATATTTAAACTTGTAGATGCGGATGCTTTATTACAAGATTTTACACCTAGAGATTCTAAAACTTTCTATGAGAAAAGAAACGATGAAATCTACGCTGTTACACTTCCTTTTAAAAATTTTAAATTAAGTCTTCCATCTGCTTTATCAAAAGGATTTTATAATTTTAATTTGCTTTCGAGGCTTACAATGCATGTTAGCGATATAAAAGATTTTAAAAAACTACCAATTCCTTTTTTTTGCATAGCAACGGATGTTGAAAGCGGCGAAGAAATAATTCTTGAAAGCGGCGTTTTAGCTAAAGCTATGGTTGCTAGTAGCGCATTACCTACTTTATATAACCCAATTGAAATTGAGGAAAAACTATTAGTTGATGGTGGTGTAGTAAATAATTATCCTGTTGAAGTTTTAAGAAAAAAAGGCGCAGACATTGTAATAGGTGTTGATGTGCAAGAAGGTTTAAAAACTAAAGAAAATTTAAATGGCGTAGCAAATGTATTGTCGCAAATTTCAAATTTAGCTACTCTTGAAAAAATGAAAGAAAAAATAGAGCTTACAGATATATATATAAAACCAGACATAAGAGCATATTCAATAATTTCATTTGAAAAAGGACAAGAAATAATTTTAGAAGGTGTAAAAGCTACAAACAAAGAAATTACTTCTTTGAAAAAACTAACCAGTAATTACAAAAAGCCGTTTTTGAACTTATTTAAAAAAGATAGTATTCAAATAGGAAATATTCATACTGGAAATCTAAGAAACTACACAAGATCTTATGTTTTAGGAAAGCTAAGATTTAAGCCAAACTCAACTATTCGATATAAGAACTTTAAAAAAGGGATGAATAATTTAAATGCATCTCAAAACTTCGATGCTATTTTTTATTCTTTTGAAAACAATCAAGAAAAGAAAGATTTAATAATTGAGGTCAAAGAAAAAGAGGTTAATACTTTTTTAAAATTTGGGGCTCATTATGATGGTCTTTTTAAAAGCGGAGCATTAATTAATTTCACACAAAAAAAATTACTGACAAAAAATGATGTTTTTTCATTTGATTTAGTTTTAGGTGATAATTTTAGATACAATTTAAATTATTACATAGACAATGGATTTCACTGGAGTATAGGCTTAAATTCAAAGCTTTATACATTTAATAAAAATGCACCTAAATTATTATTAGAGGTTGGCGAAGGAATAAACACTATAAATGTTGATTATTCAGATATGTCTCACCAATTCTATATACAAACTGTTTTTGCTCAAAAAGGTTCTATTGGTGCAGGAGCAGAATTAAAACACTTAAAAATTAAATCAGAGACATTAGCAGCGAGCAATTCTGTTTTTGATAAAAGTGATTACATGTCGTTATTTGGATTTGCAAAGTTTGACTCTTTTGATAAAAAATATTTTCCCAAAAAAGGAGGTTATTTTAACGGGGAAATAAAATCTTTTGTTTATTCAAAAAACTACAATGATAATTATGACAATTTTTCTATTGTTAAAGCAGATATGGCAATAGTTCAAACTTTTTTCAACAAAATAACATTGAAAGCCCAATCAGAAGGAGGCTTTGCAATAGGAGAAAGAAGTGTTGGAGTGTTCGATTTTGCAATTGGAGGTCATGGTTTTACAAATGTAAATAACATTAGACCATTTTTAGGCTATGATTTTTTAGACTTAATTGGAGACAGTTATATAAAGGGGAGTGTAGTAGTAGATTATACATTAATTAAAAAACACCATGTAAATTTTACCGCAAACTTTGCTAACATCGGAACTAATATTTTCGAAAACGACACTTGGATTTCTAAACCCAAATATTCGGGTTATGGTTTTGGTTACGGTTATGAAACTGTAATTGGTCCAATTGAGATAAAACATTCATGGTCACCAGAAACTCGCAAACATTTTACTTGGTTTACTGTTGGTTTTTACTTTTAATAATTAGATTTTTTTTACGATATTTGTGTAATGAAAAATTGGAACGGATTATTAGCCTATCTAAAATTCCTTATCAAGAGAAATCCTGAATGAGTAATTTAATATGTCAATTAATCAATTAGCCAAAATGTCAATAATTATATATTGACGTGTTTTCTAATTGACATATCAATTATTGTCTTAATTAAACACTTTAAAAAATGCCAATATATCATAAATTAGGTGATTTTCCGCAAAAACGTCATACTCAATTTGAAAAACCAGACGGCGGATTATATTACGAACAGCTTTTTGGTACAGAAGGATTTCATGGACATTCTTCATTATTATATCATGTTCATAGACCGACGCAAGTAAAAGAAATTACAAAATCATATTCTGTTGAACCAAAAATTGCAATTGGTAAAAACATTAAATCCTTATTATTAAAAGGTTTTGAATTAAAACCAGCTGACGATTTTTTAGAAAGCAGAAAAGACATGTTGGTTAATCGCGATTGCATTATAGGATTAGCAGCGCCAAAAAAATCATTACGTTCTTATTTTTATAAAAATGCCGATGCAGACGAAATGATATTTATCCATAAAGGTTCAGGGAAACTTAGAACTATGATGGGAAATATTGATTTTGAATATGGTGACTATCTTATTATTCCTCGTGGAATGATTTATCAAATCGATTTCAATACCGAAGAAAATAGATTGTTTTATGTGGAATCATACGCGCCTTTTTATACACCAAAAAGATATAAAAACGAATCGGGTCAACATTTAGAACATGCTCCATTTTGTGAAAGAGATTTCAAATTACCATCTGAAATAGAAACTTTTGATGAAAAAGGAGATTTCTTAATCAAAATCAAAAAAGAAGGAATGATGCATGAAGTGGTTTATGCAACCCACCCTTTTGATGTTATAGGTTGGGATGGATATAATTTTCCTTATGCTTTTTCAATTCATAATTTCGAACCAATAACGGGTCGAGTGCATCAACCGCCACCGGTGCACCAAACTTTTGAAACGGCTACTTTTGTAGTATGTTCATTTGTGCCAAGATTATATGATTATCATCCAAAATCAATTCCTGCGCCATATAATCATAGTAACATAGATTCTGATGAGGTTTTGTATTATGTAGATGGTGATTTCATGAGCAGAAACAATATTGAACAAGGTCATATTACCTTACATCCAAAAGGAATTCCGCACGGACCAGCGCCAGGTGCAATGGAAAGAAGCATTGGTCATACAGAAACAGCAGAATTAGCGGTTATGGTGGACACTTTCCGTCCGCTAATGGTAACAGAAGAAGCCATGGGAATAGACGATGGCCAATATTACAAATCTTGGGTAGAATAAATAAATACAACTTTAGGTGATTTTAATCGCCTTAAAATAAAATAATATGTCAGAAAATTTAAAATCAGTAAACTACGGTTTAGAAAAAATATTTGAAGGAGCACAAGATTTCCTTCCTTTGTTAGGAACAGATTATATTGAGTTTTATGTAGGTAATGCAAAACAAGCAGCACATTTTTATAAAACAGCATTTGGATTTCAATCACTTGCATATGCAGGTTTAGAAACAGGTGTAAGGGACAGGGCTTCTTATGTTTTAAAACAAGATAAAATCCGTTTGGTGTTAACCACAGCGTTAAATAGTGAATCACCTATTGGAGAACATGTAAAAAAGCATGGTGATGGAGTTAAAGTAATTGCACTTTGGGTGGAAGATGCGCGTTCGGCATTTGAAGAAACTACAAAACGAGGAGCAAAACCTTATTTTGAACCAATGGTAGAAAAAGATGAAAATGGAGAAGTAGTTCGTGCTGGGATTTATGGTGCTTACGGCGAAACAGTTTTTATTTTTGTGGAACGTAAAAACTATAACGGAATCTTTATGCCGGGCTATAAAGAATGGAAATCGGACTACAATCCTGAATCAGTTGGATTAAAATTTATCGACCATATGGTTGGAAATACAGGATGGAATAGAATGAATGAAGCGGTAAAATGGTTTGAAGACGTAATGGGGTTTGTAAACTTCCTTTCTTTCGACGACAAACAAATTACTACAGAATATTCAGCTTTAATGTCTAAAGTAATGTCTAATGGAAATGGTAGAATTAAATTTCCAATTAATGAGCCTGCGAATGGAAAAAAACGTTCGCAAATCGAAGAATATTTAGATTTTTACGAAGGCGAAGGAGTACAACATATTGCAGTAGCTACGGACGATATTATTACAACAGTTGCAGATATGCGTTCAAGAGGAATAGAGTTTTTAAGCACGCCACCTCAAGCATATTATGATGCAATACCAGATCGTTTAAAAGATCACATGCATAAATTTAAAGAAGATATTAATGAACTTCAAAAATTAGGTATTATGATTGATGCTGATGAAGAAGGTTATTTATTGCAAATTTTCACGAAGCCTATTGAAGACAGACCAACATTGTTTTTTGAAGTAATTCAAAGAATGGGGGCTAGAGGTTTTGGTGCGGGTAACTTTAAAGCACTTTTTGAGTCAATCGAAAGAGAACAAGCATTGAGAGGAACATTGTAAAAAAGAATAATAACTGAGAATATAACAACAAAAACAACTAATAATAAATGTATTTTGTGTTAAATGTGTTAAAGTTTGTTTTTTTCTAAGAAATATGTAAAAGATTAATACCTTTGCACTCGCAAAAATGAGGGAGTAGTTACCTTTATTTATTGTAAGTAAATTTTCATAATTTATAGTTTTTTGGTTGGTTAATAGCATAAAAACTCAGTCATTCATTTGACTGGGTTTTTTTGTTTTAGTATTTTTGGAACAGAAATTGCATTTCAATTATTCTAAAAAGAATAAATTATGAAAAAGATAGCACTATTAACATTGATATTTATTACTACAAACTCTTTTGTAGGACAAGATGAAGCTTTTACGACAGGAGAATGGATTAAACTTAGAATTCATTATGGGCTGGTAAATGCTGGCTATGCAACTTTAGAAGTTAAAGATGCTGTTAGAGATAACAAAAAAGTCCATCATGTTGTAGGGAAAGGCTATACTGTAGGGATGGCAAAATTTTTCTTTAAAGTTGAAGATGATTACCAAAGTTTTTTTGATAAAGAAACAAATAAGCCGTATCAGTTTTTAAGAAAAATTGACGAAGGAGGATATACTAAACACCAAGAAGGTTTTTTTAATCAAGATAGTAACTTAGTTACTGTTAAAGATTATAAGAATAACACGCAAAAAACATTCCCGGTTTCAGAAAATATTCAAGACATTGTATCTTCTTTCTATTATTTAAGAAATCATCCACAAATTAATAAATTAAAAGTTGGTGAATCAATTGCTATTGATATGTTTTTTGACGACGAATCCACAAAATTTAAGTTAAAATTTATTGGTAGAGAAGATATAAAAAGTAAATTTGGAAAAGTTTCTTGTATGGTATTTAAACCATTAGTACAAGCAGGAAGAGTTTTTAAAGAAAACGAGAGTGTAACGGTTTGGATATCAGATGATGAAAACCGAATACCAATTCGTGTTCAAGCGAGTTTAGCTGTTGGTTCTTTAAAAGCAGATTTAGATTCATTTAAAGGTTTAAAAAGTACATTAAAAGTTAAAGAAAGATATTAATGGAATTAGAAAAATATAAAGATCATTTAGAAAAACTTGATCAAAAATATTCCGATTTAAATCAAAATACTGGAACTTATTTAGAAGGGTTATTGTGGTCTAAGCCAATAACATATTGGGACTATATCCAAACTGATGCCCTTCTAAACTTACAGACTCAAAGAACAACCTTGCCTGATGAGATGGTATTTATTATGTACCATCAAGTTAATGAATTACTATTCAAAATGATTCTTTGGGAAATTGATCAAGTTTGTCATTGTGAAAATATTAAAACAGATTTTTTTACAGAACGTTTAATGAGAATTTCACGTTATTTCGATATGCTCACCACTTCATTTGATATTATGGGTGACGGTATGGAAATTGAACAATATATGAAATTTCGTAATACGTTAACTCCTGCAAGTGGTTTTCAAAGTGCACAATATAGATTGATAGAGTTTTCTTCAACAGACCTAATTAATCTTATAGATTATAGGTTTAGGGCTACAATTGATAGAGACACACCATATTCTCACGCTTTTGAGCATTTATATTGGCAAGCGGCAGGGAAAGACCATAAAACTGGTGAAAAATCATTACTTCTTTTAGGGTTTGAGAAAAAATATAAAGATGAATTTCTTCGCTATATGGAAGAGTATAATACGATTAATATTTTGCAGAAATTCAAACAACTACCAGCAGAAGATCAAAAAAATGCAGAGTTAGTAAAAGCTATGCGTCATTATGACTATACGGTAAATATAACTTGGGTTATGGGTCATCTTAATGCTGCAAGAAAATATATTGGAGATGGAGATGCAACTGGTGGAAGTGATTGGAAAAAATACATGCATCCAAAGTACCAAAGAAGAATCTTTTTTCCAGAATTATGGTCGGAAGAAGAAATTAAGAATTGGGGAGAAGGTTTATAAAAATTAAAAAATAACAGCTTGAAATACTTATCTATTTTATTTACATTACTATTATTAATCTCTTGTGAAAAAAAAGAGAATGGTAAGTCAGTAACAGTAAAACCAGAAAAAAAAGAAGTAATAATAAAAGAATACGGTCTAACTTTTAATGATTTTAAAGTAATAAGAGATACCATAAGGTCAGGAGATACTTTTGGAACTATCCTAGAAAAACAAACTCTACCAGATAGTTTAAATGTACATCAAATAACTCAAAAGGTAAAGGATTCATTCAATTTAAGAAGTATTAAAGCTGGCAAACCATATATAGTTTTCTTAGATAAAAATAAGCCTAATAAAATACAGGCTTTTGTTTACATAAAAGACAGAATAAACTACACATTAATAGATTTTAGAGATTCTATCAGAGTAGAAAATAAGCACAAACCAACTACAATTAAGAGAAGAACAATTGCTGCTAATATTGATGGTTCGCTTTCGGAAACATTAGACAAAGCAGGAGTAAGCGCTTCATTAGCACCTAAATTAGCAAGTATTTATGCGTATTCTATAGATTTTTTTAAAATTCGTAAAGGAGATAATTTTGCCGTAACTGTATATGAAAAATTTATTGAAGACTCTATATATGTTGGAGTTGAAAGAATAGAATCTTCTTTTTTTGAACATAAAGGGAAACGATATTATGCCTTTCCTTATAAAACTTCTGAATCTCAGAAATCAGAAAGTTATTATGACGAGAATGGTAGAGGTTTAAAAAGCATGTTTCTTAAAGCGCCTTTAGACTTCTTTAGAATATCATCAAAATTTTCAGGTAGAAGGTTTCATCCAGTACAACAAAGATGGAAAGCACACAACGGTACTGATTATGCCGCAGCTCACGGAACACCTATAAAATCAACAGCTTCTGGAGTAGTTGAAAAAGCAGGTTACACAGGAGGAAATGGAAATTATGTAAAAGTGAAACATAATGGAACATATTCTACACAATACTTACACATGTCAAAAATATTAGTAAGAAGAGGACAGCATGTAAGTCAAGGTCAAATCATTGGAAAAGTTGGTAGCACCGGATTAGCAACAGGACCACATGTATGTTATCGTTTTTGGAAAAATGGAGTTCAGGTTGACCCTTTAAGGCTAAAATTACCAAATACTGAGCCGATGAAGGCTAATGAAAAAGAAAAATATTTAGCACATATAAAACCATTAAAAGTAGAGTTAGATAAAATAGTAGCTAAGAAATAAATGACTTTACCTGTAATAAACCCTACCACAACAAACGCTTGGCATAAGCTTCAAGAACACTTTTTAGAAATAGAAAATGTGGAAATGAAGGATATGTTCTCTATAGATGTTTTAAGAACAGAAAAATTCCATATAAAATGGGATAATTTCCTATTGGATTATTCTAAGAATAAATTAGATAACAAAACTATTGAGTTATTAGTTGAGTTAGCTGATGAGGTAGGTTTAAAACAAGCTATAAATTCCTATTTTAATGGAATAAAAATTAATGAAACAGAAGACAGGTCGGTTCTTCATATGGCTTTAAGAGCTAATAGTAAAGAGATTTACAATGTAAACGGTGTAAATGTTGTTCCTGAGGTTTATAGTGTGAAAGAAAGAATGAAATCTTTTACTACTCAAATTTTAGAAGGTGAGTTAAAAGGATTTTCAGGCAAAAATTTTACAGACGTTATAAATATTGGCATTGGTGGTTCAGACCTTGGTCCTTCAATGGTTGTAGAAGGTTTGAAATTTTATAAAAACCACCTAAATGCACATTTTATATCTAATGTAGATACAGATTATGTGCAAGAAGTTTTAAAAAGCTTAAACCCAGAAACAACATTAATTGTCGTGGTTTCTAAAACCTTTACAACAAAAGAAACCATTTCAAATGCATTAACTGTTAAACACTGGCTTTTAAATGCCGCTAAAGATAAAAGCATAATTAATCATTTTGCTGCGGTAACTTCCGGAACCCAAAATGCTTTAGATTTCGGGATTCAAACCAATGCAATTTTTCCAATTTGGGATTGGGTTGGAGGAAGATTTTCTGTTTGGAGCGCAGTAGGATTGTCTATAAGTTTAAACTTAGGCTTTTCTAATTTCGAAAAATTATTGTCAGGAGCAAACAAGATGGATTTACATTTTAAAGAAACTCCTTTTCAGAAAAACATACCTGTTTTATTAGCATTAATAGGTATTTGGTATAATAATTTTTTTAAAGCAGAAACTGAAGCAATAATTCCATATTCACAATATTTGCAAAAATTTGCACCTTATTTACAGCAAGGCGTAATGGAAAGTAATGGAAAGAACATCGATAGAAATGGCAAGGAGGTTAATTATCAAACCAGCACTATTGTTTGGGGAGAACCAGGAACAAATGCGCAACACGCTTTTTTTCAGTTATTACACCAAGGAACAAAACTAATTCCAGTTGATTTTATAGGTTTTAAGAATTCATTGTACCAAAACAAAGCGGAGCATAATGAATTTATGGCTAACTTTTTTGCACAATCGGAAGCTTTGTTAATGGGAAAATCTAAAGAAAGTGTAGATAAGGAACTTGATAGTTTTAATTTGTCCTTAGAAGAAAAAGAAAAACTAACACCTTACAAAGTTTTTAAAGGGAATAAGCCTTCAAATACTATCTTAATAGATAAACTAACGCCAGAGAACTTGGGTTCTTTAATAGCTATTTATGAACATAAAATATTTGTACAAGGTATTGTTTGGAATGTTTTTAGTTATGATCAATGGGGTGTAGAATTAGGAAAAAAATTGGCAACATCAATAGCAGAAGAGTTGGGCAATAAATCGATTAACAATCATGATGCTTCTACTTCGTTTTTATTAAAAAATTTTCTAGAAGACTAATTGTTAATCACATTGATTGTTTCTTAATTAGGTAAGTTAATAAATTACTATATTTGTTATACTAAAAAATAAATATTATGTATCAAACTATTCAATCCGCACATTCTATTTTTGCTTATATTGTATTGGCTATTCTATTTTTAGCATCTGTAAATGCAATAGCAGGAATTGTTTCTAAAAAAATATTTACTGCAAAAGATTTAAGAATTTCTCTTTTTGCGCTAATTCTTTCTCATTTTCAATTATTAATAGGTTTTATTTTATATTTTGTATCTCCATTAGGCTCTGCATCTTTAGGAAATATGGAAAAAACATTTCGATTAACATCATTAGAACATCCTTTAATGGTTATTATTGGTATTGCACTAATAACTATTGGTTGGTCTAAACATAAAAAAGAGGAAAGTAATAATGGTAAATTTAAAAAAATAGCATTATTTTATTCTTTAGGGTTTATAATGATAGCATCAAAAATTCCTTGGGCAAACTGGTTTAATTAACTGGTATTGTTTTTGAAATCCTATTGTAAATATTTCAAAGATGCATAAACTATTAAAAATTATTTTTATAATTATTTTAGGCAGTTTTGCCTTAAGTTTTACTATAGAAAAAAGAGTTTGTAGTTTAAAAACATGGAATTATGACACCAATGATTCAATTCAAAATAAGGAAAAAAAGTTTTTTAAAAAAAACGCTCACGCTTCTTATTATTCAGACAAGTTAAATGGTAGAAAAACGGCTAACGGCGAAAAATTTGACAACACAAAATACACTGCAGCACATAAAAAATTAAAATTTGGAACTAAAGTAAAAGTTACAAATACAGTTAACAATAAGTCTGTTATTGTAACTATTAACGATAGAGGACCTTTTACTAAAGGAAGAGAAATTGATTTAACTAAGAAAGCTTTTATGGAAATAGCAAAAAATAAACAGCGTGGTGGGTTAATTGTGCATTTAGAAATTGTAGATTAGTTTACCAGTTTTTAAACGAATTTTTACTTAAATGGGAATTATAATATTTAATATTGCCTGTTACTTCTTCGCCAAGCCAATTTGGTTTTTCAAAAATTTCATTTTCCTTGTTTAATTCTACTTCTGCAATTATTAAACCTTCATTTTCTTTAGTAAATACATCTACTTCATAAATGTGAGAACCTACAATTACATCATATCTTGTTTTATCAATAACTCCTTTCTCACAAAGTTTTAATAATTGTTCCGCTTCTTCTAAAGGTATTTCCTTTTCCCATTCATATCTACTTAAGCCACTTTCATTACTTTTTCCTTTTATTGTCAGATACCCTTTAAAGCCTTTTATCCTAACCCTAACCGTTCTTTCAGAAGAAGACGACAAATAACCTTGAACAATACGATTGTGTCTTGTAGCGTCTTTTATAAAGGCATTTGAGGTAACTAAAAACTTTCGTTCTATTTCTATCATTTTAAATGTTTTTCAAATTATAAGCTGTTTTGAGAATAGTACTCAAAGATATTATAAATTTGTAAGATGGAGGAAACTGTACTTCGAAAAATTATTCATGTAGATATGGATGCATTTTATGCATCGGTAGAACAAATGGATTTTCCCGAATTAAGAGGAAAGCCTTTGGCAGTAGGCGGAAATGAAACAAGAGGTGTTGTAAGTGCTGCGAGTTATGAAGCAAGAAAATTTGGTGTACGAAGTGCAATGAGTGGTATTCAAGCAAAACGAAATTGTCCAGATCTTATTTTTGTACCGCCAAGATTTGACAGATATAAAGAAATTTCCAAAAAAATCAGAAAAATATTTTTCGATTATACAGATTTGGTGGAGCCACTTTCCTTAGATGAAGCTTATTTAGACGTTACCATTAATAAAAAAAATAACCCAAGCGCATCTTTAATTGCTCAAGAAATTAGAGAACGTATTTTTAAAGAAGTTGGACTTACAGCTTCAGCAGGAATTTCAGTAAATAAGTTTGTTGCTAAAATTGCTTCCGATTTTAATAAACCAAACGGTCAAAAAACGGTTAATCCGGATGAAGTTTTAGAGTTTCTAGAAAAACTAGATATTAAAAAATTCTACGGAATTGGTAAAGTAACTGCCGATAAAATGTACCAGCTTGGTGTTTTTACCGGTTTTGATTTGAAACAGAAATCGATTGAGTTTTTAGAAAAACATTTTGGAAATAGTGGCAAGCATTATTACCACATTGTAAGAGGAATTCATAATAGTAGTGTAAAACCAAATAGAAAAGTAAAATCAGTAGGTGCAGAACGAACTTTTAATGAAAACTTATCGTCTGAAATTTACATGGAAGATAGATTATTTAATATAGCAACGGAGCTTGAGCGCCGGTTGCATAAATACAAAATATCTGGAAAAACAATTACTTTAAAAATAAAATATTCAGACTTTACATTGCAAACAAGAAGTAAAACCTTGCAATACTTTATTGCCGATAAAGATTTAATATTTGACGTTGCAAAAGCACTTTTGTACCAAGAAAAACTGAAAAATTCCGTACGATTATTAGGAATAGCAGTAAATAATTTAAATAATGAAGAAAAGAAAGCGAAAGAAATGCCTAAAAGTGTTTCAGTGCAACTTTCGTTTGATTTTAAAAATTAAAAAACCCTGCAATTGCAGGGTTTTTTAAAATCTATATTTATAAAAAATTAATCTCTACTAGAAAGTTTAGAAAGCAAACGTAAAAACTCAACGTATAGCCAAACCAACGTAATCATTAATCCCATAGCGCTAAACCATTCCATATATTTTGGCATTTGTTTTTCAGCTCCTTTTTCAATTTCATCAAAATCTAGAAATAAATTTAAAGCCGCAATAATAATAACAAATACACTAATTCCTATACTCATTAACGAGTTTCCTTGGTGTACTGGTGTAAAATTAATAAAAAACGAAAGTACCCATGAAAGTAAATAATACGTAAAAATTGCTAAAGTTGCAGCTATTATTACAGATTTGAAACGCTCTGTAACTTTTACAATTCTGTATTTATAAAGTGCAAAACAAACAATAAATGTAATAAAAGTACAACTTACTGCCTGAATTACTATTCCAGGATATGCAGCTTCAAAAAAAGCAGAAATCCCGCCTATAAATAACCCTTCAAACAATGCATAGCCTGGTGCTATATAGGGTGAAGTATGTGGTTTAAACGAAGCTATTAAAACTAAAATAAAACCTATAACAGCACCTCCAATTGTAAAAATCATTGGATTATAACCATTAAATGTCATCCACCAAGTAATGCAAGCAGTTGAGAGCAACATAAACAGCAAAGCAAAACTTTTGTTCATTGCTCCATTTACGGTCATTATATTATCATAATCTATGATTGAAGCTTCTTCTGATTTACTTGTATTTGTAAACGCTTTACTTCCTAAAAACGGATTTTTTGATTCGAATTTCATATGTTAATAATTTCCTTTGTATTAGTTTATTTCAGAGACTCTTAATGTGTTTACCATTCCTTTTTTAACAATTGGCATTGCAGCAAGGTTTATTACCATATCACCTGCTCCTACATGACCACTTTTTTTACATATTAAATTAATGTCTTCAATAGTGTCATCTGTACTCACAAACTTATCATAAAAAAAAGCTTTTACTCCCCAGAGCAAATTTAATTGTGTTAAAATACGGTAGTTTGAGGTAAAAACTAAAATATATGATTTTGGCCTCCATGCAGAAATTTGAAATGCCGTATAACCACTATTTGTTAAAGTAGTAATAGCTTTTGCATTAATATCATCGGCCATAATTGCCGCATGATAACAAATAGATTTCGTTATAAATCTATTGGTTCTAACGTAAGGAGCAGTTAATGGAATTTTTATTAATGGAGAGTCTTCAACACTGTTTATAATTTTCGACATTGTTTCAATAACTTGAACAGGATAACTTCCTACTGAAGTCTCGCCGGAAAGCATTACAGCATCTGCTCCATCCATTACTGAATTGGCAACATCATTAACTTCTGCCCTTGTTGGTGTTAAACTTGTAATCATAGTTTCCATCATTTGTGTAGCCACAATTACAGGAATACGAGCCGTTTTTGCTTTATGTATTAATTTTTTCTGAATTAAAGGGACTTCTTCGGCAGGAATTTCAACACCTAAATCACCTCGAGCAACCATTAGCCCATCACAAAAAGCTACAATTCTATCAATATTTTCTACTGCTTCTGGTTTTTCAATTTTTGCTATAATTGGAATTTTATGATCAGAATGTTTTGCAATTAAATCTTGTAATTGTTCTAAATCTTCTGAAGTTCTTACAAAAGAAAGAGCAATCCAATCAACTTCTTTTTCTATTGCGAATATTGTATCCTTAATGTCTTTTTCAGTTAAAGCAGGCAAAGAAACTTTAGTATTAGGAAGATTTACGCCTTTTTTAGACTTTAAAGGCCCTCCTTGAATTACAACAGCTTCCACTTCCGTTTTCTTATCTGTTTTGGTAACTTCAAACATAAGTTTACCATCGTCTAAAAGAATTCTTTCCCCTGGATTTACATCTTTTGGAAATTCTTTGTAATTCATATACACTTTTTCCGCTGTTCCTAATATGTCTTCTGCAGTTGTAAATGTAATTTTATCACCTTTACTTACAATTACATCTTCTTTCATTACGCCAACTCTTAACTTTGGACCTTGTAAATCTGCTAATATCGATGTTGTGTAATTAAATTCGGCATTTAATTCTCTTATGGTGTTTATTCGCGCAGTTACATCTTCATAATTTGCATGAGAAAAGTTTATTCTAAAAACGTTTACCCCAGCATCAATCATTTCTTTAATAGTTTCTTTAGTACTGCACGCAGGCCCTAAAGTAGCTACAATTTTTGTTTTTTTATTCATTTATATTTTAATTAAAATATTAAATTATTTTTTGATTTTAAGTTGTCCTGATCTATAATATAAGACATAACCACTTGGTTTATACTCTCTATTTTTTGTATGTATTCCTCTATTTTAAAAGAAGAATCAATATTCTCTATTTTTAAAAGATAATCCGCTTTTTTAAACTCAGGCAATAAAAAAACCCTAACTTCTAAATCATCGAATAAACTTTTTTTTGCTGTTTTTTTTACAGAAGTAATAGAAGTTCTATTTTCTACTAAACTCCATTGAATATCTGTTTTTTCATCATCATAAAAATAATGATTAAAAGAACTTTTTCCTTCAGAAGTTTCAATTTCAATATTAAAATTGTTTTTGTTTAACTGAATATTTAATGCTTTATTGATAAAATAAGCCAATCTATAATCATCAATTGATGTATGTATTGCAATTAATTCATAATCAATTGATAAAAAGTCAATTATTTGAATTTTATGAACAGCCATTTTAAATTGAATATTTGTAAATATACGCTAAAAAAATATTTAGCTTGGGTTTTGGTCTTTAGTAATAATGTCTTGCAATGCAAAATAAGCTCTTTTCGCTGCTTTTTCCTCTGCTTTTTTCTTGGAAGTTTCTCTTGCTTTTGCAATTGTTTTGCCGTCAATGTCTAATTTCACTCCAAAAAAACGTTGGTCTTCATTTCCGGTATCTTCAAAAGGTTCAAATACAAATTTCTTTTTCCCTTTTTGGCACCATTCAATAATTAGACTCTTGTAGCTAATTACTTTCCCTTCCAGTTGAGGGATATTTACATAAGGTTCAATTACTTTTTTAAAAATAAATTTCTCGCAATATTCAAACCCTCTATCTAAATAAATTGCACCAACAAGTCCTTCAAAAATATTACCGTATATATTTTCGCTAAAATGTTGTGGATTCACCTTGCTTTCTACAAATTGAATTAGTTTTAAGTCTTTTCCTAACTCATTTAAATGCTCTCTACTTACAATTTTAGAACGCATTTTGGTTAAGTATCCTTCATCTCCAGATGGGACTTCTTTATACAAATGAGCAGCAATTACACTCCCTAACATTGCATCTCCTAAAAATTCTAAACGCTCGTAATTAAACGGATACCCATTTTCGCCAATTTTATTGGTAGACCTATGCGTAAATGCTTTTTTGTAATAAACCAGGTTTAATGGTTTAAATCCAAGTATTTTGGTGATTTGTTCAAAAAAAATCCCGTCTTCTTTAGAACGGGAGTTTTTTATTATTTTTTTAAAAAAACGCATGCGCTCTTAATTTTCTATTTTTTTGAACAATACACAAGCGTTGTGTCCTCCAAAACCAAAAGTATTACTCATTGCAACTTTAATGTCTCTTTTTTGAGCTTTGTTTAAAGTTAAGTTAAGTTCTGGATTTATATTTTCATCTACAACTGTGTGATTAATTGTAGGAGGTATAATTCCATTTTGAATTGCTAATACCGAAGAAATTGCTTCAATAGCACCAGCAGCACCAAGTAAATGGCCTGTCATGGATTTTGTAGAATTTATATTAATGGATTTTGCATGAGTTCCAAAAACAACACTGATTGCTTTTAATTCTGCAACATCACCAAGAGGAGTTGAAGTACCATGTGTATTAATATGATCCACTTCTTCTGGATTCATTCCAGCATCTCTTAATGTGTTGTTCATTACTGCAATTACACCTAATCCTTCAGGGTGTGGAGCAGTTAAATGATAAGCATCAGATGACATTCCGCCACCACCAACTTCACAATATATTTTCGCACCACGTGCTTTTGCATGTTCGTATTCTTCTAAAACTAAAGCTCCAGCTCCTTCACCAAGTACAAACCCATCACGAGTTGCATCGAAAGGTCTAGATGCAGTTTCAGGACTTTCATTTCTTGTAGATAATGCATGCATAGAATTAAACCCACCCATACCAGCAATAGTTACTGCTGCTTCAGAACCTCCAGAAATAATAACATCACACATTCCTAATCTAATGTAATTGAAAGCATCTATTAACGCATTAGCAGAAGATGCACATGCGGAAACAGTTGTATAATTAGGACCCATAAAGCCATTACGCATAGAAATATGAGCAGGAGCAATATCTGCAATCATTTTTGGAATAAAGAAAGGATTAAATTTAGGTGTTCCGTCGCCTTTTGCGTAGTATAAAACTTCTTCTTGAAAAGTTTCTAATCCACCAATTCCAGCACCCCAAATAACACCAACTCTATGTTTGTCTACGTTATCGGAAGTAATTCCAGCATCTTTAATAGCTTCATCACTTGCAACAACAGCATATTGTGCAAATTTATCCATTCTACGAGCTTCTTTTCGGTCTATAAAATCTTCAACATTGAAGTTTTTAACCTCACAAGCAAACTTCGTTTTATGTTTTTCAGTGTCATAGTAAGTAATTGGTGCAGCACCACTTTTACCATTAATAAGACCTTCCCAATATTCTTGAATATTATTTCCAATAGGGGTTAAGGCTCCTAGTCCAGTTACAACAACACGCTTTAATTGCATAGAATTAATTTTTGGTTTATATAAAAAAACCCACAGAACTTTTAATAATTAACTAAAAGAAACAATGGGTATTACATAGTTTTATTTGAATGATTGTAATACAATCAATGTTTTCTAAAAATCTAATAATGAATTTTAAAAAGCAACTATAAAATAATAATAACACTCATGAGTGTTAACCCATGAGTGTTTAAAATATTATTTTTTTGCTTCTTCAATGTAAGAAACAGCTTGACCTACAGTAGCAATGTTTTCAGCTTGGTCGTCTGGAATTTGAATATCAAATTCTTTTTCGAATTCCATTATTAGCTCAACAGTGTCTAATGAATCAGCTCCTAAATCATTTGTGAAGCTTGCTTCTGTTACAACTTCGTTTTCGTCAACACCTAATTTGTCTACGATAATCGCTTTTACTCTTGATGCAATGTCTGACATAATCTTTAATTTTAATTTAATTTGTTGGCAAAAATAAAAAACTTTATTTTAAAACAACATTTTGTTACTATAAATATGACTACGAATGTAAAAAAAATATTTCACAAAGACTTAGTTTTTCTATTTTTTACCAATTTTTATTCTTTTTTTTGTGTAATTAAAATTACAAGGTAAATGAAAAAAATAGTTTTATTTGCTTCTGGCAATGGTTCTAATGCAGAGAAAATAATATTACATTTCAAAAAATCTACTTTCGCAAACGTAGTCAGTATCTTTTCAAACAATTCTAATGCCAAAGTTTTAGAAATTGCAAAAAAGTATGAAATTGAAACGGTTTTATTTGATATAATGGATCTAAATGATGGATTTGTTTTAAAAAAGCTACAAGAAACGCAACCTGATTTAATAGTATTGGCTGGTTTTTTATTAAAATTTCCGGAAAGTATTATAGCAAACTACCCAAATAAAGTAATAAACATACATCCGGCGCTTTTGCCAAAATATGGCGGAAAAGGAATGTATGGAATGCATGTTCACAGAGCAATTTCAGAAAATAAAGAAATAGAAACTGGAATCACTATTCACTATGTTAATGAAAATTATGATGAAGGTGAATACATTGCACAACATAAAGTAAATATTCAAAACTGTACAACTGCGGAAGAAATAGCTGCAGCAGTACATCAACTAGAACACCAATATTTCCCATTAGTTATTGAAAAACTAATCACTCATAACCTATAATTTTGTCACACGAGGTTCACATATATACCGATGGAGCAGCCAAGGGAAATCCTGGGCCTTCCGGCTATGGAATAATTATGGAAATGGTTGGAACTCCTTATAAAAAAGAATTTTATGAAGGGTTCAGGTTATCTACTAATAATAGAATGGAACTTTTAGCTGTTATTGTTGGCTTAGAAAAGTTAAAAACCTTAAAAACTAAAGTTTTGGTAGTTTCCGATTCTAAATACGTGATAGATTCAGTAGATAAACGTTGGGTTTTTCAATGGGAAAAGAAAAACTTTATAGGAAAAAAGAATCCCGATTTATGGATGCGTTTTCTAAAAGCCTATCGAAATCATAAAGTAGATTTCCAATGGGTAAAAGGCCACAATAATCACCCTCAAAATGAGCGTTGCGATGAATTAGCTGTTATGGCTTCGCAACAAGAAAAACTTTCAATTGATACTTTTTACGAAAAGGAGGAAGAGAAGTTGCTGTAGGTTGAAATTTATATTAAAAATAACTTTTAAACCCATAAACTTTTAAACTTCTAAACTAAAACTTATCTTTGTAGCTTATTTCAAAGCAAGAATAATGAATAAATTATTGATAGTAGGTACCGTAGCTTTTGATGCTATTGAAACACCTTTCGGAAAAACAGATAAAATTTTAGGTGGTGCAGCAACTTATATAGGTTTAGCATCTAACTTCTTTAATGTAGATGCAGCAATTGTTTCGGTTGTAGGTGAAGATTTTCCTCAAGAATATTTAGATTTATTAACTAATAAAGGTGTAAATATAGAAGGAATAGAAGTTGTTAAAGGTGGAAAAACATTCTTTTGGAGTGGGAAATACCATAACGACTTAAATTCTCGCGATACTTTAGTTACAGAATTAAATGTATTAGCAGATTTTAACCCAGTTGTTCCTCAAGCATATAAAAATTCTGATGTTGTTTTATTAGGAAACTTACATCCTTTAGTACAATCTGGTGTTTTAGATCAAATGTCAGAAAAACCAAAGTTAATTGTTTTAGATACAATGAACTTTTGGATGGATTGTGCATTGCCAGAATTAATGGACGTTATTAAGCGTGTAGATGTTATTACAATCAACGATGAAGAAGCGCGCCAATTATCGGGTGAATATTCATTAGTAAAAGCAGCGCAAAAGATCCATACTATGGGTCCAAAATATGTAGTAATCAAAAAAGGAGAACACGGAGCTTTATTGTTCCAAGATAAAGAGATTTTCTTTGCTCCGGCTTTACCATTAGAAGAAGTGTTTGATCCAACAGGAGCTGGTGATACATTCGCAGGTGGATTCGCAGGTTACATTGCACAAAGTGAAAACATTTCGTTTGACAACATGAAAAACGGAATTATTTACGGTTCAAATTTAGCTTCATTTTGTGTGGAGAAATTTGGAACTGAACGAATGGGAAAATTAGAAAGAAAAGAAGTTAATACGCGTTTAAAACAATTTAAAGCATTAACACAATTCGAAATAGAATTAGAAGAATAAAAACGTGCCTCGAATTTTCGGGGCATTTTTGATATATTTTATTAGTAAGCATTACAACAACACACAACACAACAACAATGAGCGACGCTATTAAACACGAATGTGGAATTGCACTTCTAAGATTAAAAAAACCGTTAGAGTTTTACAAAGAAAAATACGGTACAGCTTTTTATGGAGTACAAAAAATGTATTTGTTAATGGAGAAGCAGCACAATCGTGGTCAAGATGGTGCTGGTTTAGCAAGTATAAAATTAGATGTTGCTCCAGGACAACGTTATATAAGTCGTATTCGTTCAAACGATTCAAATCCTATCAAAGATGTTTTTGCTCAAGTAAATGAGCGTATTAATCATGAGCTTTTAGAACATCCAGAATATCAAAATGATGTGCAGTTGCAAAAAGACAATATTCCTTATATAGGCGAATTGTTTTTAGGGCATGTTCGTTATGGAACTTTTGGAAAAAACAGTATTGAAAGCGTTCATCCATTTTTACGTCAGAATAACTGGATGCATCGTAATCTTATTGTTGCGGGTAACTTTAATATGACTAATGTTAAAGAGCTTTTTGATAGTTTAGTGGAGTTAGGTCAGCATCCAAAACAATTAGCCGATACGGTTACCGTAATGGAAAAAATAGGTCATTTCTTGGATGATGAAGTAACCGAAATTTACAAACAAGCTAAATTAGACGGATATACGAAACAAGAAGCATCAAAAATAATTGTAGATAAATTAAATATCCCTAGAATATTAGAACGCGCATCTCGTAATTGGGATGGGGGTTATGCTATGGCTGGTTTATTAGGTCATGGAGATGCATTTGTAATGCGTGACCCAGCAGGAATTCGTCCAGCTTATTACTATGAAGACGATGAAATTGTAGTTGTAGCTTCAGAAAGACCGGTTATTCAAACTGTTTTCAATGTACCTTTTGAAAAAGTGCAAGAATTAGCCCCAGGAAATGCAATTGTAGTTAAAAAAGACGGTACTGTTTCATTAAATGAAATAAGAACACCGTTAGTTAAAAAAGCATGTTCGTTTGAACGTATTTATTTTTCTCGTGGAAGCGATGTAGAAATACACCAAGAAAGAAAAAAATTAGGAAGATTAATTTTTCCAGCTATTTTAAAGTCAATTGGTAACGATACAGACAACACCGTTTTCTCTTATATACCAAATACGGCAGAAACTTCTTTTTATGGTATGGTTGAAGCGGCTCAAGATTTTTTAAATCAGAGGAAAACAACTGAAATTTTATCTAATAAAGAAAAACTTTCAGAAGAAAAATTAGCAAAAATTTTAGCTGTAAAAATTCGTACAGAAAAAGTAGCCATTAAAGATGCTAAACTGAGAACTTTTATTACAGAAGATAGTAGTAGAGACGATTTAGTTGCTCACGTTTATGATGTTACATATGGAGTTGTAAAACCAACAGATAATTTAGTAATCATTGATGATAGTATTGTAAGAGGTACAACCTTAAAGCAAAGTATTATTAAAATGATGGATAGATTAAATCCAAAGAGAATTGTAGTTGTCTCTTCAGCTCCTCAAATTCGTTATCCAGATTGTTATGGAATAGATATGGCAAAAATGGAAGGCTTGGTTGCTTTTAGGGCCGCTATGGAGTTGTTAAAGGATAGAAATTTACTTCACATTGTTGAAGATGTCTATAAAAAATCTAAAGCACAGGAAGGATTTAAAGACGTGGATGTGGTAAACTATGTTACTGAAATCTATGCTCCTTTTACAGATGAAGAAATTTCAAATAAAATTTCTGAAATGCTTACACCAGATGATACAAAGGCTGAAGTGAAAATAATTTACCAAACAGTGTCTGATTTACACATAGCATGTCCTAAAAATTTAGGAGATTGGTATTTTACGGGAGACTATCCAACAAATGGTGGAAACAGAGTTGTAAACAGAGCTTTCTTAAATTTTTATGAAGGAAATGATGCTCGTGCATATTAAATATACACTTTAACGATTATATCATACGTTAAACAATTATTTAATTGATTTAACATTTACCTTTTATACTTTAGCCCTGCCAGAAAATTAGTAGGTTAAGTTTTATGGTAGATTTGGGGCAAAAAGGTGAAAGCAATTTCACCTTTTTTTATGCTTTTAAAGTTATTTTTCTTAGTTGAAAGAATTGTTAAACAGAATAAAAATGCATTTAATCGGTTTTAAGTGTAATTCATCAAATATTTTGTGCTAGCATAATAAATCAGTCTACTTTAGCCCTACCAGAAAATTAGTAGGTTAAGTTTTATGGTAGATTTGGGGCAAAAAGGTGAAAGAGATTTCACCTTTTTATTTTTTACAAAATTTATTAAAACAAAAAAAGGTTTGCATTCAGCAAACCTTTTTATATTTAAATAAAGTAGATTATTTTGCTACAGCAAATCTTCTAGCAACTTCCGTCCAATTAACTACACTGAAAAAAGCTTCAATATAGTCAGGTCTCCTGTTTTGGTAATTTAAGTAATATGCATGTTCCCAAACATCTAGACCTAAAATTGGTGTTCCTTCACAACCAATTCCTTCCATTAGTGGATTGTCTTGGTTTGCAGAACTACAAACCTCAAGCTTGCCGGATTTATTAAGACATAACCAAGCCCATCCAGATCCAAAACGAGTTGCAGAAGCTTTTGCAAAAGCACCTTTAAATTCTTCAAAATTTCCAAAAGCAGCATCAATAGCATTTGCTAATTCTCCCGTTGGTAAACCTCCACCGTTTGGCGACATAACAGTCCAAAATAAACTATGATTATAAAAACCTCCACCGTTATTTCTAACAGCAGCATTATTCATATCTAAGTTTAGTAAAATATTTTCAATAGTTTTTCCTTCTAAATCTGTTCCTGTAACTGCAGCGTTTAGATTAGTTGTATATCCATTGTGATGTTTTGAATGGTGAATTTCCATTGTTCTAGCATCAATATGTGGTTCTAAGGCATCATACGCATATGGTAATTGTGGTAATTCGAAAGCCATAATATTTATATTTAGATTAGTATTAGTGATTTCAAAGTTATAAATTTAACTTTGGATTAAAAAATAGATTGTTCTTATACCATTATAATTAAGAAAAATATAACACATTGAACACACCAGCTTTTAGTTTATATGATGCGTCAGCAGGTTCTGGAAAAACGTATACACTTACAAAGGAATATTTAAAAATTTTGTTTAAAGCCTCTTCTGACGATGCTTATAAACGAATTCTAGCAATAACATTTACAAACAAAGCGGTAGAAGAAATGAAATCGCGCATTGTAGATAGCTTATATGAGTTTTCGAAAGAAGAAACATCTGCTAAAGCAATGGGTTTGTTGCAAGACATTGTTTCAGAGAACGGATTATCTGTAGCTACGATTAAAGAGAAATCAAAAGCTATAATTAAAAACATCATACATAATTATGCTGCTTTTGGAATTTCAACTATTGATAAATTTACCCATAAAGTAATTCGTGCTTTTGCGCAAGATTTAAACTTACCTGCTAATTTTGAAGTTGCTTTAGATACAGATTCACTTTTGCAAGAAGCGGTAGATTTAGTGATTTCTAAAGTTGGAGAAGAAGAGCAATTAACTAATTTGTTAATAGAGTTTACTAGAGACAAGGCTGATGATGATAAAAATTGGGATATTTCTAAAGAGCTAGTGGAGGTTTCTAAAATGTTGACCAATGAAAATAACGCAAATGAAGTAGCACAATTTCATGAGAAAACGTTTGAAGATTTTGCAGCAATAAAAATAATTTTAAAAAATAAAATAAAAGCGTTAGAAACGGAATGTATTCATTTAGCGCAAGTTGCTTTAGATTCAATAAATGCAAATTGCTCCCCAAAATCTTTTTTTTCAGGTTACGTTCCAAAATTCCTAGATAAAATTATAAGTGGAAAATTAGAAAAAAACACAACTGTTTTAAAATATTTAGAAGAACCAGAAAAAAGATATTCAAAATCAGTTCCGCAAAGTGATAAAGATTTTATTGATGCAAATGCTTTAGATTTTTTAAAAGTAATTAATCAAATTAATCATAGCGTTAATAAAATTGCATTTTACAATGCTTTTCTGCAAAATATAAACCCACTTTCGTTATTAAACACGATTAATATAGAGTTTAAAAAAATACAGGAAGAACAAAACATACTTTCTATTTCTGATTTCAATAAAATTATTTTTAATGAAATTCAAAACCAACCTGCTCCTTTTATATACGAACGATTAGGTGAAAAATACAAACATTTTTTCATAGATGAATTTCAGGATACATCTATAATGCAATGGAAAAATTTAATTCCGTTAATTGATAATTCCTTGTCAAGTGAAGAAAATGGAGTGCAAGGCACATTAATGCTGGTTGGCGATCCAAAACAATCTATTTACCGTTGGCGAGGAGGGAAGGCAGAGCAATTTATTCAATTAAGTAAAGAAGATAATCCGTATGATATAGATCAAAATCCGTTTTCTAATAAAGATAAAGGAGTTTTTCGGTTAGAACGTAATTATCGTAGTTATAGCGAAGTAATTTCTTTTAATAATGCATTTTTTGAAGGACTTTCTAATAAATTCGAAAATGCAGATTATCAAGATTTATATTTAAACCATAGCCATCAAGAAGTAAATGATAAAAAAGGAGGTTACGTAAATATTTCTTTTATTGAAGTTCCAAAAGACGAGGAAGATGATTTTTCATTTGGTTTTGATGATGAAGATGGCGTTTATTCTGCAAAAACAAAATACTATTTAAGTAAGACGTTAGAAACTGTTGAGAAGGTTGTTTCCGAAGGTTTCAATTATAAAGACATTGTTTTGCTTACGCGAAAAAAAGCCGATGGCGTGGCTTTGGCTAATTTTTTAAACGAACAATCTGTTCCGATTTTGTCTTCGGAAACCTTGTTGATTCAAAACGCAACGGAAGTTAAATTAATTATTAATGTTTTGCAATACTTAAAAAGCAATAAAGACCAAGAGTCAAAAGCTAGATTTCTTTATTTCATAGCTAGATACAAACAATCGGAACTTGCTATTCACGATTTTATTATAGAAACTAAAGATTTATCGGAAAAAGCATTAGAAACTTACTTAAATTCTGTTTCAATTGCAATTTCTTTTAAAGATTGTAGAAAAAAATCATTGTACGAAGTTGTAGAAATTATTGTGAGTACTTTTATAAAAGAGAAAGCAAACACTTCTTATGTGCAATATTTCTTAGACTTGGTTTTAGAAAGAGACAGTAAAACCCAAGCAAGTATTGGTGACTTTTTAGAATATTGGGAAAAAACAGGCTTTAAAAAGAGTATTCCTTCTCCAAAAGGGAATGACGCGGTTCGTATAATGACCATTCACTCTTCTAAAGGATTAGAATTTCCTGTAGTTATTTATCCATTTGCAGAAGAAAGTTTTACAGCTCCAAAACGAAATAAACTTTGGGTTGATTTTGATGAAGAAGAGCAAATTGACTTTCCAAAAGCATTAGTAAACACTAAAAAAGAAGTCGCCGAATATGGAGAAAACGCAAAAGAAGTTTACGATATAAAAAGTCAAGAAGAAGTTTTAGATAACATCAATGTTTTATATGTTGCTTTAACCAGAGCGGAAGAGCAATTATATATAATTTCAAATCATTTACGCACGAAAACTGGTTTGCCAGATAATTTATCTTCTTATTTTATTGAATTTTTACAAGGGAAAGGAGTTTATGATGAGTTGAAATTGTCATATGATTTCGGGAGTTCTCAAAAAATATCTCCTAAAAATGAATTCCAAGAAGAGCAAAAAATAATTCAATTAGTTTCGGAACGATTAGATGCTAAAGTGATAAAAATTGCCCAACGCGAATCTTTAATGTGGAATACCGAGCAACAAAAAGCAATTGAGTTTGGAAATATTTTACACGAAATAATGTCTTTCATTTTTTCAAAAGAAGATGTTGCCGTTGCAATTTTAAAAGCAATTGGTGACGGATTAATAACAGCTTCTCAAAAAGATTTTTTCCAAGATAAAATCACACAAATAGTTGCAAATAAAGAATTGGAGTATTTCTTTGATGGCTCAGGTATTGTTTATAATGAAGAAACGATTTTAAAAAACGGATTTGGAAACATTAAACCAGATAGAGTTGTTGTAATAAACAAGGAAGCTTATTTATTAGACTATAAAACAGGTGATAAAAAAGAAATTTACAAAAAACAATTAAACGAATATGCTTTAGCTCTTCAGGAAATGAATTTGAATGTTGTAAAAAAAGCATTGGTTTATATAGGAGAAAAAATAGAAATTGTACTTTTGTAATCCAATTAAGAAAAAATAAAATAAAGAATAATCAAATCAACATTTAAAGATGTACGGTAAAATACAACAACACTTACAAAACGAACTAAACAGCATTGAAGAAAATGGACTGTTTAAGAAAGAAAGAATTATAACAACACCACAAGGAGCAGAAATTAAAGTTTCTACTGGCGAAACGGTTTTAAATTTTTGTGCTAACAATTATTTAGGACTTTCCTCTCATCCGGAAGTGGTTCAAGCTGCAAAAGACGCTTTAGATTCTCATGGGTTTGGAATGTCATCTGTGCGTTTCATTTGTGGAACACAAGATATTCATAAACAATTGGAAGCTGAAATCGCAGATTTTTACGGTACAGAAGATACAATTCTTTACGCTGCTGCTTTTGATGCTAATGGAGGTGTTTTTGAACCATTATTTGGAGAAGAGGATTGTATTATTTCAGATAGTTTAAATCATGCTTCTATTATTGATGGTGTTCGTTTGTGTAAAGCAGCTCGTTATCGTTACCAAAATAATGACATGGCTGATTTAGAAGCACAACTTATTGCTGCAACTGAAAAAGGACATAGATTTAAGCTAATTGTAACGGACGGAGTTTTCTCAATGGACGGACTAGTTGCGCCTTTAGATAAAATTTGCGATTTAGCAGATAAATATGATGCTTTAGTAATGGTAGATGAATGTCATGCTGCTGGATTTATTGGAGCTACAGGTAAAGGAACATTAGAGGCTAAAGGAGTTATGGGCCGTGTAGATATTATCACAGGAACTCTTGGTAAAGCTTTAGGAGGAGCAATGGGTGGTTATACAACAGCCAAAAAAGAAGTGATTGAAATTTTACGACAACGTTCTCGTCCGTATCTGTTTTCAAACTCTTTGGCGCCTTCAATTGTTGGAGCTTCCTTAAAAGTTTTCGAATTATTAAAAAAAGACACTTCTTTAAGAGACAAGTTAGAATGGAACACAAATTATTTTAAAGCAGGAATGAAAAAAGCTGGTTTTGATATTATTGATGGGGATTCAGCTATTGTACCAGTAATGCTTTATGATGCAAAACTAGCCCAGAAAATGTCTGAAGAGCTTTTAAATAAAGGGATTTATGTTATAGGATTCTTTTTTCCGGTTGTCCCAAAAGATAAGGCAAGAATAAGAGTTCAGCTTTCTGCAGCACATTCTCAAGTACATTTAGACAAGGCAATAAATGCGTTTATTGAAGTGGGAAAAAAATTAAATGTCATATAAATTAAAAATTAGTAGTACTTTTTTTAACAAAATTTTTTGTAATTAAAAAAAAATGCTACTTTTGCTATAATTATAACGTATTGTAATTAAATTATAAAATATGAAACATCTAAACAAATTATTTATTGCCGCTTTAATGTTTGCGGGAATTACATCTCAAGCACAAGACACGAACAATCCTTGGGCTGTATCTTTTGGAGCTAACGCTGTAGATACAAAAATCAGTATGTTAGGAAACGATAACCTTTTATTTGAACAATTAGGTGTTGTTCAAAAAAATTGGAATTTCTTTCCTTCAGTATCTTATTTAAACATTTCTAGAAGTGTTGGAAACAATTTCTCTATCGGATTTATTGGATCCGTTAACAAAATTGACAAATGGGTTTCTCCTAATCCAGCTAATACTGGTGGAACAAAGTCTGACCACAGCTATTTAACAACTAATCCAGGTAATTTATCTTATTACGCTGCTGATATGGTAGTTAAATATAGTTTCCAAAACGCATTAAAATCAAAATGGTTTGACCCATCTTTACATTTAGGTGGTGGTTACACATTTTTAGGTGATGCTTCTGCTGGAACTGTAAATGGTGGTTTAGGAATAAACTTCTGGATTACTGAGCAAATAGGTTTACAATTACAATCTTCATTGAAATATGGATTTGATGATAACAGAGTTGCTCATGCTGATGTTCCAACAACTATGCAACATTTTGCAGGTATTATTTATAAGTTTGGTGGAAAAGACACTGACGGTGATGGAATATATGACAAAGATGATGCTTGTCCTGAAACTCCAGGTTTAGCTGAATTTATGGGTTGTCCTGATACTGATGGTGACGGAATTGCTGATAAAGATGATTCTTGTCCAGAAGTTGCTGGTTTAAAAGAATTCAACGGATGTCCTGATACTGACGGTGACGGAATCATTGATAATGAAGATGCTTGTCCTACTGAAAAAGGAACAAAAATAATGAAAGGTTGTCCAGATGCTGATGGCGATGGAGTAGCTGATAAAGATGATAAATGTCCTACAGTAAAAGGAGACAAAGCTAACGCTGGATGTCCTTGGCCTGATACAGATGGAGATAGTGTTGTTGATAAAGATGACCAATGTCCTACAGTAGCCGGTACAGTTGCAAACAATGGTTGTCCTGAAGTTTCTGATGAAGCTATCAATAAGTTAAACAACTATGCTAAAACTATCTTGTTTAATTCTGGAAAATCTTCTTTCCAAGCGCAAACAATGCCAATTTTAGAAGCTATTACTGCAATATTAAAAGAATATCCAACTTCTAAGTTCATAATTGAAGGACATACGGATAGCCAAGGTGCTGATGCATTAAACCAAACATTATCTGAAGAAAGAGCTGGAGCTGTAAAAGGTTACTTAATCGAAAACGGAATTGATGCTTCTAGATTAACATCTGCAGGTTTTGGTGAATCTCAACCAATTGATTCAAACAAAACTTCAAAAGGAAGAGCTAACAACAGAAGAGTTGAAGTGAAATTAGTAAAATAATTTTTTTTCCAAAATAATAAATAGAAAACGCCCTGTTAATTCAGGGCGTTTTTTTATTTTTATAAAATGAAAGAAGATAGTTTTTTAGATAAGCTTGCCGGTCAAATAATTAGGGACTTTGGGTATAACCTTAATGATGTGATAATTGTTTTACCAAATAAAAGAGCAAAGGTTTTTTTATTGGAAAGTCTAAAGAAAAACATTTCATCTACTGTTTTTGCACCACAAATCATTAGTATTGAAGATCTTATTCAAGAAATTTCTGTAATCAGGGCCATTGATCCTATTGAAGTATTGTTTGAATTTCATGAAGTATATTTACAAAATACATCTAAAGAACAACAACAAACCTTTGATGTGTTTTCTAATTGGGCAAAGACACTTTTGCAAGATTTTAATGAAATTGACCGTTACCTTTTAGAGCCAAACCATGTTTTTTCTTATTTAAAAGATATAGAAGCACTAAAAAGATGGGATTTAGAAGCATCACAAACTACTACACTTATTGATAATCATTTAGAGTTTTGGAAAAAGCTTCCTTTGTATTATGAATCATTTTATAAATATCTCTTAGAAAAAAAATGTGGTTACCAAGGTTTAATCTATCGAGAAGCTGTAAAAAAAATTGACACATATGCTAAATCAATTGGCAATAAAACAATTGTCTTTGCTGGATTTAATGCTTTAAACCAGGCTGAAGAAAAAATTATTCAACATTTATTGGCAACTAACCAGGCAAAAGTATATTGGGATATTGATAATGTATTTTTAAACGATACTTTTCATGATGCTGGTTTGTTTATTCGTAAGTTTAAAAAGGAATGGAAAGAATACTCAAGTCAATCTTTTGAATGGATAACAGATTGTTTTCAGGATGAAAAAAATATTCAAATAATTGGCACACCAAAATCTGTTGGACAAGCTAAAATTGCTGGCAAAATAATTGAAGACTTAGTTGCTAAAAACGAGAATATTAACAAAACGGCTTTGGTTCTTGGTGATGAAAATTTACTTATTCCTGTTCTTTACGGATTACCAAATACAATTGAAAGTTTAAATATTACAATGGGTTACGCTGGGAAAAATAATCCAGCACAGATTTTAATAACTAAACTATTTAGACTACACACTAATGCTTTAAGTAGAAATGAAAAAGCTTATACTTTGTATTATAAAGAAGTATTAGAAGTTTTAAATCACCCTTTAGTTGAATCCTATTTAGGAGTTTCCGAATTAGTAGCCACCATTCATAATAACAATTTCACGTTCTTCTCTCATGATACATTAATTCGTTTATATAACGAGAAATATCCTAATTCAACTAATCCTTTTTTTGATTTGTTGTTTTCAAGGTGGTCGTCTGATTGTAATTTTGTTCTAAATCAGTTAACATCAGTTCTACTCACAATTAAAGATGCATTGAGTAACGATGTGGAAGAAGAGAAGGTTTCAAAAGCTTTTGTTTATTCTATTTTTAAAGTGCTAAATAAATTAATTTCTTATAATGAAGTATATAAGAAGATGGATAGTTTAGAAACCTTACAAACCATTTACAAGCAAATATTAGATTTAGCAGAAGTTTCTTTTGAAGGCGCACCTCTTTCTGGATTGCAAATTATGGGTGTTTTAGAAAGTCGAGTTTTAGATTTTGAAAACGTAATTATAACTTCTGTTAATGAAGGTAAATTTCCTTCGGGCAAAGCACAAAATTCTTTTATTCCGTATGATGTAAAAAGAGAATTAGGTTTGCCAACCTATAAAGAGAAAGATGCCATATATAGTTATCATTTTTATCATTTATTATTGCGAGCTAAAAACATCTATTTACTATATAATACCGATAACGAAGGAATTGATGCTGGAGAAAAAAGTAGATTTATCACGCAATTAGAAATTGAAAAACAACCAAAACACAGTTTAAGCCATGAAATCTATAATGCAGTTTTACCAAAAACAGCTTATGAAGTAATGGAAGTTACCAAAACACAAAAGGTATTAGACCGTTTAAAAGAAATTGGAACTATAAAAGGGTTTTCACCATCTTCTCTTACGAGTTATATTCGAAATCCAATGCAGTTTTATTTCCAAAGAGTGTTGCGAATTAACGAAGCAGAGGAAGTTGAAGAAAGTATTGCGGTAAATACATTAGGAACAATCATTCACGAAGCGCTTGAGGAGCTTTATTTGCCGTTTTTAAACATTTACTTAGCCGAACAACATATTGAAGAGATGGTTTCTAAAATAGATGAAATAACCTTAAAACAGTTTAAGATTATTTATAAAGAAGGCGAAATTAAAAAAGGGAAAAACTTATTGGCATTTGAAGTTGCTAAACGAAATATTTACAATTTTTTAATGACCGAAAAAAAGGCAATTAAGGAAGGTGATGCAATTAATATTTTATTTTTAGAAGCTCCATTAGAATGTGTTTTTGAAAACGATTTATTACCATTTCCAATAAAAATAGCTGGTAAAGTAGACAGAATCGAAGAACGGAACAATACCATTCGAATTATCGATTATAAAACAGGTAAAGTGTTCCCAAATACACTTAAAATTAATGATTTTGAAGGTTTAACTTCTGATTTGAAAAATGAAAAAGTAATTCAACTACTTTGTTATGCTATGATGTTTCAAAACAATGAATTATTTGAAAAGAAAAGCCTTCAAGCAGGAATTATTTCGTTTAAAAGTATGAAAGAAGGTTTTATGCCTTTTGGTTTTGGTAAAGGGAAAAATAGCGAGACAGAAATCACTTCCGAAACTATTGAGCTGTTTAAAATAGAATTGCTACATTTAGTATTAGAAATTTTAGATAAAGAGATTCCGTTTAAAGAAACTATTTAAATATTGCACATGGATAAGCTAATTGAAAAACTATATTTTTATTACGATACAATTTTACAAAATGCACCTGGTTTTCTAACTGGGCTCATTGTATTGTTTATTGGTTTTACAATTGCTAATTATGGAAAAAAAATTATCCAGAATAAAATAAAAACGAAAGTTAAAAACACTTTATCTGGACTTTTTATTGCCCAAATAATTTCGGGAGTTATAAAAATATTCAGCCTTGTTTTGTTTTTAGATTTAATAGGCTTTCAAAACATTACCTCTAAAATTTTGGCTGGAGCCGGAATCTTAACTTTTATAATAGGTTTTGCTTTTAAAGATATTGGCGAAAATTTCCTTGCCGGAATTTTATTAGCTTTCAAAAGTCCGTTTCAAGAGAATGATTTAATTGAAACCGAAAATGTTATTGGTTATGTAAAAGAGTTAAGAATTAGAGAAACCATTATTAAAACTACAGACGGTAAAGATGTTTTTGTGCCTAATTCACAAATTTTAAAATCGCCATTAATTAATTATACTATTGATGGTTTTTTACGAAATGAATTCATGCTTGGAATAGATTTTTCGAGTGATCTTTCTAAAGCTATTGAAGTAATTATTGAATCTGTTTCCAAAACAGAAGGTGTTTTGCTTGGTGAAAAAAAACCAACGGTTGTAATTGATGAATTCGCAACAAGCACCATTAATCTAAAAGTGTTTTTTTGGTTGGATACTTTTAAAAGTTCTTCAAAAAGTTACCATTTAGGAGTTCGAACTCAAGTAATGAAAAACACATTGCAAACTCTTACAGATAACGGATTCTCACTTCCATCTTCTATTGTGGAAATTAAACAATATGAAGGTTAAACTTTCTTTAAGAAGTTTAATAAGATTATAGTAAGTTCTTCTCTGTTTTCAATATGGCTCATGTGTCCGTCATTAAAAGTGACCAACTCTACTTCTGAATTTTCTACTTGGTCTTTGTTTTCTTCGTAATTTAAAACAGGATCTTTTTTGCCTAAAATCAGCATTTTTGAGTAAGGAGTTAAGTGCAATAAAACTTCTCTGTCGTTTCGAACTTTCATGCCTTCTTGTGCGGCAACAATTCCTTGCAAAGGCGTTTTTAGAGCCTCCAGTTTTACAACTTCAATCTCTTCTGTTAGTCGTTCTCTATTATCTTCACTAAATAAATTAGCAATTGCCATTCGTATCGCTGCAATGTAACTTTTCTTAATTGCTAAAATAGCTCTATCTCTATTCAGTTTTCGTTCGTCGCTATCTGCTTTTGAAGTTGAGTTTAATAAAACCAAACCTTTCATCATGTCTGGATATAATTCGGCGAAAGCCAAAGCAACATAACCGCCCATTGAATGCCCAATTAAAACCACTTTTCGTAATTTTAATTCGTGTAAAACATGATGAACCGCATCGGCCATATCTTCCATAGTATGCACATAGCCCAAACAATCCGTTGCACCATGACCCAATAAATCGATACAAATAACACGATTTTTTTTAGCCAATTCAGGTACATGCGCATGCCACATAGTCGAATTTTCTAAAAAACCGTGCAAAAGCACAATTGCAGTTCCTTTTCCAGTATCGGAATAGGCTATTTTGGTGTTTTTGTAAAGGGTTTGTTTCAAGAGAAATTTGTTTACTACAAATTTAGTTTTTATTCCCTAATCTTTCTAAATATTCTCCTAAAGGTATATCTAAACCAATTCCCCAAAAGGCATTATCTCCAAAATTACTTCCTTTTACAAAAGGGAAACCTAATGTAAGATTTAAATCTAGAGAATTATAAAAGCGTAAACCAACACCTAAACCTACGTGAGGAAAATCAAAGTTTTCATTAGTTGAAGTATTTGCTAATGAATACAATAAACCTGAGCCATAAATAATTCCATAAAGTTCATTTACAAACGGCGCTCTTTTATTTAGATAAATATCATCTTTAATTACATTCTCATATCCACTAAATTTTTTTAAATCATGGAATTTCCATTTAATTCCAATTTTTTCAGAAGCGAAACTAATATTCTTAATAGTTTCTGTATTTGGTTCTGGAAAATTAAAATCGCTAAAAAAGAAGTTTTGATTTAAACCTAAAGTTAGATAAAGCGAAAAACGAGAAGGATTATTTCTATTATAAAATTGTTGCAAATCATTAATAAAAGACACAATATCAATTTCTACATATTGTTTTTCTGCAACTGGATTAATTAAGGTATATTTTTTCATTCCGTTGATAAAAATTTTATAACTGTCTTTAAATTTTCCGTCAGCTAATTCATTTTCTACGCTTTGACTATATTCTCTTAAAAGATTAATGATGCTTTCATAGGTTTGGGCTTTATCAAGATTGTCAAGGTTTGAAATGAATTCGAAAAGTGAGGCAAGTTCTGGTTTGTAAATTATTTCATTATCTATTTTTGATAATAATTGAATTTTTAGCAATGGAATTAATAGTTTTGTTTGATTTAAAATTGTATCGTATATTTTTTTATTTTCAACATTATAATCTCTATATTTTATTTCGATTAAATTTTTAACAACTTCTTTTTCTAAATAATTTATATCATTTAAACTTATATCAGAATTATTAATTAAAAAACTAATTTTTGAATGTAAGTTGGAAACGAATTTAGAAATCTTAGTTTTGGAAATAGTATCTAAAACTGTAGATTTATCTATAGTATTTGTTTCAATAGTTTTCAGCATTTCATTAAGATAATTATTATAAAAACTTGCTGATTTAGTAATATCTTCTTTTTTTGTAACAATTAATTTTTTTAAATTATTATATAAAATTGTATCATTACTTAAATCGACTAGTTTTTCAGTATATTTAAAAATTGAATCTATTTTTTTTATATATGTTTTTTTTAAGGTATCAATATGAGCTATTTTACTCTTTAAATCATCATTTTTTAAGGTGCCATTTTTTGATTTCAATTCATCGTTTAAACTTTCTAAACTAATAAAATTATCAAGATTGGTGTTTTTTATTAATAAATTTAATTTCTTTATTTCTTTCTTTAAGATTAAACTGTCTTTTTCTATTTCAATCTTAAAATTTATACTATCAATTTCTTTTTTTATTTCTTTTTTTATTTCATGAACATTAACAGAGGAAATTTTAATCATTTTTTTATACACACTGTCTTCAGAAATTACTTTGTTGTAATTATCATATTGATTGTTATAATTTTCTACTATTGAATTAATAACAATGGTAGCCTTGTTAATGTCTTTTTTTATATTATTTTTATCTAAAAAAAATTTTACTTTATTGATTTTTATAGATTCAATGGTTTCTTTCATTGATAAACATTTTGATAAATATAAAACTTCTTTTTTTATCATAACATTTTCAATATTTTCAATTTTTAATTCATCAAAATTAAAAGAATTAGCACTTAACAATGTTAACTCTTTAATAATGTCTGGAGATTTTTTACCTTTAGAATTTACCAAAAATTCTTTTATAACATCATAATGTTCAATGTATGGGTTTATTTTATTCTTAATTTTATTGTTAAGACTGTCTAACTCTGTTTTATAAGATATATCATTATAAAAATTATCTTTTCGATAATCTATTTTATTTTTAAAAAAACCTTTTTTGGTTACATTTTCATTTTCTGATAATGATAAACTAACAACATCTAGTAATATTCCAAAAGGGACTTTAATGGAGTCGTTTTTTTTTAACTTCCTTAGCATATAATC
>Ga0208305_10000096_pt1 | contig 48579 bp, 39 predicted proteins | sample ColrivemetaGS741_FD_187605 | JGI IMG/M metagenome (GOLD analysis project Ga0208305, IMG submission 187605) | Estuarine microbial communities from the Columbia River estuary - Flood tide ETM metaG S.741 (SPAdes) (version 2) | ecosystem: Environmental > Aquatic > Marine > Intertidal zone >... | reverse complement strand
GGAGATGTCCTAGGAACTTCTAATAAATGGTTTGATCCTGCAAAGGCAGAGTTTATTTTTTATGAAGACGACTACCCTAGTTACCCTGTTATAGAATATATAAACCCTAGTGCAAATCCTTATGGAGGCAACTCTTATGAGAATAGGCAAACTACTAAGTATATACCTTGTACAGATTTAATAACTATAGGAAGCCAATCTTCTATTAACGCAGTAGCATATGGAGGGGATACTTTTCCACAACTTTATAATGCACTTCTATTAGATTATAATGAAGATACTACAGCTGCCTATAATGCTAACTTACTGCCTCACAATGCAGCTGACGCTGCGGGAGTTACATTTCAAGCCGTTGTTAATGTTAAGGATTTAAACTCTACTAAAGTATATATGAGTTTGCCTGTAGAAACTTACTGCAATCTATATCATGCTAATGGTAAAACAGATGAATCAGTCCATAAAGTCCCTAAGTCTACTTATGAGGATATTCCTGAATACAATCAAGTTTACAACAGAGAGAGTACCTATGAAGTAGCGTTTCCTAAAGCTGCTAAATTCACAGGAGTGCAGAACTTTAATACTATGACTAGATACAGTGATGTTAAAATCATGAATCAAAACATAGATAACCTTTGTATATTCAGGCCTAACAACTTTAACAACGTAGACTCACAACTAGGCGCAATTAGTGCTTTCCACATATTTGGAGATAACTTATTTGTAGTGCAAGAAAGAGGAGTAGGAATATGGCTAGTAAATCCTAATGCAATAGCTGCTACTTCTACAGGACCAACTAGCTTAGGTACTGGAGGAGTTCTACATGATTATAGGATAATAAGTTCAGAATATGGTAGTACTTATTCTTTTGGTTCTATAGTAGGGTCTAGGGCAGTTTATGTTCTTGATATGAACAAGCGTAAATTCTTAGCTATAACTGGTAGTGCTAATTCTATATCAGACGTTAATGGATTGCATGCAAAGCTTATAGACTTACAAAAGACAGTAACAGATGACATGTATGGAAATGGTACAGGTGTAAGACTACATTATGATCCTATTACCTTTAACGTGTATGTGTCTATTTACTATGATGATAGTGACACAGGAAATGTAATAGACGTATCAGCACCTTTACCTAGTTAATAAGACATGGCTAATATAAATACATCAGATAATCTTACGTTCAGCTATAATGAAATGACTGCTAGTATAGTTTCTTTGCATAGTTATAAGATGCCTGTATCTTTTAACGACGGTAAAAACTTTGTAGTAGCATACTACGATAAACTGTATTTGCAAAATAGAGGGGAGTCTGGAGTATTTTTTAATCAATCTGAAACCTCTTATGTTACTTCTTTATTATCAGAAGACTCAGTAGTATCTAAGAACTTCTATGAATTTCACTATAAGCTAGAGGTCAGTACAAAGGCAGGTGTTAATATAGAAGATGTAAACTTTACAAGATACAGAGCGTATAACGAATATCAAAATACTGGGTATATAACATTGGCTAATGATACTATAAGAACTAGAAAACATTTAAGGATATTTAGAACTCAATTTGCAAGAGACATTAACTCTAGGAATGGGTTACATAGACTTTGTAATGAAAACATATACCTTACATTAGAGTATAACAACCTTAGTAATAATGGCAACTACTTAGGGTTTAAGCTGTATCCATTCTATTATACTTATCAGCCAGGAAATTTTTAACTTTGTAATATGAGCATAGGAAGTAAGTTTAGGGGATTAAAAAGAAATTTAGCTGCTACAAAGCAGGGCATGAATCAAGCAGATAAAGGCTCTAGAAAACAATACAAAAAAGATGTTGCCGCAGATGTAGGCATGGGGGCAGCAGATGCTGCTATAATGTACACTCCATATGGACAAATATATACTGCTGCTACTGGAAAAACTTTTTCAGATAGTATAGGATACGAATCTAAAACTGCTTTAGGCAATAGTATAGACGTTGCTACAGATACTGCTGCATCTACTATGGCAGTCACAGCTCCAATTGCCGCAGGAATTACGGTAGGAGTAGCCACGGGAAATCCAATGTTAGGCGTACAGACTTACCAAGGAGTAAGAGGAGCGCAAAAAATGACTGGAGCGTATGATCAAGAAGAAGGTAATAACTCTCTTATAAATATGGAACAAGCTGACCAAGCTTTGGGGTTTGTAGATGCAGGTGCGTCTATGGTAGGAGGTATGGGAAGTATGGGGGGAGGAACTCCAAAGGTAGGAGAGATAGGAAATGCAGTAGACGATTCTTCTTCTTATGGCAAAAAGGGAAACCCTTACCCCGAAGGCGAGGGTGTTACTCAAATGGCTGCGTATGGAGGATGGTTAGATAATTACACTCCTCAGCGTATGATGCAAAATGGAGGAAAGATGCCAGATATTTCTAGTGTAAAGTACTCTAATGAGTCTGATGGTGAGTTTGATCTATCACTCCTTAAAAAAGGACTTAGCCATGTAGAAAGTTCTGATGGCACTGATATGATGAACCCTGAAAGTAGCGCAACTGGAAATTATGGGCAACTCTTTAATCTAATAAAAGATATGCCTGAACTAAAAGGAGTAACTAGAGAGCAGTTTGCAGAAGACTTGGAGCTACAAGATGAAATATTCCAGATGCGATATGATGGAAGACTAGAGCCAGGTACAAGAACAGGCATTAGAGATTCTGTACAAGATCTAAGAAAAAAGTATGACAGCCAACTAAAAGCTGAAGAAATTAACGACGTAGAACTTGGGGCATTAATAAACTTCCTAGGAAGAGATGGTTCTAGACAATACTTAGGATATCATGTAAGAGATGGTAGACCTTTAGAAGACGTCTTTCCTAAAAAGTTTGGCCCAGGTGCTGAACAAGCTAACAAAACTCCAAAAGAGTATATAGAAAAATTTAGGGAAGTTTATAAAAACGGAGGTCGCATAAAGAAGAAAAGTAAATCTAGGGTTAACGAAGCAGGTAACTACACAAAACCTACTATGCGTAAGGGAATATTCCAAAGAATTAAAGCAGGTACTAAAGGAGGCAATGCAGGACAGTGGTCTGCAAGAAAAGCACAGATGTTAGCTAAGGCCTATAGAGCAGCAGGTGGAGGATACACATCATGAAAAAGTCTCAGAAGTCTTTAAGGGATTGGACTAATCAAAAGTGGAGAACCTCTGATGGCTCTCCTTCTAAAGGTAAAAAGAGATACTTACCTGATGCAGCATGGAAAGCTTTAACTCCTGGAGAAAAGGCTGCTACAAATAGAGCAAAGGCTAAAAGCAATGAGCAGTTTGTAAAACAACCAAAAAACATTGCAAAGAAGACTGCTAAGTACAGAGCAATGGGGGGTCTTATAAGTAATAAATTTCAAAACGGAGGGCAGCTTCCTAAAACGCCTTACAACATAAGGTCTACAGATATCCTACTACCAGGAGCAAAAGAACCTTCTACTGTTCTTATGGAAAGCGGAGGATACGATAATAAAGAATACGCTTACCCAACATTGTTTCCTAAGGATCCAACAAATCCAACAAACAATCCTAAAGATTGGATGCAACTATCAGGAGAAGCTGCGTTTATGGAAGCGCAAAAAAGAGGTGAACTTTGGGAATTTCCTACCGCTGAAGAAGCAGATAGTTACGCAAGAGGTAGCTGGAAAACCAAACCACAGCAAAAACAAAACGGAGGAGTACTTCCTAAATATGAAACTACTTTACCTTTAAAAGAAGAGGCCAACTTTATGCCTTGGTTAGAATCTCAGTATAAAGCAGGTAATATAACTCCAGGTGATTTTGATTTTTATAAAAAAAATAATTACGGTTATAACTACGACTTTAGAGCTGCTTATAAAGAGGGACTAAAATCTTCATTGAATAGTAAGGACAATAGGCAACACTGGGGGGATATAGGTAAAAAACCTAATCATCCTACTTTTTCTAACGAATCTAAATACCATAATGTAGATGGTAATATTGGAGGAAGTTGGGATGGAGAAAATTTTATTCCTGCACAAAAACAAAATGGAGGTACGCTCCCTTATGTTGCCCCTGATTTATTAGAAGTAGAAATTACGCCAGAAGGCACAGAGCTAAAAGATCAACCTAAAGAACTAGAAGCTTATTATAGAGATTACGCTGCACAGTATCCAGTTACAGATAAAAAAGATATTACTAAACAATATAGAGAAGGGGCGAGAAACTACGCGGCAGAACAATTACTAAAAGAAAACCCACAAGGAGATAGAAATAGAAAAGATTATTTAAAATCTTTTACAGAACAAGAACTTGCTGTATTAAAAAATTCAAAGAGTAAAGGAAAAGTTAATCCTACTCTTATGCAAAAGTTTGAAGGAGCATTAAAACAAGGGGCAGCAGCGGGAGCTCCTGGAAATCTAAGATATAAAAAAGTAGAAACTGAAAGTCTTACAGACGAGGAAATGAAAGATGTAGGAGCTTTAGATCTACTAGGGCCATTATCAATTCCTGCAAAATTAGTACAAGCAGGTTATAAAGATGGTTATAGTCTTCTTGATGCTTTAAAGGGGCAAGAAAATAATGCTTCATTTATAGAAGACATTGCAACAGACCCATTAAACTTAGTAGGACTAGGATTAGTATCTAAAGGAGCAAACGCTGCTAAATTACTTAAAGCTTATAAAAACCTTTCTAAGTTAAATAATACAAAAAGAGCTAGTACTTTACAAAATGCTTATAAATTAAACCCTTTTGCATTTAAACCTAATCCTAAATTTTATTATAGAGGTATAGGAAAAGAAGGAGCAGAAGATGCTTTAGAGTCTGGAGTATTTAGACCTAAACAAAATAAAAAGCCTAACATAAAAGGCGGATTTAATATAACAAAAGATTTTAATAAGACACAAGCAGGGACTTACTACAGTCCCAATTTTAAAACTGCAGATAACTACGGAGAAGGTTATATAGCAGAAGTACCAAAGGATGCAGGCAATTTTACAAGAAGGTATAAAGATAAAGATTGGAGTCAGCGTACACAAGATCAAATTCCTATAGATCAAGGTAGGATATTAAAAAAAGATTGGCTACTAGGATATAAAGAAGTAAAAGTAAAAGAAAAAATTCCTACTTTAAGCGATAACCCAAGTTATGTAATAAACCCAGAGCCAAGTTCTACAGAAAAACTAGCAAAAAAATCAGAGCCTTATTTAAAAAGCTCTACGCCTAAAAGAAGTAGACAAGATGAAATAATAGAAGGCTTTGCTCCTGGGTTAGAACAAAAAAGAATAGAAAAAACTACTGTTAATTTTAATCCAGATGGTTCTGAGATTAGTAAAAGTTTTAAATCAGAAATAGATTGGGCTAAATGGAATAAAGACATCCCAAATAATAAACCTTTAATCAAAGAGTATAATGCTATTGAAGAGGCTACTAAAGCTGATGGTACTTGGATGAAGAATCCTGACGGCTCTGAGTTTACAGGTACCCCAGAACAGTTTGTACAACAGCAAAGTAAAAACTTTAAAGCTGCTTTTAAAGAAGGAGAGTGGGAAAAAATGTATCACGGAAGTAAAACAGATAATTTACAAAGTCTTAATTTAAAGGCTAATAGAAGACAAGCATACGGTGAAGGCCTTTATATGACAGATGATTTAGAAGAAGCTCAGAAATATGCAGGATATTTTAAAAAAGAGCTTCCTAAAGATAAAACAGTATATGAATTAGCTGTAAATACAAAAGATGCTCAAAAATTTAATTTTAATGATAAAGACTTTTTAGCACAGTGGAATAGATCTGATCTACAAAGCAAAAAAGATCTTTTAGAGCAGTACAGACGTACATATGGAGAGGAAGCTCCTGAATGGTATTTAAAAAGTGCAGAAGAATTTGGAAATGTGGGTATTAAAGAAAATGTTCCAGATAACATGAAAGACTTATCTAAAAATATTATACTAGATGGTGGATATCAGAATAAATGGATATTAGGTAAAAGTGGAATAAAGTCTTTAAAATACAATAATGGTATGTTTGATATGACTAATCCTAATATCTATAAAGCTGTAGCACCTATAGTAGGAGCAGGCGCAGCAGGTACAGCAATGTCACAAGAAAAAGCAATGGGAGGCGCTTTAGATAAATCTGTAATGGGCTATAGAGATGACTCTCCTTATAAGAATGAACCCTACTTAGATATTAATACTCCTACAGGAGAGATAGATATGTCAGAAACTGGTGTATCTTTGTATGCGAATGGCAAATTGTTAAAACCTTATTCAGGAAAACATAAATTTAATACTAGTAAAGTTAGAGAGGTTCCTGTAAATAATTCTTGGTTAGATAAATATAAATAGTATGAAGGCGAATTTTTTAAAACTAGCAGGAGTAAAGTCAGAAGGAGAATTTTATAATAAGTATCCTACTGAGGAAGCTTTCTTTAAAGAATTTCCACAAGCTAAAGAAATGGCTTACGGAGGTAGTATGATGCGCAAGAAGCCTACAGAGTATGCTAAAGGAGGATATGACAACCCTGGATTTAAGTCGTTACCTGCAAATGTGCAAAATAAGATAATGAAAAACTCCATGAAAAACGGAGGCATGATGGCCTACCAAATGGGGGGACAGCTTACTGAATTTCAAGGAGGGGGTACTCATCAAGAAAACCCTAATGGAGGTATACCTCAAGGGCCTGATGCTAGCGTAGAAGAAGGAGAAACTAAAATGGATGCTGCTAATTATATCTTTTCAGATAGACTAACAGTACCTAAAGATTTATCTAAAGAGTTACAAATGCCTTTCTTAAAAGGTAAAACATTTGCGGCTGCATCAAAAGCTATAAAAAAGAAATACGATCCTCAAGGTAAAAAAGAAACTGACTTAATAGTACAGAACGCAATTGAGAGAGAGCTTAAGAAATTAATTGCTATGCAGGAAGTGCATAAGGCAGATCTTATAGTAGGCCATCAAAAAGAAATAGCTGATCTACAAGGAAACGCTTCTCCTACAGATCAAATGATGCCCCCTCAAAAAATGCAAATGCAAGGCGCCCCTCAAGGAATGCCACAACAAATGCAACAAATGCCCCAAGAAGGTATGCAAATGGGCTATGGAGGAATGCGTAAGCAAATGCAAACGGGAGGTTCGTATAATCCAGAAGTTGAGCAAGCACTAAGAACAGCTAAAAATAATCAAGAGTTAGTAAGTACTTTAAATCTTTATGGTTTTAACAATGCTGGGGAAGTACTTAACGCCGATGCTCCACAGGAATATAAAGACGCTTGGTTTGCTAATGAAAACTTTAGTTATAACGGTACTTCACCTAATACTACTTCAACTAATACTACTTCAACTAATACTGCTTCAACTGACAGTACTACAAATGAATTATCTCCAATACCAGAAATAGATACACCTGTGCCTGACACTACTGCAAATTCAGGCGTTGCAAATGATACTGACGTAAGTAGTGTAAATAACACCTTTATGGGAAAAGTTGGGGATATACCTATTACTTCTGCTATAACTACCACACAAGGCATTGGAACTGCAGCCTCTGGTACGGAATATAGAAGAACTTTAGAAGGTATGAAGCCTGTAGCTAAAGATCCTAGAATGTTTAACTTAGAACAAAAAGACTTAGAGTATAACCCTATAGACTCAGCTCCTTATTTAGCAATGTTAGATCAAGAGGCAGCACAAGCTCAAAATCAAATTATGGATGTAGCAGGTAAAAGTCCTGGAACTACGTTAGCTAACATTGGTAATTTAGCTGAAAGAATAGGAAGAGCTAAGGCTACAACAGAGCAAGACTTGCGCATGAGAAATGAAACACTTAAGCAAGAAACCTATGGGCTTAACTTAAGGAAAGGGATGTTTGATAAACAAATGGAAGCACAAGTAACTGACTGGAATGACCAAGACTTAAATGCATTTCAATCAGCTTTATTAAACTTTAAATCTACGCAAAGTCAAAACGTATCTACTTCCTTAACTAACCTAAGAAGAGAGCAAGCAGCAAAAGACTTAGAAAGTGGTCAAGTAGGGACTTTAGGAAGCATAAGGAAATAAAATTATGGCAATAGGTAGATTTACTAAAGATTTAAAAGGACCAGCAGTAACCCCAGAGTTAGGCTTTGAGGAAGCTATGTTTGTTCCTATGCAGCGTAAAGCAGAAAAGGATAAACTTACAGATGCGTTATTTGCTATTGACACAGGAGTATTAGCTACGGAGCAAGATAAAGCAGGTATATTAAATGATATCACTAATGATTATAATACTAGAATAGAAAATGTTACAAATAGTATAAGCGGTAACAACGCTAACCTATATGATGCCCGTAAGCAAGTCTTAGCTTTAAATAAAGATGTAGCACAAGCAAAGAATACTGGCATATACTATCAAGCTACTAAGTATTATACCGAAAGAGAAGAGGCTAAAAAGAATTACTTTGATGCTAAAAGTGGGCAAAACAGAGAGTTGTTAAATTCCAAATGGAATGAATGGCAATTAGAAGCAGAAAAAGAAGGCAAAGATGGAGCTTTTGATCCTAATACAGGGGACTTAATAACCGCACATAGTTTTCCTAGTCCTCCTATATCCAAAGATCACACTTCACATTTAGCTGATCTTGCAAGTAAGGCAGGAGTAAAAATGGAAGACCTTGCAGGGGCAGGACTTAGTGTAGAGTATACAGACGGAATAAATGACCAGGGGCAGCCTATAAGGTTACCTGTTGTAAAGTATGATCTAGGAAATACTATAAGTGATAATACTGCGGGACTTGAAAAATTTATAGAGTATATTACCGCTGAGTATCAAACTAAAGGAAATGCTTTTGGAGAAGACTGGGACTATAAAGGCAATCGTATGGAGGACATAGTTAAGTTAGCTACTAATATGGCTGGAATAGTAAGTAGTCAAAAAACAAAAAGTAATGTACAGGTAAATACTGGGGCAGCAGGTAATGCTTTAGGAGGTAAAGAAGTTGAAGAAGTTGCGGTAGAGAAAAGTCTATTACAACAAGCAGATATGTCTGGTCTCGCTAATGTCTCTTTTCTTAGCGGGGCGAGCAACATGGTTGCTAATTTAAATAAAACTCTTGGACAAGACATAGATGTTAGGGCTGGGGCTGAGTATGACCCTCAATCTCTCGTAGATGCTATTCAATTATCTCTTGATCCCATTCCTATTTTAGGTAATTCAGATAATGAAAGGTATGATCTAAGTACCAGACAAATTGGTACTTTCCAAGAGGAAGGTGAGCACAAAGGGGAATGGAAACTAAAAAGTACTTATGTTACAGAAGATAGGGGGGATGGTAAGTCTCATACTAGAGAAATAGAAAGTTATGTAAGCAATGAACAGTATGAAGCATTAAATAGATTTGCAGACCCTTCCTTGATTATGGACCAAAAGGAACTTAGCTTTATTACTAAGTATGATGAAGAAATGTTTGAGGAAGCAGTTAAGGAGTTCATAGACACTCGTAGATCTGACGTGCTTAAACAGCAGTTAAAAGAAGGATACAACGGTAGTAAGGGAGCTATACATTCTAAAAAAGAAGTAGAGGGATTAGCATTACAAAATATAATAAAAGATAATAAAAAACTAGTTCGCTTTGTAGACAAATACGAGAGAGAAGTTGGAAATAACATAGGATATACGTCAGTTGGAGTATTTCCAGTAGGAACTACTCCAGAGGATGCAAGAAGGGTTGCGGCAATAGAAAAGAAAGAAGAAAGCCTCTTATATTCTAAAAACCTAACAAATGACTCGAAAACAAAATTCAATCAAACAACTATGTTATTCCCATTATCAGATCCTAGTGGAGACCCAATTACTCCTTTAGCATTAGATGAAATGGAAGATATAACCCAGATAAACATAATAGGGGCAGTTGCCTCTGGTAATCCAAGTCAGTTAACTGAGGGCTTTTTAGTAGAAGTAAGTACAGAGGAAGGTACCCAATATTATGCAATGCCTGAATACGGATTGCAGACCAAAGGCACTACTCCAGAAAAAGAGTATAACCATAATATTACAAGGGGAGCTTTCACGGTAGCAGAAAATGTTACTACTATCCCTAATATAAACGAGGGGGCTGCAGGCACTCTTAACAATCTAGAAATAACAACAACTAGACATTCTGCAGATAACTGGGATGTTAGATGGAATATAGTAGGGCCAGATGGAACCTCTCAAATGAGTTCAGAGTTTGAAACTAATAACCCTGCATCTATTTTAACTCAAGTAGAGAACGGGGTACAAAAAAGATATACTCAAATAGCAGGTGAAGAAGAAGTAAAAAAAAAGGATAATCCGTTAACAGGAACTAAAAAAACTATTTCAAATAGTGGGGACCTTACTCTGACAACAGTAAGTAGAGAAGGAAATCTAGGGCAGGAAGCTTTAGAGAATCAACTTGAGCCTTGGGAACAAGAAGTTAGAAATAACGGAGGGGGTGTAGCTGTGCTTACTAAAAGTTTTGGTAACTTAAGACCTAATAACAGTAATCCATACAAGTCGGGAGTATATAAAACTGGTAGCAGTGGTAGCTATCAAACTTTTGACTCTTATGATAGTGGGTTAAAAGGACTTATTTGGGATGTTAAAGCAAAACAATTTAAAGGCGGTTTATCAAGTAGGGTAGTAAGCAAGGGAACTAATACTCTAGACGCTTTAAAAATATGGGCACCTTCAACAGATAACAACAACCCAGACGTTTACGCAAAAAGTGTTTTAAGTTTTATTAATGGTGAGCTAGGAACTGACTATACTACAGATTCATCTTTCTCTGAACTCCCAACAAGTCAATTAGTTGAGAGTATAATAAAACAAGAAGATATTCGCCTTTATGAAGCATTAAAATCTGATGGATTTTTTGAAGGCAGAATAGATTTATATGCTGCTAATATCAGAAGTGGTAATAGAGTATAAAATTATACTTACTAAAGAAATAGTAAATTTGTAGTACCGCCTAGTAAAGACAAAGAATAAATAAGATGCCAGAAGAAGAAGTAAAATTAGGAGACTATAGAGGATTTTTAAAAGCCCTAAGGGTAGATTCAGAAGGTAACTATGTAGAGCCTGCAGCCCCCTCGTTTACTATAGCTACAGACATGGCGCCTGCGCCAGAGGCTAAGTATGATCAAGGTCTAAATTTATTTACAGAAGATGTTGATGCTTTAAGACGAAGTAATCAATCAAGTTGGGATGTAGTAGAAAATGCATTTCAAAATGCTGGAGCTACAGCGTTAATGGAAATACCTGAGATGGTAGGGTATGTAGGAACAGGCGTTGCTAATTTATTTGGCAATGTTTGGCAAGAAGATAGTAATGGTTTTATAGATACTCAAAACTCATTATCTACTTGGGCAAGGCAGACTAAAGAGTCTATGATAGAGTCTAACCCTATCTACGCAAGAGAAGAAGATCAAAACTTTGATCCCTTTAATGCAATGTCTTGGGCAACTAATGCAGGCTCTATAGGATCTACTATTTCTTTATTAATACCAGGAATGGCTATAGGCAGAGGAGCTGGTTTTCTAGCTACTAAAGCAGCTTCAAGATTAGTAGGACTTTCTAAGATAGGTAAAGCTTCTGCTAAAGTAACGGGAGCCATAAGAACTGCAGAACAAGTAGCAGCTGCAACTAAAGCACAAATAAAAGCCACTAATATAGTAGGCAAGGCGGGTAATATTGCAGGAACGACTGCAGCCACTTTATCGTCTAGACACGCAGAGAATATGTTAGAGGGGTTTGGGACTTATGACCAATCTCTTACAGAGTCTCTAATGGAAAACTATGACATGTCTTATGATCAGGCAAAAGCAGAAAGTGCATTTTTATTAGCTAATCCTGAGTCAGCTCTTACTTCCAAGTATAAAGAAGATTATTTAAAAGCTGCAGATGCCGCTGCTAAAACTACTACTTGGAATTGGGCAGCAGGTACTATGGACTATGCTCAATATGCTATGGCATTTGGAGGGTTAAATAAACTATTTAAGGTAGGAGGAGCTGCAACAAGAGGGGCTAATAAAGCAAGTAAGTTAGCTAACTACGCTAAGAAAGGATGGAACAGTAGCAGAAAATTAGCTTTTCAAGCAGGGTCAGAGGCTCTTGAAGAAACTTATCAAGCAGTAGTAGGACAAGAAGCTTTACGAGAGGGTAAAATGTTTGAAGAAGGGTTCTCTGAAAGACTTGATGGATACTTAGCAAGTGAGGAGTTACAATCTGCTGCTATGATGGGGGCAGTAATGGGAGGAGGATTCCATACTATGGGAGCTGTCTTTAATAAAGCTTCAGGTAAAGTCAATGACAAATTATTACAGTATGAGGCTTTGTCTAAACTTAAGCAAAAAGATGGCGCACTGGGAGTGAAAAACTTTGGACTAGGCGCTATAATACAAAGAGACATTAACTTAAATGGAAATTTAAATAATGTAATAAAGTCTTTAACTAAATTCTCAAAAACCCAAGAAGAGACTACAGACGAGTTTACTCAGACTGTAGAAATGATTAATGGTTTAAATGAGCAAGTACTGCGGATGTCATCAGAGGTAGATGAGAAAGGTAACGCAGCATATACCCCTAGTCAACTAGCAGACATAGCTACTTATTCTTTTATAGCACAAAAGGCTATTCAAGATGGAAGAATAATAAATACTGAAATAGATAATACCTATCAACAATTAGAAAAAGAAGGAGGCATAACAAGTCCAGAGGTAACTAACCATAGAAATTATATAGAAAGAGAAGCTATCATACGATTTTTAGGAGCTAAAAAAGGTAAGCCTGATGCCGCAGAACAAAAGTTTTTAGATAGTTTAAAAGAAAGAAAATTACAGTTAGATGAGACTATAAAAGCAGATAACAAACCATTTAAAAAAACCCTGAAAGACGGTAGCTTATTGTCTAAACAATTTACAGCTTTAAATCAAGGGATGATTTCTGAGTCATACAGATCTAAAGTAGGTAAACTTCAAACAGCCAAAGGGTTTGAAGAAAATGAAGTAGTCAAAGCTCAATTAAGAGAGGAAGCAAAAGCTAAAGAACAAGCGGGTACAGTGGCTGGGTATAGTGATAGGACTCAAAAAGCAACTACAGTTGAAGAAGTAGAGGCTATTAAAACGGAAGAAAAAGAACAAATAGGCGGTGAACCTGAAAATACAAACCGCACTACAACAATTGCTCTTCTTACAGAAATGCCTAAGGTAAAGGCTATACTTGAAAATAAAGAATTAAGCCCAGAAGATAAAATAAAAAACCTAGCTACCTTACTACAAGGAAACGCAGCAGCTCACCATAGGGCCATACCTGAATTTGGGGACACTTTAAATATTACTCTAGACAACGATCCTCAAAAAGCAGCTGAACAACTAGTAACAAACTACAATGAACTACAAGCGCCTAATAACCCAGATCCTAGAAAAGACCTTCTTAACTCATTACTAAATCAAAAATTATCGGAAGAAGTAGGACAAGAAGTAGAAGATGCTCCAGACGTAAACACAAAAGAAACAAATACTTCTACGTTTGACTCCAATGCAGAAACAATAGAAACATCTACTGATGAATCCTTTGTAGGAAATCTACTCCACCTTGCGGGGCCAGAAGGAGAAGTAGAAAGAGGAGACGACGGAACCCCCTTAAATCATATATTTTATGATTTCCAGACTAAAGGAGACAAAAGTATAGACAAGCATCTAAATCCTAAGTTTAAGGTTAAGGGAGAAAAAGTATCCTATGTAATAGATGGTACAGATGAATATAATCAAGGCGATAGGGGCGACAGTAAGCGTACATATCGAATTGAGATGTTTGTTAACGTAAACGAGGAAGAAATATTTATAGGAGTTATACCTGAATATAGAGGTAAAGGAAAAAACCGTAAGAAAGTAGCTCCTGAACTTAGAAAGGCTATAGAATCAGAGTATGAAAACTCTGGAGCTAGAGACGCAGGAGATAGATTTACTTCTGAGAAAAAAGGACAAGTTAAAAGCAAGCTACCTGGAAGAATACTTAATTTACCTAACGGAGGATTTGCAGATTTAAATACTATTCTTGAAAAATATCCAAACGTAAAACTTATAACCACAGTAGTAACTAACGGAAATGTTAAGTTAGCAGGACTTGAAGAGGCAGGATTAATACCTGACAATCTAGTTATAAAAAATTCTGAAAATCTTGCTGCTGCTGGTAAAAATAAAGAAGGGAAAACTATTTTAAAGGGAGGGTATGTTTATGCATTAGTACCTGCTCCAGATGGTAGATATTTTCCTGTTAGATTATTTACCAAAAAAGTTGGAGAAGTTGACAGTCTAAAAAACACAGTTTCAAATTTAGTAGACGGGTTATATGATAGTAACCCAGAGGTAGCAAAAGAAGCTCTTAGTCAATTAAAGAACTTAATTCACATTAATAGGGATAAGAGTAACTTTAAAATAGAACTAGAAGAAGGCGTAGTACTAGTAAATAGCCAAGAGGCAGAACAAGAGAAGTTAAAAGAAGCTCTTTTAAGTACAGAAGAAGGAAAGGGAACAATTGCTTTTATAGATAAAGCTAAGATAAACTCTGGTAATTATAATACAGATGTAGCAGAGTATCTAGACCATAATATGGATGTATCAGTAGGAATCCATAGCCCAAGCTATAAAGTAAACGTCCAGTCCGCAGCACCTGTTACACAACCAAGTGAGCGCTCTGAGGAAACTATAGCAGACGAGACTGCAACAGGGGCTACTACAGAACAAGCTAGTAAAGAAAGTAGTAGACTACAAAAAAGAATTGATAAAGCTAAATCTGATTTTGCTTCTGCTACGGATATAGGAGGTAAGGTTAAGGCAGTCACTAACTTCCTTAACAATGCAACTGCAAGTACAGCATCTGTAAGTAAGGAAGACATGGCGTGGTATAGAGCGTCTAAGGCAGAGCTTGAAGCTGAGGGGTATGTGTTTGATGGGGAGATTGGAAGAGAAGTATCAGATAGTGAAATTATAGAGATTGGAAATAGAAGAGAAAGCGACCAAGTTCCGAAGGGTGTTATGATTATTGATAGGGTTTCAAAACCAAAGCGTTTAGTAAACGGAAAGCAGGTGGAGCGACCTATATACGATGTCATAGAGGGTACAGGAACTACGGCAGAGAGGGAAGCACTTGCCGCTGAAGTTGAGTCTATTGAAGACAGTATGACTCCTCAGAATATAAAGGAGACAAGACCAAAGTTAGCTGCTGCAAATAAAGCACTGCAAGACTATGATGCTGCAAACTTTACATCTCCGATACAAACAGAAATAAATACAAAAACAGAAGAAACTGTAGAACAAGGAGAAACCCAAGATTTAGTAAGTTTTATAAAAGGCACAACAGCAGAGGTTAAAGTTAAAGAATTAGAAACAGAGAGAGACAAAAAATTAGATAATATAGGTACTATAGACAAAGGGAGTTATTATGAAACTAGTAACGAGGGCTATTATTTTAGATTAAATCCAGATTTTTCTTTTAAAGAAGTTGGAATGTATGTTAAGGGAGATTATGTATCATATCCAGGAATGGCTGGGGCTAAATGGAAAACAGAAACAGAAAGTGTTCCTCTAAAAAGACTGGAAAAAAAGATACCAGAAATAAAAGAACAGGTTAAAAGGATTCTTGAAAGTGAAGAATCACAAAGGAAAACAATTAATGAAAAATATAAAAAATTAATAGCAGAAGCTAAAGAAGCTCAATCAACACAGCAAAGTGAAGAAGCCGCAAAAGAATTAGATAGTGCAGTCGAAGATTCAGGCGCATTAGATATAAGTGGCGATTTTAAGACTTCTGTTATATCTGAGGAAGAAGTAAACTCTGCAGAAGACGTAGAGGATGAAATAAACTTTATTTCTAATGTACTAGGAGGAGACGCTCTTGTACAAACTTATGTAGATGAAGGAGAGCTTGTAGGAGATATTCCTACAGTTGCTGGTCTTGTACAACAGGTAAAGAGTAAAGGGCAGGTATTAGAGGGCCTATTTACTGAGGCAGGTATTTACTTAAGAACTAAAGGAACTAAAGGCAGAGGATATCATGAGGCGTTTCACGCAGTATTTACTCTTGGGCTAACAAGTACACAAAGAGAACAAGTCTTAGCAGATGCTAGGAATAGATATAATGATACCACTTCTACAGATTTAGAGATAGAAGAAAAACTTGCAGAAGAGTTCAGGGTACTAATGATTTCTAATAAAGCACTATCAGGGCTAAAAGGGGCATTAAAAAGATTTATGTACGCATTAAAGGATGCTATAAATCACCTATTCAATAGAACTTCTCCTCTTAACGTAGATCGTTTATTTGGAGATATAGAAATAGGTAAGTTTAGAAACAAGATACAATTCAAGAAAGAGTTTAAAGTATTTAAACCTATGGCTTCTGAGGTAAAGTCAGAAGGTATTAGCAATGCTCATGTAAAAGAGTACAAAGATTTATACAGGCATTTAGTCAGTAGAGTATTAGCCACTGTTAAAGCACAAGACGGATACGAGGGACTAACAAGTACACAAGCTCTTAGAAAAGCTGCAACAAATAGAAGAGGGGATGTCGTTTTATTTTTAAATGATACGATATTCAATCATATGATAAAGGAAAGAAACAATTCTACCGAAGAGGCTGATAAGGTAGAAATAAACAATTTCTTACTTAATTATTTTTCTTTTGAAAAGGTAGACGGTAAACTAGTAACTTCTAAGAAAGGAAAAATGTCTGCTATGTTAGCGGACTCAATATTTTCTTTAAGAGATTATGGAATAGTAATAAATCCAAACATACAAGAGATTGTAACTCTAGAAGATAATGTAGATATAGAAGAAGCTTTTGAAGGCGCAGAAGAGGCCGAGGAAAAAGATAACTTCTTTAGAAGTAGAATGGAGGAAGACAACAGGCAAAGAATACCTAGTACTGTAAGAACAAAGCTACATACAATTCCTAAGTTAGATAAAGAAGGAAACAAAACCTATAGCCCTATTATGGGTACTGTACAATACTATGATGGAGAAGCAGTTATATCTTCATTAGAGTCAAGTATTTCTAACTCACATAGTGTTGGGCATATGATAGAGAAGCTTGAAAAACTTAACCAACCTTGGGTACCTCAGCTTTTACAATTAGCACAAGAAAAAGAAATCCAATCTACTCTTTGGACAGGCATTGGGGATAACCAATTTATAAAATATTTTGGCGTAGATAATAAAGGAAAGATATACTTAGCTAATAGAAAGACTTTAAAAACAATTGTTAGAGATACTCTTGCTTCTGCTTATACTGTAGATAGTAATCCTTACTTAAACAATGAAGCTAAAGGAAAAGAAGCGCTTGAGGAATTTACAGAAATAAGAAAAGAAATTAGGGATTTTAGTAACAATGATGCTTCAGATGAAACATTAAGTCCTATTCTAGATAAACTAGCAAATCTTTTAGAAAGATCGTTTATTCCTTTAAATAGAGAAGGGCTAGATGCACTTATGGGCTTTTCTAGTTTATTTCCTAGCCTTAAATCAAAAGCAACTAATTTTAATGAAGGAACTCTATTACAGCTTAATTCTATATACGCTGATATGAGCAATGGAAGAAATCCGTTTTCTGTATTACCTAAAATAGGAACAAGCGTTAGATCCACACTAGAAAATTTTGCTAAAGACTACGCAGAAATATCTGACCTTAAAGTACAACCTGTATTTTTTGGAGCTAATAAAAAGCCTAAGTACTCTTTAGTAGAATCAAACTACTTATCTAAACTAATAACTCTTATACAAAAAAATCCTAAAGAATTTAAAAACAATGTTAAAGGTTATTTAGCAGACATGCCTATTATGGGTGACTTAAAAGATATAGACATTTACCTGCTTGAAAATACAGCTACAGAAAAGTCAGGAAAAAGATCTTATCTGGACATATCACCCGAAGAGCTTAATAGGGCAAACATGAATGCTTTCTTTAATAATAAATTTGGGAAAAACAATATGGGGTTATTCTCTATTCCTATTCCTTCAGACAGTAAAATGTTATACTATCTCCAGTTTCCTAAGCAGACTACAGAAGGTGCAGTAACAAAATTAGCCCAAGTAGCAATTGCAGAGCAAAGAAGAATTGACGAGTTTGCACATGAAAACAACTCAGGAGTAAGAAACATATCAAACATAGAAAAAAATAGAAAAAACTTTCAATACTTCCCTTTCTTAAATAACGTAAAGTTTAAAATAACTAAAGAAAATGAAGGGCAAATTAAAGATGCTATAAGAAATTATCTAGAAGAAGAATATGAAACTTTTGTATCTAAGTTAAAAGAATTTGGGCAAACAGATAGAATCTCCGACGGAAGAGAAGTATGGGAAAGTAGAAAGGAAGGACTAACTCTAAAAAGTTTTACGGAATTTGCAAATAGTAATACAGGAGGATTAATAAAGTTAGCCAATGGAGAGTCTATTAGGATATTAAATGGGAAGGGCGATTTAGAACTTACAGGACAAGAAGTAAAGAAATTTAATATTTCTGGGTTCACTGATTTAGGAAGTCTAAAGGACAGTAAGTTCATACCTTCAGGAGAAAAAGAAGCTGCTAAAAACTATTTCTACAACGCCTTTTATCACAACACTCAAATAACAGAGTTAGTACATAAATCGCCTGCTTACTACAAAGGAGTTGCAGATTTTTTCAAAAGAGTAAAACAAGGCAACACTAATGGTACTTCTCCTGCAGAATCTATAACTGCAAAAGTTAAAGTAAAAGCAGATGTCTTAGCAGAAAATAGTAGTGAAGAAAAAGTTGCTCTCAAAAAGGCAGGAAAAAAAGACAAGACTACACAAGATCTTATAGAAAAAGCTGAGAATAATACTACAGATGGAGCGACCTTTATTTCTATGGCTAAGTACAAGGAGTATATGGAGGCCATACAACAGTGGGATGCGGATAAAGAAGTTGCTTATGGTAAATATCTTAAAGCTGCCAAAAATTGGAAACCAGGCACTGCATTTAAAAATCCATTAACTGCAAAAGAAAATCAAGATTTATTTAAAGGGTTTAAGCCTTTTATGTTTACAGAAAGAGAAGTTAAGAATGATGACGGAATATCTATAGGTACATCATCTCCCGTACAACTTAAAAACTCTATACAAGTACTTACTCCTGAGCTAGTAGTTCTAGGAGGCAATGCTGGTAATCTAGCAGAAGCATACAATGAAATGTATGTAAATGAAGAAAAAGCAGATTTAATAGCTTTCTCAAGTGCCGTTAAAGTAGGAAATCCTGGAGTTGACCAGATTATGGAGGTTAATCTAAAGGATATGCTACTTGCTCAAAACACTCCATCACACTGGTATGAGCATGTCGCAAGAATAGGTTCTCAGATGAGAGTTCATCAGATGAACAATATAGCCCTTGAAGCTAACTATAATTTAAAAGGAGAAAATGTAAAAGGAGCTGACTTATTAGTTTTATTAAATAAACTTACAGAGGCTAACCTTAAAGAAGATAATGAAAGACTAACAAGCATAATAAATAATTCTGAAGAAGACTATCAAGTACTTAGACAAGAGATTGTAAAAGTATTAACTAACAGGGGGGCTCCTACAGCTATTATTAATAGTATAAATGATAGTATAGAGGTTTCTGATAAAGAAATAATACCTAAGCTATATTCTAGTTATGGATCTAAAGAGGCAGAGTCTGTAGTAGCAGCGTTATTTAAGAGTAGGGTATTTAAGCAAAAGTTGCCAGGAGGCCAGTTTGTAAACTTTACTTCTTATGGTTTATCAGATAACTTAGAATATAAAGTTGATGAGACGGCTAATAAGCTAACAATGGAAGCCTATCTTCCTGCTTGGTCAAAAGACTTACTAGATCTCCCTGTAAAAGAAGATGGAACTGTAGATATGAGTAAGGTAGATCCTGAAGTATTGGAGTTAGTAGGATTCCGTACTCCTACAGAATCTAAATACTCCATAGTTGCTATAGAGGTCAAAGGATTTCTTCCAGCCAACTTAGGAGGAAATATTGTTTTACCTAAAGGGATTACTAGTAGAACAGGTCTTGACTTTGACATTGATAAAATGTTTGTCTTTACTCCTCATAACACTACACAAAAAGAAATAGATAAGGTCGTAGTAGACGAGTCTTTTGAAGTAGATAAAGGGCCAAATCAATCTAGAAAAGCAAGAGAAAATGGATTGATTTCTATATACTATGCAATTTCTTCTAATTTAAAAAGTCATGGTGAAGAGTCCATAGGGCCTGGACATTTTGAAAATTTAAAGGAAGCTGCCTACACTGCATACCTAAAAAATAATGTAAGCGATCATAAAGCTAAAAGTGCAGGGGAGCTATCTGGTATGTCTATAAAAGAAAAAGGAGAGATTATAGAAGAAGAAGAAGCTAAAAAATATAACATAGCAAATCCTAGTACTCAGTTAGAGTTTTATAATAGAATTCAATCAGGAGGTAACCTAATTGGAGTTTTAGTAAATCATTTAATAAACAATATAAAATCCAAATCTACTTCACTAGAGCTTAAGGATCCTATAACTATTAATGGGCAAGAGTATAAGTCTCTTAGTAGCAATAACATGGATATAGATTATAGGCTACAAGAATTTGCTACTGCTATTGTAGACAATACTAAAGATCCTTTAGCTGCATTTATTAACTTAAATATAAATACTGCAGATGCTTACATGGCAGCTATAAGACTAGGACTTCCTATAGACTACACTGTTGCATTATTTTCTACTCCTTTAGCAATAAAGTTATATAATTCTAGTAAAACGACAGGTAAACCCTTTTTAGTAGAAGCTCAAAAAGCACTTACTGAGCTACAAGGCGAGAGAAAAGAAGGATCAGAATCTTCTGGAGGCTATACTAACCTAAATTTAGAGGATTTATTTGATAGTACACGTCAAGGTGGGTTTACGTTTAAAAATAACACAAGTATAGAAAAAGAAGAACTTTTAAATACTTTTATTAAGTTATCTGAAGTTGGAGCAGATCTTTCTACAGTAATAAGAGGTACTAAGTTAGATGCCTCAGCTGCTTCTACAAGTGCTGCAGGGGTAATGCTTCAAAACAAAATGGTAGAGAAAGTAACAGAAGACAACTTTACTTCAATACAAGGCACTGGAAAATTCTTTAGTGAAGATGGTATTCTTAAAATGTATAAAGAAAATGCTCATGATCCTGTAAGAGAGGCCTACGCAAAGTTTTTCCCTTACTTTAATGAATCATTTGAAGGACTAGTAACAAAGTTTTTAGAAACAGTGCCTGCTGATGCATTTTTAAATGATAGGGTTATCTCAAATATGTTTAAGCATGCTGAGACTTATCATATAGCTAATCATGATGGGCTAGCAAGATTTTCTACTGAAGTAGTTATGAAAAGCGTTCATAAAGCTTTTATAGAATTTAAAAGAGACTACGCTGCGTCTTACCCTACTTTGATTAGCGCCTTAAGGTTAGAAACTCAGAAAGTTGATCCTAGTTTAGAAGAAGACAGGATTGTAGTAAATAGAAGTGCAATTAGCAAAGACCAAATAAACCTTGCCCACGAAGAGTGGAAAGCGATGATGAGTAACGAAGAGAATGCAGGCTTTGCCCGTAATCTTTTAGCTTATGCCTTAAAGACTACAGGATATACTCCTAGTCCTTTTAGCATTATAAATTTAATTCACCCTGATGCTTTTAATGAAACTTTTGGATCTGAACAAAGTATAGAAGGAAGATTAGAATCTCTTTTAAATAATGTAGATGTACCGTTCGATAACTTTATGTCTTTCTATGTAAGGAACGTATTTAAAGAAGACAACAGCTTCTTACTAAAAGCAGACGAGGCTGCCAAAGAAGAAGATGGAACATTGGTTATAAAAAAAGTAAATGGGGAAGTTCCTTCTTATTATAAAAATACTATAGGAAACGCTGTAGACTTTTTAATAAAAAGAGATAAAGAAGGAGATAGGCTGTTTGCTTTAGATGAGGGGGAGGATAATAAGATAACTTATATAGAAGTGTCCTCTTTAGGAACTAAGTTCTACAGACAAGACTATACCCCTGCAGAAGAATCGCTTGAACTTCCTGAAGGTAAAAGAAAACTTACAGAGGAGCCTCTTAATAAGTTTGAACCGCTTATAGGAACTACTGAAAAAGGTGAGCCTTCCGCAGAAGATATAGGAACCCCCTTTGAATTCCCAGTACAAGAAAATACAGTTGCTAAAAAGACTACCTTTGAAGAATACTTTAAAGCAGTTGAGTCAAGTACTACAAAGGCTCAAGCTTTTAGTCGGGAAGAGTGGAATAAACTACCTCTTGAAGAGCAAAAAGCTGTTATGGATGATATAAAAAAATGCGATGGCTAAGAAAGGATGCATAAATAAAAGTAGTGTTGAGTTTAGAAACCTACTAAGAAACTTTAATGGCTCTGCTACTGTATTACAACATAGAATAGTTGCATGGCAGTCTAGGAATAAAAAGTCTATAGAAGATCTTCCTACTGTAGCTGAGGTTTTAATAGGGGTTACAGATCCTTTTAAAATAATTAATACTGCAAATACTACAAACGATCAGTTGTCATCTGATGATGTAAAAAAACTATTAATCCAAAGAAATAAAACCTTAAGGTATAATGCAGTTAGGTTTGCTACTGGAAAAGATGGTATTAAGAGATTATACATTACTAAAAACCCTAATTCATATACAGATACTCTTAATGCTTTAAATGCACTAAAAAGAAAGTATAATAATTTAGACGGAGTTGAAATACATAAAGCTCCAAAGGCAGACCCTAAGACAAATAGACCTGTATACTATATAAAGTTCCCTGATAAGTTTGAGCAGACTAAGTTATTCTTTAATGTTACAGGGACTCAGGTAAAGTCTATGCTCTCTATGAGCGACATAAAAAATAGTCTTCAGTTTGAAGGGACTATGATAGAGTTCTTAGATGAGATACCTTCTACTAGGGGCATTAAGGTAGCAATGCGTAATGTAAATAAAGGGGAGAAAATTCAAGTAGTGGCTGCCCAAATGAGAAAGAAGTATGAGGATAAATCTTGGACTACCCCTGCACCTTTAGCAGATGGCAGTAGAGCAGTCGCATTACCAGAAGATATATTTAAATCATTTGAAGAGTTCTTGACTTTTGCTTTACTACATGAAAAAGCCCATGAATCTTTAGATAAGGCTAATGATGAAACTACTGGAGCTTATGAGACTAGAGTAACAAAAGAGGCTCTTAGCAGGCTTCAAGGTATAAGAGTGGCAGAAAGGGCAAGAGAAGCGGCAAACGCCCCTAAGATGACTTTAAAAAAGGCAGAGCAGCTTCAAGAGATTCTTACACAATTTGCAGAAATAAATGGCATAAGAGTAGAAGGATTATCAGAAGTAATAAACGTACTCAAGAAACAAGGACGAATTAAAAGTGATGCTGCAGGTGTAGCAGGTGTAGCAGACGCCATGAATAAGATAGTGGGCATTGACTCCTCTATGACATTACCTGAGCAAGTAGAAGTATTAGGGGAAGAAATAGGACACATTGCTATTGCAATGCTAGGACTAAATCACGAGTTAGTTGCCCCCTTACTAAAAGTAATAGAAGAAACAGAGGAATACAAGCAAGACTACGCTACTTACTTTGAAGCATATAAAAGAGAACTAGGGCTAGATGACTCAGAGGCTGATGCTCATTCTAAGATAGAAATATTAGGTAAGATTCTCACTAAAGAATTACTTAAAGATCCTTCTAATGCGCCAAGTAGTACTAGATCTTTAATAATGAGGATATGGGATAAGATTACTGCGCTGTTTGGAACTCCTAATTCTTTCTACTTACAGAGTAGAGTAAGAGAAACAATGGGGGCACTGGCCACTAAGATAAGATCAGGGGAACGATTAGAAGAAGTTAGCGATCCATATAATAATCCTTCAAGTGTGTTTTTTAATTTAGAGAAAGCTAGCCTTGAGGCTTTTAAAGAAAAACTAGGAGACGATATCATTGCGGACCTTAACAATCAAGTTAGAGTAATAAATGAAAGTATAGGAAGAGGCGCTAAGACTGATTTACAAGGAAGACGATTAGAGCAAAAAAGAGATGAAATAATAAAAAACCTTGCTGATAAACAGACTGCAAAAGGACTGTTAAATTACATGCAATATTTAGATGGAGTAATAGAGGAGTTTAGTAAAGACTCTGAGTCTATGAAATCAAATGGCGGCAGTTTAGATATTGATAAAATTAACACAGGAGTTAAGTTTCTTGGCGCTCACGAAGACATGATTGCTGAGTTAGGACTTAACCTACAGAGAATAGTAGGCAGTGAAGAAACTAATTTATCAGAGGAAGAACTCGCTGAATTAAATAGTCTTATAACTAATGCAACTAGGTCTATAGGGAATTTATCTAATATATATAAAGACTTAGATTTACATGCATATGATCAAATACTTAGTAGTGAACTAGAGTATTATGAACCAGGAGATATAGTAAAAATTTTAAAAGCAGAAGCTGGAACAGATTTACTTAGCTACACTAGCGCTATAAGGAGTCTTAGAAAAACCGATAATAAATTATTATTAGCAGCTTATAAAATACTTAAAAGAACTGATAATGAAAAGAACAGTGTAGGAGAAGAGGTAGAAGCTAAACTTCAAAGACTTTACGAAGAATCAGAAAGAGCAGGTTTTAATTTTGACAGTATGTTTGAAAAAGATTCTAAAGGAAATCTTACAGGTAATGTTGTATCTAAGTATAATCAAGGAAAACTTCAACAAGCCCGCGAAGAGGTATTAGAATCTTTAGTAAAAACGTTCGCTTCTGATGGAATTACTGATTACAACGATCTTAGACTTAAAATTGAACTAATTAAAGAAAAAGAAGAATCTGAACAATCTAATGAAGAAAAGGCTATGCTTAATAAGTATAGCAAAGTTTGGAGAGACTTTAGTAAAAAGTACTATGATACTAGTGGATATAAAACTATAAGAAACTTAAGTAAAGAAGAAATAGAGACTTTAGAAAGAACCTATGTAGGTACTACAATTACTAAGTCTAATAGTAAAAATTTTAAAGTAGGAGACAAAGTAAATTTTTATACTGAAAAAAATTACCCTTCTAGAAAATTTGGAAAAGTTGTAGAAGTAGGAGAAAAGGAAGGATCTCAAACTAAGTATAAGATTGAGATAATAGATAACACAGAAGAGGGACTAAGTGATATCCTACTAAACAAAACTTACAATAGCATAAAAGATAACGCTTATTATAAGGAGTACATAAATACTATGGCTACTTATAAAGAGAATCTTCCTTTCAGACAAAGAACAGGAGATAAAAAGTTTATGATGCCCCAAGTAGGAGCTTCAAAAGCAGAGTTAGTGAGGGATGGTAGGTACAATAGCTTGAAGGAAAAAGCAAAGCAAGGTGTTTTAAGATACGGGGATGATGATACCTATGGCGCAGAGGCTACTAATTACAGAGGCACAAAAAATAAGTTTATACCTGTATACTACACTAATAAAATAGATCCTAAAATACTGAGTAAGGACTTGACTGCAAGTATGATAAAGTTTGCAAAAATGTCTACTGGGTACAAGGAATCAGTAAACTCTCGTCCAGAGCTAGAAGCATTACAAAGAGCAGTAGCTAGACAAGAATTTAAAACTAAGAAAGGAAATAAATCAGATGTAACTGGAGAGGCTACTGAAACTTATGCGCTGTTAGAAAACTTCTTAGATATTTACTTATTTGGGGAGTCTGAAAAATCAATGAGTGTAAAGATTGCAGGAAAAGAAGTACAAGTTGATAAAATCTTAAAGGGTTTATACAGTTTTATTCTAAAAAGTAATCTTGCATTTGGTGTACCCATTGCACTAGCTGGTTTTATAAAAGGTAACATAGATCAGGCAATAGAGCGCATAGGAGGTAGGCTAATAGCAAAAGACTCTATAGGATATTCTCAGGCAGAAGCAGTAAAGAATTTACCAGGCATTATGAATGATGTAGGGAAGAGGCTTAAAACAAATAAGCTTTCCCTTGTAATGAAGTATGTGGGAACTGGGTTTGATAATGAGGCTGAATTATTAAGGTTTAAAGCAAAAGGAGCAAGGATAACCTTAGATGATTTGGCGTATGCTCCTTACTCAGTTTTAGACGGCACTCGTCAAGCTACCTTAACAATAGCAATAGCTGATAACTTAAGATATATTGATGGCAAGCTTTACTTGAAAGAAGAATACCTAGCGCAAAAAGGAGCTACTGAAGCAATATGGAAAGCTAATAGAACCAACTCTTTATATAATAAGATAAAAATCAAAGACGGAGTTGTATCAGGAGTAGATAAAAAAGATCTATTTAGATTTAGAGATATAGTAGCAGAGCTTTCTCCTAGATTAAAAGGAGAACAAGGTAGTTTAGATAGAAATACCTTTAATCGTAATGCTTTGTCTCGTTTTGGAGGTATGCACAGAGGATGGTTAATTAATGGAATAGAGTATAGATTTCACAGAAGGGGTATATCCCCTTTAACTGGATTAACAGAAGAAGGTACTTACAGGACTATTGGAAGCCTGCTTACAGATAAAGCATTAAAATCGGCAATTAAGGCAGCTGCACAAGGAAATCCTGCTCTGATAAAGGCATTTTGGGGAAAGCTAAAAGACTATCAAAAGATTAATATTTTAAGGGTATCAGCAGACCTTGGTGTATTAAGTGTATTAAGTATACTAGGAGCTGCAGTAAATGCAATAGCCTCAGAAGATGATGATGATATGTGGTGGTTACAGTACAGCGCCTATCAAACTTCAAGGGTATTACTAGAGCAAAGAGCTTTCTGGTCTCCTTTTACATTACTGGAAGTACTTAAATCTCCTGCCGCAGGTATTAATGTTGTAGAATCATTTTCAGATTTACAATGGATGCTTAATTGGGATGACTTAGAGAGAGGTCAATATAAAGGAATGACTAGATTCGAGAAACAATTAATACGCTCAGTATATGCTAAAAACTTATATGAGCTAGGTTCCCCCCAAATAAAGAATAGTTACTTAGAATCTATGGTACTTGAAAAAGGCCTTAATCCTATTTACGGAATCTCTTCTTCCTTATTTTCAGAGGACTAAAGATAAAAACTTCAAAGGTTAAAAAGGGGGGTCAAAGCCCCTCTTTCTTTTCTTTTGGTTTGGTCTTCTTTTTTTCAAGAAGAATACTAAGCGATTCTAAGGTTTTAAATACCTTAGGTTTTTTATCAGCTTGTTTATGCATGATTAGTAAATACTATTTCTTTTTCTTAGGAGCAGTATGAGTATACCCTTTTTTCTTCATTCGATCATGATCTGCTGGCTTTTCTGCTTTATAGCCTTTGCCTGTCTTAGGATCGTACATCATGTGTTTCTTAAATGCTTTCATAATTTATTGTGTTGACTTTTATAAAATTCAAGTAGTTCTTCTACGCTTACCGTTTTATTTCCGTAAAAAGATCTCCAAACTTGTATAGCTTGAGTATACTCTTCATATTCATCTGGGCTCATTGATTAATTATTAGAATTTTCTACTGTAATACAGATGTCTATAAAAGGAAAATATATAACATACTGAGTAAATGATTTCTGGATATAAGTTCTTACTCCAATCAATACTCCAGGATAAAATCCTATTTCTACTAAAAAATTAGGCATAGCTATCAAATATACACACTATTTTATTTTGGCTGCTATTAACTTATCCTCTTTATAATAAACAGAGTTTCTAATAAGACAGTCTACATGTACAGGAGCTCCTGTGGCTATATTGTCCTCTGTAGTATCTGCAAGCATAACTAACGCAGCGTCTTCTTCTAATCTAGTATTACAAAGAGGGCAGTCTTCCATTCTACTAGAGAATTTAAAAATAGCTCTTTTATTGTCCATAATACCTGCAGGCTTAGTATACCCTTTTCTTTCTATCTCTATATCTATAATACCTACATCCGTCACATTTATATTAGGATATTTTATTATTAAATCTGAGATAACAGTATCAGGACTCACAAATATAGGAGTGTCTGATATGACTACTTGAGATTCCTTTTCGTTTCCAATTATATTAATGTACTCTTTAGTCCGAGTATTAATTAACGTAGTAAATTTTGCCATCTTTTAATTATTTTCTAGTATGTCTTCAATCTCTTCTTTTATATCTGTAGCCAAGTTTATAAATTTATCTACAATAATATCTATAGAAGGATCTTTATTTAATTCCGTCTTATCAAAATGCTTAAACATTTGATTTAAAGCTTTTTCTGAGTTATTTAATATATACTTGTTCGTGTAACTAGTATCTTCTTTATAGCAATGAGTTAATTCACGGATTGCTGTCATTATACCTATTATTACAATAAGCTCTGACTGTTGCTTTGGTAATTCACTCTTCATAATAAAATATCATATAAAGTAAAATTATAAAAAAGATAAATAAGAATAACACTACTAGAGTCATTCCTCCTACTGCTATAAGCTCAATCATCTAATATATCAATTAGTCGTTTTGATATCTTTCGTTTAAGACACTCTAAGTACACCATCATGTCTGCTAGTTCTTCCTGGGCGTGTTCTATCCACTCTTCCGCAGTCAAGTCAGCCTCATCAACGTACACACCATACTTGGATAAACCTTTGTCTTGTTGGGCATCTATGATATCTTTTACTTTGTCCTTTACTTTCATATTTTCTTGACGTATTTTAAAGCATCTTTAGGAATATTATTTGTGTTAGTATAGTACCCATATTTTTTCCAGCAATTCTTAATTTTATATGTGTTAATCAGCATATTATAAACATAGTCATGTTCGTAAGTATACTTCCCATCGTCAAAAGTAACTATGTATAATAATTTCTTACCATAGTCTTTCTTTGCTATCCTGAAGTAATTTATGGTTCTAATATCATCTGCATATCCTTCCCCTGAAAGTAAAGTATATGCTTTACTTAGTAACTCTTTAAAGAGTGTAAATATATTTTTCATAATTTTTTATTCTCTGTTGTATTTAAAGTACTTCGCAAAAGTGTCATAACAGACAACACTGTCTATTGGTATTTGAATATGGTATGTACTGTCGTCAGTTATTACTTTGTATTCTTTAAGACCTAATGATTCTAATTTTTTTGCTCGTTCTAATTCTATTTCTTCTTGAGTTTGATAAACCAATTGTGATGTGGTGCAGCTAGCCAATAAACCTACTACTAATAAGCTGATTACTTTCATATGATTTCTTTATTTTTAACAATTTTAAAAACTTCGTGCCTGACTTTAGTTTGTGCCCCAGCATCAAGGTCATTGAACTCTTTAGAACGAGTTAAATGTATTCCATGCTTTAAGGCTAGCTTTGCAGCAATTCGTCTGTATTTAGGAGCATTCATCTTGAGTCTCCACTTCCTTTTATGACATTTCTATTTTTACGATCTTCTAGTTTGTCTATATTTTTCTGAGCAACGTCTTCAAGATTTACATTTAAGTCTCTGCACAATGCTGCCATGTACCACAAAACATCTCCTACTTCGTCGGCAATCTTAGAAACCTGATCATCTGTAAACAGCCCATCGTTGTCTCTTAATACCTTTTTTACTTTTCCTAAAACCTCACCTGCTTCATTACCTAGTCCTAGTGCAGGGTAAGTAACCTTATGAGCTTGATGATATATAGCAGTTGTTACTGCCTTTTTTTGATATTCATTAAAATCCATTTTAAAATATATTTACGTTTAGTTTATTTTCCCAATACTCACTGACTGCCTCTAAGAAGGTTTCCCATTCTTGATTAGTAAGGTCTTTAGTGGTTTGGGTATTTGCTTGTTGTTTATTAAGTAGGTGTATTTCTTGTTTGGTAAAATACTCTCCTGACATTTGCAACACAATAGTTGCCAGCATATCACATGAAGCAAAATAGAATCCTCTATAATTAACTTCATCTACTACTTCTTTACCTAGGTTAATGTCTTTCCTGCTCTCATATTTTTCTCTGGAGCCATGATCATATTCTGTATGACATTGCCAACAAAGTAATTGAATATTTTCTTTGTCTAGCCTTAATTCAGGATGGGCTCCTTTGCCTTTTATATGAGAAAAGAAAAACACTTTAGCCTCTTCCCCTAAGGGAACTTTACAATTAGTGCATATATGGGGACGTTCTCCCCATATAGCTCTAAATAATTCTGCTTCTCCCGTAGGAGTTCTTCTTTTTGTTTTCATAGTTAAGAGCACCCAGATGCTCCGCAGTCCTTGCAATTATAGCAACCCTCTTCAAATACTACATTAGAAGATCCGCATTCGCTGCAGGTAACTTCTTTATTTAGTAAGGCAGGATCAGCATATTTTTTAAGGATTCTGGCTATTGCTTTACCAAAAGAAGTAATATCTCCAAAAGACTTGTTAAGCTGCTCTACTATAAAAGTAATATCAGCCCCATGTCTTAATGCAGTAGATACCATTCTAGTTAAAGCATCTTCCTCAGCGGTCATCTTAGATGTTATGTTTTCTAAAATTAATTCTTCTCCTTGTACTAAATTATAATGCCCCCTACTAACTTTACATAGTTCACCCTTTTCTTTATTAGTAAAGTGTTCTATAGCAAAGACCTCGTAAGGAATACTATTATAAAGTCCTACAATTACATTCCATTTCTTGCCTTTACTAGTAGTAGTATAAATATCTACAGGCAAACACTTAGGACGTTTAAGAGCATCACTATACTTAAATGATTCAGGAGAAGAGTCGCTAGATACTAACACTCCACTTCTAGATCCATCTCTATACACAGTGATACCTTTTAAGCCTTTATTCCATGACTCCAAGTAGATCTTAGATACCTCTTCTTCTTTTACATCATTAGGTAAATTAATAGTAGAAGAAATACTATGAGTAATATACTTCTGTATAAGACCTTGAATCTCTACTCTCTTAATCCAATCAATATCATTAGCTGTAGCTTTATACCAAGGAGATTTTTCAAATAACTCTTTAAGTTCATCTTCTGAATAGTCATCAATTCTTTTAGTCGTTGAGTTGCCTCCATTAATTCTAATCCACTCTTTAAACTTAGGATGTAAAACTGGGAACTCTTGCCAAGTATCTCCATTTTGATCAGTAAAATCTACTCGTGAATCTTCATCATTAGGATTAACTTTCTTACGTCGCATATAATACGCCATAAATAAAGGTTCGAGTCCTGAAGTAGTTTGGGTCATTAAAGATACTGTGCCTGTAGGGGCAACGGTAGACCAAGATACATTTCTCCTACCAACCTCTAGCATGGTTACCCATTCTACAGGGAACTCAGTACGAATAGTATGATAAAAACTATTAGGATCTTCTGAGGCTTCTTTCTCCTTTAAAGAGCTCCAACCTTCGAATGGTCCATTAGCTTTTGCTAAATCTATAGAAGCATTTAATTCTGCTCTAAATTTAATACGCATAACTCGTTCGATAACTTTCATTGCCTCAGGAGAATCATACTTTAACCCTAAGGCTGCAATCATATCTCCTAGTGCAGTAAACCCAGTACCTGTTCTTCTAGAATTTTGTGCAGTCTCTAAAACTTTTCTCCAAAGAGTATACTCAGTGATCTTAACTTCTTCTGGCTCTGGGTCTTTTTCTATTTTATCTAAGATTTTTATGATTTTAGATACTTCTAGATCCACTACAGTGTCTGCTAGCATTTGCATTCTATACGCAACATCGTATAATAAGTCATAATTAATCTCAGAGTATATAGTAAAAGGCTGTTCCACCATAGAAAATAAATTCATGCAGATTAATCTACATGCATCATATGGTTGCATAGCTATTTCGCTACAAGGATTAGTAGTAATTTGTCTATACTGATCATATATACCATCAGGAGAGTAATTAACCATAGAATCCCAAAACATTAATCCTGGCTCTGCTACATTATGTGCAGACTTTATAATTTCATCCCAGTATTGTTTGGCTTTAATTCTTCTGATATGTACGATGCCCTCATCTGTATTGACTTCAAGTAATTTATCGTAATCAACTACATAGTTAGGAACTTCAGCGTCACAAGGAAATCGTAAGATATAATCTTTATCCCCTTCGACTGCTTTCATAAACTCATCATTAAGTTTAACAGAAATGTTTGCACCCGTTACTTGGGTCAAGTCTCTTTTAATCTTAATAAAGTCTAATACATCAGGGTGATTAATATCCATAGATATCATTAGTGCTCCTCTACGTCCATTTTGTGCTACTTCTCTAGTTGTGTTAGAAAATCTATGCATAAAACTAACAGCTCCTGTAGAGGATCCTGCTGCATTTTTTACAGGGGTAGTATCAGGCCTCAATGTAGAGAGATCAATCCCTACTCCACCTCTACGCTTCATTAACTGTACTAATTCTTGATCTTTTTGCAGTATACCCGCATAAGAATCATAAGGAGTTCCTACTACAAAACAATTACTTAAACTACCAGTAGAATAAGGATGTCCTAGTTGACTCATTATAGAGCCTTGAGGTATTATATATTCAAAATCCCTAAATAAAATGTACACAGACTCTTCGTCAGGAAACATCTTACTCTTCAAAGGACATTCTTTTATTGACCCATAAAATTCTTTAGCAAGTCTTCTATGCATCTTATCAGGGGTATCTTCTTCATACTCTCCTTTCGGATTTTTAACTGCGTATTTATTTAAAAATACAGAGGCCGCAAGTTCCTCTCCGCCATAATATTTTTTGGCAGCTTTTAGTGCTTCTAGATAATTCATATTAATATTTAAAAAGGGGAAACAAAGATAAAAAAGGGGAAGACTTTACTCCCCCTTTCTTTTTATTTATTACAAAGTACAATCCTATCTTCAAGAATAGACGCCTGGTCTTGATTTCCTAAAGTAGGTAAGTCCTCAAGTTTACTATTAAGCTCTTCCAATTGAAGCTCAGAATAGTCATCTTCAAAGTATTTAGTCTCTATCTCTGAGATCTTATTGTCCTTAAATTCACAGATAGCATAAGGAAGATACTCACAGCATCTTAGTTTTTGCCATGCATAATCAAAAGGAACTGCTACTACATTCATAGGGTTTACTAGACAGGCTAGTATAATACTATTACTGCCCCCAAACTTAGAAACGTATGCAGGTGCGCCTACATGTAGTCCGCTAGAACAGCTAACAGTTTCGTCATTGTCACACTTATCTCTATCTAGTTGGCTAGGAGTACCTAGTTTAATAGAAGATCTTCTAGTATGCCAATCAGTAAAATCATTTTCGTCTTTATTAAATAATTCATTTACTTTAGGAAATAACTCTTCCGCATTACCAAGGTAATTAGGAGTAAGATCTTTTTCTTCTTCCTTATAATAACAACCATCATCTTCAATAAGATTGTCTCTATCCTCTTCACTCATTAAAGCATAGTCATAAGGAGATACTTCAGTGTTATTTGTAGTCACATACATCTCTTTTAAGTACTCTGAGACATCGTCCACAGTAGAACTATCCAAGGTCAGATAAGAATCCACTACAGGGTCTACGCTGCCGTCTTCTAGTATGGCAATGTTTTGGTAAATCAATACATCTTTAGGGTCTTGATTGTTAGCTTTCTTAGAAATGTAAGCATGGCAAATTGTTTCTGCGAATACTTTTTCTTTCTGTCCTGCCCACGCTACGCTTTTGTAGCCAATAAAGTAACCCATATCAGTAATAGGCATATTGAAAGTCTCCATAAAACGAAACAAAGATTCTCTAACATGCTCATCAGGATTAAGACAAAGCCACTTAAAGAAGTTTACCAAGTTATGTACAGGCAATCCTTCTTCTAGTTGATCTTTAATTCTAATCATTAAAGCAGTAGGCAAAGGGTAGTTAACTCCTTTAATGAAATAATCTCCGTTTTTATTTTTCTCAAGTAAATCTATTACTTGTTGCTTATATTTAGGAGAAAACCTATGAGTTAACTCTTTTACAGCTTCATCTGTAGAATCTGCCTTAACAGACATTATATGCTTAAAGTCTTCTCTTGCATCTTCTATGCTGTCGTATACATGAGAGAAGTGTTCGCCATTAATAAATAAAGAAATAGAGTCATCTGCTCTATGTGCTATAATAGTGTTTTTCATCATTTTTTATGATTAATTAATTTGTATAAAATTTTGTTAGTCGGATAGATTGCATCATATACTTGACACAATTCTTCGGTTACGTTTTTAAGAATTTTAATAATATCGTAAGACTGATTGCTATGAATAAAAATACACTCATATTCATCTAAGCTTATAGTCCCAGGTATATCAAGGTTACTCAAGATATAGTCATATTTATTTAAATTTTTACAACGATATTGATCTAATATTTTTAGATTTTTACCTAAAGTATTTATGCTATTTTTAAAATGATTATTATAAAAATGATATTGATCAGTACTATATAAAGTGCGAACCTTATCTATTACATATGCATTAATAAACTTTTTCTGTAAATAATTATTAATGTCTTCTATATAAATAAATTTAGGATTATTATCAAAATAGTGTAAGTTATCTATAGAACAAACATATACATCGCATTTTATTTCTATTCTTTTAAAAAGATACTGTACTTTATCTAAAGCAGCTCTATTATCTTGAGTCCCATATACTACTAAGTTATTCTTACTTCTAAGTTCTTGTATACTTAGCTTTAGTCTATTACCATAGCGGGTGTCAATAACATTAATTTTAGTATTATCTATGGCCTTTTTTACATTAGCATGAGTTTGCTTATATTTAATTAACCAATCTTCTGGGATCTCTATATCACTTAAAACAGTTAGCTTTTTATTTAAAAGAGCCAATACTTCATTAAATATTTCAGGGTTTGGGTGTTCAACACTCCTATGTGATCCATCTTTATTATTAACTTCAGCACAGATTATTGTATACTCTGTTTTATCATAAGTACTATCATTTTCTGCAAGACCATTATTAGCTAAGTACAAAAGTTTATTTCTGTTAACCTTTTCATCTAATAATAACACTTCAGTATCTTCTAAACTATTAATAAATTGAATTATAGATTTACTTGCTAAACGAAATAACTTATTTACGGACTTTTTTACAGAAGTAGGTTTTCCATATTTAACTGTACGTTGAGTAAAATTAATAAAGTATCCTATGCTAGATAACTTTGATGCTAAGAAGGCATTATCCTCACTGCTAAAAGATTTTATAATTACTTCAGGCTCTCTAAAAACAGGGTAAACCCATGTTCCCCTTCTATAACCGTCATTCCCTTTATTAACTGAGTAAAGAGAAAAATAAGTTTCATCTTCTAGTTTAATGTAGTTACCTTCAGATGCATTTCCTGCACCTACTTCTAAAAAGTGTTCTAGATTTTTAACAGTCTTATCATTAAGTGCGACTAGCTTATCAAGTTCCTTGATAGCTGCTAGTATTCTACTTTTTATAGCTGATTTAGTTTTATCAGTGTATTCTAACTGTTCTCTACTTAAAGTAACATCTAGCTCTCCTATCTCAAATTTTAATGCTATAGGCAGTGCAGAAAGAGCGCTAGCATTAAGGTGTTTTGATACATTATTAAAAGTAAGTTCTTTTATTTCTAAAACTGCGTCTTGTACTACAGATTCCATAATAGGGTAACACACTCTGCCTAAAGAAATTTCTAATTGATTGTTACCTGGCCTTACAATAAAATTATTAAAGTAGTATAGCCGATAATTATTATCTATAGAACATCCATAATAATTTACATTATCAAAATACTTTAGTTGATGTTGCAGCTCTGCAGTTAAAGTAGCTAGGTCTTCCTTTTTGAAATTTATTACTACTGATGTACCTATATCTGTACTGTCTTCAGTAAATATTAAATTAATCTGAGGGGCAACCTCACCTCTGCTTACTAAGTATTTATATTTTTTGTCTTCATGATGTGTAATCAGGTAAAAACTTTTAGCATAGCTTAAAGGAGTCTTAGCCCCAATACCCCAACCTCCTATTTGCTCGTTAGTGTTTCTTTTAGTCGATGCAAAGTATTGGGTATAGGTATTTTTAATTAAGTCAGGGGATAGGCCTTTGCCATAATCCTTAACAGTCAGTTCTAGAGAATCTGTTATTAACGTCTCTAGGTGTATCTCTACAGGCTTAACAGAGTTATTTTCTTGATTAGCATCTGCTGCATTAGAAACAATTTCCCTAACAATAGATCCTATCTTATTAGAATATAATGAATCCGTGAAAGACTTGAACATTAAAGACATTGCGTCTTCATTAAATTTAAAGTCTAAAGATTCAAGCACGTCAGAAGATTCTACTTCTGCGTCTGTTATTTTTTGTATTTCCATTTACCAGTTTATTATAAAGTCTACTCCATTATTTTTTAAGAGTATATCATTGGCTTTATCAAAACAATCATTAGATTGCCAAGTCCTTCCTTGATATGCTCCTGCTACAGGGTGTTCAGCTTCTAGTATATAATGCAAATTTTCATTTATACAGCTTTTATATGATTGAGCATGAGCTCCCCATAGCATAAAAATTAATCCTGAAGTAGAGTTTGATATTGATGTTATTGTGTTCTTCGTAAAGTTCTTCCAGAGATCAACATGAGATCCTGGTTTTCCTTTTTCTACAGTCAATGCTGTATTTAATAGTAGTACTCCCTGAGACGTCCAGTTAGATAAATTTTTATCTGTAAAGTAACCTTTATTAGGCGTCTCATTTAGTATGCGTTTTAAAGAAGGGCTAACGCCTTTCTTATCTGTAGAATTAGCAAAAGCTAATCCACATGCAGACTTACCATCATGATAAGGGTCTTGCCCTATTACTACAACTTTTAAGTTAGAATAATCAACTTCTTTAAATGCCCTAAACACATCTTTTTGATCAGGGCATAAATCTTTTGTTTTATAATAACTACCAATTGTAGAGATTAAGTCGTTTGTACTTTTATCATTCAATAAATCCTGGAGAACTCTTGCCCATTTCGGAGACAGTAATTTCGTCCAAAAATTCATGGGGACGAACTTGTCTTGGCCATAACTCTGCATATTCAATTATTTTTGATTTTAAATTCTTAATAGTAGAAGGGTTAATAGATTCTTTTTCTGGAGTGTATATGCTCCATAACTCCGCATCTTCTGCTAAAGTTATTTTCAAATCTCTCTCTATCTTTTCTCTCCTAGGAGATTCCCTTAGAAATATACTTTGAAGAAAAGGAACCATAATATCCATATCTCCAGGTACATAATCATAGCACAATGACTTGCTCTTATTAGGGTATTTACTGTACTTACCTTCTAAGAATAAATTATAAGCCTCTAGTTGATCTTCAGAAATAGAAAATACACTAACAGACATATAACCTTTCAATAAGTCATAAGTAAACCTAAAGTCATCATACGATTCTAGAGTATCCTGAAAAGCAGCTTGACCTTTATCCATAAAGTTAGAGTAGACAACACAGATTGAGTTAATCGGTGTATTTATACTTTCTTGATATAGATATGCATTAACAAACCTAGTTCCTATGTACTTTCCTTTAGTGTACTTTGATATTCCAAACAGTCTTTTAGGTATGCCCAGTAATGGAAATACGAATAAACTTGTATATGTAAATTTCATCATGTTAAATCATAATTGTGCCATTAGACTCTATAGTCTCTCTGGGATATTCATAAGTATTAGATTCATAAAATTCATAAAGCTCCATTAATTTAACCCAACCTGGTTGATAGTTATCATAATGATCTTTGTAACCATCTTTACCTTTACTTAAAGTCTCATCAGACATTTTAAATATTAATGGATGAGGCGTCCAAGGATCTACAGCTATAAATACAGGGTTAAGTTGCGTATATTCTTCGTAAAGAGGATTATTTGCAATCATAGACTCTACTAAGGAATAATAGAATGCGCCTTGTATATCATATCTAAAAGACCAGAAAGAAGAATTAAAAGAATAGTTATAATTGCCCATAGTTTTAAGGTCTGCAATCTGTACAGTCTTGTTGGCATGATCTACAATTAGTTTATCTAACTCACCTTTACATTTTATGCGCCCTTCATAATTAGACTCTAGTACTACAGAAGTATGAATAGTCTTTTCAGAGTTAGCAGATAGTAATTCTTTTACATAGTAATCAAACATAAGTTTGTCTACCATATTAGTGGCTTTACCCATAATATCCTCACTAACAACAACATGTTTTGTAGGATCTAGATTACCATTAGTCCCAAAGAAATCTTCTGCCTTAGCATCTAGTTCAGGGAATGCAGGCTTCTTAATTCCAGCTGCATCATAAATAGAGGATCTCTCAGAAGAGTCTGGCATCCTATCATAATCTATAGCAAATTGCCATATAGCTCCTATAAACTTACCTAGGTTAGTAGTCTTAGAAGGGAAAGTAACCGCTTTATATTTATCTGCGTTGCCGTTATACAAATCTTCTGTAAGATTTCCTAGTATAAAATGATCGGCAGTAGCATTTGATTCAGTAAAAAACGGTCCTTTAATTAATTTCTTCAGAAGACTTTGATTGACTCCTGGCATTTCTCGATAATTCTTCATGTTGTTTTCTTAAATTTTGTATAACAGTTATTGCAGTAGGTTCTTCTACCCCTGCATTTATAAGTTCCATATATCGTTTAGTCCATCCCATATGCTTTAATTTTTACGTTAATACTTCTATCGTCCATAGAATCACATTTTTCATATCTATAGGAGTTGCCTATTACATATTTAATGTTATCGTCTGGTACAATATTGTTAGATATAATTGTATCAAAAATGGCCTTTGTCCAAGGCCACGCTAAATTATCTATGTCCCAATTAGGAACATAATCATCCTTAGGAGGATTCCAAGATATTCCTTTAGATTTAGTCCTCCTTACAGTGCCATAATTAAGCGGCGCTTTAAATATCATCTCTGTTTCTATTCTGGAAAACACAATGTCTTTAGGAATGTAATGATCTATATAATCATGCATAACTCTAAAGACTTTATTTCTAATAATGTAATGTGTTCCTGAATAAAAAGTGTTACCTGATATTTTTACCCATTTATTTTTGGATATCTGTGCATGAGTAGGGAATCTAGGTAGGTTAATTTCTAATGCCTTGTGCATGCTGTGTTTGTTTTTAGTAAACTTTTTAATAAATTCTTGGCTAAGTGTTGCCCATGCTTTTTTACTAAGTCTGAGTAGTCTTTACTTTCATACTTAGAAGGTATTTCTATCTGAATGCAGTTAAATGCATTAGCTAAATTAGCACCATACTTCCTACCATTGTTTTGTTCGCTACTAAAGTCATTGTCATATAATATATATATGTTTTTAAATCTAGTCTTTAGTTCTTCTATGACCTGCTTCTTAGGCAATACGCTTTCTGATTGTAATGCTACCGCTGGGTAATCTGTAGTACTTATTATACTCATTACATCTTTTCTAGATGAAGTGATTATAAGTAAATCTCCAGTGTCAGGCATTTGTGTCCACCCTTCCCACACAGAATAATTATTATTATTCATAAACTTATACTCCTTACTAAAAGGTTGGTATATTTTATAGGTAGGGGTATCGTCTTTAAATTCTAAATAAGCATAACAGTTAGTTTTAGGATTAATAATATTGTTATTAATAAATATTAAATCTACTACCTTAACCATATACTTACTAAGAGTCTTAGGTGTTATGCCAAATAGACTCCAAAACTCTTTATCTTTTAAAGTGGGACTTTTACTCTTAATCTGTAGGTTAACTTTCTCTTTGTTGCTTATCTTTTCTATTTCTACTTTACTTATTGGCTTAATACTTGGCGACACGCCACTAGTAGTTACACCAAAGTCAATAGCTATTCTTTCTAAAGCTCCATTATAAGAAAGCCCATACATAATCTGTACCAGCGAAAAACAATCTCCTGACATACCATTTCCAAAGTCTTTAAATAAATACTTATTAGACTTAGAAGCATAAAAGACCGAAAAGGAGGGAATATTATCCCTCCTCAACGGACTATTTATGGGTCTTAATGAAAGAGCTTCCTTCCCTATATAAAAACTGTATATATCTAATTCAGATATAACTTTTAATATAGAGTCTTTGGTTAATCTTTCATCATATATGACAGAATTTAGATCCAATCGTCTTCTTTCAAAGCGCTGCTTGTAGCATCAGCTGCGGTATCATTAGAAGCAGTATCTGCTTGAGGTCTCTGCATAGTATCATATGGAGTTTCCTGCAAAGTGTCTGAGTTACTATTAGAAGAAATCATTGGCACAAAAGAACGAACCTTTATATACCCACTAACTTGTTTGCTTCCTACAGTGCCATAATTTGCAAATACAGAAAAAGTCTTACCTTTTGCTTTACCTGTAATTAACTCCATACACTTATCTAACATTTCTTCGTTAGAATTAAAAATAGGAATCTTTACATCTGGCCCTGCAATAGTCTTAACAAGATGCTTAAGAATCTTACCTTGTCTTTTTAGATTAGCCTCGTAATACATATTCGAGGGATCATCTACATAATAAAAAGACAAATCAGTGGATGCTCCACTTTCGTCAGTAGCGATCAACTTCCAATGTGGTAGCTTTCTAGTCTCTGCCTCATCTTTTGCTAACGTGGTTATTGTACAGTTGCTGCAAACACCTGCATTACCTCCATTAAAAATACTAACAGAACTACTTCCGTTGTCAAATTCATTACTATTTAAATCAATACTCATTACTTATAAAATTAAAAATTAAAAAAATTAAATGTGTTACTTACCAAGGAGCTAATTCCTCATTTGAATCTGCCTCTATCTCATTATCATAGGAATCCATAGATTCATTACTACTCCAAGAAGGCTTAGAAGTTTCTTCTTCTACTATTGCATCCTCGACTGTCTCAGATTGTTCTTGATTTGAGTTAATAAGTCTAATTGCCCAAGAATATGGAGCCATAGTTGAAATTATTTCTACATCTAGAACTACATCTTCAGCTATAGTCTCACCAAGATTTAGATACTCCTGTGTTATGTAGTTGTAAATTTTCTTATCTGCAATAGTCCTTAGTTGACGTCCTATTCTATTACTAAGCTTCTTACCAATAGTAGGTACAAAATAGATATCATTGATACCATCTTCTCCCATATCCACAGCTATGTTAAGCTCTACATTATTCTCAGAAAGTTGTAAATCACTACACAAAGCAGATGTAAAACCTATCTTACTTCGCTTTCCTTCTTCAGTTGCTTTTAATACAACTGCACTTTTTCCTTCATATTCATCAGAAGTCATTCCCCTTTTAACGGTAGGGATACCGATAATTAAATTACCCATAGTAAAAAATAAAAAATAAATAAAAATTAAATGTGAAAATATCCTCGTACTGCACTCAGTACTGTTTGTAAATTATTAGGAATAAATGTCTCTGTAATCATCTCCATAGATCTGGCGTTATAATAACTGTGCTTCCTTGTTATAAATTTATAACTATCAGGAGTAATCTCTCCAGAATCATTCTTGTCAATGTAAGTACACAACATAATGTCAAAATAACTTTCAGGCTTGAATTTCTCTGAAAGCATCTTACCACCTGGTACAAATATCTGAAACACCTCTTCTGAATCATTGTATTCTGCATGAAACTCCAATACTATAATAAGGTCATCTCTTAAACTATCTGATGCCAAGAAAAAAGCATTTAGACTAGCAGCAGCTAAGTCCCAAAATCTAGCAAATGCACCACCGCCTGAATTAGCCTTCATAAAAGACTCACTAGCTAGTATCTTACTAATATAATGAGTAAAGTCAGGAATAATAACAGTCTTAATATGAGGCATATAACTACTTATTACCTTTAAATTAGACTCTACACTCTTGATATCAGGCATTATTGCCCAGTTGCCTGGAATATGTTCCTTCTTTTGTACAAGTTCTTTCATGTCTACCATTGAAGGTAGCTTTTGTAAGGGTTTACCCTTATTATCTTTTAAGTAAGTAGCCTTAGCAGATGATGCCAAAATAACTACCTCCTCAGGATTCTCCAAGAAGCTTCTGGAATATGATTTACCAGTGTTTGGAGCACCCATAATACCGACTTTAATTGCCATTTGAGTATTTTAAAAGTTTATTATATAATTCTGGATTACTTATAAATTCTTGTGAGGGAGGTAACTCACGAAATAATCCATTTGCCCCCATAAAAAATAAGCCTAATGATAAGTTATCTTGACCGTCTCTGTTCTTTAAGATACTTAGTGATCTATAGTTTCTGTTCAGTCTTTTAATATCATAACCATTATGCTTTTCTATCCCATATCTAAAAGGATTAAACAAGGCAATAGAAGTATTAGCATCTTCTTGAGTAGAACCAGTGTCTTTAAAATCACTGAGCTGCGGCTCTAAAGAATCTAATCTTTTTCTATCCATACCTTCTATACCCCTATTAAACTGAGATACTACTACTGGACTTATGTTGAATAAGTTTCTAAATTGTACCAGCATTTTACTCAACCTGTCTATAGCCTCTTTCTTATTAGAATCCTTTGAGTTTTTATCTATTAGAGATATGTGATCAATAATTAATAAAACAATCTCATTAGGTTTGTGCGGGATATACTGTTGAATCATTTTGTTAGAGTTGCGGATAATTGTACCGTTCTTCTCTACATAATCTTTAACAGTCATCCATACATAATCAGGAGAGGCTGCAGAATAAAAGATAACATGATCAGATAGCATCTTTTCAAAGTAATCTCTGGTAGCAAATACTTTCTTAGCAACGTCTTTGTCTAGTAAAGACCTATCGCCTCTAGAAAATAAACTCTCAGAGTCAACTAATATATTATGGTCTTCGAATAACTTCCTACACACCATCTTGGCTATTTTCTGTAGGGGAGTAATCTCTATACTATAATATAGAATCTTGATACTAAAATCAGTTTCTTTTTCCGCTGTGATATACTTAATAGGGTTATACATATATGCAGAGTCTACTAGTGCAGTTTTACCTGTACCCGTAGCACCCCCTATCAAGTCATATCTACCTGGTTGAATGTTAGAAATATACTTAGAAAGCTTTTTAAAGCCCATAGGAAGGCCTCTATTCCTTCCTTGCATACCTAAGTTTATTTGGGCCTCTAATTGATCCCAGAGAGGCGTACTTAAATGCTTTGGATGTTCCATGCTCCGTCTGTTATTTGATTATTATCTAGCATTTCTATCTCTTCGCAGTAAGTAGCCAACTTAGAGTTCTCTACAGAAGAGCCCATAAAAGATTCGCTCTTATAAATAAAATAATCTGCTTGCTGCAAATAAGCATAGTCCCTACTAGTAGCGATGTATCTTTCTGCTGCGCTTAAAATTATTTCTTTATTGTAGCCAAACTCTTGTATAAACTTGTCCATCTTCTTAATACAGGCACTCTTAGTACCCATAGCCCCTGTCTTTTTGCCTCTAAATAATTCTCTATAAGAGTCTATCCACATGGAAGAAGATTCTACCTCTCCTAGTATAGCTTTTAGTTTAGATTTATTTAAAGTTAACTCTGACAGTTTTATAGAGTCACTATCAGTATTCAAGATGTATTTCATTTTGATTAACCCTCTAATATATTGAGGGTAAGTGTTTTGAAAATGTTTTTCTATCTCGTCATACTCAGAATTGTGTAAAAGATGGAGGATAAGTTGCCCAATAGGATGTAAATCCTTTTTTAGATCTATTAAAATTTTCATAAATTGTTTGAAGGTTACCCCGAATAACTTAAGTCTGCATTTCCTTGAGGGGTACACAAATCTAAGAAATTTTAGGAGGATTATTAGTATTATTCATAAGTAATTTTATGCGGGTTTGAAGTGCAGGTGTTATAGGAATGTGCCAAACATTATTTTTGGTTCTTTCATTAAAATTAACTTCAGCAACTCCATACTCAATTGGCTTATAATCAATATGATGGCCCCCTCCATTAAAAGCAAAGATTGAATTAACTTTAACCATTGCTTTAAAAGATAACCTTAAATTCCCTTTGTTCAAAACACAATCATAAATAGAATTATAAATCCCAAACTCTCCGTCCATAAAAGGTTTATGACTATAACTAGATTGCATAGTTAATTCACAATCTTTTATATGAAAACTTAACTCTTCTATACTCATTTTTCTATTAATCCAGTTGGAAATTAGTTGAGATATTGTTAGCTTTTTATATTTAATTTTCATAATTATACTCTTCTAAGTTTCCATAAAAAGAAATAGCCTGTGCAACACTATCTTCATATAGTGGTATCAATGACTTTAATGAATTTCTTTGGGATTTGGGAGAACGCATTTTCCGCGTATCTCTCGTCAATCGTTTTTTTCGCGATAAAGACATACATAATTGGATTTTTGGATCTAAAACTTCTACCTAACATTTGGATAGTACTCTTCTCCTGATTATCTAACTGTATAATATACCCTATGTCTATGTTCCTAAGATTCATAGACTCTCTAAGCATATTGACGGCAAATAAATGGTCGATTTCTAAGTTATTAAACTTAGTTATTACCTCTACTCTATTAGATTTACTGGAATGAATTGCATTCTCTCCTCCTATTAAATTACATTGTTCAATAGACCCTGTAAAACATACAAACCTCTTGTCGTAATTAAGATATTCTTTGACATGCCCTGTTTTTGCAGCAGCTAATAATCTTTTGCGCTGTGCTCCCAGTATTTTGGCAGTCTCTACGTTATCATTGAGCATACAACGATCAATCTTACTTGTCATTTTATTGTATGTAGCTCTTGCGTTACGAGATAGGTTTACTTTAATTTGATAAATAGTTGGCTCTGGTAAGATGCCATCTTCTATTGCCTTAGACATAGAAACAGTATATACTTTAAATTTTCCTAAAGAATATAAAAGTGATTTCTTGGTCAAGGGCATAGTTGCAGTCAAAGCCACTATTCTATTAATCTTTAAGGCTTTCAGCTTCTTAACTCTTGTAGAAGTTAATGCATGTGCCTCATCCAAAATTAGATTAAGTGACTCATCCTGCGGAAGTTTATGAAGTGAATCATAAGATATAAGAGTGACATCTGTGAAATCTACTTTCCACTTATCTGCCTCATCTTTCCAGGTAATCATGTGATTTAGTTCTTTACAAACCACTACCCACTTTGCATCTTTATGATACTCCATAATGTCTAATGCTGCTTTTGATTTACCTAATCCAGTAAACCATTCTAAGAATAAGAAAGGATTATCCTTACTTGCATTTAAAGCAATTTTTTGTTTCTCTGCTTTAGCTTGCATGGTACATCCATTTATTACCATACAATTGAATACCTAGTTTATCTTCTAGGTATTGTTGGTTGTAATTATTCTTAGGACATTCAGAGTGATATACTCTAGCGGCATCTACCCTGTTGGGGAAGCTTTTCATAAGATTCCATATTTGACCTTCTTTAAATTTGTGAAGGACATCTTTGGCGGTCATAGCTGCAGGATTTTTATCCTTATAAGACCAATCAAAGTCTTTTAGCTTTTTGTAGAGCTCTATTTTGAGCTTAGTTTGATCGTATTCCATTTTAATTATTATTTAATGAATCCATTGACTACTAATCATAGGAGTTGCATATAGTTTTACTGTTTTACAATACACAGAACCTGCGTCTTCCATACATTTCTTAAGTATTACTGCAAATTCTTCTGCCATATCTTTAGGACACTCTAGAAGGATCTCGTCATGTATTAGATTTACAATTTTAACTGTGAATAGTAGGTTTCTGTCTTTGATTACCTTGTAAAGCATAGCTGTGGCTAGTTTAGTTTGCTCACCTGCACACCCTTGGATAGGAAAGTTCATACTTTCTCGTTCCATAGATCCTTTTGTTTTGAAAAACTTAGAGACTTTTGATTTGAGTTCCTCATAATAAGGCCCATTGTTATTCTTCTGTTCTCTGTAGAAATCCCAAAATTCTTTTCTATCTACTTCATTAGATAACTCTAAGAATTGATCGAATTGATCTATAAATACTTTTCTACCGCTTACTTTACTTACTAAAATATATCCTCTGTCAAATGCAGCTTTTTTACCTATATCAAAATAAGTCTTAAGTGCAGGAAATGCCTGGAAGAATGCTTTCTCTACAGAAATACCTACTTCCTTAGAAACTCCAAGGTTTTTAGCAATAGTATCTCCAGTGCCTCCATAAGCAAGAGCAAAGTTTGCAGCCTTAGCATTCTGTCTAAGAGTCTTAAACTTTTTCTTGATGTCTTCCATAGGAGTGTCTCCTATCTCTTGAGGATACAAAGCCTTAGCAACAAAAGAATGTAGATCAGAAGCGCCTGAGTTATAAAATTCTATAAGCTTAGGCTCCATAGAAAAGTTAGCAAGGATAACAGACTCCTGTGAAGAGTAATCGCTATCAATAAACACATTACCTTCTTCAGGAATAAAACATTCTCTCTCATACAATTCCTTAGTCCTTTCAGAATCTTCAGGGACTGCTGGTATATTCTGTATGTTAGGAGAACTACTTATTCTACCTGTCTTAAGAATCTGATTGAATGAAGTATGTACTCTACCAGTAACCTCACTAACATTATTAATGAAGTTCCTACCATAAGTAGATACAACCTTAGAAGATTTAGTATAGTCTAAATATATCTTAACTAGATCAGATTTATCTTTCTGGGTTCTTATAACAGAATCTTCTATAGAATCTTTTAATTTACCAGTCACTTTATCTTTTACCTCTAGATTTAAACCTAGCTTCTTAAAGATGGGAATCAATTGCTTTTGGCTATTCCAATTAATCCTTGTCTTTATTTCATCAGAGAATAAATCTAATTGATTCTCGATATACTCAGGGTACTCATCCTCTCTAGATAAAATCCATTCATCTAGTTTAACAATATAACTCTGCATAACAGCGTCGTCTTCTTTGCATTTCTTTTCCCAATCTTCTAGGTTAAGATTAATGCCACACATTTCTGTGTAAGCTAACGATACTGCAAATAAATTCTCTAAAGAAATAGCTTTACCCAATTCCTGTTCTAGAGCTCTTTCTTTTTGCTTGGCTTTTATACCAGGCAATACCCTTACATCATCTGCAGCATATTTAATTACTGCATAAGTAAGTCCTTGTTTATGGATATCTCCCCGTATAGATTTATCTAAAGTCTCATTAAGGTATCTCATAGCCAGTTTATCTAAACCTTTGCGGTGATCTTTAATGCCATTATATAAGACTTGTTCTGCTAAGAACGTATCATATACTCTGTCAATAAATATCCCTTTAGCCATGAGAAACCTTAAATCGAACTTTGCATTCTGAAATAAAAACAATTTATCTTTATTATGTTCTATTACTTGTTTTAAGAAGTAATGGTTATGAGTATCAGATAAGTCTAAGACCACTTGATGTACCTCATTACCTAACTGCGCACTTAACATCTCACAACTGTAAGGGTCAAACCCTGTAGTCTCAGTGTCAACTGCTATCTCATCAAGAGAAGTGATAAAATCCCATGCGGTTTGTTTATCAGATAGTACGATTTCGGAGTTAGATTCTATTTCAATCTCTCTTTGATTAGTTAGGAAGTAAATCATAATAAATGAAATTTAATTTCATGCAATACAAAGGCAGCATGTGCTATAAAACTATATCTAGTCTTTTTTGCTACCAATAAATAATAATAGTTAGAATCTTTAATAATGGAAAGGAAGTATTTTATACGATTTTTCATATTCTCTTAATTCTTTAGGTGTTAAATCTTTAATTACATCATCATAACTAAGTTCTAAGTAATGCTTCCCGCTAAGTATTTCATAGTGAGGGTATTTCTTAATTCTGTTAGTTATCTTAGGAGTAGCATGCAATAAACTATTATTTATCTGCATACTAGTTATAGATGAGATTTGTCTATGAGACACATCATATCTTTGAGCTATCTTATGGAAAGGTTCTCCTTTTAGAAATTTAAGGTATACCTTAGTTCTTAAAGTCAAAGGCATTCTACCAAGAAGCTTGGTAATGATAAGATACTCCTGAGCTATTTGTATTCTGTAGGACTTCTGTAAGCACTTCTACAGTATGTTTAATATCATCAAAGTACCATTGATCATAGTTTTTAGATCCAAAGAAGAATCCCTCAGTAGTAGGCAATAGTTCTTTACATAGTTCTTCGTTTACTACCATATCTCCTAGCTCATATTTAGGAGTAAGCTTTGCCTCTTGTAACACTTTACCATTTTCAATAATTCCTTTTTTCAGAACCATTTCTTCTTGTAAAGTCTTACAGATATCTAGAAGCTCTTGTAATTGCTCTTCTGATACAAGAGATTCTTGACAGTTGTCATCTCCATTTTGAACGTTATCAACAAACCACTTATGAATAGAGTTAGCCTTTCTCCAATAACCAACTTGTTCTTCAATATTAGTTATCTTTTTAGTATCAATATGGGAAGCTTCAGGTCCCTCTATAGTAATAGAGTGTTTAGCCTCATCTTTCATATGATCCCAGTTCTGCACATAAGTGCGTTTGTATAAATACATGTCTAGTCCCATTTGTTTTTATTTTAATTGATTTAATGAATTTAAAATTTTATTAATGTCTTCTTCCGATGCATATTTACTCGCTTCCTTT
>Ga0208305_10000095_pt1 | contig 48712 bp, 54 predicted proteins | sample ColrivemetaGS741_FD_187605 | JGI IMG/M metagenome (GOLD analysis project Ga0208305, IMG submission 187605) | Estuarine microbial communities from the Columbia River estuary - Flood tide ETM metaG S.741 (SPAdes) (version 2) | ecosystem: Environmental > Aquatic > Marine > Intertidal zone >... | reverse complement strand
ACAGTTTACGCGTTATCCGAGATAAAAATAAAGCGATAGTTGAAGGTGTAAACATGGTTTCAAAACACACGAAACCAAGTGCAAAAAGCCCTCAAGGTGGTATCGTTAAGAAAGAAGCTGCTATGCATATTTCTAACTTGTCTTTAATTGACCCTAAGTCAAAAGAAGCAACTAAAGTTGGTTTTAAAGTAGAAGGAGATAAGAAAATCAGATTTTCAAAAAAATCTAATCAAGTATTATAGTAATGGCTTATATACCTAGATTAAAAGAAGAATATAAGAGTAGAGTAATCTCTGCTCTTACAGAAGAATTCGGTTACAAAAATGTTATGCAAGTTCCTAAACTTGAAAAAATTGTTGTAAGCCGTGGAGTTGGTGCAGCTGTTTCTGACAAAAAGTTAGTAGATCACGCTGTAGAAGAAATGACTAAAATTACTGGTCAATTAGCTGTAGCTACTATTTCTAAGAAAGACGTTGCGTCTTTTAAATTGAGAAAAGGAATGCCTATTGGTGCTAAAGTTACTTTACGTGGTGAAAGAATGTATGAGTTTTTAGATAGACTTATTACTTCATCTTTACCATCTGTAAGAGATTTTGGTGGAATTAAGGCTACTGGTTTTGATGGTAGAGGTAACTATAACTTAGGAGTTTTAGAGCAAATCATTTTCCCTGAAATTGATATTGATAAAATTAATAGAATTTCTGGTTTTGATATTACATTTGTTACATCTGCAAATACAGATACAGAAGCAAAATCATTATTAACAGAACTAGGTTTACCTTTCAAAAAGAACTAAGATATGGCTAAAGAATCAATGAAAGCCCGTGAGGTTAAAAGAGAAGCGGTTGTAGCTAAATATGCTGAAAAAAGAAAAGCTTTAAAAGAAGCTGGAGATTATGATGCATTACAAAGATTACCTAAAAATGCTTCACCAGTACGTTTGCACAATCGTTGTAAATTAACTGGTAGACCAAGAGGGTATATGCGTCAATTCGGTCTTTCTCGTGTAACATTCCGTGAAATGGCTAACCAAGGATTAATACCAGGTGTTAAAAAAGCAAGTTGGTAATAAACAATAATTATAAATTGGTTTAAGGTTCGAAAGAAGAGTTCTATCGAAAACCAAAACCGCAAATTAATACATATGTATACAGATCCTATTGCGGATTATCTTACTAGAGTTAGAAATGCAGTTGCTGCAAACCACAAAGTGGTTGAAATTCCTGCATCTAACCTTAAAAAAGAAATCACAAAGATTTTATTTGATCAAGGATATATCTTAAGTTACAAATTTGAAGAGAGCGCTGTACAAGGTTCAATCAAAATTGCACTTAAATATGATAAAGTGACTAAAGAGTCAGTTATCAAAGATATCCAAAGAATTAGTAAACCAGGTTTACGTAAATATTCAGGTTCTACTACTTTACCAAGAATTTTAAATGGTTTAGGTATTGCTATCGTTTCTACATCTAAAGGTGTTATGACAGGTAAGCAAGCAAAACAACTTAATGTTGGTGGAGAAGTTATTTGTTACGTATACTAATTAAAAGACGAAAGAATGTCAAGAATAGGTAAAAATCCAATTGTAATACCAGCGGGAGTAACTGTAGAAGTTAAAGAAGGTGTTGTTATAGTAAAAGGAAAATTAGGCGAGCTTTCTCAAGAATTTTCAGATGTAACGGTTAAAATTGAGGATAACCAAGTTATCGTTGAGCGTTCTTCTGATCATAAAAATGAGCGAGCGAAACACGGACTTTATCGTGCTCTTATAAACAATATGGTTTTAGGAGTTACAGAAGGTTTCACAAAATCTTTAGAACTTGTAGGTGTTGGTTACAGAGCTTCTAATCAAGGACAAAAACTTGATTTAGCTTTAGGATACTCTCATAACATTGTTTTAAACATTGTATCTGAGGTACAAGTTGAAACTATCTCTGAAAAAGGTAAAAATCCAATAGTAAAATTATCATCATTTGACAAACAGTTATTAGGACAAGTCGCTGCTAAAATCAGAGCTTTCCGTAAACCTGAACCTTATAAAGGAAAAGGAGTTAAGTTTGTAGGTGAAGTATTAAGAAGAAAAGCTGGTAAATCAGCTTAAAAATTAAGACTATGTCATTAACGAAAACTGAAAGAAGACAAAGAATTAAATTCAGAATTAGAAAGATTGTAAGCGGTACTCCTGCTCAACCTAGACTTTCTGTATTTAGATCTAATAAAGAAATCTATGCGCAAGTCATAGATGACGTAAACGGTGTTACACTAGTTTCAGCATCTTCTCGTGAAAAAGGAGTGGAAAAAGGTACAAACGTTGAAACTGCAAATGCAGTTGGAAAATTAGTAGCTGAAAGAGCAATAGCAGCAGGTGTAAACGTAATCTCTTTCGATAGAGGTGGGTATTTATACCATGGACGTGTTAAATCATTAGCTGAAGGAGCAAGAGAAGCAGGACTTAAATTCTAAGAAATTATGTATCAAAATTATAAAAACGCAGAACTAGTTAAACCAGGAGGTCTTGAATTAAAAGACCGTTTGGTTAACGTAAATCGTGTAACTAAAGTTACTAAGGGTGGTAGAGCATTTGGTTTCTCTGCAATCGTAGTAGTTGGAGACGAAAGTGGTGTTGTAGGTCATGGATTAGGAAAATCTAAGGATGTAGCTGAAGCTATTGCGAAAGCTGTAGAAGACGCTAAGAAAAACTTAGTTAGAATTCCATTATATGGTCATACAGTACCGCACGAACAAAAAGGTAAATTTGGTGGAGCAAGAGTTAATTTAATGCCTGCGTCGCATGGTACCGGAGTAATTGCTGGTGGTGCTGTTCGTTCGGTATTAGAGTCTGTTGGGATTCATGATGTATTATCAAAATCTCAAGGTTCTTCAAATCCTCATAACGTTGTAAAAGCTACTTTTGATGCTTTATTACAAATGAGAAGTGCTGCAACAGTTGCAAAACAAAGAGGACTATCTCTAGATAAAGTATTTAAAGGTTAAATTCAAGGAAAAATGACGAAAATTTTAGTAAAACAAGTAAGAAGTAAAATCAATTGTCCTCTTAATCAAAAGAGAACTTTGGAAGCTTTAGGTCTTCGTAAAATGGGACAAGTTGTTGAGCATGATGCAAGTCCTGCAGTTCTTGGAATGGTAAATAAAGTTAAACACTTAGTTTCTGTTGAAGAAACTAAATAACATCAATAGTTATGAATTTAAGTAACTTACAACCAGCTGAAGGTTCAACGCACAATCAAAATAAGCGTTTAGGTAGAGGTGAAGGTTCTGGTAAAGGTGGTACTTCTGCAAGAGGACACAAAGGAGCTAAATCACGTTCTGGTTATTCGAAGAAAATTGGTTTTGAAGGTGGGCAAATGCCACTTCAAAGACGTGTACCTAAGTTTGGTTTTAAAAATATCAATAGAAAAGAGTACCAAGGTATAAATCTTGATACAATTCAAATGTTAGTAGATAACGGGGTAATAACAGATACTTTAGATTTTTCAGTATTAGTTGAAACTCGTTTAGCTACAAAAAATAGCTTAGTAAAGATTTTAGGAAGAGGTGAGCTAACAACTAAAGTAAAAGTAAGTGCTCACAAATTTACTGCAACTGCAAAAGCTGCTATCGAAGCTGCTGGAGGAGAAGTAGTAAGTTTATAATCTAATTAGTATAATGAAGAAAATTATAGATTCTTTTATCAATGCATGGAAAATTGAAGAACTAAAAAATAGAATTTTAGTTACTTTAGGTGTCTTATTAGTGTACCGTTTTGGCGCGCAAGTAACATTGCCAGGTATTGATGCTACTCAATTAGGAAACCTTACAAATCAAACTGATGAAGGTATTGGTTGGTTAATAAATGTATTTACAGGAGGCGCGTTTTCGCAGGCTTCTGTATTTGCATTAGGTATTATGCCATATATTTCTGCGTCTATTGTAGTTCAGTTAATGGGGATAGCAGTTCCTTACTTACAAAAATTACAAAAAGATGGAGAAAGTGGTAGAAAGACTATTAATCAAATCACAAGATGGTTAACTATCCTTATTACTTTAGTACAAGCACCAGGTTATATTTATAACTTGAACTCTACTTTACCAAGTGGAGCGTTTGCACCTGAGTTTTTCTCATTCTTTTTCTTATCTGTTTCAGTGTTAATACTTGTTACAGGTACAATGTTTGCCATGTGGTTAGGAGAAAAAATTACTGATAAAGGTATTGGTAATGGTATTTCTCTATTAATTATGGTAGGTATTATTGCAAGAATGCCACAATCTTTTATGCAAGAAATTACATCTAGAACTACACAGGCAAATGGTGGAGTTATGATGATTGTTTTAGAACTTATTCTTTGGTTCTTAGTTATTATAGCATGTATTTTGCTTGTAATGGCTGTAAGAAGAATACCGGTTCAATATGCAAGAAGAACGGTTTCTGGTGATTTTGAAGAAGATGCTATGGGAGGTTCAAGACAATTTATTCCTTTAAAGCTTAATGCATCTGGTGTAATGCCAATTATATTTGCACAAGCTATAATGTTTATACCTGCTGCAGTGTCTGGTTTATCTAAATCTGATACAGCGCAATCTATAACAGGAATGTTTAATGACCCATTCGGATTAGTATATAATATAGTATTTGCTTTGTTAATAATAATTTTTACGTATTTTTACACCGCAATTACTGTACCAACAAATAAAATGGCCGACGATTTAAAGCGAAGTGGTGGTTTTATTCCAGGTATTCGTCCAGGTGTTGAAACCGGAGATTACTTAGATAAAATCATGTCTTTAATTACATTTCCAGGTTCAGTATTCTTAGCACTTATTGCTGTTTTACCAGCTGTAGTTGTTAGTTTATTGAATGTTCAAGGAGCGTGGGGTTATTTTTATGGAGGTACGTCATTATTGATTATGGTTGGTGTAGCAATCGACACAATTCAACAAGTTAATTCATATTTGTTAAATAAACATTATGATGGTTTGATGAAGAGTGGTAAAAATAGGAAAGCAGTAGCTTAATATTTATGGCAAAACAATCAGCAATAGAACAAGATGGATCAATTATTGAAGCATTGTCAAATGCAATGTTTCGTGTTGAGTTAGAGAACGGACATATAGTAATCGCTCATATTTCTGGTAAAATGCGTATGCATTATATTAAATTATTACCAGGTGACAAGGTTAAACTTGAAATGAGCCCTTACGATTTGTCTAAAGCAAGAATTACATATAGATACTAAAGCTATTAAAATGAAAGTAAGAGCATCAGTTAAAAAAAGAAGTGCCGAGTGCATTATTGTGCGTAGAAAAGGAAGATTATACGTTATTAACAAAAAGAATCCTAGATTTAAACAAAGACAAGGATAATTATGGCTAGAATTGCAGGGGTAGATATACCTAAACAAAAGAGAGGAATTATCGCATTAACCTATATCTTTGGAGTAGGTGCTAGTAGAGCTAAAGAAATTTTAGCAAAAGCTAACGTAAGCGAAGACACAAAAGTTCAAGATTGGAATGATGATGAAATAAGCGGAATTCGTGAAGCTGTTTCTTTTTTCAAAATTGAAGGAGAATTACGTTCAGAAATTCAATTAAACATCAAACGTTTAATGGATATTGGATGTCAAAGAGGTATTCGTCATAGATCTGGTCTTCCATTAAGAGGGCAAAGAACTAAGAATAACTCTAGAACTAGAAAAGGTAAAAGAAAAACTGTTGCTAACAAGAAAAAAGCAACTAAATAATAAGTAAGTATGGCTAAAGCAACAGCAAAAAAACGTAAAGTTATCGTTGAATCTACTGGAGAAGCTCATGTTAGTGCTACTTTTAATAATATCATTATTTCTTTAACAAATAAGAAAGGTGAAGTTATTTCTTGGTCTTCAGCTGGTAAAATGGGTTTCAGAGGTTCTAAAAAGAATACTCCGTATGCAGCTCAAATGGCATCAGAAGATTGTTCAAAAGTGGCTCTAGAAGCTGGACTTAAAAAGGTAAAAGTTTACGTTAAAGGTCCAGGTAACGGTAGAGAATCAGCTATTCGTTCAATTCACAATAGTGGAATTGAAGTAACTGAAATCATCGATGTTACGCCTATGCCTCATAATGGGTGTAGACCTCCGAAGAGAAGAAGAGTATAATTAATTTAAGTATAAACCCTGGTAGGTTTAGATTATCGAAGGATAGTGACCTTAATTCATAACACCTACCTATATTCAATTTTAAAATGGCAAGATATACTGGTCCAAAAACTAAGATTGCTCGTAAATTTGGCGAAGCAATATTCGGAGAAGATAAAGCCTTCGAAAAAAGAAATTACCCACCGGGTCAACATGGTTTGGCTAAAAGAAGAGGTAAAAAATCTGAATATGCTGTCCAGTTAATGGAAAAGCAAAAAGCTAAATACACTTACGGTGTTTTAGAAAAACAATTCAGAAACCTTTTCAAAAAAGCATCTTCTGCATCTGGTGTAACTGGTGAAATCTTATTACAATTATGTGAATCTCGTTTAGATAACGTTGTTTACAGAATGGGAATTGCTCCTACACGTAGAGCTGCTCGTCAAATTGTATCTCATAGACACGTAACTGTTAATGGTGAGCTTGTAAATGTAGCGTCTTACCACTTAAAAGCTGGTGACAAAGTTGCTGTAAGAGAGAAATCAAAATCTCTTGAGGCTATTGCTAATTCTTTAGCAAGTGCTTCTCAAGTATACGAATGGATTACTTGGAATAATGATACTATGGAAGGTACTTATGTTGCTGTTCCTCAGAGATTACAAATTCCTGAAAACATTAAAGAGCAACTTATTGTTGAGTTGTATAACAAATAAAAACTGACTTTAGTCGAAATATGGCATTATTTAATTTTCAAAAGCCCGATAAAGTTATCATGATCGATTCAACCGATTTTGAAGGAAAATTTGAATTTAGACCTTTAGAACCTGGTTACGGATTGACTGTTGGTAATGCATTAAGAAGAGTTTTGCTTTCTTCTTTAGAAGGATACGCTATTACATCTGTTAGAATAGAAGGAGTTGAACATGAATTCTCTACTATTTCTGGTGTTGTAGAAGATGTTACAGAAATTATTTTAAATCTTAAACAAGTACGTTTTAAACGTCAGATTGAAGATGTTGATAATGAATCTGTTTCTATGTCTTTAACTAATAAAGATCAAATTACAGCTGGTGATTTTCAAAAATTCATCTCTGGTTTTCAAATTTTGAATCCAGACTTAGTAATTTGTAATTTAGATAGCAAAACAACTATCAACATGGAACTTTCTATCGAAAAAGGTAGAGGATATGTTCCTGCTGAAGAAAACAAAAAAGCAAACGCACCTATTGGAACTATTTTTACAGATTCTATTTACACTCCAGTAAAGAATGTAAAATATTCAATTGAAAACTTTCGTGTGGAGCAAAAAACTGACTATGAAAAGTTAGTTTTTGAAATCCAAACAGATGGTTCAATTAATCCTAAGGATGCTTTAACTGAAGCAGCTAAAACGTTGATTCACCACTTTATGTTGTTTTCTGATGAGAGAATTACATTGGAGGCTGATGAAATTGCTCAAACAGAATCATATGATGAGGAATCTTTACATATGAGACAGTTGTTGAAAACTAAATTAGTTGATATGGACTTGTCTGTTAGAGCTTTAAATTGTTTAAAAGCGGCGGAAGTTGATACATTAGGAGACTTAGTCTCTTTCAATAAGAATGATTTAATGAAGTTCAGAAACTTTGGAAAAAAGTCTCTTACAGAGCTTGATGAGCTGGTAGCAGCTAAAAGTCTTTCTTTTGGAATGGATTTAAGCAAATATAAATTAGATAAAGAATAAATTACTTCATATTTTGCTCTCCAAAACGGATTGAAGCAAGATGAAAGTTAAATAGTTAGTCATGAGACACGGAAAAAAATTCAACCATTTAAGTAGACAAACAAGTCATAGAAAAGCTATGTTAGCTAATATGGCATGTTCGTTAATAGAGCACAAGCGTATTAATACTACTGTTGCTAAAGCTAAAGCTTTAAAGCAGTTTGTTGAGCCTCTTGTAACAAAATCAAAAGATGATACTACTCATAACAGACGTATTGTTTTCTCTAGATTAAGAGATAAATATGCTGTAACTGAATTGTTCAGAGAAGTAGCTGCTAAAGTAGTTGATCGTCCAGGTGGATACACACGTATCATTAAACTTGGTAACCGTCAGGGAGATAATGCAGATATGGCAATGATTGAGTTAGTAGACTTTAATACATTATATAACGCAGGTAAGAAAGAAGTTAAAAAAACGACTCGTCGTGGAAAAACTAAAAAGGCAGACGCTGCTCCTGAAGCTCCAGCTGCTGATGCTTCTGAAAATACTGAAGTTACAGAATAATCATGGAATACTGATTAACATAAAAAAAAAGGATAAACAAATTTTTGTTTATCCTTTTTTTTTATCCTTTAATTTTCAATTTTTTAATTTAAATTTGCACAACAAACAACACAACACTACAAATGAAATATTCAAATCGTTCTCAAGCAATTCTATTATTAAAAGACGGAACCATTTTTTACGGTAAATCAATTGGTTTTTCTGGTAAAACATTTGGCGAAGTTGCATTTAATACTGGTACGACAGGTTACCAAGAAATTTTTACAGATCCTTCTTATTTTGGGCAAATAATGGTAACTACTAATTCGCATATTGGTAATTATGGTGTTTGTGAGGAAGATGTTGAATCAGATGGTGTAAAAATATCAGGATTAGTTTGTAAAAATTTTAGCTTTAATCATTCAAGAGCAAAATCAAATGTAGGTTTATTAGAATATTTAGAAAAACAAAAATTAATTGTGATTTCAGATGTAGATACAAGAGCTCTTGTTAGTTATATAAGAGATAATGGTGCTATGAATGCTGTTATTTGCACAGACGGAACCTCGGTTGAAGAATTAAAAGAAAGTTTTAATTCTATGCCAGAGATGAAAGGTTTAGAATTAGCTTCTAAAGTTTCTACTAAGGAACCGTATTATTATGGGAATGAGAATTCGAAATATAAAATTTCTGCCCTTGATTTAGGTATTAAAACTAACATCTTACGTAATTTAGCATCTAGAGATTGTTATATTAAAGTTTTCCCTTTTAACGCAACATATAATGATATGAAAGAGTTTAATCCAAATGGGTACTTTCTTTCTAATGGTCCTGGCGATCCTGAACCGCTGTTTAGTGCACAACAAGTGGCAAAAGATATCTTGAATGAAAATAAACCTTTATTTGGAATCTGTTTAGGGCATCAAGTAATAGCTCTTGCAAATGGAATTTCAACTTACAAAATGTTTAATGGGCATAGAGGTATTAATCATCCTGTTAAAAACATGATAACTGGAAAAGGGGAAATTACTTCTCAAAATCATGGCTTTGCTGTAAATAAAGAAGAGCTAGAAGCGCATGCTGATTTAGAACTAACGCACTTTCACTTAAATGATAATACTGTTGCAGGAATGCGTTCAAAATCTAAAAACTGTTTCTCTGTTCAATATCACCCAGAGGCTAGTCCTGGCCCTCATGATTCTGCTTATTTATTTGATCAATTTATTGCTAATATAGAAGCATCTAAAAACTAATTTATTATTATATAAAACTATAACAATGAGTATCATTATTAAAATACATGCAAGACAAATTTTAGATTCAAGAGGTAATCCAACTGTTGAAGTAGATGTTATTACGGAAAACGGAACTTTAGGAAGAGCTGCTGTACCAAGTGGTGCTTCAACTGGCGAACATGAGGCCGTTGAGCTTCGTGATGGTGGAAAAGCATTTATGGGTAAAGGAGTTCGTAAAGCTATTGAAAACGTTAATGTTAAAATTGCTACCGAGTTATTAGGAATGTCTGTATTTGAACAAAATACAATTGATAAAATGATGATTGAATTAGATGGTACTTCTAATAAATCTAATTTAGGGGCAAATGCTATTCTTGGAGTTTCTTTAGCAGTAGCTAAAGCTGCAGCTAATGAGTTAGGAATGCCGTTATATCGTTATATAGGTGGGGTTTCCGCAAATACTTTACCTGTTCCAATGATGAATATCATTAATGGAGGTTCGCATTCTGATGCGCCAATTGCATTTCAAGAATTTATGATAATGCCTGTAAAAGCGAAAACGTTTACAGAAGCAATGCAAATGGGAACAGAAATTTTTCATAATTTAAAGAAAGTATTACACGATAGAAATTTGTCAACTGCAGTAGGTGATGAAGGAGGTTTTGCTCCAAATTTAGCTGGTGGAACGGAAGATGCTTTAGACTCTATTAAAACAGCTGTTGAAAATGCTGGTTATATTTTTGGAAGTGATATTATGATAGCATTAGATTGTGCTGCTGCAGAATTTTATGTAAATGGAAAATACGATTATTCCAAATTTGAAGGAGATGCCGGTAAAATTAGAACTTCTCAAGAACAAGCAGAATATTTAGCAGATTTGACAAAAAAATATCCAATTCTATCTATAGAGGATGGTATGGATGAAAATGACTGGGATGGTTGGAAAACTTTAACAGAATTAATTGGTGATAAGGTGCAATTAGTTGGAGATGATTTATTTGTAACGAATGTAGAAAGATTATCAAAAGGAATTAGTGAAGGAATTGCTAATTCAATCTTAATTAAAGTGAACCAAATTGGAACTTTAACGGAAACAATTGCAGCAGTTAATATGGCGCATAATGCAGGTTATACTTCTGTAATGAGTCACCGTTCTGGAGAAACGGAAGATTATACTATTGCTGATTTGGCTGTAGCTTTAAACTGCGGACAAATTAAAACAGGTTCTGCTTCTCGTTCAGATAGAATGTCTAAATACAATCAGTTATTAAGAATTGAAGAAGAATTAAATGAGGTTGCTTACTTTCCGGGTGCAAATGCATTTAAGATAAAAAAATAATTTTTTTTAACTAAAAATATTAACCTGTTAGAACTCTCTTATTAACAGGTTTTTTATTTTAAAATAATTAACGATAAATTATCTTTAATTATTTTAAAATTTAATTAATATTCGTTAAATTCGCAAAGTTCATAAAAATTAAAATATATAAGTAAATATGTCAAAAACTGCAATATTAGAACTAGATGGCAAAAAATATGAGTTTCCAGTTTATGTAGGGGCTGAAAATGAAGTTGCTATCAATATTGAAAAGTTGCGTGGAGTAACAGGAGCAATCACAATTGATCCAGGATATAAAAATACGGGTTCTTGTAATAGTGAAATTACATTTTTAGATGGTGAAGAAGGAATTTTACGTTATAGAGGTTACTCTATTGAAGAGTTGGCTGATAAATCAAATTTTTTAGAAGTATCTTATTTATTAGTGTTTGGTCAATTACCAACAGCTACACAATTAGAAAAATTTGAAAATGATATTAGAAAATATACATTAGTTAATGAAGAAATGAAAACCATTTTAGAAGGTTTTCCAAAAACAGCTCATCCAATGGGTGTTTTATCTTCGTTAACAAGTGCTTTAACAGCATTTAACCCTACGCCGGTAAATGTTGATAATGAGAAAGAATTGTATGATGCTGTTTGTAAGACTATAGGTAAATTTATGGTTATTGCAACTTGGACATATAGAAGAAGAATGGGCTTACCTTTAAATTATTACGATAATACAAAAGGATATGTAGAAAATTTCATGCGTTTAATGTTTGAAATCCCTACAGAGCCATATAAAATGGACAAGAAAATTGTTGAAGCATTAGATAAATTATTTATTCTTCATGCGGATCACGAACAAAACTGTTCTACTTCTACTGTAAGAATTGTAGGTTCTTCACATGCTGGTTTATTTGCTTCAATATCTGCAGGAGTTTCTGCTTTATGGGGGCCATTACATGGTGGTGCAAATCAAGCGGTATTAGAAATGCTACAAGAAATTCATGACAATGGAGGAGATGTAGATAAATACGTTTTAAAAGCAAAAGATAAAGACGATTCATTCCGTTTAATGGGATTCGGACATAGAGTTTATAAAAACTTCGATCCTAGAGCTACAATTATCAAAAAAGCTGCTGATGATGTTTTAACTGCTATGGGTGTTGATGACCCTTTGTTAGAAATTGCTAAGAAATTAGAAAAAGTTGCTTTAGAAGATGAATACTTCAAAGCAAGAAGTTTGTATCCAAACGTTGATTTCTATTCTGGAATTATTTATAGAGCGATGGGTATCCCTGTTGAAATGTATACTGTTCTTTTTGCAATTGGACGTTTACCGGGTTGGATTGCACAATGGAAAGAAATGCGTTTAAATAAAGAACCAATAGGTCGTCCAAGACAAGTTTATACTGGTGAAACATTAAGACCTTTTGTTTCTATTGATAAAAGATAATAAAAATAAATAAAACCAAAAAATCCCGAAAATTTTCGGGATTTTTTGGTTTTATAAAGTTAAATAAAACTACTCTTCTTCAGATTTTCCTAGAGTTTCTTTTTTGTCAGAAGTAAATTCTTCGATTTTACCTTCTACTTTTTCTACAACATCTTCTAAAGCTTCTTTTGCTTGGTGCGCTTTTTCTTCAGCCCATTTAGTAGCTTCGTCCGCTTTTATTTTTGCTTCCTCAGCAAATTCATTTACTTTTTCAGACAAATGCATTTCTTCAATTTTTTTTGAAGCAGTTTCTGTAAACTCTTCAATGTTTTCTTTTACTTCATCAGCAATGTTTGCTGCTTTATCCATTGCTTCATCTGATGCTACTTTGGCTTTGCCAAATAATGAATTTAAAAAGTTTGAAATTCCCATAGTTATTTAGTTTTTTCAAATGTAGGAATAAATGTAATAGGATGATAAATATATATTTAATAGAAATTATTTAATTTTTAGAATTATAGTATAGTAATCCTTTTCTATATTTGCATAATGCCAAAAAGCAAATTTATGTTACAATTAAATGTAAAAAATGAATGTTCTAGATTAAAAGCAGTTGTTTTAGGAACTGCAATAAATAATGGACCAACGCCAACTGTTGAAGAGGCTTACGATCCAAAATCTTTAGAGCATATTCTAGCAGGAACATATCCTGTTGAATCAGATATGGTCGATGAAATGGAAGGATTGAATAAAGTTTTTCAAAAATATGATGTGAAGGTGTTTCGCCCTGAAATTATAGAAAATTATAATCAAATTTTCACTAGAGATATTGGTTTCGTAATTGACGATACATTTATTAAAGCAAATATTTTACCAGATAGAGAACGTGAATTAGATGCGATTCAATATGTAATAGATCAAATGGATCCAAACAAAGTTGTTCGTCCGCCAGAAGAAGTACATATTGAAGGTGGTGATGTTATGGTTTGGAACGATCATGTTTTTATTGGTACTTACAAAGGTTCAGATTATAAAGAATATATTACTGCTCGTACTAATATGGAAGGAGTGAATTATATTAAAAATTTATTTCCACATAAAATTGTAAAAGAATTTGACTTGGTAAAATCAAAGATTGAAGCAAAAGATAATGCTTTACATTTAGATTGTTGTTTTCAGCCAGTAGGAAAAGATAAAGGGATTATTTACAAAAGTGGTTTCCGTGAAGAGGCTGATTATATGTATTTGGTAAATTTATTTGGTAAAGAAAATTTATTTCACATTACAAGAGATGAAATGTATGGAATGAATTCTAATGTTTTTTCTATAGCACCAAATGTTGTGGTTTCGGAGAAAAATTTCACCAGATTAAATACTTGGTTCAGAGAGCAAGGTTTTACGGTAGAAGAAATTGCATATTCTGAAATTGCAAAACAAGAAGGTTTACTACGTTGTTCAACATTACCATTAATAAGAGAATAAAATCAATTAAAAAAAATGAAACAGACTACAAATACTATATTAATGATTCGTCCGGTTGCTTTCCGAATGAACGAACAAACAGCTGTAAATAATTATTACCAAAAAGTTTTAGACGGGCTTTTACCTGCAACTGTAAATGCAAAAGCGCAAGAAGAATTCGATAATTATGTTGAAAAGCTTATGGCTGTAGGAATAAATGTTATTGTTGTTAATGATACCGTTAAGCCAGATACTCCAGATAGTGTTTTTCCAAATAATTGGGTTTCTTTTCATGAGAATGGAGATGTAGCTTTGTATCCAATGTTTGCTGAAAACAGAAGGTTAGAAAGACGTGAAGATATTTTAGATGCTTTAGAAGAAAAAGGTTTTAAAATTGAAAATATTGTAGATTATACTTCTGCTGAAGAAGATAATCTGTATTTAGAAGGTACTGGAAGTATTTTATTAGATCGTGAAAATGAAATTGCATATTGTGCTTTGTCTCCTAGGGCGGATGAAGAACTGTTTATTGAATTTTGTGAAGACTTTCATTATGAACCAGTAATTTTTGAAGCTTTTCAAACTTTGTCAAATGGTGAAAGAAAAAATATTTACCATACAAATGTAATGATGTGTTTAGCAGAAACTTTCGCTGTTGTTTGTGCAGACTGTATTGATGATAAAGCGGAACAAAAAAACGTTTTAAAACGCTTGAAAAACAGTGGTAAAGAAGTAATTCTTATTTCGGAAGAGCAGGTGAATAATTTTGCAGGAAACATGTTGCAAGTTCGTGGTACAAACGACGAATTGTTCTTGATTATGAGTAATGCTGCTTACCAATGTTTAACTGAAGATCAAATTGCAAAAATAGAGAAACATTGTAAAATTATTTATGCTAGTCTAGATACTATTGAACTATGTGGAGGAGGAAGTGCGCGCTGTATGATGGCGGAAGTTTTCTTGCCAAAAGCATAATTAAACATATAAAATAAAAAAAACCCCAAGTAGTCTTACTTGGGGTTTTTTTATTGATTTATAAAGCCACTTTCAATATATTTATTAATGCACTGCTTATATATTGGATTCCAATTGCAATAACAATAAATCCTATTATTCTTGAAATAGCTACAAGCCCTGAAGCACCAAGTATTTTAGAAAGATAATGTGCGCTTTTTAAAATGAAAAATATTGTAATTGCTACACATAAAATAGCAGCACATGTGATAGCTTTTTGAGAAATTTCAGGTTGTTCTTGATACATCGCTATCAATAATGACATGGACCCTGGTCCAGCAAGCATTGGCATTGCAAGTGGTGTAAGTGCTATGTCATTCCTGTGCATGGCATCATTGGTGACTCTTTTGTTTAGACCTTTACGTTTACTTATGTTTCCAGATAAAAGTGAAAATCCAGAATTTACAATAATAATTCCTCCGGCAATTCGTAATGCATCTATACTGATGCCAAAGAATTTTAAAACATATTCTCCAATAAAAAAAGAAATTAAAAGAATTATTCCAACATTTATTGCTGCCCAAATTGAAATTCTTGATCTTTCTTTTTTAGTATCTTCTAGTGTGAGTCCAACAAAAATAGGGATTGAGCCCAAAGGGTTGATTACTGAAAACAAAGCTGCGAATACATAAATAAATAGCTCCATAAGTTTTTTTGCAAATATATAGCTACTTTTTTAAATAGCTTTTAATGTAATGTTAACTCAAAGTTATAATTATTTTAGTAATTTTATGTAAATATTCTAAATATATGAAAACACTTGTTATTGGAGCTTCTGCAAATAAAGAGCGATATTCTTATAGAGCAATTAATAGTTTAATTGCGAAAAGTCATCAAGTTGTTGCAATTGGTGTTAAAAAGGGGATGGTATTGGATATTCCAATTGAAACTGAAAAATTAGATTTTCATGCAATTGACACGGTAACTCTTTATTTAAACCCAAAAGCCCAACAAGAGTATTTTGATTATATATTATCACTAAAACCAAGAAGGGTGATTTTTAATCCAGGAACTGAAAACGAAGAGTTTTATGAAATTCTAAAAACGAATAATATTGCTTTTGAAGAGTCGTGCACTTTAGTTTTACTTGCTACAAATCAATATTAAATAAAAAACACTAAAATGCCAGTTGCAGTTATTGGGTGAACAACTGGATAAGTTTCTTTACTTTATCTATTTTCTACGAATCAATACTAATCCTAAAAAGGTTAGTAGTCCGTTAAGTATTAAAATTTCAAACCCAAATGCAAACCCAAACCATTGCATGCTATAGTTATTAAGTAATAACGAAATAACCACAGATGAAATTGCAACTATTGGGGTAAGTTTATCTTTTATTTGCCATTTTGTAAATAAACCAAAGCTATACAAACCTAGTAGTGGACCATAAGTGAATCCTGCAAATTTTAATACTTTATCTATTATACTAGAGTCATTAAAAGCATATTTAAAGAAAAGAATTACAAGAATGGAAATAAAAACAAACATTAAGTGAATTCTTTTTCTAATAGCAACTTGTTTAACAACGTCGTATTTTTTTTCAATATCTAAAATATCAATACTAAACGATGTGGTTAAAGACGTTAATGCACTATCGGCACTTGAGTAAGCAGCTGCAATTAAGCCTAATAAGAAACTAAACGCAACTACAATTCCTAAGTGTTTATTGGCTAGTATTGGAAATAAAGCGTCTCCATGAGCGTCAATTCCATATTTTATAGCATATTCTGTAAATAAAAGACCAAGAACTAAAAAGAAGAAGTTAACTATTGTTAGTACAATTGTGAACCAAAACATATTTTTTTGCGCATCTTTTAATGTTTTACAGGTTAGGTTTTTCTGCATCATGTCTTGGTCTAAACCAGTCATTACAATAGCAATAAAAATTCCAGATAGAAATTGTTTCCAAAAATAAGTTGGAGCATGCACATTGTCTAAGAAAAAGGTTTTAGAGAACGAACTATCTGCAATAAATTGCGAGAAATTGGTAATGTTAACTCCTAAATCTTGCGAAACTACTACAATACAAATCCCAACAGATAGTAACATGAAAAATGTTTGTAGTGTATCGGTCCATATAATTGTTTTAATCCCTGATTTAAAAGTATATACCCAAATTAAGAATATAGTTGCTGTTACTGTGATCCAATAGGGAATTCCTAATGGTTCAAAAACTAACGTTTGTAAAACATCTGCAACCAAAAGTAAACGTAAGTTGGAACCAACAGTTCTAGAAATTATAAAAAACCACGCACCGGTTTTATAGGAGAATTTACCAAATCTATCTTCTAAATAAGTGTAGATGGAAGTTAGGTTTAGTCTATAGTATAGTGGAAGTAAGACAGTTGCAATTATAAAATAACCAATTATGTATCCTAGTACTATTTGAAAATACACAAATTGTGAGCCTTCTACCTTTCCAGGGACCGAAATGAAAGTTACACCTGATAACGAGGAGCCAATCATTCCAAAAGCAACTAAATACCATGGAGATTGCTTATTTGCTTTAAAAAAAGAGTCGTTATTGTTTGCGTCTTTCTTTCCTGTAAAATGAGAAAATAAAATTAAAACAGTAAAGTAGGAAAGGATAAGAATTAAAATAGAAATTGGTTGCATTTTGTATATCTTTGAGACAAAGATATAAGAATATATTGATTAATAAACCACTAACTTTTGTATTTTTGTTATTATGGAATTACCTTCAAAATTATTAGAAAACGCTGTTTACGAAATTTCACAATTGCCAGGAATAGGTAAAAGAACGGCATTACGATTGGCACTACATTTATTGAGGCAGCCAGTTGAACAAACAGAAAATTTAAGTTTAGGTATAAATAAATTGAGAAAAGAAATTAAATATTGTGAGGAGTGTCATAATATTTCAGACGTAAATGTTTGTCAAATTTGTTGTAATCCGAAGAGAGATAAAACAGTAATTTGCGTAGTTGAAGATGTGAGAGATGTTATGGCTATTGAAAACACAGCTCTTTTTAGAGGGGTTTATCATGTTTTAGGTGGTAAAATTAATCCTATTGAAGGAATTGGTCCTAGTCAATTAAAAATAAAAACATTAGTAGATAAAATTAAAGAAGGAAATATAGATGAAATAATTTTAGCACTAAGTTCTACTATGGAAGGAGATACAACTAATTTTTATATTTATAAACAAATTAAAGAGTTTGGTGTCAAAACCTCTACAATTGCAAGAGGAGTTGCAATTGGGGATGAGTTAGAGTATACAGATGAAGTTACATTGGGGAGAAGCTTATTACATAGAATTCCATTTGAGGCCTCATTGAAGTGTAATTAATTTTTTAATATTAAAGGGTTTAAATTTCTCAAATTTAATTGTAAAAACTATATTTGTTTTCTTAAATAAAATGTAATGAATTTTTTTAAATATATATATATATTATTGGTAATTTTTAGTGTTGTTTCATGTATTCCAAATAAAGATTTGGTTTACTTGCAGAAAAACAGTGCTAAAAACGAATCAATTGAAGTAAGTGTTTTAAATTCTAAACCTTATAGAATTCAAACAAACGATATCTTAAGTATTTCTATCAAGGCTTTAGACCAAAGATTAGTAGAAATGTTCAACCCTAGTTCGGCAGCGGGGCAACAGCAAAATTCATCAGATGCATTGTATTTTAATGGTTTTACTGTAGATGATCATGGAAATATTAGAATACCAGTTCTTGGGAATGTTAATGTTATGGGTTTTACTATTGAAGAAGTAAGAGAAGTTGTAGAGAAAAGATTGTTAGATGAATACTTTAAATCGGAAGCACGTTTGTTTGTCAATATTAAGCTTGCTGGATTGAGATATACTGTTAATGGTGAAATTGGAGTTCCTGGAACAAATTTTTTATATCAAGACAGAGCTAATATAATGGAAGCAATTGCTAACTCTGGTGATATTACTATTTTAGGAGATAGGAAAAATGTGCAAGTTATTAGGAAATTACCGCATGGTTATCAAACATTTACTATTGACTTAACTGACTCAAAAGCTTTTAGTTCTCCAGTTTTTAATATTCAACCTAATGATTATATCTATGTAAAGCCACTAAGGCAAAAATCATGGGGCACTGGGGTAACGGGTATTCAGTCTTTTTCTACTATAATTTCCGCAATTACATTAATTGCAACTACATTTCTATTGACCAAAACCTTGAATTAAATAAAGATGCTAGACACTAAAGATTTTTCTTTTTTAGAATCAAAATCAAATTTTGACATCAAAGACTTTTTTTTTAAAGTTTTAAGGAATTGGAAATGGTTTGTATTAAGTTTTTTGATTACTTTTTTTATTGCATATAATGTAAATGTGCGTAAAGAGAAAATTTACGGGATGGAATCTACAATTGTTGTAAAAGAAGAGAATAATCCTTTTTTTTCGTCAAATACTAACTTGGTTTTTAATTGGGGAGGTACTTCAGATAAAGTTCAAACTGTAATTACCACATTTAAATCACGTACACACAATGAAATTGTGATCGACAAACTTCAATATTATATTAACTATTTACAAAAAGGGAAGTATTATTTTAAAGATATTTATGGTCAAGTTCCATTTTATGTTAAATTAGATAAAGCAAAAGGGCAGCTACTTAATACGCCAATAAAAATAAAGTTTATAAACGCAAGTCAATTTATAATTGAGATAAATTTTAATGAAAACCCTTCAAATGAATTGATCCATTATATAGATAATTCAAGAAGCAAGTCTTCAGTTAGAGAAACAAATTTCACTTATAAGGGAATTGTTGATAAACCAATAAATATACCGTTTTTAAATATAACTATACATTTAAAACCAGATGCAAATTCTTATGAAAACACAGAATATTACATAAAATTTGAAGATTTTAACAATGTGGTTTCAAGATATAAGTCTTTAGATGTGTCTGTGAATTCAAAAGCAGCTGCAGTTGTAAGTCTACAAATGCAAGGCTCAAATAAGTATAGATTAGTAGAGTATTTAAATACAACAGTTGAGGTGTTAAAGAAAAACCAGCTGGATAATAATAATCTATTCGCGACTAATACAATTAAATTTATTGATAGTACTCTACTAGAAATGGAGGGGCAAATAAAAGAAACGGAAGCAGAATTGGATAATTTTAGAAAAAATAAAAATATTTTTGAATTAGAAACTGGAGGGGAGAGATTGACGCAACAATTGTCTGAATTAGATATCGAGAAAGATATTTTAGATAGAAAAATTAAATATTTAAACCATTTAAAAAATTATTTAGAAAAAAGCAATGATTTTTCCAAGCTTCCGGCGCCTTCTGTAGCTGGTATAGACGATCCAAATATTTTGACTAACGTTTCTAAACTTATTTCACTCTCGCAACAAAGAGCTGAGTTAGGGTATTCTGTGAAAAGCACAAAAATGTTTAGCGAATTTGATGCGGAGATGTCAGCGGTTAAAAAAATTTTATTAGAGAATATTGCGAATACAAAAAGCGCTATAAGTATCGATTTTTCTGCTATTTCAAGAAGAATGTCAAAAGCAGAAGGATTGATAAGTAACCTACCAGAACAAAAACAAGATCTTTTAAAAATTACAAGAAAATATAATCTAAAAGATAATATCTATAGCACTTTTTTGCAAAAGCGTAGTGAGGCAGAAATTGTAAAAGCGGCAAATGTTTCTGATGTTGATTTTATTGATTCGGCTAAAGACATAGGTGGTGGGCTAATGGGACCGAAGACTGGAATTAATTATGTTTTAGCAGCTTTAATGGGATTTTTAATCCCAATAGTAATAATTTTTATTTTTGCATTATTAGATAATAATCTGAATTCTATTGAAGATATTCAAAAACAAACAAATATTCCAATTATTGGAGTTATTGGAAAAAAGAATACTGAAAATAATTTATCCGTTTTCGAAAAGCAAAAATCACCATTAGCAGAGTCCTTCAGAGCGATACGTTCTTCTTTGCAGTTTATGTATAAGAAACAAAAGGAAAAAGGTGCTAAAATTCTAATGATAACTTCATCAGTTAGTGGAGAGGGAAAAACTTTTTGCTCAATTAACCTAGCGACTGTTTTTGCTTTAAGTGGAAAGAAAACAGTAATTGTAGGTTTAGATTTGAGAAAACCAAGAATTTTTGGAGATTTTAATATAGACAATTTAACTGGCGTGGTCAATTATCTGATTGGCCAAAAAACAATTGAAGATGTTACTCAGGTTACACATATTCCTTTTTTAGATTTAATTACCTCAGGACCTATTCCTCCAAATCCTTCTGAGTTATTAATGGGAGAATCAATGGAAGAATTAATTGAAGATTTAAAGAAAAAATACGATTATATTATTCTAGATACACCACCTATTGGATTAGTTGCAGATGCTTTAGAATTGGCTAAATTTTGTGATGCAACTTTGTATGTATCACGTCAAGGATTTACAAAAAAAGAGATGTTGTCGGTTGTTAATGAAAAGTACAAAAGAGGAGAGTTGAATAATGTTAGTGTTGTTTTTAATGGATTTCAAAATAAATCTAAGTACGGTTATGGTAATGGTTACGGTTATGGCTATGGAGTATATGGAGAAGCATATCATGATGATGTTGAAGAAATAAAAGGATGGAAGAAAATATTTAGTAAATTTCAACGTAACAAAGCCTAAAGAAATTGAAAAAACATGTTTCAAATAAAACAATATTAATTACAGGAGGCGCAGGCTTTATTGGTTCTAATCTGTGTAATTATTTTTTAAAAAACAATAAGGTTGTCTGTTTAGATAATTTTGCTACTGGTCACCGTCATAATATAGAGCCATTTATAAAAAACAAAAATTTTCAATTAATAGAAGGAGATATAAGAGTTTTTGAAACCTGCCAATTAGCTGTTAAAAAGGTAGATTACGTTTTGCATCAAGCTGCCTTAGGCTCTGTCCCTCGTTCTATAAATGACCCGTTAACAACTAATGAAGTTAATGTTAGTGGTTTTTTAAATATGTTAACAGCAGCTAGTGAAGCAAAAGTGAAACGATTTATATATGCAGCTAGCTCTTCAACCTATGGAGATTCTGAAAGTTTACCAAAAGTAGAAGATATAATAGGTAAACCATTATCACCTTACGCAGTCACAAAATATGTTAACGAATTGTATGCAGATGTTTTTAGTAAAACATACGGTTTAGAAACAATAGGATTACGTTATTTTAATGTTTTTGGTAGAAATCAAGATCCAAACGGAGCATATGCAGCTGTAATTCCAAAATTCGTAAAAAGCTTAATAAATCACGAAAATATAATTGTTAATGGTGATGGTAATTTTTCAAGAGATTTTACCTACATAGATAATGTTGTTCAAATGAACGAATTAGCTTTATTAACAAATAACGCAGAAGCTTTAAATACAGTTTATAATACGGCTTATGGAGAACGTACTACTCTAAACGAATTAATTGAAGCTATTAAAGAAAATTTATCCGTTTTTGACAGTAAAATTAATGCAGTGCAGATAGAATATGGCCCAAATAGAGCTGGGGATATTCCGCACTCTTTGGCGAATATAGATAAAGCAAAAAAATTATTAGGATATTCTCCTTCATACAGCGTGAGACAAGGCTTAAAAGAAGCAATTTCATGGTATTGGGAAAATTTAAAATAAAGATATGATTAAAAGTATATGTTGTATTGGTGCGGGTTATGTAGGTGGTCCTACAATGGCTATTATTGCTCAAAAATGCCCAAATATAAAAGTTACTGTTGTTGACTTAAATGAAGAAAGAATTACTGCTTGGAACGATAAGGATGTACATAATATTCCTATTTATGAGCCAGGCTTGAGCGAAGTTGTAGCTGAAGCACGTGGAAGAAATTTGTTTTTTTCTACAGAAGTAGATAAAGCTATAGATGAAGCAGAGATGATTTTTATTTCGGTAAATACTCCTACAAAAACGTATGGAGTTGGAAAAGGAATGGCTGCTGATTTAAAATATATTGAACTATGTGCTCGTCAAATTGCAAGAGTTTCTAAAACAAATAAAATTGTTGTAGAAAAATCGACTTTGCCTGTCCGTACAGCAAGCGCTATAAAAGATATTTTAGACCACACAGGCAATGGAGTGAAATTCCAAATTTTATCTAATCCTGAATTTTTAGCAGAAGGAACAGCTGTAGAAGATTTACACTCTCCTGATAGGGTTTTAATTGGTGGAGATTCTTCAGAAGATGGACAAATTGCAGTTCAGAAATTGGTAGATATTTACGCAAACTGGGTTCCTAAAGATAAAATATTAACTACAAATGTTTGGTCTTCAGAATTATCTAAATTAACTGCGAATGCTTATTTAGCTCAGCGTGTTTCCTCTATAAATGCACTTTCTGAACTATGTGAAAAAACAGGTGCAGATGTAAATGAAGTAGCACGTGCTATTGGAATGGACAGTCGTATCGGATCTAAATTTTTAAAAGCCTCTGTAGGGTTTGGTGGTTCATGTTTTCAAAAAGATATTTTAAATTTGGTTTATATTGCGAAATCTTATGGCTTAAATGAAGTTGCAGATTACTGGGAACAAGTGATCATCATGAATGATCACCAAAAAAGAAGATTCGCAAAAAATATTATAAGTACCTTATATAATACTGTTTCGGGTAAGAAAATAGCATTTCTAGGTTGGGCATTTAAAAAAGACACTAACGATACACGTGAATCTGCAGCTATTTATGTCGCAGATGATTTGCTTTCAGAACAAGCTAATATAGCAATTTTTGACCCCAAAGTGGACGAGAAACAAATTCAGTATGATCTAAATTATTTAGAGACTCGTACAAATGAAGCAAATAAAAATGGGATTTCAGTTTTCAAAAATCCATATGAAACGTGTAAAGATGCTCATGCAATTGCTATTTTAACAGAGTGGGATGAGTTTAAAACCTTAGATTGGCAAAATATATATAATAATATGTTAAAACCAGCATTTGTATTTGATGGTAGAAACTTATTAAATAAGAAAGAATTAGAAAAAATAGGTTTTGTTTATCAGGCTATTGGCTCGTAATAAGTGTGTATGAAAGATAAGATTGCAATTATAGGTTTAGGTTACGTTGGATTACCATTAGCAAGATTATTTGCTACAAAATATTCAGTAGTTGGTTTTGATATTAATCAACAACGTATTTCTGAATTAAACCAAGGAATTGATCTTACATTAGAGATAGAAGAAAATTTACTAAAATCGGTTTTGGTTGATCAAGATTCGACTGAAAACGGCTTATTTTGTTCGAATCAATTATCGGATATTACCGATTGTAATTATTATATTGTTACAGTTCCAACACCTGTTGATAAAAATAATAAGCCCGACTTAACACCACTTTACAAAGCAAGTGAAACGGTGGCTAAAGTGTTGAAAAAAGGCGATATCGTAATTTATGAATCTACCGTTTATCCAGGAGTAACTGAAGAAGAATGTGTACCTGTATTAGAAAAGTTATCGGGATTGAAATTCAATGTTGATTTCTTTGCAGGTTATTCACCTGAAAGAATTAACCCAGGTGACAAAGAACATACCGTTGAAAAAATATTAAAAGTTACTGCTGGTTCCACTCTAGAAATTGGTAAAAAAGTTGATGCATTATATAGTAGTGTTATTACTGCGGGTACGCATTTAGCACCTACAATAAGAGTAGCTGAAGCTGCAAAAGTAATCGAAAATTCACAACGTGATATCAATATTGCTTTTGTAAACGAATTGGCAAAAATATTTAATATTTTAAATATTAATACGCAAGATGTTTTGGAAGCTGCTGGTACAAAATGGAATTTTCTTCCGTTTAAACCGGGCTTAGTGGGCGGACATTGTATAGGTGTTGACCCTTATTATTTGGCACAAAAAGCAATAGAAGCAGGTTACCATCCCGAAATTATTTTAGCGGGTCGACGCATGAACGATAGTATGGGTGAATACGTTGCCTCACAAGTCGTGAAGTTAATGATTAAAAAAGAGATTGTACTTCACAATGCAGAATTATTGTTATTAGGGATTACCTTCAAAGAGAATTGTCCTGATGTTCGAAATACTAAAATTGTAGATATTGTTGCTGCCTTAAAAGAATACGGAATCAAAATTACAATTTACGATCCGTGGGCAAAACCAACAGAAGTATTCCATGAGTATGGCTTAACTTGTCATTCTGAGCTTGTTTCAGAATCTAAGTTTGATGCAGTAATTTTAGGTGTTTCTCATAAAGAATTTGCAGCTTTAGATATTGCTTCCTTAACAAGATCATCTAATGTGGTGTATGATGTTAAAGGGTTTTTAGATGGAAAAGTGGACGGAAGACTTTAGGTAAAAAGGGCATATAGAGAACTGGAGATAAGCTGATATGACTTATATGTTTTAAAAAGCTAAAGTTGATTTTTGCATTTGTTCTTAAAATTAAATTAATTTATTTTTTAAATGTATCAAAACACAATCAAAATAGTACTCGATAAGTTAGTCGCATTGATGTCGATTTTGATTTTAACTCCTTTTTTTGTTTTTCTTGTTTTTCTTCTTTATTTTTTTCAGCAGCAAAAGGTATTTTTTGTACAAATTCGTGTTGGAAAAGATAAAATGCCTTTTAAAATCTATAAATTTCAAACGATGAGCGAAGAGCGAGATTCGGAAGGAAATTTATTGCCCGATGATGCCCGAATTACTACTTTAGGAAAATTTTTCAGGAAAACATCATTAGACGAATTACCACAATTATTCAATGTTTTGCAAGGAAATATGAGCCTTGTTGGGCCACGTCCTTTGCTTCCAGATTATGCTCATTTGTATTCCAATTATCAAGATCAAAGACATAAATTATTGCCGGGAATTACGGGTTATGTTCAGGTAAAAGGGAGGAATGCGCTAACCTGGGAGGAACGTTTTACTTTAGATGTCTATTATGTACAACATATTTCTTTTCTTTTTGATTGTAAAATACTATTTTTAACTTTTATTACCCTTTTCGATTTTAAAAAGACCCGTCCACAAAACGAAATTTCAATTGAACCTTTTGAAGGAGAATGGTAAGGTTAATTAGCAACATGTAGTTATGAATCCAGAACGCATTCTTTTATCGTCGCCTCATATGGGAGGCACTGAGCAAGAGTATATCGCTCAAGCTTTTCAAGATAATTGGATAGCACCTGCTGGACCTCATATTGACTTATTCGAAAAACGTTTAGCTGCTTTTTTTAACGAAAAAGTTGAGGTAGCTGCCTTGCAATCTGGTACATCTGCAATTCATTTGGGACTGCAATTGTTAGGGGTAAAGAAAGGTGATGTCGTTTTGTGTCAAAGTTTAACCTTTGTTGCTTCGGTTAACCCCGTTCTTTATTTGGGAGCAACACCTATATTCATAGGAAGTGAAAAATCAACGTGGAATATGTGTCCCATTGCCTTGGAGGCAGCAATTCAAGACAGTTTAAGAAAAGGCATCTCGCCTAAAGTTATATTGGTAGTGCATTTATACGGAATGCCTGCTAAAATGAATGAAATATTAGCGCTTTCCAAACAGTACAACATCCCCATTTTGGAAGACAGTGCAGAAGCATTAGGGAGTACATATCATGGAAAATATTGTGGTGTATTTGGCGCATTTGGTGTTTTGTCATTCAATGGCAATAAAATCATCACAACTTCTGGAGGAGGTGCTTTGGTTACGCATTCAGAATCGGATAAAAAACAAGCCGTTTTCTTAGCGACTCAAGCAAAAGAAGAAGCAACTCATTACGAGCATACTCAAATGGGTTACAATTATAGAATGAGTAATATTGCGGCAAGTATTGGGTTAGGTCAACTAGAAGTACTTCAAAATCATGTTCAATTGAGACGGCAAAATCATGTGTTCTATCAACAAATTTTTGACGAAATTTCTGGGATTACTTTATTTCAAGAACCTGATGCTACTTTTGTATCTAATCATTGGTTGAATGTGATTCTTCTAAATTCTTTTGAAGAAAGGGAAGCACTTCGTTTGCATTTAGAAAGGTACAATATCGAATCACGTCCTGTATGGAAACCGATGCATTTACAACCTTTGTTTCAGGACGCTTTATATTTTGGCGATGGTTTGGCTGCCGAATTATTTGATACGGGTTTGTGTTTGCCTTCAGGTTCTAATTTGTTTTCAGAAGATCTGAATAGAGTAAAAGCTGCTCTAGAATTGTTTTTTAATAATTGTGATCTTTGAAAAATGACTAAAGAACGAAAATTTCAGATAGAAGGATTGTTGAAAACGCCTCAAGAATTGCTTCACAAAGAGCAGATATCCAATCAAGTTTCTGGAAAAATTATTTTGGTTACAGGTGCTGCCGGCTCCATTGGAAGTGAAATTGTAAAGCAGTTGTTGGTTTATGTTCCAAAAACAATACTTTTAGTGGATGTTGCTGAAATAACGTTGAATAAATTGTATTTAAAATTAGAAAGTATTCCAAGTAAAACCAAGTTAATTCCTTGTTTGGCCGATATTAATGAGAAAAGTTTAATGCATAATTTATTTACTATTTACCAACCCGATATTGTGTACCATGCCGCAGCAAATAAGCACGTACCTCTTTTAGAAGGATTTCCGCATCAAGCCATTCAAAATAATATATTAGGCACAAAAATAATTGCCGATTTAGCGATTATATTTCAAGTAAAAACCTTTGTTTTTATTTCTACTGATAAAGCGGTGAATCCAAGCAGTATTATGGGAGCTAGCAAGCGAATAGCTGAACTCTATATTCAAGCAGTTAATGAGTCGAGTGCTCAATCCCAATTTATTATTACTCGTTTTGGAAATGTTTTTGGTTCAAGTGGTTCGGTAGTGCCTATTTTTAATAAGCAAATAAAGTCTGGAGGCCCAGTCACTATTACCCATCCCGACATGGAACGTTATTTTATGACGATTACTCAAGCTTGTGAATTGGTCTTAGAGTCGGGCGCTATGGGGAATGGAGGTGAAATATTTATGTTTGATATGGGAGCTCCTATCCGTATTCTAGATTTAGCCAATCAAATGATTAAAGCCGCTGGATTAATGCCTGAAATAGAAATAAAAATTGAGTGCATTGGACTGCGTCCGGGTGAAAAACTACAAGAAGACTTAATAACAATACATGATGTGTTAATGGATACAAAACATTCACAAATTAGATTGGTCAAGTCTATGAATAAAAATAAAAATAATTTCAACAAAAAAGAAATTAATGTTTTTTTAAAGCAATTAACCACTTTGCAAGAAGTAGAAATTGTAATAGAAATGAAAAAAATTGTTCCCGAATTTAAAAGTAATCACTCAATTTATTCAGCTTTGGATTAATTATAAGAAAAATTCATTATTTTTCATTACTTCAGTAATTTCTTTACCATTATTAAATACTATTTTGCTTTGAAAAGCTTTGATGTGGTTCTTATTATGAATATCGGAACCTGTAAAATCATACATTTTTTCTTGTAGTAAATAATTAGCAATTTCTGCCACTTCTTTGCCATAATAACCCACAGTTGCTAATATATTTAATTGAAATAAACAACCTGCTTTTTTTAAGTTTTTATATTCCTTTTTGTTCAAATGAAAATATGAATAACGTTCTGGATGTGCTAAAACAGGTTGATAGCCGGAGAGCTGTAGTTGGTATAAAAAATCATATAACTGAATGGGAGCATTTAAATACGATAATTCCACCAAAACAAAATTATCTTTCAAAGTTAGGAGTTCTTTCTTTTTGGCTTTTTCAATTATTGTATGATCTAGTAAGTATTCTGAAGCCGTTTCAATATTAAATGGTAGCTTTAATTCTAATTCTACTGAAGATAGTGCATTTTGAATCGTGCTTGGAGTATTGTCCCAAACGTTATTCATCGTGTGTGGTGTTGTAATTATTTTTGTAAACCCTAATTGTTTCATTTCTTCTAAAAGAAACTGAGTGTCTTCTAGTGTTTTAGCTCCGTCATCTATTCCAGGTAAAAGATGTGAATGTATGTCTACATAATTATTTGGAATAAGTTCTTTAAGTTTTGGTTTAGATTTTAGAAAGGACAGCATAATTGTATTTTATACAAAATTATGTATTTTATCAATTATTGGCAACATAGTAATTGTTTTTATTGATAAATTAACTTTGCAACTTCTTTAAAATAGTTTAAATTTGAAACTTATACTAAATAGTCGCAAACAATAATGAGCACAAAAGAATTTGAACATGATGAATGGTTGTATGAAATAAAACCTAAGACGTCGAATTTTTCACTCAATCTAAAAGAAGTTTGGCAATATAAAGATTTGCTTTTTCTTTTTGTAAAAAGAGATATTGTTACAGTTTACAAGCAAACTATTTTAGGTCCATTATGGTATTTTATTCAGCCGCTGTTTACTGCTATGACATTTACAATTATTTTTAATAATGTTGCCGGAATAAAAACTGGTTCGGTACCGCCATTTTTATTTAATTTGGCAGGGATAATTGTGTGGAACTATTTTACATCGTGTTTAAATGAAACTTCCGATACTTTTAAGAAAAATGCAGCTATTTTTGGAAAAGTCTATTTTCCACGAGTCATTATGCCTATGGCTACTGTTGTTACTAATTTAATAAAATTAGGCATTCAACTTTTAATATTTTTTGGTTTTTATGTGTTTTTTGTTGCCAACGGTACAATGGAGGTTATCTTAGATTATAAAATGTTGTTTTTTCCTGTTTTAGTAATGATAATGGGATTAATGGGATTAGGTTTAGGAATGATAATTTCTTCGATGGTAACAAAATATCGTGATTTAACGTTTTTAGTTTCATTTGGAGTACAATTACTTATGTATGTTTCAGCAGTAATGTATCCTATGGCTTTAATAAAGGAGAAATTACCTAATTTAGGTTGGTTAATTGAATACAATCCTTTGGCTTATGTAGTGGAAACTTCACGTTATATATTGTTGAATGAAGGAACGATTTCCATTGGAGGACTCGTTTATACAGGAATTACCACTATTTTACTATTTTTATTTGGTTTGGTGATTTTTAACAGAACCGAAAAAAGTTTTATTGATACAGTATAATGAAAAGTAAGAATATAATATTAAAAGTCGAAAATATTTCTAAACAATACCGATTAGGTACTGTTGGTACAGGTACTATTAGCCATGATTTAAACCGTTGGTGGCACAAAATTCGTGGAAAAGAAGATCCTTATTTAAAAGTAGGTGAATCTAACGATAGAAGTACAAAAGGCGAGAGTGAATATGTTTGGGCCTTACAGGGCATTAGTTTTGAAGTAGGAGCAGGTGAAGTTTTAGGAATTATTGGAAAAAATGGAGCAGGAAAATCAACGCTATTAAAAATACTTTCTAAAGTAACAGCACCTACTACTGGATCTATAAAATTGCGTGGTAGAATGGCTTCTCTATTAGAAGTCGGGACGGGCTTTAATCCAGAACTTACAGGTAGAGAGAATATTTACCTTAATGGCGCTATTTTAGGGATGACCAAAAATGAAATCACTTCAAAATTAGAAGAAATAATAGAGTTTAGCGGTTGCGAACGTTATATAGATACACCAACAAAACGTTACAGTAGTGGAATGACAGTACGTTTGGCTTTTGCGGTTGCTGCTTTTTTAGAGCCAGAAATTTTAGTAGTTGATGAAGTTTTAGCAGTAGGCGATGCCGAGTTTCAAAAGAAAGCAATAGGTAAAATGCAAGACATTTCTCGTGAAGGAGGAAGAACAGTTTTATTTGTAAGCCATAATATGGCAGCTGTAAAAAGTTTATGTACTAGTGGGATTGTGTTAGAGAATGGAAAAGTTGTTCATGTCTCTAATGCTGAGGAGGCAGTGAATTTTTATTTAGAAAACCAAAATAAGAGATCGGAAGAATTAAAGGATAGAAGCGATAGAGAAGGTAATCAGTATTTAAAATTCAATTCTATTGAAATTGAAAATTCAAAAGGGAATAATGTAAATCAAGTTTTTGTAGGTGAAAAAATTAATATAAAATTAAGGTTTGAAAGAAATGTAGATTTCGATTTAAGTAAGCTTATTTTAAGTGTAATTATTTATGATCTTCATGAAAATATAATGTGTTCCTTTCCGTCAGATGAAATGAATTGTAAATTTGAAAATATTACGAATAACGAAATTATTTTGAAAATCCCTTTCTTAGGACTTAGAGCTAATAATTATAGTATTTCATTATACTCATATTTCGAAACAACAAAAAAAGAAAATGCAATAGATATTATTAATAATGCTTATAGTTTTGAAATTTTGACAGAAGATTTTTATAATTCAGGTAAATTACTTAGAAATTATAATTGTGCATTTTTAGAAGCAAGTTTTGAATAATGATGAAAAAAATATTAAAAAAAATATTGACCAAAATAGGTTTTTTGCCCAAAAAAACAAATACTTTAGATAGAATTGACATTCAATATAAAATTGGAAATGTTAAGCATCATAATAGTATTATTGATGGTTTAATTCCACAATTAGTTGAAATTGGTGATGATTTTGTTTCTGCTCCTGGATCAATGATTTTAGCTCATGATGCATCAACTTATTTGCATACTAAAAAACATAGAATTGAAAAAACAGTTATAGGAAATAAAGTTTTTTTAGGTGCTTATGCTGTTGTTTTACCAGGTGTTAAGATTGGAGATGGGGCTATAATTGGGAGTGGGGCTATAGTTACAAAAAATGTTGAGGCCTATACAGTAGTAGCTGGTAATCCTGCAAGGTATATTGGTTCTGTTGATGACTATATTAAAAAGTGTGAAGAAAGAGATGTTTTGTTTGATACTCCTTCTTTTTTTTCAAAATTATTTGATGGAGAAAAGTATACAAAAGAAGATAAAGAAAAGTTTCAAGAAAGTTATTTAGACACATTAAAAAATAAGCATGATTAACGTTACCAAAACTTTTTTTCCACCAATAGAAGAATATCAAAATCAACTACAACGTATTTGGGATAACCAATGGCTAACTAATCGAGGCGCATTAGTTTTGGAGTTAGAAGAGAAGTTAAAAGAATATTTAGATATTCAGCATGTTTTGATTACAAATAATGGTACGATTCCATTGCAAATTGCCTTAAAATTATTAGGGAATGGTGGCGAAATTATCACTACCCCTTTTAGTTATGTAGCTACTACTGCGGCAATTGTCTGGGAAAATTGCATCCCTGTTTTTGTAGACATACATCCAGAATATTTAACAATTGACGAAACTAAAATTGAAGCTGCAATTACAAATAAAACAACAGCAATATTAGCGACTCATGTTTTTGGAAATCCTTGTCATGTTGAAGCCATTGAATTAATTGCTAAAAAGCATAATTTAAAGGTTATTTATGATGCAGCACATTGTTTTGGAGTGACTTATAAAGGTAAAAGTGTTTTTGATTTTGGAGATATAAGCACCTGTAGTTTTCATGCTACAAAAGTGTTTCATACAGGTGAAGGCGGAGCGGTTTTTACAAATGATGAAGAATTACAACATAAAATATTTTATAGTCATAATTTTGGACATAATGGCACATTAGATTTTCATGGTTTAGGAATCAATGCAAAAATATCTGAATTGCAAGCAGCAATGGGATTAGCTGTTTTGCAGTTTATGGATAAAATTTTAAACGGAAGAGAAAAGACAGTTGATTTTTACAATAAAAATCTAAAACATAGTAAAATTCAAACATTAAAACTTAGAGAAGGAACCAGTTGGAATTTTAGTTATTATCCTATTGTTTTAGAATCAGAAAGTGTACTTTTAGAAGTAATGAGTCAATTAAATAAGAATGCTATTTTTCCTAGACGTTATTTTTTTCCATCTTTGAATACAATAAATTACATTGCTGGAGAAAAAATGCCAATTTCCGAAAGTATTGCCTCTAGAATTTTATGTATACCTTTATCAGCAGAGTATAATGAGGATGACCTTAATATCATTACAAACACCATTAATAACGTATTATGTTAATAGTTGGAGCAAAAGGATTTGCAAAAGAAGTTTTAGAGGTTTTATATCAGTTAAATGATATTGAAAATGTTGTTTTCTATGATGATATTTCTGAAGATCTGCCAAAGCAACTTTACGAACGTTTTGATGTTTTAAGGATTACTGAGGATGTTCAAGAATATTTTCATAATGTAGATAATAGATTTACTATAGGAATTGGTGGGCCAGTTTTAAGGAAAAAAATGTTTGACAAATTCACGGCTTTAGGAGGTGAGTTTACATCTACAATTAGTCCAAAAGCAAATATTGGACATTTTGGAAATGAAATAGAAAATGGAAGTAATATAATGACAGGAATCGTTATCACAAACGATATTCATTTAGGAAAAGGTGTATTATTAAATTTGAATTGTACAATTGGTCACGATTCAAATATTGGTGATTTTGTAGAAATGTCTCCAGGAGTTCATGTTTCAGGAAATTGTAATATTGGAAGTTATTCAAATATTGGAACAAACGCAACAATTCTACCCAAAATTACTATTGGTGAAAATGTAATAGTTGGAGCTGGCTCAGTTGTTACTAAAGATGTGCCAAGTAATTGTTTAGTAGCCGGAGTTCCAGCTGTAATAAAGAAGGAATTGGAACCTTTAAAGTTATAATGAAAGACGTTACAATCATACATATTTTTAACGATGATAAGTTTATAAATCCTGTAATTAAACTTTTTGAAAATGTTGCACCAAATATTTCAAAGTATTTTGTTCTAAAACAAGACAATTTTCCTGTTAAGTTTTGTAATAACCCAAAGTTGATACGAATTAATTTTTTTGAAAAAACAGAGAGCGATAATTTTATTAAGTTAATTTGTAATCAAAACACGATTGTTTTTTTTCATTCTTTAGAAGATTATAAAATATATATAGCATTAAATATTCCTGAAAGTATTAAAAAAGTATGGTTTATTTGGGGATATGATTTATATGGTTGGTATCCATTTAGATATAAAAAATTTGAAAGCGAAACCGCAAAACTCTTAGGATTACAATTGAAATTTAAACATAATGTTTTTAGTTTTATTTGGTTAAATAAAGTTTTTTTCCCAACATTTATAGTAAACAAAATTAAATCTCATTTTACAACACCATTTTACAAAGCTGTTAAAAAAATGAATTATGTTGTGCCTGTTGTACCAACAGAATATAAATTGGCAAAACAAATTAATAAAGAGTTAATTTGTTTACCTTTTACTTATGGGTTTTTAGAAGATTTGGTTTCTAAAGAAGTTCTAAATGTCATAAATGAAACAACCGAACAAAATATTTTAATGGGTAATTCTGCGGATCCATCTAATAATCACGTTGAGTTATTTATTAAATTAGCGAAATTAAATTTAGGGGCAAGAAAAGTGTATGTTCCGCTTAGTTATGGTGGAACTGAAAATTATATTGAAGCTATTCTTCAAAAAGGAAAAGAAATTTTAGGAGACAATTTTTTTCCGTTAACAACTTTTCTAAGTCTGGAGGAATATAATACAATTTTAAATTCGTGTAATACTTTGTTATTCAATCATACAAGACAGCAAGGTGTGGGTAATATTATTACTATGTTGTATTATGGAAAAAAAGTATATTTGAATGAAAAGAGTACAGTTTTTAAATATTATAAATCTTTAGGTGTAAAATTATTTTCTTCAAATCAAGTGAGTTATGAAAGCTTGAATACTCTGTTGAGTAAAACTGATGTTGAAAAAAATAAAGACTTAATGTTAAAGTATTATGGGAAGATAACTGTCGAAGAAAAAGTAAGAGAAATGATAAAAACTTTAAAGGTTTAATAGGTGAAAATTTTACATATAAATACATACGATACTGGAGGAGCTGCTACTGCTTGTAGAAGAATTCATCTTGGACTTTTAGAGCGAGGAATCGATTCTAAAGTTTTGTATTTAAAAAAGACTAAAGATGTTAAAGAAACCTATCAATTTCTCATTCCTAAATCATCTTTATTTTTAAGGATAAAAAATAAAATAACTAAGAAGTTTTTTAAAAAAAAATCTTTGTTTGAGAATTGCAAAGGAGCATACGAAATTTTTTCGATGCCTCAATCTCCTTATGATATTACTCAGCATCCATTATATAAAGAGGCTGATGTTATTCAACTTAATTGGGTTTCGAGTTTTTTAGATGAAACTACTTTTTTTAAAAAAAACACAAAACCAGTAATTTGGAGAATGGCCGATTTATATGCATGTGGTGGAGGCAACCACTATGAGAAAAATTTTCCATTTGTTGAATTAGCTGCTTTAGTAGAAAAAAATAAACAAATTCGAAAAGCTGCTTTGAAAAATACAATCGTAAACTTTGTTTGTATTTCAAACTGGGTGAAACAAAAGGCAAATGAAAGCGCTGTTATTTCAAATTTTCCTAAAACGATAATTCATAATGGCGTTGATTTAAATATATTTAAGCCTCTAGATAAAAATTTTGCTCGACAAGTTTTTAATTTTCCTTTAGATAAAAAAATTATTTTGCTAGGAGCCGATTCGTTAGCCAATAAAAGAAAAGGATTAAATTTAGCCAAAGAAGCTATTGATAAAATTATTGAAAAACATAATAATATTTTAGTTGTAACATTTGGGAAACAAATTTTAGTTAATCAAAATTGGATAAATGTTGGAGAAATAAATGATGAAAGACTTTTATCTACGTTGTATTCAGCAGCCGATTTTTTTGTTATGTCGTCCATTGAAGAAGCTTTTGGTCAAGTAACAATAGAAGCATTAGCATGTGGTTTACCTGTCGTTTCTTTTCCTACAGGTGGAAGTATAGATATTATAGAAGAAGGAGTAAATGGATTTTTAGCTAAAGGGTTTTCATCGGATGATTTAGAAGAGGCTATTTTAAAAGTATTAAATATGAATTTTAATAGTGAAGATATTATTAGAGTTGTAAATATGAATTTTAACATAAAAGATAAAATAAATAATTATATAGAATTATATAAAACTTTAATGAATTAAGTAATGAAAGTAGCATTTATAACAGGAGTAACCGGACAAGACGGTGCATATTTGAGCGAATTTTTGTTGAAGAAAGGATACATAGTTCATGGTTTAAAAAGACGTTCTTCACAGTTTAATACAGATAGAATTGATCACCTATACCAAGACCCTCACATTGAAAACCGTAATTTCTTTCTACATTATGGCGATATGACGGATAGTACCAATCTTATACGCTTGATAAAAGAAATCCAACCCGATGAAATTTATAACTTAGCGGCAATGAGCCACGTACATGTTTCTTTTGAAGTTGCTGAATATACAGGTAATGCCGATGGTTTAGGAACATTACGTATTCTAGACGCTGTTCGCATGTTGGGGCTAGAAAGGAAAACAAGAATTTACCAAGCTTCTACTTCAGAATTATATGGTAAAGTACAAGAAGTTCCACAAACTGAAACTACACCTTTTTATCCGCGTTCTCCATATGCAGTAGCTAAGATGTACGCGTATTGGATTACCGTAAATTATAGAGAAGCGTACGGTATGTATGCTTGTAATGGAATACTTTTTAATCATGAATCGCCAATAAGAGGAGAAACGTTTGTAACCAGAAAAATTACAAGAGCTGCTTCAAAAATTGCATTAGGACTTCAAGATAAACTATACTTAGGAAATTTAGATGCACAACGCGACTGGGGACATGCGAAAGATTATGTGCGTATGATGTGGATGATTTTACAAGCTGATCAACCAGAAGATTGGGTAATTGCAACTGGTAAAACAACTCCTGTTCGTGAATTTGTTAAAATGGCATTTGCAGAGGTTGGAATTGAGTTAGAATTTAAAGGTGCTGGTGAAAATGAAAAAGGTTTTGTTATACAATGTAACGATGCTCGTTTTCAAGTAGCAATAGGAAAAGAAGTTATTGCGGTTGACCCAAAATATTTTAGACCTACTGAAGTAGATTTGTTAATTGGCGATGCTAGTAAAGCGAAAAACAAACTGGGCTGGGTTCCAGAATTTGATTTACAAGATTTGATAATCGATATGATGCAAAGCGATATAAAGTTAATGCAAAAAGAAGTGTATTTAAAAGATGGAGGTTTTGAAACTAAGAACTACTTTGAATAATGGATAAACATTCAAAAATATATGTGGCAGGACATCGAGGATTAGTAGGAAGTGCAATAGTAAATAATCTTAGACAAAGAGGGTATGAAAATCTAATTTTATATACTCATGCAGAATTGGATTTATTGGATGCAGTTGCAGTTGCAAAATTTTTCCAGGAGAAACGTCCGGAATATGTTTTTTTAGCAGCTGCAAAAGTGGGGGGGATAATAGCAAATAATTCATATCGTGCTGATTTTATTTATGAAAACCTGATGATACAAAACAATATAATTCATCAGAGTTATTTAAATGGTGTAAAAAAATTATTGTTTTTAGGAAGTACATGTATCTATCCAAAAGATGCATCTCAACCTTTAAAGGAAGAGTATTTACTAACAAATGTTTTAGAATATACAAATGAACCTTATGCAATTGCTAAAATCGCAGGAATAAAAATGTGTGAAAGTTATAACATACAGTATGGAACTAATTTTATGTCGGTAATGCCAACCAATTTATACGGACCAAATGATAATTTTGATTTAGAGAAATCACATGTTTTACCAGCTTTAATTCGAAAAGTACATTTAGGAAAAGCATTGGAAGAAGATAATTGGGAAGCAATTCAGAAAGATTTGAATAAATTGCCTATTAAAGGAATTTCGGGAGAAGCTTCTAAAGAAACAATTTTGAATGTATTAACTGATTTTGGAATTACTCAAAAAGACAAAAAGACATCTGTAGAAATTTGGGGTTCAGGTAAGCCAATGCGCGAATTTTTATGGTCAGAAGATATGGCAGATGCATGTGTGTTTTTAATGGAAAATCGTAACTTTAAAGATTGTATTCTCGCTAAAGAGGAAATAAGAAATACACATATTAACATTGGTACAGGTAGTGATATTTCAATTGAAGATTTAGCAATTTTAATAAAAGAGGAAGTTAAATTTAATGGCAGTTTTGTGTTTAATACATCAAAACCAGATGGTACAATGCAAAAATTGACAGATGTTTCTAAACTAAATTCTTTAGGTTGGAAACATAATATTGCAATTGCGGAAGGTGTAGAAAAAATATATAACTGGTACTTAAATTAAAAAAAAATGCCTCCATTATTATCCATAATAACTATCAATTTTAATAATACAATTGGTTTAGAAAAAACCATTTCGTCTGTTGTAAATCAAACTTTTGACAATTACGAATATATTATTATTGATGGAGGGTCAAAAGACAATAGTGTTGCGGTAATTCAAAACTACCAAGCGCAAATTAAATATTGGATAAGTGAGAAAGATTCGGGTATTTATAACGCTATGAATAAAGGGATTAAAATCGCAACAGGTGATTACTTGCTTTTTTTGAATAGTGGAGATGTTTTAACTTCTAATAATACGTTACAAGATTTTATACTTAATAAAGATTTTGCTGGAGATATCATTTATGGTGATTATCAATTTGAAAACGGGAATAAAATTTATCCTGATCAATTAACGCCTTATTATTTTATAAATTCGTCATTACCACATCAAAGTACTTTTTTTAAGAAAAATGTTTTTAAAAAAATGGGTGGGTTTGACGAATCTTATGAGATTTGTGCAGATCGAGCATTTTATTTAAAATGTATGATAAGTAATCAATTTATTTGGCAGCATATTCATTATCCTGTAACTCTTTTTGATTTAGAAGGTATAAGTAATAATCCAGAGCAATTGAAAAAGAAACAAGAAGAAGATGTACGCTTATGGAAAGATAATTTCGGGGTTTTTTATGTGGATTATATGCGTTTGCATTCCCTTAAAAATGAAATAAAGCAGGCTGAAAGAAAAGCCTTAAAAGGATTACTACTTAGGGTTAAAAACAGAATCAAGAAACTATGCAATATCCGTTAGTATCTATAATTATTCCAACATATAACCGTGCTGACTTTTTAAAACAAACTTTAGAAAGCATTGCAAACCAAACCTATCAAAATTTTGAAGTGTTTGTTGTTGATGACGGTTCTCCAAATGATGCTGCTGAAATAATCTGCGCAGCATTTGAAAAAGTATATTACACAAAAATTAAAAACTCAGGAGGTCCAGCAAAACCAAGAAACGTTGGAATTCTAAATGCAAAAGGAAAGTATTTAGCCTTTGTAGATGATGATGATTTGTGGTTGCCTAAAAAATTAGAAACGCAAGTTGCAATTTTAGAACAAAATTTAGATTTTGGTTTAGTACACGGTTGTTGTGAAATAATTAATGATAAAGGAGAATTGCAAAATAGGATCATTGGTCGTTTGCGAAACACATTAGAAAAGCATGGAGACGTTTCTGAAAAAATGATTGGACAGTGGACAGTGATGATGCCTACTTCTTTTGTGAGAAAATCAGTTATTGATACAATTGGTTTTTTTAATGAAATTATGCCGCCTGCTGGAGAAGATATGGAATATTGGGCAAGATGTTCTTTTGAAACACCTTTTTATTATTTAGATGAACCCTTAGTTCATTATCGAATACATGGAAAAAATATTTCAGAAAATGAAAAAGCTTATATAGAACTTCCATTACATTTAAAAAAAGTGTTGAATCGAGCATTTGTTAATGGAAAAATTCCACCAATTACTTATAAAATGCTTAACAGAAGATTAGGGTTACTATATTTAAAAAGTGTTAAAGTTAAGCCATTATTAGTATTGTTTAATATGAAAACATTTGATTTTTTGTGGTTTTTAAGAATAAAATATTTGATAAGAATTTTAAAATCCATTTAATGAAAGAACAAAGTCGAGTTAGTTTGCTAGATAGTTTTCGTTTTTTGGCAATTTTAATGGTAATTTTTTATCATTATTATTCAAGATGGACAATGCCAATTTCTAAACTAAAACTATATGATTATGACTATTCATTTGATATTTTTAAATATGGATATTTGGGAGTAGAGTTTTTTTTTATCATTTCTGGGTTTGTTATTTATTTCACATTGACAAAAACGCAAAGCAAGTTAATTTTTTTAAAGAAAAGATTTATTAGGCTCTTCCCTACAATGCTATTGTGTTCAGTATTAACATTTTTGTTTTTTCTGTTTTTTGATGAAAATCTACTTTTTCCAAATTCTCATAATATTAAAAATGTAATTTTTAGTTGTACATTTTTAAGTCCTAATCTTGCGGAGCAGTTTGGGTTTAATCTAGTCTATATAGACGGAAGTTATTGGTCTTTGTGGGTTGAAATCCAATTCTATTTTATTTCATGTTTTATTTATTTTATTAATCCTAAGAAGTTTTTGTTTCATTTTGGATTAATTAGCATTTTTCTTTTTTTCGGACATATAGCTTTAAATTCAAACTTAGGTAGCGAATTAATAATAACTAATTTCTCTAATGAATTTTATGAATTTATATTAAATTTTTGCAGAATACTAAATCTTTCAGAATATGTGTTGTGGTTCTTAATGGGTATGATATTTTATGAATTATTTCAAAATAAAAAGAAATATAAACTATTAATTTTATTGTTTTTTGTAGTTACAATACAGTTCTTTTTTCTTAAATATTTACCTATTATTTTAATTTCATCATTTTTTATAATTCTATTCTTATTAATGATTTATAAACCAAATTGGATTGCTTTTTTAAACAATAAATTTTTTATTAAAATTGGTGTTGTGTCTTATTCGTTATATTTAATTCATCAAAATATAGGGGTATTAATTATCAATAAAATGTCTGATTTAATTAAGACAGATTACATGATATTAATTCCTTTAGTTATTATTGTGTTGTTAATTAATTTCTCGTTTTTTATTTTTAAATATTTTGAAAAACCAATATCGATTTTTTTTAAATCTTTTAATAATGATGGTAGGAAAAGTTGATTTTTGTTTAAAATAAAAGGATATGAAAAGAAATCCCATTATATTTGAAAAATATATGACTTTTATAAAAGAAAACACTTCAATATAGTATGGCAACAATATTAATTACAGGAGGAGCAGGTAACGTGGCCAGTGCATTGGCAAATAAATTAGCTGAAAAAAAATCAAATTTTATAGTTATAGTTGATAATTTATCAACCGGTAGTATTGAAAAAATCCCTCAAAGAGAGAATGTTACTTTTATAAAAGCAGACGCCAATAATTATAACGATATAGTCCCTATTTTTGGTCGTTATAATTTTGACTTTGTGTTTCATTACGCTGCTGTTGTTGGTGTGAAAAGAACACTTGAAAATCCAATAATGGTTTTAGATGATATTGAAGGAATTAAAAATATACTTTCATTATCTAAAAATTCAGGAGTAAAAAGAGTATTTTATTCAAGTTCATCAGAAGTATATGGCGAACCGTTTGAGATTCCACAAAACGAAAATACTACACCATTAAATTCTAGGTTGCCTTATGCTATTGTAAAAAATGTTGGCGAGGCTTTTTTTAAATCATATTACCAAGAATATGGTTTAGAATATACAATATTCCGTTTCTTTAATACCTACGGACCTAATCAAAGCGAAGATTTTGTAGTGCCTCGCTTTATTAAAGCAGCTTTGAAAAATGAGCCTATTACACTTTATGGAGATGGTTTGCAAACACGTTCTTTTTGTTATGTAGATGATAATATTGATACTTGTATTAAAACAATGGAGAATATTAATTGCGTTAACGATGTAATTAATGTAGGAAGTAACAAGGAAATGACCATTCTAGATTTAGCAAAAACAATTATTGCTTGTACAGGTTCAAAATCAGAAATTATACATTTACCAGCATTAGAAGAAGGTGATATGACAAGAAGATGTCCTGATACTACAAAAATGAAAGTCATTTTAGGAAGAGATTTAGTTTCGTTAGAACAAGGAATTCAAAAATTAGTAGCGCATTATGAGAATAGGCTTTAATCCTGCAAAAGAAAATAAAGAGATTACAATTGAAAATTACCACAGGGTTATAGTACCTGTTTATATTCCAAATTTCGAAGGATATTTTGCCAACCTATTTGACGTATTTAAACTTTGTCTAGAGTCTTTAATAATCACTTCTCATAACAAAACGAGAATAACAATTTATAATAATAATTCACACCCAACTGTTAAAGCTTATATAGATGAAAAATATAACGAGTGCGAATTAATTGATCAGGTTTTCCATTCTAAAGAAAATTTAGGAAAAATAAACGCCATATTAGCAGCTTCTAAAGGAAATTTAGAACCATTAATTACCATAACTGATGCCGATGTTTTGTTTAAAAACGGTTGGCAAGAGGCTGTAGAACAAACATTTATTAATTTTCCAGAAGCAGGTATGGTAAGCCCAGTTCCATCTAGTAAAGTGTACAAAATGTTTACTGCAAACAATTGGTATTTTGGTATTTTTAAAGGAAAATTGGCTTTTGAAAAAGTAGAAGACCCTGAAGCAATGCATCGTTTTGATGTAAGTCTTGGAAATAAAGAATTAATATATAAACCCATTCATTTAGAAAAATATTTGGTTTTAACAAATAAAAAAAATAATGCTAAAGCGGTTATGGGTTGTGGTCATTTTGTAGCAACACTAAAACGTGAAGTGTTTGATAAAGGGTCTAATTGCCCTGCATTTATTAAAATTGTTGGTGGTGTAGAACGTGTTTTTATTGATACTCCAAATGAAAAGTTAGGCTTGTTACGTATAGCAACTAAAGAAAATTATGCCTACCACATGGGTAATAATACTGAAGAATGGATGTATGATGAATTTAATAAGTTAAAGAATAATAATACACCTGTTCTTTTTATAGGTAATGAATTTGTGTTTCAGCCAATTTCGAAAATTGGACAATTTTTAGGCACTAATTTTAAACTTTTATTAGATAAAAGTAAAAAGACTAATTTATTCTTACTAAATAGGTTAGGTCTTAATGCAAAAAACTACTAATTAAAGTAAAATTGATTATGGAGAAAAAGAAAGTGTCAATTATTGTTGCTACTTTTAATAGAGATGCAATAATTGGAGAAACAATTCAAAGTGTTTTAGAACAAACGTATGCAAATTGGGAATGTATTATTGTAGATGACGGTTCTACTGATAATACTGAACAAATTGTTAAAAAGTACACTGAAAAAGATTCTCGCATTATATTCTACCATAGGCCTAAAGATAGACCTAAAGGGCCAAATGCTGCACGAAATTTTGGTATAGAGAATTCTGTAGGGGAATATGTTTTATCTTTAGATTCGGATGATTGGATTTTACCTGAGCATTTGGATTTGAAAATAAAAGTTTTTGAAAATAATCCAGAAATTGATGGAGTTTTGTCTAAAACCATTATGGTAGACAATGATAAAGCAATAATTGAAAAAGAGAATCGTACTTTTTTAACTCCAAATCTTTTAGAAGATTTTGTCTCTTTAAAAATATCATGGTATATGCATGATTTAATGTGGAGAAAGTCATTTTTAGAAGGTAAAGTTTTATATAATGAGCAACTTTTAAAAATGCTTGATAGAGATTTTCATATTAGACGTTTAGCCGAACATCCTAATTTGCTTTTAATTGATGAATACTTGTCTTTGTATAGAATTCATGAAAATTCTAATTCTTCAAATAATAATATTAATGTAGCTGAATCTCGTCATAATGCGATCGTTAATATTGTAGATGCATTAGTAAATATGAAGCAACTTTCAAATAATATTAAATTTTATTTGTTTAAACATCAAGTACAGAATTTAGTTGTATTGTATATGCATCCTAGTTGTTTTTCATTATATTTAAAGTTAATAAAAAAAACATTTATTTTTAGAATAGACTATTTAAAATGGTTTTTAAAATTAATTATTGGTTTTTGCTCATTTAAAATTTTTAGTAAAGGATTACGATTTATACAATAATGAAAAATTTTTTAAAAAAAATACTGTTTAAAATATTAAACGCTACTGAGTCAAATGAAAAAACTGACTCTTTTGGTTATTCTAGAGGGTTACAAAATGTAAGTTTTGAAGGTAAAAATGCTGTGGCTCATGGTTGTAATTTTTCGGGGGTAATTAAAATAGGATATGCTACTACACTAGGTTATAATAATTTTATTCATGGTAATGTTACTATTGGTAAATATTGTCAATTAGGAGTTGATGTGGCTGTTTTTACAAAAAACCACCCAACCAATTATATGTCTACCTACATAAACAAAAACCTTTTCAATGGAGAATTGAAAAAATTACGACAAGAACACAAAGTAGTTATTGGAAATGATGTTTGGATTGGACATAATGTAATTATTGTAGGAAATGTAACTATTGGAAACGGAGCAGTTTTAGCAGCGGGAAGTGTAGTAACTAAAGATGTTTCGGCTTATACTATTGTTGGAGGAGTTCCTGCTAAAGAAATTCGAAAACGTTTTTCTAAAAAAATTATTGATGAAATTGAAGTCTTACAATGGTGGAATTTATCTGAAACTGAACTAGAAAGAATTAAGCCTTTATTTTTTAAAGATTTTGAGCATAAAGAAAGTATCTATGAGTAAAACAATAGCTATAATTCCTGCACGTGGTGGTTCTAAACGATTGCCTGGTAAAAATGTTTTGCATTTGGGAAACAAACCTTTATTGGCTCATAGTATTGAATTTGCAAAAAAACATTCTTTTATTGCGGCTGTTTATGTTTCTACAGACGATACAGAGATTAAAAATATTGCTTTACAATATGGAGCAAAAGTAATTGATAGACCAAGTACAATTTCAGGTGATTTAGAACCAACAGTTTCAGCTTTAAAACATGTTTTAGAATCAATTAATGAAGAAGTTGAAAATGTAATTTTGTTACAAGTTACTAATCCATTACGTCCAAAAAATTTGCTCGAGGAAGCTTTTTCAATTTTTCAAAATAAAAAATGCGATAGTTTGTTTACAGTCTCAAGAGATGAACACAAATTGGGTAAAATTCAAAATTATACTTTTGTTCCTTTTAATTATAAAATCGGGCAGCGAAGTCAAGATTTAGAGCCTTTGTATTTTGAAAATGGATTGTTATACATATCGAAGGTAGATTTGATTTTAAATGATGTAATTATTAGTAAAAATGCATACCCTTTAGAAGTAAATCATATTTTTGCAAATATTGATATTGACACACAAGAGGATTTTAATTACGCAGAATATTTATATAATAAAAACCATAACTCATAACGCATTTTATGAATTCATATATAGAAATAGCAGGAAGAAAAGTTGGTCAAAATTTTCCGCCATTAGTAATTGCCGAAATAGGAATTAATCATGAGGGTTCTTTGCAAATTGCCAAAGAAATGGTTGATGCTGCTTTTAGAGCAGGAGTTGAGGTCGTAAAACACCAAACACATATTGTAGAAGATGAAATGAGTGGAGCAGCTAAAAAAGTAATTCCGGGAAATGCAAATGTTTCAATTTATGAAATTATGGAACGCTGTTCCTTAAATGAGACAGATGAATTAGAATTAAAAAACTATGTAGAAAGCAAAGGAATGATTTTTATATCTACTCCTTTTTCAAGAGCAGCTGCAGAAAGGTTAAAGAAGTTTGATATACCTGCTTTTAAGATTGGTTCTGGAGAATGTAATAACTATCCATTATTAGAACATATTGCTTCTTTTGGAAAACCAGTTATTTTAAGTACTGGAATGAATACGATTGAAAGTATAACAAAGGCAGTAGCTATTTTTGATAAATATAAAGTGCCTATTGCACTATTGCATACTACAAATTTATATCCAACACCTATTCATTTGGTGCGTTTTGGAGCTATGATTGAAATGCACCAAGCCTTTCCAGATAAAGTATTTGGACTATCTGATCATACATTAAATAACAATGCCTGTTTAGGTGCTGTGGCATTAGGAGCTTCCATTTTAGAGCGTCACTTCACAGATCATATGAATAGAATTGGTCCAGACATAGTATGCAGTATGGATGAGCAAACCACTAAAGAATTAATTGTAAATAGTGCAGAAATGGCACAAATGCGTGGCGGGACTAAAAAACCAGCAGACGAAGAACAAGTTACTATTGATTTTGCTTTTGCAACGGTTTGTGCAATTACAAATATAAAAGAAGGAGATATTTTTACAAAAGAGAATATTTGGGTAAAAAGGCCAGGAACAGGAAAAATTTTAGCAGAACATTTTGAAAGTATTCTTGGTAAAGTTGCTTTTAGAAATATCACAAATGACGAACAAATAACTTGGGAAGATATTAACTAGATAATGAAGAAAATACTATTTCTTACAGGTACTCGTGCTGATTTTGGTAAAATAAAATCATTGCTTCAAATTTTAGAAGAAAACCCAAACTTTGAGCCTTTTGTATTTGTAACAGGAATGCATTTACAAAAGGAATACGGTTATACATTGTTAGAAGTAGAACGTTGTGGCTTTACAAATATCCACACGTTTGAAAACCATACTCATGAAACGACAATGGACTTAACATTGGCTAAAACAATTGAAGGATTGTCTTCTTATGTTAAGGAATGTAATCCAGATATGATTGTGATTCATGGAGATAGGGTAGAAGCATTAGCTGGAGCTATTGTAGGTTCGTTAAACAATATATTAGTAGCTCATATTGAAGGCGGTGAAGTTTCTGGTACGATTGATGAATTAATTCGCCATTCGACGAGCAAAATGAGCCACATACATTTTGCATCTAATAAACAGGCAAAAAAACGACTTGTTCAAATGGGGGAGTTAAAAGATTCAATATTTGTAATAGGATCACCAGATGTGGATATTATGTTTTCCAATACACTTCCAAAATTAGATGAAGCAAAGAAATATTACGAAATTGATTTTGAAAAATATGCTGTTGTAATGTTTCATCCTGTCACAACAGAATCTAAGTATATGGATGAATATGCTAATGAGTTTGTAAACGCCTTATTAGAAGATACTCATAATTATGTAGTTGTTTTTCCAAATAATGATTTAGGAAGTAAGGCTATTTTAAAGGCATATGAAAAATTAAAAGGTAATGCACGTTTTCGTATTTTTCCTTCATTGCGTTTTGAATATTTTCTAACATTATTAAAAAACGGACAATTTATAATAGGTAATAGTAGTGCTGGTATTCGTGAAGCACCTTATTATAGTTTACCTATTATAAATATTGGAACACGCCAACAAAATAGAGCAGCAAATACTGATATTATTAATGTAGATTATACAACAAATAGTATTACAGAAGCACTTAAAATTGTTGATTCACACAAAGTCCAAAATAAAAGTAATGACTTTGGAAAAGGGAATAGTGCCAACTTATTTTTGATATCTTTATTAAATAAAAATATTTGGGCTTTAAATCATCAAAAACAATTTAGAGATATATAAATACACTTTTAATTCTTGTCTATAAAAATCTATTGAAGCTTATTGTTTCACTTACTAAAAATAAAAAGGATATTATTAATTATTTTAATAATTTAAATGAAGAAGTATATAAAGAAAAAAGTAAAAAAAGTGTTAGCAAGTTTTGGGATAACACCTTATGTTTATTTTACGTATAAGTATAATAATCCATTAGAAGTTAAAAGGAGAATATTTGGAAATGATAAAATTTTAATTTTTGACATTGGAGCTTATGATGGTAGAAGTGCTTCAAAGTATTTAAAGGAGTTTCCAAAAGGTGAAATTTACTCATTTGAGCCTACAAAGAAGAGTTTTGAGAAACTTAAAAAGAGTTTTGGGACTAACACAAATGTTAAAATTTTTAATACAGCTTTTTCAGATTTTAAAGGAGAAACAGAGTTTTATGTAAATAATTCGGGTTTAACCAATTCATTATTGAAGCTTTCTAATACTAAAATTAACAATGAAGTATATAACTTAAAAGAAGAATCTATTGAAAAAGTAGCAGTTACCACTTTGGATATTTTTACTAAAGAAATGAATATTGATAAAATAAACATTCTTAAAATTGACGTTCAAGGAGCTGAATTAAGTGTTTTAAAAGGCGCTCAAAATCTTTTAAAGAGTAAAAAAATAGACGTTTTATTTGTAGAAGTGGAGTTTTTAAAACTATATGCTAATCAACCTCTTTTTCACGATATTTCTAGTTTTTTATATCAGAATGATTATCACTTATATTCGTTGTATAACTTAACTTATTCTAAAGAAGGTCAAATGGTATATGGTGACGCTATATTTTTAAACTCAGATATCATAAATAAAAAGTTTAAAAAGTAAAGTATTGAGAATGGTGAAAAATAAAATAATTAAAAAAATAAAATTAGGGTATAAATACCTTAAGCTCTTTTTTATTTATTTGCCTCATATTAATTTAAAAAAAGCACATAAGAAAGAAATAATAATTGTTTTTGATGGTAATTTTGGACATGGTGGATTAGTAGATAGATTAAAAGGAATTATTTCTTTTTATGCCATTTCAAAAGAAATAAATGCTGATTTTAAAATTTACTTTAAACATCCATTTAAGTTAGAAACCTTTCTAGAGTCAAATAACTACAATTGGACTTCTTCAAAATTTAATTTAAAATTTAACCCTTTTCAAACTAAAATATTATTTCTAATGGATGATTTTTCATTTAATTGGAAGGATAAAATTGAAAAATCTAGAAGCCAAAAGTTTATTGTTTACGCTAATGTTGATTATTTAAATTCAGTTTATATTAATTCCGATAACCAAATACTAAAAGATAAATGGAATGTTCTTTTCCAGCAATTATTTAAGAAAAGTAATTTGTTACAAAGTGAATTAAAAAAGCTAAATCTCCCTAAAGAATATATTGCAATCCATACTCGATTCACAAGTTTATTAGGTGATTTTAGTGATACTAGTATTCGCTCAGTATCAGAAAAAAGGAAAGTAGAAATGTTGAATTTGT